>Ga0209163_1001638_pt1 | contig 22940 bp, 21 predicted proteins | sample MTBAKSrepl2MetaG_FD_187457 | JGI IMG/M metagenome (GOLD analysis project Ga0209163, IMG submission 187457) | Enrichment culture microbial communities om Arthur Kill intertidal strait, New Jersey, USA, that are MTBE-degrading - MTBE-AKS2 (Arthur... | ecosystem: Environmental > Aquatic > Marine >...
CAGCACACAGAGTGAAGCAGATTATAAGCCAGGTGTTTCGTTACGCTGTTGCCACCGGACGCGCCGAACGTGATCCTACGGCAGACCTGCGCGGGGCATTGTCTCCTGTAAAGTCCAAACGCATGGCCACCATTACCGATCCCGAAAAGGTCGGCGAACTCATGCGGGCCATCAACGGCTATGAAGGACATTTCATAACAAAATGCGCCCTCAGGTTCGCTCCCCTGGTTTTTGTGCGACCGGGCGAACTGCGACATGCCGAGTGGTCGGAGATCAATCTTGCTACTGGAGAATGGAAGATTCCGGCCGAGAAAATGAAAATGCGAAATCCGCATATTGTGCCGCTTTCCAGCCAGGCGATAGCTGTGCTGCAGGAGCTGCAGCCATTGACCGGTCGCAGCCGGTATGTTTTCCCCTCGCTTCGTTCCGGTGAACGCCCCATGAGCAACAACACCGTCCTGGCCGCCCTGCGCCGGATGGGATATGCCAGGGAAGAGATGTCCGGCCACGGCTTTCGCAGCATGGCCAGCACTTTGCTCAATGAACAGGGCTGGAATCGTGACGCCATTGAACGCCAGCTCGCCCATTCGGAAGGAAATGGTGTGCGGGCTGCTTATAATTACGCAGAGTTTCTTCCCGAACGGCGGAGGATGATGCAGGCCTGGGCAGATTACCTGGACAAGTTGGCAGCTGAAAAGGAGACAAGATAAAATGAAATCAGGCAGCGTAAAAATTGTTGACCGGGTTTCCGCCGTGGAGGCGATAAAACGCCTTGGGGAAGAAGACCTGATCTTTCTCAATCAACTTATCGTGGAAAGGCTTAAGCTTATTTCTCAGGCCAGAAGCACCAGCCAGATGGCCGCTTTCGGGATTGGTGACCTGGTCAGTTTTCGGTCCCCTGATGGGCATACTATTGAGGGCGTTGTGCAGCGCCTCAATAAAAAAACGGTCAGTGTTGATACCGGCGACGGTCATCGTTGGAACGTAGCACCCGGCCTGCTGCGCCTGATAAAAGAGGCGGGTGATGGGCTGGTCTTTTGACGATACTGGGATATCAGCATGGATACCGATGATTTTTCCGAAATGGCTTACGATATCATTGTTCAGGCCGCCAGGTTCTCGGATACTTTGAAAACGGAACTCGGGGCGCTGAGCAGAAATTATAAAAATGAAAACGACTGGCTTCGGGCTGTACAGGAGCATTGCCGGGAGATTATTGCTGATCCGGACGCCTATGTGGATTTCTGGGACCTTGCCGAAGAGGAGGGGATCACGGCCTCGAGAATCAGTGAGATAGCCGGTCTCTTGTCTGCTCAGGTGGATATCGTTTTGGCAGTACCATTAATAAACCGTGGCCAGGAATTCAGTGAAACATAAAAGAGAATCGCGGGTAGAAGACAATAGAGACAGGAAATAAACTGATACCCTCTGATCCTGAAAAGCTGGCCGATGCCCTGCTTAAGATGCAGGTCATTATAGTGAGGTCAATGGTCATAATTAACTACCGTAGAAAGTCAGGAGGTTTGAAATAGTCATAATTTGCATAGTTTTTCTATGCAAATCTCTTGATCTGTAAACCTGTCTTGATGACGACCTTTGTTTAGAGAACGAATAAATTATTCCCCTCAAAATATACTTCTTGCATTGATGAGTCAGAGGGTTGGTTCCAGTCGGCAAAGAATAACCTCCGTGTCCATTTGATGAAGTACATCAGAACCACTAAATAATTTGGTGGTTCTGGTTGATTGTTTCAGGTATCTCCTGTTTCAGGGTCGCGTCCCGCGACTTTAAAAAGCCTAAGAACGTCGGAATCGCAAAATGACCTTTCCTCCAAGTCAATACACCCTTCGGGTATAATTGAAATTTTGGGCACGGTAAATTTATATTGACGCGCGACACTAAAGCGTGACATAATAGTGTCGTGCAATTGTCGTGCTTTCCGGCAGGCAAGTTCATTGTTAATTCACAAAGGAATAAAGCTTATGTCGCGCCTTGTACCTGCTAAAGAACTGGACCTGATCGAAAAAGTGATATCAGAACACCCGGAGGGTATCGGGATCTCAGCTCTTGAGAAAGCCCTGGCCGATTATCTGCCCGGTCTGCAACGGCGAACCCTGCAGCGCCGCCTTAAGAGGCTCCAGGAGGATGGGCGGATCATCACCGAGGGTGAAAGTATATCGCTGGTATATAAACGCGCACCTAAGGTTGTTGAAGTCAATATGATTGAGAATTTAACGATCTCCGATCATGTTGAGGCTGAAATATATATCCCGGTCTCAAAAGAGGGGTCCATTATCCGCGACCTGGTCCGCCGGCCGCTGACGGAACGCAAACCCGTAGGGTACCAGCGTTCCTTCCTGGATGAGTATGAGCCGGGAGTCACTTTTTATCTTCCTGAGACGCTGCGGGCGCAACTCCATGAAATTGGGCGCACTCCTGCGGTTGAACGTCCTGCCGGCACGTATGCCCGGGAAATTTTGAATCGACTGCTTATTGATCTTTCGTGGGCTTCTTCCCTTTTGGAGGGAAATACGTATAACCGACTTGACACCCAGAACTTGATCGAGTTCGGCCAGGAGGCCGAAGGGAAGGATATCCGGGAAACCCAAATGATCCTGAATCACAAGGCTGCCATCGAAATGCTCATAGAAGAGGCGGATCAGGTGGGTTTCAATTCATTTACCTTCCTTAATCTCCATGCCCTGCTGTCGGAAAACCTGTTGTCGGATGAAAGTGCATGCGGCCGGTTGCGTCACAGGCCGGTTGATATCAGCGGATCGGTCTTTCATCCACTCGCCTTGCCCCAGGTTCTGGAAGAGTGTTTTCATCTATTGCTGGAAAAAGCCGCAGCAATTCCCGATCCTTTTGAACAGGCCTTTTTCGTCATGGTACAGCTGCCGTATCTGCAGCCGTTCGAAGATGTCAACAAGCGTGTTTCACGATTAGGGGCCAATATCTCCCTTATTCAACACAACCTGTGTCCGCTTTCTTTTGTCGATGTACCTGAACAGGCTTATGTGGATGGCACTCTGGGGGTGTATGAATTTAATCAGGCAGACTTGTTGCGTGATGTCTTTACCTGGGCGTATGAACGTTCATGCCAGAGATATCTGGCAATAACTCAAAATGTAGCTGAGCCGGATCCTTTGCGCATCCGTTACCGAGAGACCTTGGCCCAGGCTGTTCAGGCAATTGTCAAGGGAGGGAAAATTGCTTCCGAAAGAAATATTGCGCAACTGGCCAATGAATTGGTTCCTGAAAATGATCGGGAAGCCTTTGGAAAAATGATGATAGAAGCTCTGCAGAACCTGCATGAAGGAAGCGTGGCCAGGTACAGGCTGAAATTGTCAGAATTCCAGGCATGGAAAAAGTCCCTGGAAATGGATGAAAAATAACCTGCTTTCGAGCTCCATCCAAATGCCGAGTAGCATAAGAATGGGTAGTATACCTGATAAATAGGTACTGAAGGTTCCTCCAGTACCTATTCAGGCGAAGAAATTTTACTGAGCGAATGCGCGCTTTGCATTAGGTTGCCAGACAATCGGCTTATAACGCTGCAACTGACGACGGTAAAAACCACCGCCGGAAGACTGATTATTGATTTTTCTTTTCCGGTCAGTTATTTTAGGGTATGTTGGAAAGCTAAAATAACAACAGGTTTTATTTTAGGTTCGAGGCAGGCAGGATGAAGCGAGAGCTCCAGGGCAGATACGTGACCATTTCGACGGTGGGTGAGAAGGCCCAGGCTTTCGTGCCCGCGCCGCTGCCACCGCGTCCGCCCATCGATTGGACACCGGATCTGCGCAGCAAGTTCGATCAGGCGCTGCTGGCCCTGGGGCGGCTGGACAGCGTCTCGATCCTGCTTCCGGACACCTCGCTGTTTCTCTACATGTACGTCCGTAAGGAAGCGGTGCTCTCCTCGATGATCGAGGGGACGCAGTCGTCCCTGTCGGATCTGCTGCTGTTCGAGCTGGATCAGGAACCAGGCGTACCGCTGGATGACGTTCGGGAGGTCAGTAACTATGTCGCGGCCCTCGACCATGGCCTGCGCCTACTGGAGGAAGGTCTGCCGCTGTCGCTGCGGCTGTTCCGGGAGATCCACAGCGTATTGTTGACCAAGAGCCGGGGCAGCAATCAGACACCGGGGGAATACCGGCGCAGCCAAAATTGGATCGGCGGCACCCGGCCAGGCAATGCGGCTTTTGTTCCGCCTCCGGCTGAAGAGGTGTTGGAGTGCATGAGCAAGCTGGAGCTCTTCCTCCACGACCAGCCCGAGCCTACCCCGGTGCTGCTCAAGGCGGCCCTGGCCCATGTGCAGTTCGAGACAATTCACCCATTTCTGGATGGTAACGGCCGTCTGGGCCGTCTGCTGATCGCGCTGCTGTTATGCGAGCAAAAGGTGCTGCGGGAGCCGATGCTCTACCTTAGTCTCTATTTTAAAACGCATCGCCAGTATTACTACGAGTTGCTCAACAATGTGCGTATGACCGGCGACTGGGAAGCCTGGCTCGATTTTTTTGCCGAAGCCGTGATTGTCACCGCCACCCAGGCTGTGGAAACGGCGCTGTTACTTCTCGACATGTCGAGAAAGGACAGTGACAAGATCAGCGGTCTCGGCCGAGCGGCGGCATCCACCCTGCAGGTCCACCGGGCGCTAATGGAACATCCCATCGCCACCTCGGGCTCGTTGGTGGAAAAGACCGGTATCACCCCGGCCACGGTCAACAAGGCTCTCGGTCACCTGGAGCAACTCGGCATCGTCAAGGAGCTGACCGCCCAGAAGCGCAACCGCCTGTTCAGCTATGCGGGCTATATTGAGATCATGAGTCGCGGCGCGGAACTGCCGGGCAGGTAGGATGTTCCCTCAGTACCTATTCAGGCGAAGAAATTTTACCGATCGAATGTGCGCGTCTCGTTAGATCGCCAATGGTCGGTTAACACCGCCATGGCCGATGATCCGGCTCGAACCACCGCGGGAAGTCACCTTCCCGATTCGACCAGCCTGGGACTGTTCACCGCTGCCATCCCCGGCACCTTCGCACCGGTCAGAATAGAACCAAAAGCAGATTTACCATCAGACCGGCTCCAGGGCAGATCCGGATTCCATAAAAAGTACATTCTCGGCGTAATAATTTAGAGAATGAATAAATTATTCCCCTCAAAATGTACTTTCATACATTATTCTCTTGATCAAATTCATCAAAACCACTAATTTATTTAGTGGTTCTGCTTGTTTCTTTCAAGTAGTGGATTTTCTTATTCACTTGAACATTTTGATCAAAACAGCTAATAAATTTAGTGGTTTTGATTAAAATAATCAAATTACACATGGACGTGAAAAGTTTTTTTGCACAACATCCGGTTTTCACTGCTTCAGAATTTACTGAATACCTGAACAGAGGAGAGAAGGGGAATGTCAGTACACGTGATAATCTGTTGGCTTATCATGTGAACAAAGGACAACTGCTTCGTATAAAGCGAGGGTTATACGCTGTTATACCTGCAGGCATGAACCCGGTTGATTTTCCGGTAGATCCTTATCTGCTGGCTTCAAGAATGGCTGATGATGCCATCCTTGCATACCATACAGCTCTTGATATCCACGCCAAAAGCTATTCGGTGTACAATCAATTTCTGTTTCTTACGGAACGCGCGATCCGGCCCATGTCTTTTCGAAATTATAGATTTAAAGCGGTTCGCCCTCCCGGGACTTTGCTCAAAAAAGGAAAGTTGGAATATGGGACCAGGTCAATGGAGAGAAGCGGCCTGGAACTCAAGGTAACCGGTCTGGAGAGAACACTTGTTGACCTGCTTGATCGACCGGAATTTGGCGGAGGATGGGAAGAAATCTGGCGTTCGTTGGAATCGGTCGAATTCTATAATGTTGATGAAGTGGTTGAATACGCTCTTCTGTTAAATAATGCAACTACGGTTGCCAAGGTAGGGTTTTTCCTGGAGAAGAATGACAAAAGATTTTTCGTAAACCAGAAACATCTGAAAACACTGAAGGAGAGGATACCAAAAAAGCCCCATTACATGGATAAGCACCTCAAGGGGCGCCTCATAAACAGGTGGAACCTGATAGTGCCGGATATGATACTTGAGAAAAGCTGGAGTGAGGTGCTATGAGATTTTCCAGAGAACTACTGGTTAGAGAGGCACAGCAAAGGGGTTTCCGGCAAGAGATCCTGGAAAAGGTTTATCTGTTTATCGCGCCGCGTTAGATTGCCAGACAGTCGGTTTTTACCGCTGTGGCCGATGGTTAGAAAAAAACCACCGCGGGAAGTCACCTTCCCGATTCGCCCCCATTTTTCAGCGTGGGACTGTTCACCGCTGCTATCCTCCGGCACCTCCGCACCGGACAGGATAGAAAGCAGATTTGCCATTAGGCCGGCTCTGCTCGCCGATCCGTGTGTCATAAACGACTAAGCGTCACGGTACGCTTCTTATATACTATTTTCTGTGAGGGTGACATATTTTGACTATTTTTTCTGCTCTTGTCGAGATTTTTTTATCTGATAGAGAAATTATGGGCATGGTACGCATACTCGCAGATAAGATCGAGTTGAGAATTATTATTATTTTATAGTGGTTGATACTGGCTCGTTCCGGATCACCGGTCCCACGTTCTTTGCGGGTCCGTGTGCAGCCGTTCGTTGCGCGAATTGCTAATATTTTTACACTTCATAGTGAGGAATTTCTAGGTCAAGACCACTCAAGCTCATTCTGTAGCCTTCAATTATTTTTAGAACCTTCAATACTTTCTTGGCTGAAAAGGTTTCAGTTTTTCCTTCATAGCAATATCTCCAAACTATAAAAGCTTTATTATGCTCTTTAAGGAAATTTTCAAAATCAATATCATGGCCTGGTTGTGAAAAAATATGCAATATATAATCTCGATTTCTTTCTGAAATCTGTGAAAATAAGACTAAAAGGTTGTGGCCATCGCCTTTGTATGATATTTCCGTTTTGGCATGCACCATCATTTGCGTTCTCCCAGAATGCTTCTGCTCAGTTCCAAAAGAAACTTCAAACGGTGGACCATAAGTTTTAATGCCTTTCTGCATGCTTTTGAGATAAAGTTCTATTGCAAAAGTTGCATTAACAATGAAGGGAGATCTCCAATCTTCTATTTTTGAATCATATATCATTCTTGAAACTTGTATATAAGTTATTGCAAGATCAAGAATCATACTATCAGGCTTCCTATAAGGCTTGATAGATTCAAATATCTTGCCATACTTGGTCGGTTTGATGGTATTTTCTTTCATGATCTAATCTTCTTAAAATTTTTAGCACGTTGAGATTGTAATTATCATGCACAACGCCCTTCAATAGCTGCGGCTCCGAAGGAGCCGTCAAACTGCTTGTGATTGTTAGGCTCGTATTTCAAAGATACTCCGACAGATACTTGCCTTTCTCAGGATTATCATTCCCAAGGGATTGGTCTGTAAAAAAACCACCATCCCGTTCAATGACGCGTCTAGAACCAAGCTCACGAAAGTAATCTTTTGTATAAAAATACTTTATTGCATTGCTGTCATAGGCTGAGTTCTTAAATTCATGTGTGGCCATAATTATCACTTCAAATTGTGCTGTCTGAAGACATAGTACCATTGGGTAAAGCCCTGGTCGTCTCTCAATACGTTGTAGGAAAAATGCATGCATACTTGTGTGTATGAAAATCGAGGCCCAATGCGGAGAAATACAAGTTGATGCTGAAGCGATCTTGTTTGCATAGCCTTTCTTGGCAAGGTGAACTTCAATTGTATTGAAAAAAGCATTAGGCAGCCTGGTTTCAAAAAAATTTTCCACCTGCGAGTGAGGATGAATACGCCCAGGGCTTTCAGAAAGCTCTATCCGACAAATAGGCAACGGATGTAATTCTATATTGCTCGATGAGGCTGTGGGTGCAGCAGTATAGCCGCTTCTATCTTTTAGGGGATTCCCTGGTGATGATGAAATATGTATTTCACCAGTTACTTTCTTGCGCTTTGGGCTACCATGATAAGTGAGATGTGCGTTATCCGAAGTAATCGTTGAAGTGACTGTTCCATTCTTGTAGTGAATGCATTGGTATTTGTCAGGAATTGTGATGTATACATCGACACCACTATCGAGTTCCTTCAGACAGAACGCCACTATAGCTTCCCCGCAGTGTAATGCTTTGACTCTATTTTCCAAGCTGGAGCATGGAAAATAGTATGTGCAGTTACTCAGATCGGAAAGGAATTCCTGGCCTAATATGTCGTGCTTAGTTCCATTATTCACGGTAAGAGCCCAAGTTATTATCTAGTTTCTCGATATCTACAAAAAGTAGAAAAATATTGCTAACGTAATTTCAGCTACATAGATTGAAACCTAACTGGATATCATTCATTATTAAACAACACACTTATAAGCCAAGTTCCTTTTTCTTGAACAAACTATGAAAGAAAAGAGTAGTCACTTGTGAATGACTTCCCGTTTATTCCGTCAGTGCCTGGAACCTGCACAAGCAACCCGCTGCCTCGATTGACCACATTAAACTTAAGTTGCCCCTTAGACTCGCTCATTTCTCTGCCGAATTTCTCGAAGAATTTCTCAGGGAGAGGAATGTCTATAACTTCACCGTTTTCGCGTTGGCATAAAAGTACGGCGTGGTCAAAGCCACCAGCTGGTAAACCAAGAAACCAACGATTTGGCTGCCTTTCCGTAGCGACAGCAAGACCGACCCGTTTTCCTGACCTGGTGCGAAATATTGTTTTTCCTTTAATCAACTGGAGGTGAATGCCTTCTGCCTCACGTTTTCTTAAGAACTCACTGCGAATTTGTTCTCCAAGCTCTCTTGAGGAAACCATCTGTGCCGATCTTGATTCGCTAACAGGGGTGGCCACAATACGCCGTTTTTTGGGTTGTATAGTTTGTGGAGTGCCACTTCTCAGGCCTTCAAGTTCTGAAGTAATTTGTTTATGGCGAGAAATAAGATTTTCAATTTTTTCTAATTTTTCACTTTCCGATAAGACTGTGTCGGTTTTTCCCTCGCCAGCAGCTTTGGAAATCACTGATAATATTTTGTTTTTCTCGTTTTGAAGCTCAGTTAATGTGCCCATGCTATTACCTCCTGAGTTAAGTTTTGTTTTCTATAACTCAGAAAATATCACAAGTGCAAGCGTAGTGTCAAGTGTATTTTTTTATTTGGGGCATCGACCTAATCAGCGGGCCGGCCTTTTGGCTCCGCTGGATTAGGCAGGTTAGATCACTTTTATTCCTGTTGTAATGTTTCTGTTTTCAATACATCACGGCGGTAAACTGAACGGCCCTCTAAAGTTAGAGCCCATCGCCCTTTTTCGTTATTTTCCGCGAATCCATTTGATGATAGCCAATACAATGAATTCAAAACGTCTTCTTTTGTCATCTCTATTTCTCTTGCAATGCCCCTCGGAGTCCTCCAAGTGTATTTACCATCAAGAGCCTTTAGGACCTTTCTTATATTATCGTCAAATCTGAAACCGCGAACCTTAAAAAGTGGGGCTTCCTCTTCCGTCTCTTCAGGTTCTGTTTCTTTAGCAATAATGGGTCCTGCAGCCTTACTGACCGCTTTCACCTTTTCTTTTGTATCTTCAACATCCTTTATTAGACGCTGTGAAAGTGTCTCAATGAATACTTTTGAGGAAAGGGACGCTATAAGAAAAAAACCGAACAAGATAAATAGCTTTGAAGTATCAGACTCGCTTTCTTTGAATAAGTCGCTTGATATCATATTTAAAAACAGCGGTATTAAGATAGAGGCACAAACTCCTAATAAAATATTCTTTAAGAATGAAAACCAACCCTTTTTTACTTGCTCGATTCTAAAGTAATTAGTTGTTCCACCGAGCAACCCAGCTCCAACCATCAGAAGAATGATCAGTATATAGTGGTCCATAACTATTTCTCCTTTTGGTATAACGTGTCTGTAGAAAAAGTCCGCCAATGTAAAAGTTGCCGGCGTTTTTCGTCTCTGGCTAGCAAAACAGCATTCCTGCAAATTCAATAATTCCAGTTAATTACGAAAATTCCGTGTATGTCCTGCGATAACGTTTTCATTCAACAAATTGTTGCAATATCAGGCAAATAGTTTCGAAACTAATGAAGTTAAGCGGTTTGTAGATTTAATATTCCAGTCCCCTCGCGATTAGATCAATAAAGTTGAGCATTACAACAGGCATTTTGACTTTTCCTACAGGCTCAACGCCAAGGGTAACCTGCCGCCGTCACTGAACTTGCCGGGACTAGCGCAACGCTGCTCCCGGCGGTCAGGTTGACCCGTTAGCGGATTAGCATCGCTCGACAATTTTGCTCCATAATTCTCAAAAGTCGCGCCAATTCCTTTGTCACTGGTTCTTCTGATTTCGAAAATCCTCGCAATTGGATAGGTAGATGCCCCCGATATCCTTGCACCATCAAGCGACCGAGTAGGTGGGCCGCAAGTTCGTTGTTCGAAAATCCATGCCTTAGACACCGCCGAATTCCAGATGCAAGTAAATCTGCGACTTGGACACCTAGGCTTTGCTTCGAATCAACAAACGCAAAATCCTCCTGCATAAGTAAGCCAATATTCGTAATCTTTTTTTCTTCGTCCACGTCCAAACCGTATACTTCCCGCAAATACCTTGGGCGGCTTTCTTCAGAGTAGTCAAAGCGACTGAATGCTGAATAATCGGCTCCAGTGAGCATTGGCATCGGCTCAGAAAGAGAAACCGTTTGCAAGAGAGCTGGTGTAATAGTAACAAATGCTTTTTCGTATTCAGTTTGCGCTGAATTCTTTTGGTCTATTCGCCACCGGAATCGGCCTAAATACATCGGGGTTCTTTGTACAAAGTAAAGAATCCCGTTTAATATAATGCTGGCTATCAGGTCTACTTGGCACTGTAGCTGTACATAAAGCTGAGGTGCGATGGTTGCTACTCGTGCGGAAAAAGCCTGCAAACCTTCCCGAGCAGTTTGGTGGAGCATTTTATCCTTGTGCTCCACTATCTTATCCGCCTGAATTTTTTGATGTTCAATTATAATTGCCGGTTGATTCAGTCCTGCGTCTGTTGCAACTACGTACAGCACTCCTTCAAGAGCACCAAGTCCTTTAAGAAATTCAAAGTACACTTCTTCTTTGACGTCCCTTAACTTAATTTCTTCGCCAGCCTCCGCCGCAGCCCTTCGCTTTAGGTTTCTAACAACCTCCCGAAGGCACCTCCTGTCGGTCTCTGGGCTCATGTAGGCGGCGATGGAGTTCCATGAATCGCGTTTTGGGGCATTCACGAACGACCCGGACTCATCAATGAATATGTTCAATGCTTTTTCCCGCTAACAAGTTATTATCCAGTTTCCTGATAACTACTCCGAATAGAAATATCTGACAATTGGTTTCAAGTTATCAAGTTGTTTCTAACCGGATACCACTCGATTTGGCATGATATCCAGAAATCCTGATAACATTCTCATTGCCGTTGAGGCTTTTCTCACAATATTAGGATTCGATAGTCCTCAAAAAACAAGAGGAGGTTTGTTTGGGCAATCTCAATTTGAAAAGAAATTTGAAAAGTTGACCTTCATCGTAAATATACGTATTTTGTAAGTGGTAGAATTTTCTATTCTTCCTCAGCCATTGATTTTCCACGTCAGGTTATTTTCTTTTTTTCCAGTCTCCGGATCTTCGCTTTGGCCTTATTCAGTTCCTCTTGCGTGGCATCCGCCCTCTGCCTGAATAACTGAGCAGCTTCCAACTTAATATCGGCATCTACTTTCATTATATAAACTTCTTGCTCCTTAAGGGAGAGCTCCGCCTTCATATTTATCGTTTTTTCATAGATATCTCGCGCTTTATTCAAGGTGTTTTCTGCATAGAGCTCTCTTTGATGAGCTTCTTGTAATACCTCTTCGCTCAAGGTGATGGCCTCCTCGGATGCTTTATCGATCGCAAATTTTCGTCTGGCCAGCTCTCCCAGGGGATAGCCGATCGCCAGCCCCGATAACAGGCTGGCGAGTGCAAAAGGCCAAATTTCCCCGATTATCGACCATCCTGATTTCAGCATGGTGAGAACACATGCTTCTGTGCCTTTTCCATCACTGAATTGAACAATTGCATATCCATTTTCGGGAAGTGGAGGATCATGCAACGTCATGGTAAAGATACCCAAAGTGGGCACTACCCACCAGTTCAGCCAGATTAAACCTGTGATTATCCCTACGCCGACAATTATTCTCACTGCCCTCATCGGAGATATGCCTCTGTGGTGTCTTTTGCAAAATGACCCACCTCCTGGGCAACCGTTCCTTTTGCCTCTTCATATTGCATGCCGCGGCTTTGCAATTCTTCCATGCGCTCCTGGACATAGCTGTGCCGCAGGCCGTGGCCTCCGTTGGAAAAGCCAAGCTCCCTTTTGCTGGCAGCGGAAAAGCTCTGACTCCATGCCCGGCCGCCGCCAATATCGTAATGCTGAGAGTAGTTCACGCCTCGGTCGATAACCTGTTTTGGATCTGCAAGGCGGCGTTCCTCCAGACGACCCGCCAACTGTTTCGAGATCATAACCTCGCGCACCAGGCCACCTTTTCCTTCCACCGTGTAGCGCTCACCAACGCGGCCGGTAAAACGGTCTGCACTCCACTGCCTGTGGGTGGAGGCCTGCCGCTCTTCAGCCGGCCGTAGAGTCAGCAACTCATGAGCTCGTAAACCTGCATCATAAGCAATCCAAGTTGCCAGGCTGTTCCGTTCGGTCTGGGCAGAGGCTATCCGTTCGACCTGATCCGCGGTATAGCTTCGCGTGGCAAGGCGGGTCTCCAGCTCGCTTTTTACAACTTCGAGTTGGATGCCCAAATGCATCTGGATCGCCTGCCGGTCGAGATCAAGGGTCTTCTGCGCCACTATCCCGGCACGATCGGCCAGATACTGCTCTGCCTCCTTGACAGTTGCACTGCCCAGATCCCCCAGACGATGGTCCCGGATATATTCGGCAAAACCCTTGAGCGCCTGTTCATATCCCCGGGCGGTACCGAGGCTGTGGATCCGGCCATCGTCCGGGTTGTCATGACGCCCCTGGCCGAGTGCAATTTTATTGGAAACAGCATGTTCGGCCTGTGATTTGGCTGATCGAAAACGCGGCATATTTATTATTCTGTCCGGGGTGTATGCTGGTCCGTTTTCACCGTTTCACTGTTCATCTCCGGCAGCTTTTTCAGGTACCGGTCGACGGAACTACGGTTGATTTTGCAGCGATGGGTGACCCGTAGCCAGATGGCAAGATCGCCACAGGAAGCGCCGGCTTTTCTCATGGCCGCCAGCTCGGCCCGGTACCTTTCAAGGCGGCTCTTGCGGTAACGTTGCCGTCGTGCTCTAATCCTGAGAGCGCGGATTCGTTTAACTTCCTTTTGTGCATCAAATGTCTCCTTATCTTGTCTCATATGTCTGTCCTCCTCGCTTTGTGCTCTAATCCTGAGAGTGCGGATACGTTTAACTTCCTTTTGCGCATCAATTGTCTCCTTATCTTGTCTCATATGTCTGTCCTCCTCGCTTTGTCGCGTGAAACGCGGCAAAGCAGCTGATGTTGTTCTTTCCGCGCTGTGTCGGCAGAGGCTGACACAGCGCGGAAATTGCGGCGGCATCTGGTATACCTGGTAGCTGCTGTTGCCGCACAGCGCATTGCTCATGCCTGCGACAATGCGTCCATAATTTCCGCACCGCGCAGCGGTCCTCAAATCCGTGTGGTTTATTCCTCACGGATTTCCGTCTTTCCAGCGCAGCCATCGGCAATGGATGCGCAGCACACTACCCATCGCCGCCGGAGTGTGAGTCATCCCAGGCAAGCCCTTTGGCCAGCACCAGTGATGTGAGCGGGCTGTAGGTAATCCCTTGCGGTTGATCGGCGCTGACCCTGGCCAGGTACTCCTCCTGCTTCTCCTCAGGCAGCGATGCCCATAAGGCATCCCCGGCCGCGGTCTCGGCTTCTTCCAAGTCGGCATCAGAATTTTCTGCTTCTACCTCTTTTTTCGAGGGGGGTGACCTGTTTCGTTCGCAATGGGGCACGTACCATTCCGGTATCACCAGGGAGGTGCACAGGGACTGGAGATAGCCGCCGGGGTTATGCATTTCCACCCGCGTCTTTCTCCAGGTCTCGGCGGCAATATCGGCTGCTTCCTCAAGCCGCTTCGGGCCATGTCGTTGCTCCAGCTCCTTCAGCTCCCGGTCCGAGATCTTTTCCAGGGGTGTAGCGGACAACAACAAACGGATATTTTCTGTTGTTGTTTTTAATTTATTCTTTTCTTCTCTGTTCTGTTGTCTGTTCTCCGGCGTGACGTCACGTGACATATCTGTGTGACTGTCACGTGACACTTTATCAGGAGAGGGGAGGTCCTTGTTTTCACTTTTCTCATTGGCCCGGTGCTTCTGCTGCCGGAGCCTGTCCGTTTCCCGCCGGGCCTCTAGTTTGTCTGCACTCTGGTATTTCCCCCAGTTTTTGATGAACATCACCCCATCCCGATATTCGAGCATTTCCAGTTCGGTATAGACGTTCAGCGCGTGCTTCACCTTGGCGAGGGGAAAGCGCAGTTGCATGCTCAGGATCTCCGGTGTGTAGGGGAGCTTGTCAGTGACCATCAGGCCGCCGCCCCTGTTGCATTTGCCGGCCTCGGCGATCGTCAGCATCCAGATCAGGAGCAGCTCGTTGCCCCTTGGTCTTGTGCGAAGCAATTTGATTTTCCGGTGATCGAGTATATCGCACCGGATCTTTACCCAGTTCATAGCCCTCATTATTAGCCGACCGAACTTTCCCGGATGAGGTTGCGGATATCTTCTACCCGCCAGGCTGTAATTCTGGGGCCCAATTTTATTGGTTTTGGATAACGACCGGATTTTACGCCTGCCCACCATGTACTTTTTGAAACCGGGATAATAGCAGGGATGGGCGGACTGGCTTTTGCATCGCCGATGATGCTGGTCAGGCGCAGAAAACCGGTTTCCGGCAGGGTTACTCTTGCTGCAATTTGTTCCATATCTGGTATCTCCTGTTGTTGTGAAAATGAGATTCTACTTTTACGTTCATCTCAGCAGGGTCAGGCTGAGTTTGTAATCGTTGATCTGGTCTTTTGCCCTGTGTATGAGACTAATTTTGTTCCCCATTCGATGGCAGAGCCCTGAAATTGTGGATTGAATGCAAAAAAGTCTCATATAGTTTCATTAACTCCAGCCAGGTCAAAAAAATTCCCTTCTATATATTCTTTTCCGGGGGCGGCAACTTTTTGACGAAAAAACTGTATTTTTTTTGAAAAAAAATGAAAAAAGTTATGGCTGCCGAACCTGTGGGAAGCCGGCAAAAACTGCCGGACTGGCTTTTGCATCGCCGATAATGTTCGCTAGACGCAGAAAACCGGTTTCCGGCAGGATGTTTTTCAAGACAGTTTGTTCCATTCAGTTGCCTCCTGTGATGATTAAATGAGGATTCTGTAACTACACTGATGAATATCGATAGTATCAGCCGGGTAGTCCGTCCGAATGGCGGGAATGGATGGGAGGTTGCATCGTATGACCTCTAATCCCACCGTGTTGGACGAATTCCTCCCTTCTACATACTCTTTTCAGGGGGGATGACCTGTTGAGCGGATAAAAATGACTTTTATCGAAAAAATGAAAAATTTCGGCTGTTGTCGGTGGAGAGGTGGCTTGAATTTGTTAGCTTGAAGATTCTAATTTGTTCAATATTGCTGAAAATAAGTAAAAAACGAAAAAAACGGTGTAAAATGATTTAGGTGCGAAAATTTTAGAAGCAAAGAGGATTTAAAGAGAAAGTCCTCTTTAAATTGGATAGCTTTAGAAAAACTTCTTTTTTTATCAAAAGTTGTACCTGACCAAGTATCAGCTAAATGTCAAACGATAACTTCATCCTGGAAAAATGTGTTCATTAAGATAGAGGATTTTGAACTTTATGAAGATATCGTAAAATAGCTGTTAGATAAATTCTTTGAATATTTCTTTATGGTTAGGTACAACATTAATATACCTTTTTTTATCATTAAATTAATCATGACGGTTTTGTTGAGATAGCATGCCCTGCGAAGATCACGCCCGGGAAAAAATAGATCAGCTTCTCGAACAAGCTGGCTGGAAAATCTTTGATGTCAAAGACGCCAATATCCATGCCAGCCAGGGCGTAGCAATCCGCGAGTTTCCACTCAAAACCGGCCATGGCTTTGCAGACTATCTTCTTTACGTCGATGGCAAAGCCGTCGGAGTTATCGAAGCCAAGAAAGAAGGCACTACCCTCACCGGTGTTGAAACCCAGTCAGAAAAATATACTACCGGCCTGCCGGATGGCCTCCCATACTATGTAAAACCACTTCCATTCTGCTACGAATCAACTGGTACAGAAACACGCTTCACTAACAATCTCGATCCCGACCCCCGATCCCGACCTGTCTTCGCTTTTCATAAACCAAAACTCTTCGCAGACGCCGCAGAAGCAGCCGAAAACCAAACCGCCGACGCAGACGGTATCTACACCCATAAAGCAACCACCATGCTTGGCCGCTTGCAAAACATGCCGGACCTCATTGAAGAAGGCCTCTGGCCAGCTCAGATCAAAGCCATCAAAAACCTCGAAATATCCCTCAAACAAAACAGGCCCCGCGCCCTCATCCAAATGGCTACCGGTTCGGGCAAAACCTTTACCGCTATCAATTTCATTTACCGGCTCGTCAAATTTGCCGGTGCCCGCCGAGTCCTTTTCCTGGCAGACCGGGGCAACCTGTGTGACCAAACCCTCAAAGAGTTCCAGCAGTTTGTCTCGCCCTACAACAATTTCAAGTTTACAGAGGAGTTCATTGCCCAGCGTCTCGCCAGCAACAACCTGGATTTCACTGCCCGCGTCTGCATTTCCACTATCCAGCGCATGTTCTCCATGCTCAAAGGCACAGAAATTTCAGAAGAGGATGAGGAGCAAACCACCGCTGGCCTGGAACGCCTCTACAAAGAACCGCCGCCCATTGAATACAACCCGGCCATTCCCATCGAGACCTTTGATATCATTGTGGTGGATGAATGCCACCGTTCCATCTACAATCTCTGGCGTCAGGTGCTGGAATACTTTGATGCCCATATCATAGGGCTCACCGCCACGCCGGACAAACTGACCTTTGGCTTTTTCAATCAAAATCTGGTCACCGAATATACCCATGAAGATGCCGTGGCCGATGGTGTGAATGTGCCCTATGATGTGTATCGCATCCGCACCAAAATCACCGAGAAAGGCTCAACCATAGAATCCGGCATCTGGGTGGATAAGCGTAACCGCCTCACCCGTGAAGAACGCAAAGAGCTGCTTGATGATGATCTAGATTATGATTCCAATGAGCTCGACCGCACTGTCCTCTCCAAGGATCAGATCCGCACTGTCATCCAAACCTTCAAGAAAGATCTTTTTACCAAGATCTTCCCAGGTCGCACCGAGGTACCCAAAACCCTGATCTTTGCCAAAGACGATCATCATGCCGATGAAATCGTCCAGATAGTGCGCGAGGAATTTGCCAAAGGCAACGAGTTCGCCCAGAAGATCACCTATAAAACAACCGGCGTCAAACCAAAGGACCTCATCCAATCCTTCCGCAACAGCTATCACCCGCGCATTGCCGTAACAGTGGATATGATCGCTACCGGCACGGATATCAAACCCTGCGAGATTGTCTTCTTCATGCGCTCGGTCAAGTCCCGCAACTTCTTCGATCAGATGAAGGGCCGCGGTGTTCGTATAATTACTAAGGATGATCTCAAGGGTGTAACTCCGGATGCCGAATCAAAAGACCATTTTGTGATTGTCGATGCCGTGGGCGTTTGTGAACGGATTAAGTCCGATTCCCGCTCATTGGAAAGCAAACCCCATGTGCCTCTAGAAAAAATCCTCCAGGCAGTCCGCCTCGGCAATCGAGTCGATGAAGTTCTCACTAGCCTCGCTGGCAGGCTGGCCCGGCTCAACCATCAGTTCACTGATGAAGAAAAACACCAGATCGAAAAGATCACCGACGGCCTTAGCCTGAAAGGTATGAGCCGCACCCTGCTCGATTCCTGCGACCAAGACAAACAGATTGAGCAAGCAAAACTAGAACAAGGCATACCACAAGGCTCTGACGAGCAACCATCAGAAGAGTCCATTGCCAAAGCAACCTCGACCCTCAAAAATGAGTCAGCGAAACCCTTTGGTGATCCAAAGCTGGAACAGACCCTGCTCGAAATTATCCGCAAAAAAGAAATCACTATAGATATCGTCAGCCCAGATGAACTGCTAGAATCCGGCTACAGTGAAGATGCCAAAGTCCGGGCTAAAGGAATTGTCAAATCCTTTGAACAATTCATCCAGGAAAACAAGGACGAACTCACAGCCCTGCAGATTCTTTTCAGCAAACCGTATAAAGCCAAACTCAAGTTTGAGGATGTACAGGAACTGGCAGAAAAAATTGCTGCTCCGCCAAGACTTTGGTCAGAATCCCAACTCTGGCAGGCATACGCTGCATTAGATGAATCTAAGGTCAAAGGAGCAGGCCTGCGGCGTATCCTGACCGATCTGGTTTCCCTGGTCCGCTTTGCCATGCATCAGGAGAATGAGTTAGTCCCCTTTCCCGAAAAGGTTGCAACCAATTTCAAGGCTTGGCTATCACAGCAGGAGTCAGAAGGCAACAATTTCACCGACGAGCAGCGCCAATGGTTGGTTATGATCCGCGATCATATCGCTGCCAACCTCGGCATTGAAACGGAAGATTTCGACTATGCCCCATTTGCCCAGGAAGGCGGGCTGGGGAAGGTGTATCAGCTTTTTGGTGATGAGTTGAATGTGATTATTGAAGAATTAAATGAAAGTCTCGCAGCATAGGGAATATTTATGAAAAACGCGCAGAAGGCCGACCGGTTCAGTCTGGGCAGTCTGTTGGGTGACATCAAGAAAGGGATTTTTGTTATTCCGGACTTCCAGCGAGAGTTCGAGTGGCGGCCTTGGGATGTTCGAGATCTGATCAAATCGATCTTTCTCGACTATTACATTGGGACCCTGTTGTTGTGGAAGGGCAAGGATGAAAATTTTCGCACCTTGGAGTGTGAGGCAATGTACGGATTTGAGGGTGATTGCAAGCCAGATTATATCGTTCTTGACGGCCAGCAACGACTCACTGCGCTCTATTATGCGTGCTTCGCCCCGGAAATCAATTTTCCCAAACGCAAGAATCCTTTCTTTTTTTATGTCGATATCCAAAAGTATCTGGCAGAGGAGTACGACGAAGCATTCTCCTATGATGTTAAATCGAAGAGGTGGCGGGCATTGCTTGCTGACAAAACCGAACAGTTCAAGCAGCATATCTTCCCGGTTTCCATCCTAGGGGCAGGGATTATGGAATTTGTCGAATGGGTCAAGGGGTACGAGAACCACTGGAAAGGTGAGGCCATCAGCGCTGCCGCCATCGATGATCAAGATATGGTGACGAAGGCTGAACAGGCGGCAAAAGGGGCCGAGTTTTTCAGTAAACATCTCCTCGAACTCCAGCAGGATTATCAGGTCAGTTACATCGAACTGGACAAGGAGATCGGCGTCGAAAAGGTCTGTGACATCTTCACCCAGATCAACAGCAAGGGTATCCGATTGGATATATTCGATCTGCTCAATGCCTTGCTCAAGCCCAAGGACATCAAACTCAAGTTGCTCTGGCGCGAGGCGGCCAAACGCCTTGAGTTTGCCGAGACCGATAAGATGAACGTCTATGTTCTGCAGGTCATGTCTATCCTTCTTCAGGCATACTGTTCACCCAAGTACCTTTATTACCTGATCCCCGAACAACCGAAAACCATTCGCCACCCCGACGGTAGTTTCGAGAAGAAGATCCTGATCGATAGCGAAGCCGCTTTTAGGAAAGGATGGGATGACGCCGTGGACTTCATCGAGGATGTCATTCTGGTTCTCAAGAATCCACGAGACTATGGGGTAGTGTCATCCAACTTCCTGCCCTACCCATCTATCATTCCAGCTTTTGCCGCCTTGAGAGCGTATGTAAGGAACGGTCATATCGCCAGCAGACCGGATGCGCTTCGCAAACTGCGGAAATGGTATTGGGCGTCCATTTTTGGCAACCGTTATTCAAGTTCTGTGGAATCCACCAGCGCCCAGGATTTTGGGGCTATGAAAAAATGGTTTGAGAATGACGATGAGAAACCTTCCTTTATCAGAGATTTCGAGGTCAATTTTCGTTCTCAGGATCTGAAAAAGGAGACCAAGAAAGGTGCGGCTATCTATAATGCCGTATTCAATCTCCTGGTCATCCGTGGGGCCAGGGATCTGGCATCTTTTGAATTGCCGGAGTACGCCTCCTTGGACGATCATCATATAGTCCCCGCCTCCTGGGGTCGGGAACATGTTGGGACAGATATTCATACCATTCTGAATCGGACGCCTCTGACTCCAACTACCAACCGCAATATCATTAACGATAAGTTGCCCAATCTGTACCTGAAGGAGATGTTTGCCAAACACAAAGAGGATGATGTCTGGGAGGTTTTGGAGAGCCATCTCATTTCTCGCAAGGCAGGCGAAATCCTGATGCGGGATAACTTCGGGGCGGATGACTACTACGAATTCATCGAGGAGCGGCAGCGCAATATTCTAGCAGGAATTGAGACGCTGCTGGTCAAGGAAAGAATAGATCTAACGCCAGATCTTAGGCGGCTGGACGAGGAAATCGAAAAGGTGGAACTTTCACTGCGGGCGAGTATCGTCAAGGCGGTTGGCGATGGCGAGTTTATGTTGCCGGGCTGGGTTAAAAATGCTGTTGAACCCCGGCTCGCCAAAGCCGCCAAGAATCCCGGTTTTGACCATGAATTGTATGCCACCCCCAAGGGCATGGTAGAATATTTCGATCTCATGCACTGCAATGAGGTTATGGTCAGCAAACCCTACTGGCCGCACTTTGCAGATCGATATCCCAACAAGGAGGCCCTGGCTCAAAAATTCAAACAGCTTGCCGAACTGCGTAATTCCATCCGCCATAGTCGTTCGGTGACGGAAATCGTCAGAATGGAAGGAGAAGCGGCTCTTCTCTGGTTTAAAGAGGCTTTGAAATAATGGGGCGATGGTTTGACTGTGCCGAATGCAAGTTTGATGATGAATTAAATGGGGTTTCGAAGAATTTAATGGGGCATTAATGGGGTGAGAGTGGACAAGAAAATACTTCCGGTGGGCTGGACAGTCTCAACAATAGAAGATATCGCTGATGTTAATCCTCGTCTCAATAAGGCTGGCATTCCCGATGATCTAAATATTTCGTTTGTCCCGATGCCAGCTGTAGGAGCGGAAAGCGGATCAATAGATGTTAGTGAAGAGCGTTCTTTCAAAGAAGTGAAAAAAGGGTTCACTGCATTTAAAGAAGGGGATGTTCTGTTCGCCAAAATTACGCCGTGCATGGAAAACGGCAAAATGGCTATCGTCCCCAAAGTGAAAAATGATTTTGGCTTTGGATCAACAGAATTTCATGTGTTGCGCCCAAAAGAAGGCATCGACGCCAGATATATATATTACTACGTCTCTAGTAAATCATTTCGAGGTGAAGCTGAACGATACATGACAGGTGCTGTTGGTCAACGTCGTGTCACAACTCCTTATTTGAAGGCGTGCGAAATCCCTATTGCTCCACCTGAACAACAAAAACGCATTGTTGGGGAAATCGAAAAACAGTTCTCCCGGCTTGATGAAGCCGTTGCCAACCTCAAGCGCGTCAAGGCCAACCTCAAGCGCTACAAAGCCGCCGTCCTCAAAGCCGCTGTCGAAGGAAAATTATTGGAAAGTGGGTCAAAAGAGAAATGGCCAGAGGAGCCGATTGACGTTGCTATCGAATCACTCGACCAAGGTTGGAGTCCAAGATGTGAGCGTGTTCCTTCTGATGATATTAAAACATGGGGTGTAATAAAGACGTCAGCTGTGCAATCAATGTCTTTCGAGGAGAAAGAAAATAAAAAATTACCTGCTAAGTTAAAACCTCGCCTCAATTTGGAGCTTCGACCTGGAGACCTTTTGATAACACGGGCAGGGCCACGAAAAAGAGTAGGGGTGGCTTGTCTGGTTAAAAAAACAAGACCACGTCTAATACTATGTGACAAAGTTTATAGGATCAGATGCACGACTGATGTTGTTATTCCTGAATTTCTTGAGCTTGTCCTGAATGCTCCACATATAATTGACAAACTTGACGAATTGAAAACTGGCATAAGTGATAGTGGCGTAAATCTCACACAGAAACGCTTTAGAGAATTAATTGTTCCCTTACCCCCTTTGCAAGTACAAGCGCGTATTATTGATGAGGTCCAATTTCGTTTAACCGTCAATGAGGAACTGGAAAAGCTTATTGAGGATAACCTCAAGCGCGCTGAACGCCTCCGTCAATCAATACTTTCCTCTGCGTTTTCTGGAAAAATAATAAATTAGGAGCAATTTGCTATGGCGTTCGATTTCTCAAAAGTAAAAGCAAAAAAGAAGGATACCTTACCGGTTGACCCAGTAGAGCTTTTTCAGAAGATAAAAGTTTCTGATCCTAACATTAATGATTTGTGGTTGGCCCAAGGTGATGCTCTCAGGGATTGGCACAGGAACCGGGGAAAAAATGACATCGGTGTGGTTCTTAACACGGGAGCAGGTAAAACATTGGTTGGCCTTTTAATGGCACAATCTTTGGTAAATGAAACTCACGGGAAGGTTTTATATGCATGCAGTTCTATTCAGCTTGTTGAGCAAACAGAAGAAAAGGCTAAAGGATATGGGCTTGATGTGACAACCCGTGTTCGTGGTGTTGCTTCTCACATTAAAAGAACAGGTATTTTCTGATTATCTTGATAGTGTTGTCTGATTATTTTGACAACTTCCCCGGTTATCGGCATAGCCGGGGAAGCGTCCGTGATCATGTTTGTGCTTAGA
>Ga0209163_1001646_pt1 | contig 22810 bp, 16 predicted proteins | sample MTBAKSrepl2MetaG_FD_187457 | JGI IMG/M metagenome (GOLD analysis project Ga0209163, IMG submission 187457) | Enrichment culture microbial communities om Arthur Kill intertidal strait, New Jersey, USA, that are MTBE-degrading - MTBE-AKS2 (Arthur... | ecosystem: Environmental > Aquatic > Marine >...
CGTCGGCCCCGGAGCCGATCATTTTCAGCTTGTCCCAGTTGACCATATCCGTCTTTTTATAATCCTTTAAAAATTCGTAGATCGAGGGGGCGCCGATAAAAAAAGTGACCTTGTATCTGGCGATGGAGTACAAAATCTCATCCGGGTCGGGCGTGGTGACCACTATCAGGCTGGCTCCTTGAAGAACGCCGTCCAGCAAGGCGGTGAACTGGCCGCCGGCGTGGTAAAAAGGCATATAACCCATAAGTGTTTCCCGGCCCGCCTCGAAAAAAGGGAAGAAGGCGTGATATTGAACGAAATCAGCCACCACGTTGCGGTGGGTGATCATGACCCCCTTGGGCGGACCCGTAGTCCCGCTGGTATAAGGCAGAGTCAGGACGTCATCGGGTTTTATCTCGATTTTGGGCGGATTAGGCTGATGGGTCTTAATCAAATCCTGAAAATGATGAATGCCCTCCTTTTTGTAAATCTCCGGTGAAGGCGCGGCCATCTTTTGATAGACGCCCCTGAGAATCGACTTGCCTAAAAGCTTTTTAGTGGCGGGCAAGGATTCACTGATGTTGGTGAGAATCACATTGTTTAAATCCAGACCGGTCTTTTCCACCCCTTCGTAAAGGATGTCCTGGCAGATGATGGTTTCGGCCCCGCTGTCCAGAAGCTGATGTTTGATTTCACTGGATACGTAGACCGGACTGATCGGGGTGATGACGGCCCCTATCTTTTGCACGGCGAAGTAGGCGATGATGTGCTCCGGGGAATTCAGCAGCAGCAAGGCCACCCGGTCGCCTTTTTCGACGCCCAGGCCGGCCAGGGCTGCGGCCAGCCGGTCGACCTTGTCCCGCAATTCCTTGAAACCGATCTTTTTTCCATAAAAAATAATAGCCGTCTTATCCCGCCACTGCTCGGTCGATTCGTTGAACAGCTCGTCGACCGTCTTATCGGGCACCTCCGTTTCAGCCGGCACTTCAGGGGGATAATTTTTAAGCCAGGGTTTTTCTGTATAGACGGATTTCATGACGATTGCTCCTCAGGCCTTATTGTTTCCTTCCTTTCAAAACGCAAAGAGGCCCGGCAGGCCCGGCAGACCCGGCGATGGGCCGCGTTGACCAGTTTACATCGGGGACATTTGACCTCGATTTTATCCCGCACCCAAGTATTCAAGCCCTCCGGCATAAAAAGAAGAATGACGATCAAAACCAAGGCGAAAAAAATGAACCGGACTTCTTCGGCGACCGGATGCAGGCTGAAAGCCTCCAGAAGCGGGAAAAGAATATAAACTCCGGCCACCGCGCCGTAAATGGTCCCGATGCCGCCGAAAACCGTCCAGAGTATGGGCTGGAAGGAAAAGAAAAGCTCCAGGGTCGACGGCCCGGTGATCCTCATGAAGTGGGTATAGAGTCCCCCGGCGATGCCGGCGAAAACACCGCTGACCGCAAAGGCCAGCAACTTATATCTGGCCGTGTAGATTCCGGACACCCGGGCTGAAATCTCGTCTTCCCGGAGGGCGTGAAATAAAAGGCCCGTTCTTAAATATTTGCTCTCGGCGTCGGTCAACTTGGACATGGCGTAGACCGAACCCATCATCACCACCAAGGTGATGTAATAATCATAAACCCGACTCCCCGACAACGAGGCTATGTTGTAAAGACCCAGCTCCCCGCCGGTGTAACTCGGGAATATATAGATTATTCCGGTCAGAATCACCGGAAAGGACAGAGTGACCAGGGCCAGATAAAATCCGCGCAGCCTCAGGGCCGGGATGCCGGCCAGAAGACCAATAACCACCGCCGCCACCCCCCCGGCCGGAATAGTCAACCAGGGGCTCCAACCTAAATAAATATTCAGGAAAGCCGCGGTATAAGCGCCCACGCCGAAAAACAGGGCGTGGCCCAGGCTCAGTTGACCGGCGTAACCGGCCAGAAGGTCCCAACTGGCCGAAAAAATGGCGAAGATGGCTGAAAGAATCAGGATGCGCAAGACATAGGGTTCGGTAGTGATCACCGGGACCACAAAGAGTAAAATGATAAATAAAAGAGCGATTATCCGTCCGGGGACGGCCAGGACCTCGATCTTGAACTGCTGATATAACCAGACCAGGTAATAGCTCACAGTCGTTCCTCCTCGAAGACCACCCCGAACAGGCCTTCAGGCCTGAGAAGAAGAACCAGGACCATCACCGCCAGCGAGACGGCCCCTTTGAGAAACGAGCCGCCCTGGATCAAAAAAACCACGGCCGTTTCGGCAAAACCCAGAATAAAGGCGGCGATGACACTGCCCTTGACGCTGCCAAGACCGCCCAAAACCACTGCCGCCAAAACGATGGTCAACGGGTGGACCCACATGAGGGGATGGACCATTTCTATGGGAGCGATGACCACTCCGGCGATTCCGGCCAGGGTGATGGAGATGCCCACGGTGATCATGCAGATCAGACTCACGTTGATCCCCATCAGATTGGCCGCCTCCGTGTCCTGGGCCACCGCCCTGATGGCTTTGCCCAGGTTGGTTTTTGATAAAAGCACCCATAACCCGAAAAGGACCACCAGGATGACCCCGATGGCCAGGAAATTTTGGTACAAAACCCGGGTCCCGCCGATGCGGACAAAACCGGGAATAAAGGCCGAGACCCGCTGGTAGTCCCCGCCGAAAATTATCAGCAATATCTCTTGAAACATCATGGCCAGGGCCACGGAAATAATCATGACCGCCGTGCTTTGTTCCTTGACCCGATCAAACAAAATCTTGTAAATGAACATGCCGAAAGCGCCGGTGATAATAACGGCCGCGGCGGCCACGGGCAACAGAGGCAGGCCTCCCAAGCCGGTCGAAGCAAAGAACAGAAAAGCGCAGACCATGTAGAAAGCCGTATGGGCCATGTTGAGTATTTTGGCCACTCCAAAGGACAGGGCGAAACCGACCGACAAAACCGCGAATATACCGCCAAGTAAAATCCCGTTGATCAAAATCCTCAAAACCACCTGGGGCCCCCCTTTGAGATATTCCTCTTGTTTGGTAAAGCCAGGGAGGGCCCCTTGCTCATGGTCCGCCCCGGTTGGAAGTAATACGGAACTATTTACCTTTGTCTTTCCAATGTGAGATCACCCAAGGCGGGAATTTGAATTCGCCGGTCCCCGGATACTTGAGGCCCTCGTATCCCGGGACGCCGAAAGCCGCATCGCCATTGGGCCAAATCACCGCCTGTTCCCCGGCCTGCCATTGGGTCAGCACCCAGGTAGTGTAACCCGGCTTCCAGACAAACTCATGGGGAAATTGGTCATTCGTGGGCGTAAAGGCCAATCGTCCCTGGGCGCCCATATAATCGGTCTTTTCCAACTCGGCCACCAATTTGTCGCTGTCCAGGCCGCCGGCCCGTTCGATGGCTTCCTTGACCAGAAACAGGGCGTCGTAGGACTGAGACACCCACATCGGCGTATCACCGTATCTTTCAAAAAATTTATTATAAAACGGTATGGTTTTGTCGGTGATTTTGATCCGGGCGAACGGACTCATGGATATATTGTATTCACATTTGCCGTTGGTGTCCTTCCAGTGTTTCCAGCGGCCCGATTCGATGTTGGCCCCTACGGGGACGGCCGGGACCTGGAGTTCCCCCCACTGCCGGCTACCGGCGATGCCCACCGGAGAGGAGAAAAGCTGAAAAATAATGTGAGAGCCCGCGCCTTCTATCGCTTCCAATTCCGCCCTGACGTCGGTGGCCACGGCCGAAGGCTGCCAGACCCCGGCCATTTCGGCCCCCATCTTCTCCAACATGGCCGGCACGGCCTTGATCAAAGGCTCCCAAGTGAGAATCTTTTCGGCGAAGACCGCCACGCGCGGTTTCTGGATGCCCAATTCAGTCCTCATTTTTTTAACGGCCATATCCACGCTGATGACCCCGATTTGGGCGGTCCACTTGCCGCTGATACAGGCCCGGAAAAAGTACTTGTACCGGTTGTAATCCTTGGCCACCCTGGTGGTCAGCTCGGGCGAACCGCCCGCCGAGGTTAAAAAAACGATCTTGTTGTCGGCCATTACTTCCTGTTGGGCCAGAATGGATTCCGACCTGATGCCGCCGATCACCAAAGCCACCTTCTCCACGGTCACCAGCCGCTCCATGGCGTTGACCGCGTCGACCACGCTGAGGAAACAGTTGTCATCCGCCTCCACCAGCTCCACCTTGTGCGCGGTCCCGTTCATTTTAATCCCGCCGGCGGCGTTGATCTCCTCGGCGGCCATGGTCGCGCCCCATAGAATCTGCTGGCCGTAGATCAATTTCATCGGCCCCATAACTCCGATCTTGATGCTCTTTTCAGCCGCGATCAAGGAAGTGGGCGTCACCATCAGCAGGATCGTCAAGGCCAACAAAAATGATTTAAATAAGCCGCGTAAAATTACCCTCGACTTTTCCATATTCCCCTGCCCTCCTGTAATGGGGTTTCAGTCGTGACTCTCAGGCTGAGAGTGGTTCCCCCGGTTGCCTGAAAAAATGATTAGTATTGACACTTCCTAATTCATGGGGTTTCAGCTTTCCGGTTCTCTTGACTTTGGTGACGGCCGTCAATCCTACTTGTTTTTCTTTTGCCAATAATCGACCACCCAGGGGGGTATCTGGTATTCGCCCGTACCCGGATACTTGATGCCGATAAACCGTTTGTCGCCCATGGCCGCATTGCCGTCCGGCCAGACCACGGTCCATTTGCCGGCTTGCCATTGGGCGGCGGCCCAGGTCAGGTAATCAGGCCGCCACAAGAATTCATGGGGGTTGGGATCGCCGACCGGGGTGAACACCATTCGCCCCTGAGCTCCCACGTAGTCGGTCTTTTCCAAGCCCTCCACCACCTTGTCGCTGTCCAAGGTATCGACCCGTTCAATAGCTTCCTTCAGCAAGTAAAGGGCGTCATAGGACTGAGCCACCCACATGGGCATGTCCTTGTATCTGTCAAAGAATTTGTTGACGAAAGGCAGGGTCTTTTCCGTGACGGCCACCGGCGGATAGGGGCTGCCGAACATCTGGTACTCGCAAAGCCCGTTGGTGTCCGCCCAATGTTTCCACCGGCCGGCTTCAACGTTTACGCCGCACGGAACGGCCGGGATCTTCAACTCGCCCCACTGACGGCTGGCCGCGATGCCCACCGGACCGGAAAACATCTGGTAAATAATATGCACGTCGGCGCTCTCCATGGCTTCCAGCTCGGCCCTGACGTCCGTGGCCATGGCCGACGGCTGCCAGACGCCGGCGTATTCCATGCCCATTTTTTCCAGAATACCCGGAACGGCTTTAATCAGGGGTTCCCAGACCAGAATCTTTTCGGCGAACACCGCCACCCGGGGCTTCTCGACGCCCAATTTTTCTTTCAGTCTTCTTCCGGCCATCTCCACGTTGATCAGGCCCAGATGGGACGTCCAGCGGCCGCTGAAGCCGGAACGGAAGAAATATTTATACCGATCATAGTTTTGGGCCACCCGGGCCGTAGCTTCCGGAGAACCCACGCCCGAACTCATGTAGATTTTTTTATGATCGGCCATAACCTCCTGTTGAGCGATGACGGCTTCGGACCTGACCCCGCCGATGACAAAGTCGACCTTGTCCACGGTGATAAGGCGCTCCATGGCGCTGGCCGCGTCCACCACGCTCTGCAGACAATTGTCATCAGACTGGACCAGTTCGATCTGACAAGGCGTCCCTTTAACCTTGACCCCGCCGGCCGCGTTTATTTCTTCGGCGGCGATGGAGGCCCCCCACCAGGTCTGCTGGCCGTAAATAAACTTCATCGGGCCGATGATTCCGATTTTGATGGTTTTTTCGGCCGCAATCAGATAAGTGGGCGTGACCGTTAACAGGATCATCAAGGCCATCAGAAGCAATTTGCAAAAACGACTTGATCTTCCCCTGGGCTTTTCCATATTCCTCGTCCCTTCTGTAATTTCGTTGCAACCCCGGCCATCAGGCCGGGAGCGGTTAAAGAATGAGTAAATGGACACTTCCGATTTCGTGAAGCTTCAGCTTTGGTTTGTTTTGGCTCAGGTACCGGCCGTTGACCCTATTTGCTTTTCTTTTGCCAATATTCGCCCCCCAAGGGGGGTCTCTGGTATTCGCCCCTGCCCGGATATTTGACGCCCATGGTTGCATGGCCGTTAGACCAATTGGTCGGCGTAAAGACTCGCCCGCCTTTAATATTCAGATAAACATGCGTGGGAAATCGATTGGTCTCGAAGGAGTCTCCGGTCACTTCGATAATCCCTAACCGTTCGTCAAGGTCATCGCCACGGGAAACCGGTGCCTGATAAGAGCCTTGCTTCCTGGAAATTAATCTTGATGGACTGATTGGAAGCAGGATGAATCACCCCCTTTCCCCTTCCGTCACTATCATCAGGCATTCCCTGTCCTTGCCCATCTGAATGAATTTATTTAAATTACATAAGGAGTTTTATCTTGGACAACCTGCCAGGAGATTGGCCCATAATCCAGGATCATCGGTTCATTCTCCTGTCCGGGTCAGTGCTTTGAAGTCCGGTTTTCTTTTTTCCATGAAAGCTTTCATCCCTTCATGGGTTTCGCCGGTATAGACCACGCCCTGCATCAGTTCGGGCTCGCAAATGAACATGTTGCCAAAGCCCTGCATGGAAGCGCCCAGGGCGATCTTTTTGGTGATCCGGATGCAGGTGGGGCTTCGGGAAGCAATTTTAGCGATAAATTCATGGGTGGCTTCCATCAAGGCCTCGTTGGGCACGACCTTGTTGGCCAGATTGAGACGATAAGCCTCCCGGGCCGGGACGGGGTCGCAGGTCATGACGATTTCCATGGCCTTGGAGGCCCCGACCAGCCTGACCAGCCTGGGCGTGCAGCCCCAGGTGTAATAAGTGCCGATGTTCGTCTCCGGGACGATGTAATAACTGTTTTCGGTCATAATCCGGAAATCGCAGGCTTGGGCCACGGCCATGCCGGCCCCGCAGACGATTCCGCTCATGGCGCAGACCGTGACCTGCTCCAGACTCTCCAGGCTGCGCATCATTTCGTGGCCGTTGAGCTGCTGCTGGCGGGCGTCCTGGGGGGTGAACTCTCTTTGAGTAAATTCATTCAAATCGGCGCCCCCGGAAAAGTGCTCGCCTTGGCCGGTCAGGATGACAAAGCGGGCCGAAAGGTTATTCCGCAGGGAATGCCAGACGTCGAGCAGCTCTTCCAGCATCTTGGCGTTGAAAAGGTTCAACTTCGGCCGGTTGAGGGTCACGGTGACCAGATCGCCGGATTGTTCGAAGTCAATGGTTTCATAGTTTTTCATAAGCCTGCTCCTTCAAAATATTTTCCCCGGAGATTGATTTGTGGGCTAAATTCAAAAAGCGGCCACTTCAATTTTTGGTTTGGGATTTTCCAATAAAGGCCAGCCAAGCGTTCACAAAAATTGTATAGCAATTTTTATTAGCAAAAACTAATATTTAAACGGAAAGACCGAGTTAAGATTATCAAAGGCTTTATTCCATGTCAATAAAAATATTCATTTATTTGGTATACCTGAATAACTTTATAATTTTTTCTTGACAAGGGGGCCCGGTTGATTTAGTCTTAAAAAAAGTCGAAATTTGTTAAAAATCCAACAAAAACCGCAGGAGGAGGAACCATGAAAAGAATGGCGTGGGTAGGGGGTATTCTTATTCTGGCCCTTTTGCTGGCCGCCCAAGTCTCTCCGGCCGGGGCTCAGGACAAAAAACCATTTAAAACAGTCGGGGGCATGCCTTTAAGCGGCGTGGCCGGGGCCTTGACGGAAACCGGTCTGGGCGTCCTGGATGCGGCTGAATACATCAACAAGACCGGCGGCGTGGGCGGCAGGGAGTACGTGGCCATTATTGAGGACGGCCGGTACGACGTGCCGGCTACCTTGGGCATCTTCAACAAATACGTGGATTCTGAACCGGCCGATGAACTCCTTTATTACTGCCAGTACAACACCCCGGCCTTGAAGGCCTTGCAGGAAAGAGTCAATAAAGAAGTGAAGATCCCGGTGATGGCCGGATCGATGTCGGCCATTATCTTCGATGAAAAAGTCAAGGAAACCTCGCCTTATTTCTTCGCCTCCGGTCCTGGTTACGGCGAGCAGTGGGCCATGGTCCTCAAGTACATCAAAATGAACCACAAAAAGAGCACCCCGCCTCGGCTGGCCTTCCATTACTATGACAATTCCACCGGCCGGGACCCCTGGGACTATATCAAGCGTTATGCCGAAAAATACGGCGTCGAGATCGTCCTGTGGGAGCCTTTCGCCCCGACGGCCCAGACCTTCGCCCCCAGTTTCCTCAAATTCAAGAAAGAAAAGATCGAATACGTGCTTTTCTGGAACTGGTCGGCCAAGACCGGGGCTCGGTGGTTTCCTGAGGCTAAAAAGTACATCCCGGAGATTCCCACCTTCGGCATCCACTGGAACGCCGGGCTGCTCTACTTCGATCTGGCCAAAGAGGGATATGACGGCCACACCATCGTCAGTCCTTTTCCCATCGAGACCGAAACGGACAACAGGTTCGTGAAGCTGGTCACTAACTTCGCCAAGGAAAAGGGCCGGGACATCCGTCTCTGGCAGGTCTACATGCAAAGCTGGCAGATGGGTCTGATCCCGGCCGTAGCCGCCCGCCAGTTGATCGCTGAAAAGAAACCGGTGACCAGGGACACCCTTCGGGACCGGATTGAAAACATCAAAGGCTATGACATGATGGGCATGTACGGCGAGGAGGAGCTCGATTTCACCAGCCACAAATATTCCAGAGCCAGATTCGTCCGGGCCGATTGGAGCAAAAAGACCCTGGTCGCGATCTCCGACTGGGTCAATGTTTACGATTATATAAAATAATTTTCCAGGTAAGTCTCAAGGCGGAGAGGCGCAAATCCTCTCCGCTGAATGTCCTTCCATCAGGGGACCTGACCTTATCCCTCGGCCATCAAGGGTGTCACTTTTTCCATAGCCAGTAACCATCATAAGATTTTCAACAACCTGAATTCTTCATTATGTAAAAACGGATAACTTGATTTAAATCCATGCTGACCTTGATTCATTTTCGAGAAGGCTGTTTTGGTGACCAGCCCCCCATACCTGTTTGACCCCGAAAAGTTTCGGAATTTGCCAATTTTAAGTCATAAATAAATTTCAGGGCTAGGTAAATCAAATAAATCCATTCTAAACCGTAACAAACAAATTTCCGAAAAAGATCTGCGGGGGAGCAAACATGAAGGAAAAAAGGGATGTCACATGGGTTATCGGAGGATTGTTTTTACTGGTCTTCCTAGTCTCGCCAGCTTGGGCTCAGGCCAAAAAACCATTTAAGGCCCTGGGGGCCATGCCTTTAAGCGGTATGGTCGGTGCTATTGTCGAATCCGGCCACGGGGTTATAGATGCTGCTGATTACATTAATAAAACCGGTGGAATTGGCGGGCGGGAATTCCAAGCCATCATCGAGGACGGCCGCTACGATGTGCCGGCCACTTTAGGAATTTTCAACAAATATGTGGATTCAGAGCCGGCGGACGAGCTGCTCTATTACTGTCAGTACAACACTCCGGGTTTGAAGGCCTTACATGAGAGGGTCCACAAGGAAGTCAAGATTCCGGTTTTAGCCGGGTCGATGTCGGCCATTATTTTCGACGAAAAAGTCAGAGAGACCTCGCCCTATTTCTTCGCCACCGGCCCGGGTTACGGCGAGCAGTGGGCCATGGTCCTCAAATACATCAAAATGAACCACAAAAAGAGCACCCCGCCTCGGCTGGCCTTCCATTACTATGATAATTCCACCGGCCGGGACCCTTGGGACTATATCAAGCGTTATGCTGAAAAATACGGCGTGGAGATCGTCCTGTGGGAGCCTTTCGCCCCGACCGCCCAGAGCTTTGCTCCCAGCTTCCTTAAATTCAAAAAGGAAAAGATCGAATATGTCCTCTTCTGGAACTGGTCGGCCAAGACCGCGGCCCGGTGGTTTCCGGAAGCCAAGAAATACATTCCGGAGATGCCCTCTTTCGGCATCCACTGGAATGCCGGGCTGCTCTATTTTGATCTAACCAAAGAGGCTTACGACGGTCACACCATCGTCAGTCCCTACCCGATCGAAACCGAAACCGACAATAAATTCGTCAAGCTGGTCACTGACTTCGCCAAGGAAAAGGGGCGGGACATCCGTCTCTGGCAGTTCTACATGCAAAGCTGGCAGATGGGTCTGATCCCGGCCGTGGCCGCCCGCCAGTTGATCGCCGAAGGCAAGCCGGTGACCAGGGAGACTCTGCGGGACCGGATTGAAAACATCAAAGGCTACGACATGATGGGTATGTACGGCGGCCGGGAGCTCGATTACACCAGCCATAAATATTCCAGGGCCAGGTTCGTCCGGGCCGATTGGAGCAAAAAGACCCTGGTCCCGGTCTCCGACTGGGTCGACGTTTATGATTATTTAAAGTAGATAAATTCAAAAAAGCCATGTTTTAACCAGCCGGAGGAGGGAAATCAAAATGAAGAGGATTATTATGGCCGGTTTGATCGTCCCGGCCTTGCTTATTTTTTGGACCGCCGCAGGTCTGGGGGCTTCGGACCAAAAACCAGTCAAGATGCTCGGGGCCATGGTCCTGAGCGGAGCGGCGGGAGCGGTTCCGGAGACGGCTTGGGGCTTTATGGACGCAGCGGATTATATAAACCAGACCGGCGGAATCGGCGGACGGCCTTTCGTGGCCATAGTTGAAGACGGCCGAGTTGACGTCCCCACCACCCTGGGCATATTTAATAAATACGTTCAAACCGAGCCGAAAGACGAGCTGCTCTTTTATTGCCAGTATAATTCATTCGCCCTCAAGGCCTTGCAGAAACAAATTAACGAAGAAGAAAGGATACCTGTCCTGGCCGGAACCATGTCGGCGGTGATCTTCAACGATAAAGTCAGGGAGGAATGCCCTTATTTCTTTTCCACCGGTCCCGGCTGGGGCGAGCAGTGGGGCATGGTTCTGAAATATATCAAGGATCATCACTCCAAAGGCACACCGCCGCGGGCGGCTTTCCATTTCATTGATAATTCCTCCGGCCGAGACCCGATGGAAGCCGTCAAGCACTACGCCAAGAAATTTGGTGTGGAAATTGTTATGATGCAACCCTTTTCTCCGACTGCTCAGACCTTTGCCCCGGACTTTCTCAAGTTCCGGAAAGAAAATATAGAATATGTGCTGTTTCAGAATTATTCCTTTCAAGTGGGGGCCCGGTACTTTAATGAAGCCAAGAAATATATTCCTGAATTGCCTATTTACGGCGTTCATTGGACCGCGGCCAACGTGTATTTCGACATTTGTAAGGAGGCCTACGACCACTATGTGGTCCACGGCTATCCGGTTGAAACGGAAACAAGCAATAACTTCGTAAAATTAGTCATAAAAACAGTTGAAGAAAAGGGCAGGAAAGTCAGGGCTTGGACCATGTATATGCAGAGTTGGATGATGGCCGCCCTGGCCGCCGAGGCCGCCCGTCAAGTATCAGCCGCCGGGAAGCCCCTGACCAGGGACCATTGCCGGGAGGCTCTGGAAAATATAAAAGATTATGATATGTTAGGGATGTATGGCGGCAGAACCTTCAGCTATGCCACCCACAAGTTCTCCCGGGCCAGAATGCTGCGGACCGACTGGAACAAGAAAACCCTGGTTCCCCTGGTCGATTGGGTGGATATCAACACCTACCTCAAGTGAAGAGCGGATTTTCCGCATATTATTTATTGATGAAATAGATTCAATATAATTTAAATATTGAACGTCAATTTATTTTTTTCTTGACAAGCCGGCCGGCCTGTCCTAAACTGGCGACCCATAACCGTTTATCGTCGATTTTTGTTAATAATCAAGTTGTCCTCGATAGTTGGCGGGTGAAGGCCAAGGGGAAAAGCTCATCCGCCTTGAGGAAAGGGAAGGGCTTAGTCATTTCAATTCTTTATTGACTGGGATTCATATGGAATATCTTTTTCAGGTTTTCGGCTCCGGAGTCATTCAGGGTTTGATCTACGCCCTGATCGCGGTCAGCCTGGTTCTGATTTATAAATCGTCCGAGGTCTTCAACTTCGCGGTGGGCGAGTTCTGCACCATCGGAGCCGTTTTTTTCTTCGCCTATCATGCCTTGGGCCTGCCCCTCTGGGGGATCATTCCGGCCATGCTGATCACTTGCGCCGTATTCGCCTCCATAGTGGAAAAGCTCATCATCGACCAGCTCCTCGGCCGGCCGCCCCTGTCCATCACCCTGGTGACGGTCGGCTTATCCAGCATCCTCATCGGCGGTCTCCAGATTTTTTTCGGGACCAATCCCGAACCGATCGACCTGGGCCTGCCTGATCTGACCTTCGAAATTTGGGGCGGTCTTTTCATTTCCACCCAAATCTGGAACGCCATCATCGCGGTTCTGGCCTTGGCCGTTCTTTTGATCTTTTACAAATACACCACCATGGGCATTTTGATGCGGGCCACGGCCGACAGCCAGGTCAAAGCCCTTGTTCTCGGCATCCCGGCCAGAAGGATTCTGATGCTCACCTGGGCCATCGCCGGCATGACCACGGCGCTGGGCGGTCTGGTCGTAGCCAACGGCAGCGCGGTTTCCTACGATATGGGCCTGGTGGGTCTGGCGGCCATTCCCGTGGTTTTGGTGGGAGGACTGGACAGCGTTCCCGGGGCCATTTTAGGTGGAATCCTTATTGGTTTGGTCGAAGCCTTTACCACTTTTTACTTGGAAATGTGGGTCAATCTGCCTGGTTTCAAGGCCGTCTCGCCCTACATCGTCCTCCTGATCATTCTGTTTATCAGACCTTACGGCCTCTTTGGCAAAGAGCTGATTGAAAGGGTCTAAGTTTTGATAGAAATAGAAGGCCTGCGAGTAGTTTACCACGACGTCATCTCCGTGCTCCACGGGGTTTCGACCAAACTTTTCGACGGCCAGATCACCACCCTTTTGGGGGCCAACGGGGCCGGCAAAACGACTCTCCTGCGAACCATCTCCGGCATCCTTCAAATCTTTGACGGCGACGTTCTAGAGGGAGTGATCAAGATTGACGGGCAGGACGTCACCAACGTCAATCCGGTCATTCTGACCAGGAAGTTCGGCATCGTTTACATCGTGGAAGACCGGACCATCTTCCCGCAGCTCGATGTCATGGAGAACCTCAAATGCGCGGCTTCCTCCAGGCGGGACAAAAATATCCAGAAGGATGTAGAACGGGTCTTTCTTCTCTTTCCGGCCTTGAAAAATCGGCTGGTGGGCAAGGCCGGGTACATGTCCGGGGGCGAGCAGCAGATGCTCTCCCTGGCCAACGGCCTGATGACCAAACCGAAGACCTTTCTCCTGGATGAACCGTCTTTGGGCCTGGCTCCGATCCTGGTGCGGGAGATGTTTAAAATCATCAAAAAGATCAACATAGAAGACCAAATCTCCATGTTCTTGATCGAACAGAACGCGGCGGCGGCCATGCGGGTCTCCCACCGGGGCTACGTCATGGAAAACGGACGGATCGTTTTTGAAGGGACGGCGGCCGAGCTGGAAAATAATGAAGACATCAAGGATTTCTATTTAGGGGCGGGGAAGCAGGGTTCCAAAAAGGATTATCGTCAGTCCAAGAGGTACAAACGGAGGAAAAGATGGCTGGGATGACCGGCGAGCCGATCCTCTCGGCCGTCGAAGTCTCTCTGAGTTTCGGCGGGATAATGGCCCTGAACAACGTCAGCCTGGACGTTTATCCAGGGGAGATTCTGGCCATCATCGGCCCCAACGGCGCGGGCAAGACCAGTCTGCTCAATTGCATCAACGGCTTGTACCGTCCCAATGCCGGACAAGTCTTTTTTGCGGGCCGAGACATTACCAGAATGAAGGCTCACAAGCGGGCCTGGCTTAGGATGGGACGGACCTTCCAGCACGTGGAGCTTTTCAAGGGCATGACCGTTCTGGACAACATCAAGCTGGGCCGGGTCATGGACATTCAGGCCAATTTTTTCGGAGCCTTTTTTCATTTCGGAAAATCTGTCCGGGAGGAACTCAAGCATCGCCGGGAACTTGAGGAAATGGTCATAGATTTTCTGGATTTGAACCACGTGCGGGAGCAGCCGGTCGCCTCTCTGCCCCATGGATTGCAAAAGAGGGTGGACCTGGCCAGGGCCCTGGCCATGACACCCAAGGTCCTGCTTCTGGACGAACCCATGGCCGGCATGAACATCGAGGAAAAGGAAGACATGGCCAGCTTTTTTCTGGATATTCACCGGGACCTCCAGACGACCATCGTCTGGATCGAGCACGACTTGAGCACGGTCATGAACCTGTCTGATCGCATTTGCGTGTTGAATTTCGGGGTGAGGATCGCCGTGGGCACTCCGGAGGAGGTCCAGAAGGACCCTGGCGTGATCGAAGCTTATTTAGGGCAGGAAGAGGACGACTAATGAGCACCGTGATTGCCACGATTTGGGATCGAGCCCAAAAAAACCCGAATAAGCTGGCCGTCAGACAGAAGAGATACGGCATCTGGGAGCCGGTGACCTGGGGAGGTTTCTACGAGAATATAAGGGCATTTGCCTTGGGTCTGGCCGAACTGGGTCTCCAGCCTCAAGACAAGGTCTGCATCATCGGCGACAACAGCGTGGAGTGGGTCATCGCGGAATTCGGGGCCATCGGGGCCAGGGGCGTCTGCGTGGGCATTTATCAGGATATGCTCAATGAGGAAGTGGCCTATATGGCCACGGCCAGCGACGCCAGATTCGCCGTGGCCGGCGACCAGGAGCAGGCCGACAAATTTATCTCGATTTGGGACCGCATTTCCGATCAAGTGCGCAAGGTCATCGTCTGGGACCTCCGCGGCATGAGCGATTACCTGGAGAAATATCCCTATATCATGAGTTTCGAGCAGGTGATCGCCTTGGGGCGGGAGGTTCTGGAAAAAGACCCCGAACGATTTGAAAGAGATTTTCTCCGGAAGGCTTCGCCTGAGGAAATCATCGTCATGCTGCCCACTTCGGGCACTACGGCCCTGCCCAAAATGGCCCAACTCTCCCACGCCAATTTCTTCTTTGAGGGGGAGGCCTGGGAGCAGGTCTTTCCCAGCTATCCGGACGACGAGGTCTATTCGTTTCTGCCCTTGCCCTGGATCGGCGAGCAATTCACCACCATGCGTTTTGTCCACGCCGGCATCCATTACAGCTTCCCGGAAAGCAGCGACCCCCTGGCCGTCAGGCGGGACATGAACCAGCTCCAGTGCACCTTCATCGGCATGTCGGCCCGGATGTGGGAAGACATTTGTTCGACCATCATGGCCCGGATGGAAGACGCGCCTTTTTTAAAGAAAAAGATTTACAATCTGGCCTTGGCGCTTGGTTTGGAGAAGGCCGAAGTTATGTTGGAGGGCAAAGACAGCCGACTGCCCTTTTTCAAGAATCTTTTGTACCGATTCCTTTTTTTCACCACCATCCGGGGTCTGAGGCAGCGGATGGGTCTGGCCCGCATCCGGACGGCCTTTACCGGCGGGGCGGCCATGGGCCGGGAGGTTTTCACTTTTTTCACGGCCTTGGGGATCAATTTGATCCAGGGCTACGGCATGACCGAATGCTGCGCCTTCGCCACGGTCCACCGGCAAGACGATATCCGGCCGGAAACGGTGGGCGTGCCTCTGCCCGGCGTGGAAATCAAGATCGACGAAAAGGGCATGATCTGGGTCCGGGGCGAGGGCAACATGGAGGGTTATTATAAAAACGCGGACGAAACCGCGGACACCCTGGTTGACGGCTGGCTCAAGACCGGGGACGCCGGATACTGGGATAAAGCCGGCCACCTGGTCGTGCTGGACCGGCAAAAGGACCTCATGTTCCTCAACGACGGCACCAGGTTCGCCCCGCAAGACTTGGAAAACCGTCTTAAATTCAGCCCCTTCATCAGGGACGCCGTGGTCATCGGCGACAAAAGGGATTTTATCGTCGTCCTGATCAGCATCGACCTGGAAAACGTGGGCAACTGGGCCCGCAATCGCAACATAGCCTACACCACCTTCACCGATCTTGCCCAAAACCCGAAAATTTACGGCCTGATTCGAACTGAAGTCGAAAAGGTCAATAAACGTCTGCCGGAACACATGCGGATTCTTCGGTTCGTCCTGCTGCCCAAGGAGCTTCATCCGGACGACGAGGAGCTGACCAGGACGCGCAAAGTGCGGAGAGGGGTGATCAACGAACGTTACGGTTCTTTGATTGAAGCCCTGTTCACCGATAAGGAAAAATTCCACTTCGATATCGAAATCAATTACATGGATGGTCGAGTCTCCAGACTGACCACCGAGGTGCGTCTCGAGGACATGAGAAAATCATGAAACGGTCCATTGCCGATACTTACAGTTCTTTCTTTGCCCCGTACATCAAGGAAAGTTACTTCGCGGACGAAGCCATTTTTCGGACCCGGTTTCAAAGGACCTGGTTCGTGGTCATGATCTTACTTCTCCTGTTCGTGCCGCCGTTCCTCGGCGAATATCACATCTTCTTTTTGACCCTGGTGTTAATCGCCGTTATCGGCTGCCACGGTTTGAACATTCTCTTGGGCTACACCGGTCAGATATCCTTGGGCCATGCCGCCTTTTTGGGCGTGGGCGGTTACACTTATTCTTACCTGGTCATGGTGCTCGGTTGGCCCTTCTGGCTGGCGGTACCGGCTTCAGGGTTTACGGCCGCCGGAATTGGACTGATCATCGGCATTCCCTCCCTGAGGATCAAGGGCATCTATTTAGGCATCGCCACCATCGCCTTCCAATTCATCGCCGACTACACCTATTTCCACTGGGAATCCTTCAGCGGCGGGCCTCAAGGCCGGGTGGTCGAAGCACCCCAAATTTTCGGTCTGGCCTTAACTTCCCGGCTCTCCTTTTATTACATTTGCCTCTTCCTGCTTATTGTTCTTCTCTGGGGGGCCAAGAATCTGATGCGCTCCAAATACGGCCGCTGTCTGATGGCCGTCCGGGACAACGACATTTCGGCCGAGGCCATCGGGGTCCCGGTCTTCAAGTACAAGCTGCTGGCCTTCGTCCTCAGCTCCTTCTACGCCGGGATAGCCGGGTCTTTGTTCGTCATCCAAATGCGCAACGTCTTTCCGGATTTTTTCCATTTTATGGTCTCGGTGGAATACCTGGCCATGGTCATCGTCGGCGGCATGGGCTCGGTCATCGGGTCGATCTTCGGAGCGATATTCATCGTCCTTGTTCCGGAAGTTCTCCAAAATATCGTCAGATTCATCGCCTCCCTATCCAACAATCCGGAATTGACGATCTTCATGGCCCCCCTGCGCCTGGTGGCCCACGGCTGCCTGATCGTTCTGTTCATCCTGATCGAACCGGCCGGCCTGGCCGGCATTTGGCGCAAAATCAGCAGTTACTGGAAAATCTGGCCTCTGCCTTACATCTGATTTACAAATCCCATGCCCTCAAGGTCCAAACTTTCCACATAAGCATCAATGGCCCGGGCCGGATTATCAGCGGTCAGATAATCATCAACGATCGAGGACAATAGCATCACCTGCTCATGTGATAATCCACTCTTATAACGACATTCTTTTATCAAAATACTTCCACTGCTAAGGATATTCACAAAAACAAAACTATCCTAACAGAAATCGGAATAATTTCACAGTCTCGGAGCCTAGGAACGAGGCTAATATGCGTTACCTCGATTGTAGTTTAAAATCATACCGGGCCGGTGGTTGGATTCAGAAGGTAGCCCGACCATAAATTTTTATTCAAAAGCTTCTGTAAGAGTCCTTACTGATCTAAGGCCCCACTAATTGATCGTTTGAACAGGTCTAAGGCCATTCCCCTCAATGTAGGAATATATGCCTGATAAAAAATTGGTATGTATGTCTTGATAGCAATATCAAGTGATAATCCGCCTTCAATTCCAAACGCAAAAGTATTATCTTCCCCGTATATGATAGGAATCCTTTTAATTATTGAACCCGTAAGAATGCGTTCAAATTGCTGGTTAATGCTCTGTAATGTAGGTTTCTCCAGTCCGTTTCCAGAATAAGAGCTCGTCCTGCCTATAAAAAATTTTTCATTCAAATCAAAGTCGGTATATTTGCGAATAAGGCCGTTTGTGAGGTGGAGAGCATCCACAAGCGTTATATTATAATTTTCTGATTGAATCCTATTCAAACCATACTCATCACAACTGTCATCCAAAAGATACTCCTTCAATAGCCAAAAGTGGCAATAAGCTGCGACTTCGAAAGTTATAACGTCATATGGGAAATTATCTGCTTGATTGCCCATTTTTTTATTTAGTATTTCTAAGTGCCTGAATAAGCCTTCACAAAATTTATGAGAAAAATATAATACAATGATGGATATTGTAGAAGGTAAACGCATGCTTTCTTCTTTAACATTGTAGTATATGTTATTAATCTTTTCAAGACTTATTCTTTCTAGAAACATGGAAAGTCTAGTGCTCGGAAAACTGCGTTTGCCGAATAGCTTTTTTAGGAATCCCATAACTTCATTCCCTTCACTTCTATCCTATTCACATCCAGGATTCAGAAGATTATAGTCTTCTCGCAAATTATGCGCCAATCGCCTCGATTTCCGTGTTCCAGGGCCTATAACTCACCTTTTTGCCTGTTGAACAGGCTTTGATTTGGGCCGAGAGGTTTTTGACCCATCCGCTAAAGGCCATTTCTGGCAAATTACCATGAAAATCAAATATTTTTCCAACTTTCGGGCATAGTAATCCATCGAAACCGATCATGTCAAACATAAATCCATTCTTCAGCCATGCCCCAGCACCACTTGGTAGTGGTGGCGTAATGGGAATACCGAAGCCACATGCACCCACCATTACCGGCCATGGTAGGAGACACGGGACGCGACTTTGACGACCTTGCGAATCAGCCATTCCACGGAGATCTGTAATTCTTCACCCTCCATATAGAATTCGTGAAGGAGTATAGAGTTAGGTTGTAGACTAAAAGAACTATCTTTAACTGGGCTCGGTGCGCATCGAATTCGTGGCAACTTTCGCTTTTATCTTCCCGGCTTGCCCTGCTTCCGTCTGCGGTGTGCCGGCAGTCCCGCCCCGCCGTTCTCGACCCCGAGCGATTTCGCCTTCAACACCCTTTAAGCCCGATTTAATCATCTCCAAAAGCCGCTGGGTAGAAAAGCGGCCTTGGCAAAGACTGCCTGCCCCCTTATAATCGAAAAAATCAATTAATTTTTCCCGGTCGAGGGCCATGATCACGGGAATCAGGTTCAAAAAATATCTTCCGTTTAGCCGATGGGGCGCGGTGCTCTGGCCGGTCCTCATCGGACTTGTCTTCCTTTACCCGGCCTGGGCCGAAGAACAAGCAAGTCCGGCCCTGTATTACAAGGTGTCCCTTGAAGGATTGCCGGATGGGAGCCTCAAGGAGGTGCTGGTCTCGATTTCGGATACCTTCGGCTGGCAAAACCGCCCGCCGGCCTCGCTTCACTTGCTCAAACGCCGGGTCGAGCGGGACATGCCCGAATTTCTCCGGGTCATGCGCTCCGAAGGCTACTTCAAGGCCGAAGTCCGGCCCCGGATCGAGGCCGAGGCCAAGCCTGTTCAGGTGGTCTTCAGGGTGACTCTCGGCCCGCCCTTTTTAATTTCAGGGGTGACCATCGAAGCCAGCCCGCCCAGCCGTGATTATCAGACCGTCTTGCCCGAACCCATCGAGCTGGGCCTGGCTTTGGGCCAGCAATTCAGGGCCAAGGGCGTGGTCAAGGCCCAGGAGCAGCTCCTGAGTCGGCTGGGCCGGGCAGGCTTTCCTTTTCCCGAAATCAAGGACAGGGAAATCTTGGCTGACCACGCTTCCGACACCGTCCGGATAACTTTGCGGGTAAACCCGGGGCCGCGGGCCGTTTTCGGCGAGGTCCAAATCCAGGGAGCCGATTCGGTCGATGAAGAATACGTGATTCGGCAACTGCCCTGGCGGATAGGCGATGAGTTTAAAGCCTCGCTGCTGGCCGAGGCCAGGATCAAGTTGATCGGCACCGGCCTGTTTTCCGTGGTGGAGGTGGTCAGGGGTCAAGTGGACGAAAATGGACGCCTGCCCGTAATCATCAACCTAAAAGAACGCAGTCATCGGACTATCCGGACCGGGGTCGGGTACTGGTCGGACCTCGGGCCGGAGGCCAAGCTCGAATGGGAACACCGTAATGCCTTCGGCGCGGGCGAAAAACTGGACGCGGCCTTGAAGTGGAACGAAATCAAACAATCTTTGGAAGGTGGTTTTCTTAAACCGGGTTTTTTATCGGCCGGACAGTCTTTGAGGCTGAAAGCTTCGGTTTCCGGTGAGCGCAGCGAGGCCTATACCAGCGAAGGGGTCGAAGTTTCGGCGGCCGTTGATCGCCGTCTGACGGAAATGACCAGCGTAGGATTCGGGGTGCGGTATCGTCTGACTACGCTCCAGACACTGCTCCAAGAAGAAAGTTTCGGGCTTTTTTCCGCGCCCGTTTTCCTTAATCGTGATTCCAGCGATGACCTGCTGGACCCGTCCCGGGGCGGACGCCTGAATCTGGAACTGGCCCCTTTCACCGACACCCGCCAAAAGAGCACCGGGTTTATCAAGGTTCGGGCTTCGTATCATCATTATCTCGAGCTGCTGTCGAAAAAAAGGTTGATCCTGGCCGGCCGGGCCGCCTTGGGTCTGATCGACGGGGCCGGCCGGGACCAGGTTCCGGCCGACGAACTTTTTTATGCCGGCGGCGGCGGTTCGGTCCGGGGCTATTCTTACCAGACGGCCGGCGAAATGAAAGGCGACGAACCGCTGGGCGGTCTGGCCCTGGTGGAATTGTCCGGTGAACTGCGGGCCAAGGTCACGGACAGCTTGGGCCTGGCCGGATTTATCGACGGCGGCCGGGCCTACGCTGCGGCCACGGAGTTCGAGGAAAAACTTTTTTGGGGGACCGGTCTGGGATTGCGCTACTACACCCCGATCGGACCGCTCCGCCTGGACCTGGCCGTTCCTTTGGATAAACGGGAAGGCGTCGACAGCAGGTACCAACTTTACTTCAGCCTGGGCCAGGCCTTTTAAAATGTCCGGAAACACCAATCTGAAAATCTGGGGCCGGCGTCTGGCTCTTCTGATCGGCCTCCTTTTAGCCCTGGTGATAGTCATCGTGGGCGGAGCTCTGGCCCTCCTCCAGACCGACCCCGGCCGGAAATGGACCGCGGCGTTGGTCTCTCAGGCCATTTCCACGCCCGATTTCGGCTTGCAGATGGAAGGCCTGCGCGGAACCCCCCCCTGGAACATCCGTCTGGACCGTCTGACCCTGTCCGATGCCCAAGGCGTCTGGCTTCAAGCTGAAAATATCGAAACGGACTGGCGTTTTTGGGAGCTTACGGCCGGACGGATGGATTTTCCCAAAGTACTGGCCCGAACCGTTTTTTTGTTTCGTTTTCCCGGCGGGGAGGAACCGAAAGACAAGGCCCCCTTTTCTCTGGACCGACTCCGTCTGCCTGGTCTAAAAGTCGATGAACTGGCGGTGGACCGGATCAAGGTGTCCCGGCCGCTCCTGATGGAGACCGGAGAGTTCTCCCTGACCGGGCGTTTTTCTTTTAGTGGAAATACAGGGTTAATCGACCTTGATCTCCGCCGGCTGAGCGGTCCGCCCGACCGCTTGATCCTTAAGGCCGGTCTGAGCGGTGACCCGCCGGCCTTGGAAGTTGCGGCCGAACTTGAGGAATCTTCCGGCGGCTTATTGGGAGAGCTTCTTCGGCTGCCTCAACCAGCTCCTATCAGAGCTTTCTTGAAAGGAGCCGGACCGCTGAGCGGCTGGCCGGGGGAATTAAGGGCCGACATTCAAGGGCAGGGGTCGATTCAGTCGAGTCTATTTCTGGCTGTTTCGCCCGAGCCGCAGATCGAGATTCAAGGCGAGGTGCAAATCCAAGAGACCCTCTGGCCGGAGCCGGCCGCGGCCCACTTGGGCCGCCAGGCCGATTTTGACTTGGCGGCCAGGCTGGCCGCCGGAAACATCCTGGCCTTGGACCGGGCCGAGATCATCACGCCCAAGGTCCGCCTCCAGGTTGAGGGAAACCTCGATTTGACCCAGAATGTCTTGGACGGATCGTTTATCTTGGATCCCCTGGACCTTTCGGTCTTGACCAAAATGACCGGGCTGGAAGTCGGCCGGGAAAATCCGCTTCAAGGCCGGTTTTCCGGAACATTGGAGCAACCGGTCCTGGAGTTGGAGATTAATCCGGAGACCGTGGCCTACCAGGATTTTTCGGCCGGTCCGGTCAGACTCTCCCTGGTCTGCTCCCTAACAGAATCTTTGGCGGAAGGTTTCCGGGGGCTGGTGGTTAAGGGCGGAATGAATCTTTCCGGACTGAAAGTCCCGGTCAAGGGCCTTCAACCTGAACCCCTCCAGATCGATTTCCAGGCGACTACGGAAAAAATGAAGGCGCTCAGGGTTGAACGACTGGATATTACCGGCGGCCCGGTCCGGGTGAATGCCTCGGGTCGCCTGGTTTTGGACGGTTTGGACCTGGAAGCCGCGACGAAGGTCGAAATCAGGGATCTGAGCGAATTTAAAGCCCTCCACGGCCTGCCGATCAGGGGAGAAGCCGTCTTGGAGGCGAAATTGCGAGGCGCGCTGGCTCGACCGGAACTGATCGGTGATATTAAAGGTCGGATCGAGAAAACGGACGGCCTGCCCCAGGAACTCATCATGCTGCTCGGCCGAGACCTGTCTTTCTCGACCAAGGCCGGGCTGGGAAATCGGATAATCAAAATCTCAGAGTTCACGGCCAGGGGCAAGAGTAAAATAGAGGCCAGGGGTCAGATTAACCTTGACCCAA
>Ga0209163_1001650_pt1 | contig 22720 bp, 20 predicted proteins | sample MTBAKSrepl2MetaG_FD_187457 | JGI IMG/M metagenome (GOLD analysis project Ga0209163, IMG submission 187457) | Enrichment culture microbial communities om Arthur Kill intertidal strait, New Jersey, USA, that are MTBE-degrading - MTBE-AKS2 (Arthur... | ecosystem: Environmental > Aquatic > Marine >...
GACAGCCACACCATCCACCCCGCGGTCCAAGTGGATCGAACCATCCGAGGGTCTGAAACGACCCGTTCCGGTTGCATCTTTCGGCAGTTCCAGGTTCAACTCGTAGCCAAGTTCGCTTAGTGCTTTTAATCTGAAACGGTGAAAGAGATTCTCGTAACGACCGTTCGCCCTGCTCAAGCTATCCAGGTACTCCAGAGTGAAATCAAACAGCGACTCATGTGGGTCCTGTCCGGTCAGGGTCCGTCCGAGGGTCTCCAAAGCGGCCTGTGCGTAAGCCATCTTCTCAAAGCTGGCATGCAGGGCGCCAAACCCGTCCAGCAGGGACCATTCACGCAGCAACTGCAACTCACTTCGTGTGGAAGGTGACCAGATCAGTTCGAGAAGCACAACCGGCACCAACGGAACGGGTGGCTTCTTTCCACCCATTCTCGCACCTTTCGCCAGCAGTGGAACACGCCCTGCAGCGCGTGTGAAGGCATGCAGGACAAGGCTGGTGTCGCCGTGACGGAATCGGCGCAGGATCAATGCTTCCGTGGTGAGCAGTTTTGGCACGAGTCATCCTTCAAGCAGGGGGGCGAAGATCGCAGTCAAAGATACATGGCTGAACCCCGGCCCTCAACCAGTTCTGCAGCACCATAGCGAAAACTTAATCTGTGTTGTCTCACCGATTGTTACCTAAATGTCAAGCTTGGGATGAGATGCTCCCGGCCTGGAATCGGAAGAGGACTGATAACAGATCAAGTGATGGATGTCGGGGACTGTAACCGTGCAGCGAAAGTATGCTCCTCTTCAAAATGTGATCTCACACAATCGCATTGCAGCGCGGGAGCGTGTTCCTGTGTAGCCGATGAAGATGAATCATATTCTGTGGCGCGACTTGACAGCTCTGAAAGAGACATCTTGAATGAACCTTGTTGACATTTGCCGCGCTTGTCGGGGCGAAGATTGCGAGCGACCACACAACAGACTTGTTGCCTGTCGTATAAGCATCTTTCTTTTCAAGAAAACAAGGACTTACTGCAAGGTTCTTCTGGTTCCGCTGTCAAGACACTCCCGGAGACCTGTGACCTCCAGGCGATCTTGACAGCTTCTTCAACCGAGCAATGCTGCACAAATTCTTGTGAAGACCCCGAAAGTCTTAGGCTCTTTCACTGGCGGCAGGCCTCCGCTACGCTGAAGATCTGCCGCAACACTGCCGCAACACTGGAATCCACACTCTAAGGCGCGTGTCAGGAAATGAAGTGAAGTGGAACTTGCAGCGGCCGCTCGGTTCACCTGAGTCACTTACTCCCAACATCCCAAAAAACCCAAAATCTTCGATAAGTGTGTTGCAGCAGCTCGCCCGAAGACCTTACTTTCAACCAACCTTGGGGAGGAATTGACGAACAGGTTTTCGGCGATTCCGTTTTTTTACGTCAGCACACTTGAGTCTTTACCTTTCCTGCGAGACTGCAGGATTCTGAGGAGTGTTGCTGACTTGGAGCAACAAGCCGAATCCTGTGAGTGTGAACGAGTAGAATTGAAGCATAGTGGTTCTCGAAAGTCTTTGCTTCTCAGCAGGCGGCAGGTCTCCGCTTCGCTAAAGACCTGCCGCAACGCTGGACATCCAATCAGCAGCGACTTTCGTGAATGACTATAGTATCTGAAGGGGGCTTTGGTGTACCTCGAGCATTGGGAGTTGAAGGAAAAACCGTTTGAGAACACTCCGGACCCGCGTTTCTTCTTCCAATCCGACCAGCATCGAGAAGCCCTCATGCGGATTCTCTATGCAATTCATGAGGCCAAGGGCGCCGCACTGCTGACGGGTGAGTACGGCTGCGGGAAGACAACGTTGATGCGTACGGTGATCAACGAAATTGATCCGCATCTTTTTCCGGTTGTGCTCCTGACAAACCCCCGCTGGTCGGCGGAAGAACTGCTCAGGGAGATTCTTTACCAGCTTGGCACAGATGAAATCCCTGATCGAAAGAATGAAGTGTTGCACCTGATCAACGACCATCTTTACAAGAATGTCACCGCGGGAAAGCATACAGTGCTGATGGTCGATGAAGCCCAGGTGATCGAAGATCCGATGACTTTCGAGGAGTTGAGGCTCCTTCTCAACTTCCAGTTGAACGATCGATTCATGCTCAGCCTGTTGTTCGCCGGGCAGCCGGAACTGCGGGACAAGATGCGCAAACTTCCGCAGCTTGTTCAGCGTGTCGCTGTGAAGTACCATCTTGTACCGCTGAACCTTGAGGAGTCGATCAAGTATATTGACTACCGGATGGCACTTGCCGGGAGTCTTCGGGAGGTCTTCAGCAGGGACGCTTTGAAAGATATATATTCCTACTCGGGTGGTACTCCGCGCAAAATCAACAATCTCTGTGACCTTGCCCTTGCGATCGGTGCCGGCAACCGCCTGACCACGGTGGACAGGGACCTTGTCCGTTCGATTGTCGATAGTGAAACGTCCGGAGGATCGTACGAATGGTGAGAATGCGGGATGTGCTGAAATCCATGCGTGACGTGAAACGTCCCGGTCAGGACGGTCGCATGGGTTCAGAGTCGGAGCAGGAGAGGGGAAGCTTCAAATTCCCTGCGCCTGCATCGTCTCCAACTCCGCCCGCGACTCCCAGGGAAATACCCGAAGAACATGCTGCAGCGCCCGTGCCGACACCAGCACCGGCATCGGGAGGCGCAGTCCTGCATGACCATGAAATCCACGCGCCTGAATCGGTTGAAATGGATTCCACCCCGGTGGAAGAGAAGAAGAGCTCGCCTTATCATCATACGATCCATGTCATCGACGATTTTATCAACACCGCAAGACGAGAAGAACCCTTCGATCTGGATACAATTGAGGCCGCCTCCCAGCAGTTTACCGACATGCTTTCCGATAGTGATCAGCTTTTTCTGCAGGCCATCTCCGCACGCATGACGATGACCTCCATGGCGCAGCACAGCGCCAATGTTTCCGTTGTCGCGATCAAAATTGCGATGGGCCTTGGACTAAATCGTCAGCAGGCGGTCGAAGTCGGGATGTGCGGGATGGTGCATGAAGTCGGGATGGTCCGCATTCCGGATGAGATTATCAACAAACGGGGCGAGCTGTCAGCTTCCGAGTATGAGAAGATCAAGCAGCACCCCCTGTTCGGCAGGCAGATCCTCGAGGCGGTCCTCGATGAGTTCCCCTTCCTGCCGGAAGTGATCGTGCAAGAGCATGAGCGCTGGAGTGGGAATGGCTATCCCTTCGGCCTGAAAGAGAATGACATTCATGAGTATGCCCAGATTCTCGGGCTGGCGGATACGTTTGTCGCTCTCACACATATGCGTCACTACAGAGATAACTTCATTGCATACAAGGCAATACAATCGATCATCGAACGCAGAAACATCGATTTTTCAGCGAGGATGATCAAAGCGCTGATCGATGTGATCAGCATCTTTCCTGTCCACAGCCTGGTCAAACTTAACAATGGTTCCATCGCGCGGGTTGTCCAGACCAACAAAAAATACCCGGTCCGCCCCGTGATTCAGCTGATCGCCAACTCGAAGGGGCAGAAGGTCGACAAAGAGGAGACGCTCGACCTCTCGAACGAACCGATGATTTACATCGTATCACCCGTTCTCGACGAGTCTGCCTACTCCTGATCCATGGAATCCGGATGGATGAAAAACATCAGGATTTAGAGAAACTGCGCCAACAGATCAATCCGGATGTGCTGGCGCGGGTTGCCGCAGCGATGGGGCAATCCCTGCCTGATGCACAGCCAACCACGGCCTCCAAACCCACCCCCGCTTCTACCCCGAGTAAATCTGCATCCAGAGGAAGTCTCAGCAATCTGAAGGCACGTATGAACCGAAAAGAGTCTGTCGAAACGGCCCCTGTGACTGAAACGCCGGGGGAGAAGGGGTTTGCAGCCTTTATTGTCTACGACCCTTCGCATTTTCGAGCACGTCAGCTTGCAGCATTCATCCAGAAGATGGGGTTCCCACAGGTGACTGTCTGCAGTGATCCACAGCAGTTCATGCGATCACTCGTGCTGAATCTGAACGACAAAAGCTGTCTCCGCAATTCCATCGTCCTCTACGATGAGTACTTCCCCGGCATGCAGGCTCTCCTCGCATCCGATTCGATGCAGCAGCTGCGAAACGCCCTTCCGACATTTGACGAGTTGAAGACCTTTGTCATGTTCGAGGAAGATCACCAGCCGGAGAGCCTTGAGGGGCATGACCCGAAGTATTCGCTCTCGATGCGTCTCACTCCGGAGTTCAGTGGAAAAAGGATTCGTCGCCTGCTGGACCTCCCGGTGTAAACCGGGTCAGGATTGTGCGATCATCCTGAAGGAGCTTCCCCGACTTCGCTTTTCCGGTTCCTCCTGAGAATTCGTGCGTAAAATAAGCAGTCAAGTTCGCCTTTATCCTTAGGCCTCCAGGCGATCTTGACAACCCGCATCGCTGGAGATTACCACACAAATCCTTGTGAGGATCAGCTTTTCCATTGCCAGGACCACTCGTGAACATTCTGGATTTCGATTCCGGTGCAGAGTTGCATCCCGGGTACCGTCAAGCGCTGGAACACCTCTACTCCCGTCTCGACACCGAAGCGCTCGATCCGAAACGGTTCGCGACGGTCGAACGCGATATCGAGACCTATTCCGAGTTTCTCCGTCAGCTCGGAGATCCCCATTTAGCAAGACCCACCCTGCATGTCACTGGTACAAGGGGGAAGGGCTCTTTCCTCGCCATGCTTGAGTCGATCCTGCAGACAGCCGGGTATAAAACGGGAGCAACCATTTCTCCACACCTGGTGGAGGTTCGTGAACGGGTCAGGGTGAATGGCGAGCCTGTCTCATTCTACGATTTCGCAAGGCTCTATGAAGAACTTCGTCCGGCTGCAGAATCCACTCTCGGCGGAGGGAACTATCGTACAGTCTTTGAGCTTATCACCGCCCTCGCGTTCCTCGCTTTTCGTGATTTTGAAGTGGACCTCGGCCTGGTCGAGGTGGGGTTGGGGGGACGGTTGGATGCGACAAATGTGGTTTCGCCGCTGCTGTCGGTTGTCACGACGATCGGCCTGGATCACACGCATCTACTGGGTAGTACGGTCGAGGAGATCGCCTGGGACAAGGGGCACATCATCAAGCAGGGCACACCTTCAATCTCCGCCGAACAGCCCGGTGATGCTGCGTCGGTACTGGAAAAACGAGCCGGCGAAATGGGGAGCGATCACTGGAGGGTGGGAAGGGATATCGAACTGACCATCCGAAGCATCGACCGGACCGGCTGCCGATTTGATGTCGCGACCCCTCACCGGACCCATTCTGACCTGCACATCCCCCTCCTCGGTGCCCACATGGCACGCAACGCTGCGCTTTCTGTTGCCGCGGCGGACCGTCTCGATGGCGATAAGACCTTTCCTCTCTCCGAGCAGTCTATCCGTGAAGGGCTGTCGCGGGCTTCCTGGCCGGGACGTGGCGAGGTGCTTCATGTCGCACCCACTCTGCTCCTCGATGGCGCTCACACCGCGCAGGGTGCGAAGGTGCTGGACGAGCTACTGGAAACCTGCTGGCCTGACGTGAAGCGGATTTTTCTCCTCGGAATGAACCGGGACAAGGATATCCAGGCTTTTCTGCGCAGCTTCCGACGCAAGCCGGACCACACCGTCGCCACCGCCGCGCTGACGCCCCGTGCAGCAACTCCCGAGGAACTCGCCGCACTCCTCGACGGTGAAAAGTGGAGTGCAACCGCCTCACCACTGGCAGAAGCACTCCAGGTGGCATTGGATCGTGCGGGCGGGAGAGGCATCGTGATTGCCACAGGCAGTCTGTATCTTGTCGGAGCTGTACGGCGAATCTGGTTGCGTCAACTGGCTTCGTCCCCTACTTTTTCTGCTTCAAGCCATTAAAATTCCGAAAGGATGGATCGATGAGTACCAATGCACGGTTTGCACTGGTAGTTCTCCCCTTGCTCTCGTTGATAGTTTTCGGCTCCCTTTTCTCCGGCTGTGGCAGCCCCAATTCGCCAGAAAACTCCGAGACATTTACCGTTCTCAGTGTCCATCCTACTCGTGGATTCGCCAACGATGTGGCAGTCCACGGCAACACGATCTATGTCGCTGAAAACAGCTACGGCATCACCCAGTACGACGCCAGCGATGTGCGGAACCTGCAACTTTTACATCAAATGCCGACCGCCCGCAACCCGAGGCTCGTACGGGTAGCTCCCTGGAACAACATGCTGGTCGCGGGTTTCTCGAACGAACTGAAGGGGTATTTGATGGGGGATACGATTGGGGTGACCCAGTTGTTTTTCGGATCATCAAATGTATACGATCTCGTCCTGTTCCCAGACAGTTCCCTGCGTGCATCCGCCTGGGACGAGCAGTTTAACTTCACTCGTGGCACACGCGCTTTGCGGTGCGATTGGGATGACGGTATGCACGCCACCTATCTTTACCCGGATTCTGCGAAGCTGCCATCCGGCGAGCGTAACGAGCTGTTTTATTTCAGCATCGACGATCCCTTCGAGATAGCACTGCATGGTACAGGTGCGCGTGGTGTCACACCCATCGAAACCTTCCGTAAGGTCGCGGTGGCGGCGGGCGACCTGGGCGTTGGCATCGCGGAACTCGACGAGGAGGTTGTCCAGCATGGAGGGCGTTGGTTGTCTGATGTGGATACACCCGGCGAGGCATGGAACCTGGTCTATGCCGAGGGATACATCTATGTTGCGGACATGATGGGGGGCATGGCGATCATCGATGCCCGCAACCTGAGCAATCCGAATTATGTAACCTCATGGAAACTGACCGGCCTGGACCATGCCCGCAATATCGTGTTCGACGGCCACAGGCTTGTGCTGGTCGATGATTTTGACGGCGTCTTTTTTCATGACATTTCAACACCGGGAAACCCTGTATACAAGGGAAGTTACAGGGTTCGTGAACCCAACTCTGCCCGTTTTATGGATGACGGAACCCTGGTGGTGGCATCGAAGGGGGATGGGTTGACCTTCTTCCGACTGCACTATTGACACCGGGAGATGATGTGAGGAGATGCTATCCGGGTGTTCGTACTGTTATGTCTCGAGGGGAGAGGAGCAGAAGCATGAAGGCGACAGCACGGTTTTTCAGGGCACAGCTTCTATTTCTTGTGTTGGCACTGTTGCTGCTGGGTGGGTGCAGCTCGCCGAACGATCCGGACTTGCCCGAGAAAAAGTCTGCTGAGGGTGTCTACAAGGTTCTTGGCGGTTACGCCGCTCGAGGATTTGTCAATGACATGGTACTGCACGGCGATCAGCTTTATGTCGCCGAAAACAGCTTCGGGATCACTCGTTACGACATCAGCGACCCGGAAAATATCCGTCTCGAGCTGCAACGTCAGACACGCCAGAGGCCAAACCTGATCCGTGTTGCCCCCTGGAACAACCTGCTCTTTGTCGTATTTCCCGGGGAGCTGCAGGGGTACCTCATGGATGATTCCCTCACTCAGCACGATCTCATTGTCCCCTCGTCCACCATCCAGAACATGCGACTCTTTCCGGATACCTCCACTCAGCTCTCCTCCTTTGATTTCCAGATGTATCCGACAACCGGGACACGTGTGCTGCGTTGTGACAGGGTCGATGGTCTCTTTGTCGATTACTGGTACCCGGATTCGCTTGACGGCGTAGATTCCTACCTGTTTGGCGGTGAGGAGTACTTGAACAATTTTCGCGCATCGCTTTTCGGTGCGGGAGCGATGAGTGTTGAGCCGATCGACTCATTCTACACGGTGGGAGTCGCTGCACGCGACCTGGGTATCGCCATTTTCGAGATGGATGAAGAGATCAGCGCAACCATGGGACAGGTTGTCGCCAGTGTTGACACTCCGGGCGAAGCACAAGACCTGGTCCATCAGGATGGCTACATTTATGTAGCGGATGGAATCGCCGGACTGGCGGTGATCGATTACCGGAATCCGACTGCGCCGGAGCTGGTGGCGCAGTGGAAAATACCGGGGATGGACCATGTGGTGAAGGTCTCTGTCGATGGTCACCGACTGGTTGTGGTTGACCGCTATGACGGTCTCTTCTTCCTCGATGTGAGCAATCCCGAAGCACCTGTGTACAAAGCCGCGTATGAAATCCGTGAACCGACCGAGGCAATCTTCTCCGAGGATGGGCGGCTGATCGTCTCCTCGGTCACCGAGGGACTGACAATCCTCGAATTGCTCTATTGATCTGAATGCACAATGGACACACGAGTTCTCAGGAGTCGTCCGAGAAGGCAATCTGCCACATTCCCACGCTGATAAACTGAACCGGTGCGATGATTCATCCTGACCTGATTGGTGTACGGACCCTCATCTTCGACATGGATGGCACCCTGATGCGTAGTGGCGATCTTGCCACTTCCGCGTTACGAGGTGGGCTCGAGGAATTCTACCGCCGCCGGGGCGAGATCATGCCCGAGCGTAGTGATGAAGAGCTGCGTGCGGGCATCGGGCAACCGGCGCATGAGTTTTACAGCAATCTGCTGGACCTTCGGCACCGCTCAGGTTGGCGTGAACTGCACAGCATTATTTTCGAGCGTGAAAAAGCGTGGCTGGAATCCCACCGGATCACCTATCCCGGTGCGGTTAAAACTTTGCAATCCCTTAAGCAGCGCGGCTATCATCTCGCCCTCGTCTCGAACTGCTCCTCGCATTATCTCCAGGTCGCGTTGGCTTCGCAGGGCTTCGGACGCTATTTCGAGAGGGCGGTGTGCATCGGTGATGTTCCCGGTGCAACGAAAACCGACCTGGTCGCGGATGTGGTACGTGACCTGGGCGGTCCCGCTGTGGTGATCGGCGACCGCGATTATGATATCGAGGCGGCAAAGGCGAATGGCCTGCCCGCGGTGGGGGCGCTGTACGGTTACGGCGGACGTGACGAGCTGCTCGGCACAGACACCTGGGTCGAGGATGTTCGCGACCTCGCATACCTCTTCTATCCGTTACGTGAGTTGGCGACTCGTTTTGCGATTCAGGCGGGGAAACGTCTCCGGCTCGACCGCCCGATAGTCGTGGGCCTCAGCGGTGTGCATCCAAGCCTGACGGGTGAGCTTGCACAATTGCTGACCACCGAAATTGCGGACAACAAGATCACTGTTTCCCATCTCCGTCTGGAACGGCACAGGGTTGTCACAACTGCCAGTTCCGCCGATCGTTGGATAACCGAGTCCTACCCCTGGAGGAGGTTGGGGGAAGAAGTACTTCAGGCCGCCCGGGCGGGCCGGATCGATACAAGCTGGCCTGTGACAAGTGGGCAAACGATCGGAGAGCAGAAACCTTACCGTGGCCGACCCGGAAGTATCGTGCTGGTCGAAGGTCCATTTCTGTACGGCGCACATCTGGAAGGCGAGTTCGACTATTCAATCTGGGTCGACACGCCAGTCCCAGCGGTACCTCGTCAGATCAAGAAGTCGTGGCGCAGCTGGGTGGATCGCCAGGTACGGATCGGCGTGAAGAGGGCGGAGGCGGGATCGGAAGCGGATCAAAGTATCGCTCGCGATCTGGAGCAGTGGGACCGTCAGGGTGAGGCGGTGGCAAAAGAATTCCTGCGATTTGCTTTCCCGGGCGAAATGGCGGATATCCTGGTCGATGGCAACCGTCTGGAACAGGGACGATTGCTGAAGGGATAGGCAGTAGCTGATCCCTGAAAATTGAGTTCTGACAACAAAACAGGATACAACTCTGTTCCAGTGTTGTGGCAGGTCTTTGGCGAAGCGGAGACCTGCCGCCAATTGAAAGAGCCTCGGACTTTCGAGAACACCTTTCGTTCCCCTGTGAATCCATCCAGCACATTTGTTTTCGATAAGACAAGGCTCATTTCAAGATGTCTGTCTCTTGACGTTCAAGTTCTAACTGAATCCGATTGCCAGACTACCACGCAGATGTCCGCAGGAACCCCGCTTTATTGAGAAATAGCATTCGATCAGTAGAGCAGAAGAACTCCCACCGCCCAGAGCGAGCTGACCAGTGTGACCGGCACACCAGCTTTCAGGTAAGCACGAAAGCCGATGTGGACATGGTGACGCGCACCTTCAACCACAATCAGGTTCGCCACGGAGCCCAGAAGCAGAAGATTCCCCGCAAATGTCGACATCACGGCAAGGATCACCCACATCAGCTCAGGGGTAGCAAAACCTGCGATCCAGTGCTGAGCGATCATCACAAAGGGTACATTGGAGAAGAGGTTGCTCAGCAGGAGAGTCGCGCCGGAGAAGTAAACGATCTGAGCGGGGAGATTATCGCCCCAGAGTGATGCGAGTCCCTGGCCAAATCCATCGAGCAGACCGATACGATTGACTCCACCCACCACCACAAACAGCCCGGCAAAAAAGAGAATCAGCGTCCAGTCGATTTTCGCCAGGATCTTCGAGGAGCGGTGGCTGTCAAGCAGAATCAGGCTGGCGCCGCCCGCGAGGGCAGTCGTGGCCAGTTCTCCGGTGACACTGAATCCAATCAGCACACCGAGGGTGACCAGCAGCCCTTTAGCGAGCAGGGGACGGTCGACATCGGCAGGAGCCACTTGGGTCTTCAGCGAAAAAGCCTTGGGCAACTCGCGGCGGTAGATCATCTGCATCACGAGGATACCGAGCAGCGTCCCGCCAAGCACTGCTGGAGCGGCAAGCAGGGTATAACGCCAGAAAGCCATCCCGGAGCTGATCCCGACAAGCATGTTCTGGGGATTGCCGACAAGAGTGGCCGCACTGCCGAGGTTGGATCCGATCGCCAGGGCGAGGAGATAGGGGATCGGCGGGAGGTTGGCGCGGATGGTTGTCGCGAGCACCACCGGGGTCAGCATCAGGCAGATGGTGTCATTCACAAACAGGGCGGAGAGGAGAGCGGAAACCGTCATCGTCAGCGTGAGCAGACGTTTCGGGGTTTTCGCACGACGGACCATCCACTGCGCCACCCATTCGAAAAAGGCGGCATCCCGCAGGTACTCGACAAGGATCATCATCCCGAGCAATAGGGTGAGCGTGTCGAAACTGATAGCCGCGAAGGCCTGTTCGAGGGATAGCCCGCCCAGCAGGATCATCAGTACAGCCCCGGTGAGCGCAGCGGCGGGTCGTTCAAGCGGGAGCAGACGCAGACGTCTTGAAGTGAGGCTGGCGTAAGTCAGGATGAAGATGACAAGTGCAGCGACACTATGACCGTTCATCGAACACCTCGGCTTTTCCCAGGGCGAACCTCAAGAAGCCGAAATGTGCATCACTCGCTTGCTTCTTTGCCACAGGCGCTGGAAATGAACCTCCGCTACCCCCTATCTTTGCTCCCGTGAACTTTCTGCAACGGTACTCTGCCTACCTTCGCGAACACCTCTGGCGCATCCTCGGGATGTTCGTCAGTGGACTGCTTTTCGTGCTTTTCTCCGGAGTGTCTCTCTGGATGGCGGCGGATTTTATCCAGGCCCTCTTCAGCGGTCAGACAACAGTACCGACCCCCCCGGAAGGCGGTGTCACACTGCTGACACTTGCGGACCATCTGAAATACCTGAGCGCGAATCTGGTTCAGGCTGACAGCGCAGTGGTCACGCTGCAACGTGCCATCCTCTTCATCGTCGCATCCTTCATCCTGAAAAATGTCGCCCTCTATCTGCAGAGCCTGCTGGCGGCGGGTGTGGAACTTCGTGTCGCGAAAAGGATGCGTGATGACTTGTATTCCCGTCTGATGGACCAGGACCTCGCCTTTTTTCACCGTCGAAAAACCGGAGACCTGGTCGCAGCGGGGGTGAACGACATTCTCCAACTCAACGCCGGACTCGCCGAAGCATTCGCCAAGTTGCTGCGTGATCCGTTGACGATCATCCTGTTCCTTGTGCTGCTCTTCTCGATCTCCTGGAAAATGACCCTCGCCGTGCTGCTCATCGCACCGCTCGCCGGGATTATCACAGGGGTTGCCGGGGGCAGTCTGAAACGGAAATCAAAACGGACGCAGGCACGACTGGGGATTGTATCGTCCAGGCTGCATGAAGCGTTATTCGGTATCCGTATCGTGCATGCTTATGGTGGCGAGGAGCATGAACGCCGACAGTTCGCTGAGTCGACAGAAGCACATTATCGCCAGGCACTCCGCCGAGAACGTCTCCGCAGGCTGGTTCCGCCTCTCGAAGAGATGGTGGGAGTGCTGGTCATCTCGCTGATCCTGATGATCGCAGGTGGGTACGTGCTGAGTGGACAGTGGCTGGGTGCAGATGATTTTGTCCGGTTTCTGGTGTTGTTGTTCGGGCTGCTCACTCCCTTGGTGAGTCTCGCGGAAGTGCAGGCGAGGATCAAGGTGGCGGAAGGCGCTGCCGCTCGTGTTTTCGACCTGATGGATGAACGTCACTCGATCGATGAACCACCCGATGCACGGCCTGTGAAACATTTCCGTGATGCCATACGGTTCGAGGGGGTCCATCTCGATTACGGCGACAATCGCGGTGCCGCGCTGATTGACATCCACCTGAGCATCCGACCGCGAGAACGGGTGGTGCTGGTCGGACGTTCCGGGTCGGGCAAGTCAAGCCTGCTGAACCTGCTGCCCCGTTTCTACGAGCCGAAATCGGGTCAGATTCGGCTGGATGGACGTGATTTGCGCGAACTGAATCTCAGGGACCTTCGCAGGCTTTTCGGAATTGTGACACAGGATGTGGCCTTGTTCCACGACACGGTTCGGGCGAATATCGCGTACGGCCGCACGGATATTCCGATGGAAACGATTGTAAAAGTGGCGAAACGTTCCCAGGCGCATTCCTTCATTCAGAGCCTGCCCGAGGGATATGAGACCAACCTCGGGAATCTCGGCGAAAGGTTGAGTGGGGGGCAGAGGCAGCGACTGAGCATCGCACGTGCCCTGTTGCTCGACCCCCCAATCCTCCTGCTGGATGAACCCACCTCCGCGCTGGACAGCGATATCGCTGAAGAAATCCAGGCCACACTGGATGAAGTGGGCGAAGGGCGAACGGTGATTACCGCAACGCACCGTCTTTCAGCCATCCGGCCACAGGATCGTGTCATCCTGATGGATGGGGGACGGATCCTGGCGGATGGCTGGCATGACGTTCTGTTTCGCAAGAATGATTTTTACCGTGAGCTGTTGTTGCGGCAGGTTGGTGAATAACCGGGATATCTGGCTCCTTAACAATTCTTGTGAGGAGTCAGACAGGCGGCAGGTCTCCGCTACGCTAAAGACCTGCCGCAACGCCGAGATTTCACGCAAGAGATCCCGGCAGGTGTCACAGGATCGTTTCCTTTATTCCTGTGTCTGGCGGCTCCTACGCCGCACCACTGCGCGTGCACGAAAGCGCCTTGAATCGTACTCGCCCAGAAGTCGCAGAATCAGTCGGAGTAGATTGAACGATCCACTTGTACCTCACAGACCGGTTGAGTAAAAGAAGAACGTCCGGAGTACCGGGCTCCGGACGTTCAGGTGACGCGCCCATGGGCAGCGCATAGGGACGGGTTGTCTGGAGGGAGAACCCGTCCACACTCAGCCTGTCATTTCACAACTCCGCAGAACCTGCCATGCAGGTAGAGCAGGTATTGAATCTCCCCCGTACCATGGCCGAGCCGGAATCCCAGGTTTCGCAGCGAATCCGGCTGCGTCTGGTCTGCACGGAGGATGAGTTGCTTTCCCTTCGCTGTGGATTGAGACTCGAAAGGGATACCGTGACTGACCAGCAGCTCTGCAGTGGATGGGTTTCTTTCATGTTGCATAGTTCGCCTCGTACTGCATCGTTCTCCAGTGAGACAGTCATCGACCGCGAAAGGTTGCAGAGCGAAGCGAGCCACGCGAGAGTGCACTCTGGACAACCCGGCTGACCCGTCCAATCGTTTGTCCGGCTTGGTCTGATGGTGCGCTCTTCGTACCTTCTGCCGACACTTTCTGCATACACCTGATGGATTGCATTCGATGGCGATTTTTGTAGATACCCATGCCCACCTGACCTGGCCTTCTTACGAGGATGACCTGCCTGAGGTGCTGTCTCGTGCAAGGCAGGCGGGAGTTGGGGCAATCATCGACCTCGGGACAAATCTTGCCACCTCGCTTCGAGCAAAACGCAATGCCTCATCTTTCGAGGGGGTCTACTTCGCGGCAGGGATTCACCCGAACGACACCGCTTCTGCCACCTCGAGTGATCTTGCCGGAATCGAAACACTTCTCCAGCATGAATCCTGTGTGGCGGTAGGCGAGATCGGCCTCGATTTCTACCGGGAATATGCACCCCCGGAGAGACAGGAGGGCTTTTTCCGTGCCCAACTCGCCCTTGCGCGGCGAAACGGAAAGCCGATCGTCATCCATGACCGGGAGGCTTCGGACAGCATCCTGCGAATCCTCGAAGAAGAGGGATATGATGGCATCAGTGGTCCTGGCGGTGTATTTCATTGCTTCGCCGGGGGGGCGGAGATGGTCGAGGAGGTGGTGAAGCGGGGGTTTCACATCTCCTTCACAGGGAACATAACCTTCAAGAAGAGCGACCGGCTCGATGCCCTCGCGGCAACTCCGATTGAAAGGCTGCTGCTGGAAACAGACAGTCCCTTCATGGCTCCCGTGCCGCATCGCGGTAAACGAAACGAACCCTGTTTTGTACCGCATGTCGCGGCTACTGTCGCCACGGTGAAGGGGGTGACACTTGAAGAGGTCGCGGTTCAGACGACAACGAACGCGGTTCGGCTGTTCGGGCTGCCAATCCAGATCGCGGAGAACGGGAAAGCATGAGCACGCCACCCCTTCACATTCCCGCTCGTGCGGAACGTGTCGATGTCGAACCCTACTCGGTTCTGGCTCGCTACTATGACCAGGTGATGGATCACATCGACTACAAGGGATGGGCGGCATTCATCGCACGTGCGGTGAAACGCCATGGAAGGACTTTCAGACGTGGAATTGATTTCGCCTGCGGAACAGGTCAGCTCGCACGCCAACTGACAGGTTTCGGCTATGACATGATCGGGGTGGATGGGAGCGCCCTGATGATCGATGCTGCGAAAAGCCTCAAGCCACGCCGTGGTCGTTCCCTCAGTTTCCAGGTGTGCGATCTGCGGGAAATGCCCATGGTTCCCACTCAGCAACTGGCGATTTGCCTGTATGATTCACTCAACTACCTGATGAACGAAGAGGATGTCGCCTCCTTTTTCAGATCGGCGCTCGCAACGATTGAACCCGATGGTCTGCTGGTCGTGGACCTCTCCACAGACACCAACAGCCGCTTCCATTTCAGCGACTACGTGATGGAAGAGTCACTCCAGGGTGCGACCTATCGGCGAGTCTCACGTTACGATCTGCAAAAGCGGATTCAGCACAATGTTTTTAACATCTACCCTGACGACGAGGACGTTGTCTATGTTGAGCACCATATGCAGCGGATATGGCCTGTGCAAAGCGTACTCGATATCATGCGCGGCGAAGCGTTTCGTGTCGATGCCATTTACCATGAAATGACCTTTCGCCGGGGCGATGAAGAGAGCGACCGTGTGCATATCGTGGCGGAGCCGGCATGATCGAACTGATTCGTGTCTCGCGCGTCTACAAGCAGGAGCGTGGTATCCATGATATCACTCTTCGTGTCGGCAAGGGTGAGTGGGTAGTGATTGTCGGCAGGGCAGGTGCAGGCAAGTCAACCCTGCTACGCACAGTGTATGCCGAGCATCGCCCGCATTCAGGCGAGGTAATCGTTGGCGACCATCGCCTCTCGTCGACACGTGATCGTGACATTCCGAAAATGCGTCGGCTGCTCGGAATTGTCGATCAGGACCTCGCACTCGTGCAGGATCGCACGGTTTATCAAAATGTCTCGCTGGTTGGGGAAGTGCTCGGCTGGTCCCGGAAAAAGACCCGCACGGCGGCATTGCGTGTGCTGAATCGTGTGGGACTCTTCGGTCATTTGGAACTCTATCCTTCACAGCTCAGCTTCGGTGAGCAGCGAAGGCTTGCCATCGCACGAGCATTGGTCAGCGACCCCTTCGCGCTGATCATGGATGAGCCACTCGGGCATCTCGATGCCGAGACCGCGAGCGGAATCGTCAGCCTGCTGGCTTCCATTCACGCCCGAGGCACGGCCATGCTACTCGCAACTCACCAGGTCGAATTTTTTGCGGGGTATCCTGCACGTGTGATCACCGTGGAACGGGGTAGGATTGTCGCCGAATCGCCCGTGGAGGGAATGTCATGAGACGGCTTCTCTTCATCCTTCGTGAGGCGACCCGTTCCCTCGTGCGAGCCGGATTGGCAGGGTGGCTGGCGATCTTTTCGCTGGCTACACTTTCAGCGTTCGGCACGGCGATCTATGGAGTAAAACTCTCGATCGATCAGGCCGAAAGTCAGCTGCTTTCCCAGTTCGAACTGGAGGCCTTCTTGAAGCCTGGCCGGGATAGCAAACTACCTCACCTCGCGGAATGGCTGGCGAGTCGCGAGGGTGTAACAGGCGTGGACCTGGTGAGCAAAGAGCAGGCGGCGCAACGTTTCAGCGATCAGTATAGTGGGGAAGTCTTCGCCCTACTCGGGGAAAACCCGCTACCCGCATCGGTTATCGTTCACTACGATCCCTCAAATGTCCGTTCGGTGTGGATCTCCAGTGAAGCGAAGGAGATCGGAAACCACGAGGATGTTGACGAAGTTGCCTATGAGGGCGAACTGCTCATTCGGCTGGAAGAAATGAGTGGCAGGCTTGGTCTCAGCCTGCTGATTGCTGCGGCGTCGCTGGTATTCATCGCAGCCTTTCTCACCTTCCAGTCCGTGCGTGTGGCAGTGAAGAGCGGTGTATCCTGGGCGCGAGCGGTTCGATTTGTCGGTGGGACTGAGGGGCAGGTCCGTAAACCCTTTGTCGCTGCAGGAATGCTGGCAGGGTTGATCGGCGGACTCGCCGGAGCAGGGCTGACCACTCTCGGGCAGTACCTCCTCTCGCAAGGCGGGATGGTCCCGCAGCCCGATTGGTTGGTGTCGTTGCTCATGGTTGCGGGTGTCATGATTATCGGTGCCGCCGGAGCATCCGTGGCGATCCGGCGCCCCTCAAGGGAGCGTGGTGCTCCTTGACACTCTCGGCTGGCATGGGTAGCTTTTTAAGACTCGTGCAAGCAGGTGAAGACATGGTCAGACAGCAGAACAAGACCTACCCATCACTCAGCGACAGGCAGGAAGCCGTCTTCACGGCTATCCTGCAGCAGTATGTGACGTCCGCACGTGCCGTCGGTTCCAGGAATCTCTCGAAACGACTCCCACTCGACCTTTCGCCTGCGACTGTCCGGAATGTCATGGCGGACCTGGAAGAGATGGGTCTGCTCAGTCATCCGCATACTTCCGCGGGCCGTGTTCCCACAACCCTCGGCTATGGATACTATGTCGATGCGATGATGAATCGTGTCGAGCTGACCGACAATGAGCAGAAGGAATTCAGCAAGGCGCTGGATGATGTGATGATCGGGGACATCAATGAGGTTCTCGATCGCGCGGGGGAAACCCTGGCACGCATCAGCACGCTGATCTCCGTTGTGCTCTCACCGAGGAATCCTCCACAAGATCGACCTGGTGCGTATCGCGACAGGCAGGTTGCTGATCGTTCTCACGATTCGCAGCGGATTTGTGAGAAGCATCCTGCTGGAGATATCCTCCTCGCTGACTGACCAGGAAATCACAGCCGCGAAGCAGTTGATGAACGAGCGGCTTAGTGGTTTGACCCTCGGCGAGGTGCGCAATTCCATCGAGACTCGGCTTTCAGGAACCCACCACACCGCGCCGCTCATCAAACTTGTCGTTGAATCTGCGGATCACATTTTCAAGCCGGATCGGGTCAGCGAAATCCATGTGGATGGAACGAGAAACGCCCTGGACCACCCCGAGTTCGCCAGCGCTGAGAAGCTGAAAGCAGTCATCGAGATTCTCGAGGACAAAGATGTGATCTTCCACCTGTTGCAGGGTGGAGAGCATCGCGCGCTGGACGGGGTCCGTATCTCGATTGGGGAGGAGCTGGGATCGGAGTCGCTGGAATCCTGCAGTGTTGTGACCGCGGGGTACACGCTGGGGGATGTCCAGGGGACTCTCGGCATCATCGGACCCACACGGATGGACTATGCACGTGTAGCCTCGCTGCTTAACTTCGCCGCAAGCACGTTAAATCGGCGCCTTGTCGACTGACAGCATGCCGTTCCCATCATCATACCATCGAAACGAGTGATAAAGTGAGCAAGCCCAGGAAAAACAGTAAATCCAAGCAGGACGCGACAACCGAGGAAATTGTCGACTCTGCGCAGCCGGGCGGCAAGTTGCAGGCTGACACGGTTGAGATTGCAGGCCTCGAAGACCAGATCAAGGCTCTCGGCGAGGAGAACGATCGTCTGCGTGACCAGATGCTTCGCGCACGTGCCGAGTTCGAGAACTTCAAGCGGAGACGTAACCAGGAAATGGAGCAGTATGCCACCCTCGCCAATGAGGTCCTCATCTCCGATCTCATCCCGGTGCTCGATGACTTTGACCTGATGCTGGTCAATGGCGAGAAGGGGGGAGAGGTTTCCTCCCTGCTGGAAGGGGCGCGAATGATCCGTCAAAAACTCTTCAATGCCCTGACCAAGCGTGGCCTTGAGATGATCCAGGCGGCTGGCCAACCCTTCGATCCAGACCTCCATGAAGCATTGCTGCAGATGCCTGCGCCGGGAGTAGATGTCGGGACTGTCCTTGAGGTACATCAGACCGGATACCGGCTTGCAGGGAAGTTGCTGCGTCCAAGCCGTGTGATTGTTGCAAGCAATCCGGACGGGGAGAACTGAGTTGGCGAAACGAGACTACTACGAGGTCCTCGGGCTCGAGCGGAATACGGACAGCGAGACGATCAAAAAAGCCTACCGCAAGTTGGCGATGCAGTACCACCCGGACCGGAACAAGGGGGACAAGGAAGCAGAAGAGAGGTTCAAAGAGATCGGCGAAGCATATGCCATCCTCTCGGACCCCGACAAGCGCGCACGCTACGACCGTTTCGGTCACGCCGGCACCTCACCGGGTGCGGAAGGGTTCGGTGGGATGGATGTCGACCCCTTCGAAATCTTCCGGAACTTCATGGGCGGCTTCGGATTCGGGGACATTTTCGGGGGAGCATCCGGCGGGGGGCGTGGACCGCGGAGTTTTCGTGGTCGTGACCTCCAGGTGAACCTCGCGGTGACTCTTGAAGAGATCGCTGAGGGCACAACCAAGAAGATTCGCGTCAACCGTTACGAGAGCTGTGACAGTTGCAAGGGAAGTGGCGAGGCCGAAGGGAAAGCACCCACCACCTGCTCCACCTGCAAGGGCGCGGGAGAGGTCAGGCAGGTGACTCGGTCCTTCTTCGGCCAGATGGTTAATGTTGCACCTTGCCCAACCTGCCAGGGAAAGGGTACGGTCATCAACGACCCCTGCCGGGAATGTGGCGGAGAGGGGCGGTCGAAAAAGGCCGGGACAGTCACGATTACCGTGCCCGCCGGGGTGGGGGATGGCAACTACCTGACCATCCACGGTGAAGGACATGCTGGGCCCTGGGGTGGTCCATCCGGTGATCTGATTGTCGTGTTCGAGCAGAAAGAGCACGAACACTTTGAACGTCACAACGATGACATTGTCCACACCATCCGCATTTCCATTCCCGAGGCGGTCCTCGGTGCGAAGATCGAGGTGCCGGTGCTCGGCGGACAGGCGGAGATCGACATCCCGGCGGGTGTTCAGCCGGGTAAAATCCTGCGACTGCGGAACAAAGGCATCCGGCATCTGAACGCTTCCGGACGCGGGGATCAGCTTGTAAGGATCGAGGTGTACGTCCCCGAAAAGGTGAATGGGGATATCCGTGGAGTATTCGAGCAGCTCAGGGAGAGCGAGGGAATCGAACCGCCAGAGCGTAGTGGCAAATCCTTCTTTCGGAAGGTAAAAGACCACATTTTCGGTGGTGAATGAGACCGGGGGCGAGGGTCAATGAAACATCCCACGAAAGAAACCGTTCGATTCTCGCTCACTCGTTCAGAACGTAACTCCCTGCTTGTCCTCGCGACGCTGCTGCTGATTGGTCTTGTGACTCAGCAGGTGAAGCGGCACCTGGACCGAGACACCTCGAGGATTGTGATCGAGAATGCGACTCTCCTTGCGCCGCTGGATGCTGAGGGTACTCCGTCAGGCCCGAATTCCGTTGGAAACGACTCGCCGAGGCTGGACGCAACGTCCTCTAAGGACGTAACTTCGGTGCCGAGCCCCGAAGGCGCCGTTTCGCATAGTGGCAGGAGTGCGACCTCCCCCGATGTGGTTGCGGGCACGGCGAACATGATCCACGTCAACCGGGCGACTTCGGCGGAATTGCAGTCCTTGCCGGGCATTGGACCGGTACTTGCGGAACGTATTCTCGAATGGCGCCGGGTCAATGGGTCATTCAAGCGAGTTGATGATTTGCTCCTCGTGCGCGGGATCGGAGAGGTCCGCCTCGAGCAGCTTAGACCTCTGGTTACGGTCGAGCCGTGACCATTGACGGGAGATCCCGATGGCGTACAAGCACTCGATGGAGCCGAAGGGCAGTCTTGGCCTGAAGATCGCGATTGGCGTGCTGATTGTATTACTCATCGTCAGCGTCTATTATCCCAAAAAGCTGTGGGATGATCAGGCCGATTTGATCACCGACAGCCGCGAACGGATGGATAATATCAATTTCGCTGTCGAGAGATATCGCGCGGTCCACGGTGAATACATCGCCGATCTCGACTCGCTTCTCGCATTCATGGAAAGCGATTCCATCGTTGTCCCACGTGCCGTGTTCGAGTTCGAGCGTCTCTCGCTCTATGATGCTCCCAACGACTCCTTCCTTGTCGGATTCAACGATCTTTTCCACTTCGACCGTATCGAGGTCGAAACGTTTCGGGGTGGAAATCCTGCTCCCACTCGTCTCAAGGAAGGCGAGGTTGTCGATTCCGTCGTCATGATCATGGTGCCGAAGGACTCCTATGCTGGGGTGATCGAGCCGGTAAAGGTGAGCCTTCGCTCGATGAAGGGCATAGAGTTCATGCCCCGTGCGAAAGGGGTCGACGACATCTACTGGCTGGTCTGGTCTCCCGGCAGGATGGACAGGAAGTATGTCCCCTATGAGGAGCGGCTTGTTCCGAGCAGGAAGTACATCCTTTTTCGCGACCTCGCAGAGATCGGGCAAGACCCCATCACCGGCAAGCCTTTTGAGATGTTCCTGAACACGCGGCTGACGATGGAAGGAAAGATCACCTACAGTGTTGTGCGACGTGGTGAACCTGACCCGGCGGTGTACGGCAATGAGCTGTACACGAACCTCTTCATCAATCGCCTGGCGCGGCGGGCCCGGGCGAACGTCGACCAGCAGCTGCAACGAGACAGCACCCTGTTCGAGATACAGCTCCAGCTTCAGAATGACTATTTCGATGTCGAGCTGGAACTCCTGCGTCCTGGCCGTGATGTCGATGTTGAATCCAGCCGGGAACGCATGGTTCCGGCGGATTCTGTTGAAGGCTACCGTGACACAGACCGCATTCGCCGGGAACTTTTCTCAGTCAGCTATGACAGCCTGATTCGTGTCTGGACTGCCAGGGAATCGACGGTCGAAAAGCTGCAACTGCTGACCTATCGCGAAGAGTTGCAACTCAGCAAGGTAAACCCCGTGGGGGTTACCATTCGGGCGCCATTCAAGGGAACTTATGTCCTCAAAGGTCGGAACTTACTTGACTGGATTTTCAGCGTAGGGCCAATCGACCATCCCGGCATGATCGAGAATAATGACCTTTCCTGGGAGGAGAAGCGCTGAGCGAGGCACTTTTGACCGGTGCTGCAAGCCCCTCGCGCTTCCGACTTAAGTGGGATGCACAGGGGCTTGTGCTTGAGGAGCGGCTGGATGAAGGAGCCTATGTGGGACGAGATTCCACTGGTCTCACAGTCCCGCCTGCTCCACTCGCTGCGGTACATCCGGAGCTGGAAGCCGTTCTGAGCCGGACCTTTCAACGGTTCAAGGACGGCTGGCTGAACGGCGATCGGTCGATCGACCTCTCACTAAGCCCGCCCTGGGGAAGCGGCTGGCTTATCCAGGTGGGAAACCTGCCGGAGACGGAAATCGAAGAACAAGTCGTCTGGGAACTTGAGCAACGGCTTGACAGCCCGCTGGACGACCATATTTATGCCTGGTTTCCGCTGGAGGACCAGGTTTTTGCCATTGTGATCCGTCCGGAACTGCTGGCTTTCTGGGATCGCCTCGCCCAAACGCACGGCGTCGACCTCGGTTCTGTAACCCTGTTGTCGGGGCTGGTGGAACCTTCGATCGAACGTGACGCCGACCTGATGCCCTTGTACCGGCTCTGGCGCGAACGAAGTGCGGATGGAGCAACGTCTTTCGCAGATTCGTATACCCGCGAAGAGGTCGAAGAGCTCGAAGAGGACGTCGAGAGTGCCGCACTCGCGACAGGAGCATCGGATTCCTACAGGCCTGTCGAAGAGGTCGATGACGCCGAGGCTGAGGACGCGCTCAAGGCGCTGATTGGAGGATCGGGCCGAGGGGGGCGGAAGCAGACTGGCCACAGCCGTGCCAGGCGTCTGCCACTCATCATCGGGCTGCTTGTTTTACTGGCCTTGGGGGCTGCAGGTTATCTGAACCGCGAGAAGTTGCCAAGTGTAGAGCGCGTGTGGCAGAAGGTCGTTTCCCTGCTTCCGGAACGCGGAGACGCCGCAGATGATCGTGCTCAGCGCGATCAGTCAACAGATCGAGCACCAGTGGATCC
>Ga0209163_1001667_pt1 | contig 22491 bp, 17 predicted proteins | sample MTBAKSrepl2MetaG_FD_187457 | JGI IMG/M metagenome (GOLD analysis project Ga0209163, IMG submission 187457) | Enrichment culture microbial communities om Arthur Kill intertidal strait, New Jersey, USA, that are MTBE-degrading - MTBE-AKS2 (Arthur... | ecosystem: Environmental > Aquatic > Marine >...
CGAAGCCGGTGGCGGCGTCGCTGAGGCCGTAGGGAATCAGCAGGATGCCGCTGTGAACCGGGGCGCCGCAGACGCAGACGACGTGGGGGACGTAGTCAGTGCGCTCATCAGGTCCGGGCATCAGGAGCGGCTCGTCGAGCCGGCCGATGACCTTCGTTGGATCGTCGCGGTCCGGGAGCATCGCGCCGATGCAATAGCGGCGCGTGGGTTCCATGCCGTGCGTGAGCAGCAGCCGGCCGGCCTTGGTCGAGACAGGAGAGCATTCGCGACCGCGCGCCTTGTCTGCCCGGCCAGGATCTGCGACAATGCCCGCTGGTTTTCTGGAGCGATCCCATGAAAAGGTGTTCGTTGGTTGCAGTGTCTTCGTTGGTTGCGCTTGTCTTCCTTCCGGCCGGGCCAGGGTTCTGCGCGGGGCCGGTCGTGATCGATCTCGCGCCGGAGTTGGCGCCCGTGCGGGAGGAGTTCAGGTTCCCTGCGGTCGGGGCGGCGGTCGTCGTGGAGGGTAAGCTCCATGCCCTCGGCGTGGTCGGCGTGCGGAAGGACGGCAGCGAGGTCAAGGCCGAGCCGAACGATCGGTTCCATCTCGGCTCGTGCACGAAGGCCATGACCGGCTCGCTGATCGGCCCGCTCGTTCAGCAGGGCAAGCTCTCGTGGGAGACGCCGATTGTCGAGTATCTGCCGGACCTGAAGGATGCGATGCACCCGGACTACCGCGTCGTAACGCTGGCCCACCTGCTGTCCCACCGGGCGGGCGTTCCGCCGATGACCGCCGGCTTCGCGCCGGCCACCGGCTTGCAGCTTTTGCAGATCCGCATGATGAAGTCGCCCGCCGCTCAACGCAAGCGGATCGCGGAGATCGTCCTGACCCAGCCGCCGGTGAACAAGCCGGGCGAGAAGATGGAGTACTCCAACGCGGGCTTCACGATCGCCGGCGTCGTCGCCGAGACCGTGATGGGCGAGGACTACGAGGACCTGCTGCGTCGGCTGCTCTTTGCTCCCCTGGGGATCCACTCCGCCGGCTTTGGGGCGATGGGCACGCCGGGCCAAATCGACGCTCCCTGGCAGCACCGCAAGACTGGTGACAAGATCGTCCCGATCGAGCCCGGCCCGCTGAGCGACAATCCGCCCTTCATCACACCCGCCGGGAGGGTCCACTGCTCGATGGCCGATTGGGCGAAATATGTCCAGTGCATCCTGGCCGCGACCCGCGGGGAGGAAGGGCTGCTGTCGCCGGCCTCGGTCCGCCCGTTGAAGGAGCCTCCCTTCGGCGGCCACTACACCCTCGGCTGGGGGATTGTTGAGCGTCCCTGGGGCGGCGGTAAGGTCCTCACTCACGCCGGCAGCAACGGCATGAACTACTCCGTCGTCTGGGTCGCGCCGCTCAGGAACTTCGCTGTCCTGGCGGCCACCAATCGCGGCGGCGACGGCGCCCCACAAGGTCTCGACAAGGTCTGCGGCATGATGATCCAGAGGTTTCTGCGGGAGAAATGAGTCCGCGATGGTTCACTCCGGCTTGGGATTCGACGACTTCAGCAGCGCCAGATAGTGCGAAGGATCGCCCGTCTTGAAGAGGCGATACCAGGCCTCCAGCGTCGGTTCGTTGTATACCGCGAGCTGTCGGAAAATGTGGTAAGCAAAGTCCAGCGGCGCCAGGCCACCGGCGGTGATCACCAGCCCGTCGGTGACCGCTGGCTCGTCCTGATAGAGGGCCGCGCCGCGATAGCCTGTAGCTTTCAGGTAGTCGCGGGTGTTGCTCGTGTGACGTCGGGTGTCGAGCAGGCCGGCTCGGGCCAGGGCGGCGGTGGCCCCGCAGATCGCAGCAACCGGGACCCCGGCGTCCAGAAACGCCGCGGCCTTCTCCGCCGCGTCGCCATGTTTGCCCTGGTCCCACGCTTCGCCGCCGGGCAGGATCAGCATGGCGCTGTCTGCGGGGTCGAGCGCATCGAGACCCATCGCCGGCAGCACGGTGATGCCGCCCATAGTCCTCACGGGCCCGGCGCCCGGCCCAACCGTCTTGACCACGTATCGGCCGGGCTGCGCCTGGAACATGGGGTTGTTGATCCCCACGACCGTGTAGGACGGTTCCCAATCCGAAAGTGTATCGAACACGAAAACGTGGACGATCTCCTGCTGCATCTGCCTGTCACTCCTATCGGGTCCGGTTCCGTGCGCGTTGCATGGTACGACTCGGTGTCAGTTCCTTGACCAGGCGGTCGGCGCTGTAGACCTTTCGCAGGGCTTCGAGAATCGCGGCCGAGTGGACGGAGACGGCGCGGGCCTGCTCCTGCGTGTAGATGAAGTCCAGCACCAGCGACTGGATGTTCCCGTCGAAAATGATCCCGACGACCTGGCCCTGGCGGTTGACGACGGGACTGCCCGAGTTGCCGCCGATGATGTCGGCGGTGGAGACGAAATTGAAGGGCGTGTCCAGGTCGAGCCGGCCTTTGCGCTTGATCCACCGTTGGGGCAGCTCGAACGGGTACTGGTTGCCCTGCTCCTGCGCCCGTTCGTAGAGACCCGCGAAGGTCGTCCAGGGCGGGACCTGCTCGCCGCCTTCGGTGTAGCCTTTTACCTGGCCGAACGCTAAGCGGAGCGTGAACGTCGCGTCGGGGTAGACATCGGTGCCGTAGATCGCGAACCGGGCGTCCGCCAGCTTGGCATAGGCCTGGCGCAGCGGCTCTTCGACCTGCTCTTCGTAGGTCTTGCGGAGCGCCCGCGCCGGCTCGTCGACCAGCAGAGCCAATTGAATCATGGCGTCCTGTGATTGACGGATCGCCTCGGCGCTCGCGCCGGCCAGTTCCTTGCGGACCTGGACATTGCGCAGCTTCGAGCCTTCGATCAATTGGGCGGCGCGTTCCTGCGGCGACTGGCCCGCGAGGACTTTCTGCACCAGCGGGTCCTCGATGCCCTTGATCTCCGCGAGCATGCTCAACGAATTGGCCAGCTTCGTCGTCTCCAGGTCCTCGTAGATCGGCGCCTCGGAGAACAGATCGAACTTGAGCGATTCGAGATTGGATTCGCGGTACTCGCGGAGCCGCTCGGCGTTAGGCTTGGCCGATTCGTCGACCAGCCGGACGATGGTGCGGGCGATATCGAACGAGCGGCTGAAGAAGGCCGAGCCCGTTTCCAGCAGGTCCCAGTCGGTGTAGATGCCGTTCCAGACCTGGATGGCGGCTGCGACATCCGCCCACGGATCGCCGATGGGCGCCGTGAGCAGGGAGGGCTTCTCGCGGATGGCGTCGCGGAGCTTCTGCTCTTCCGCGCGTTTCTGGGCCATGATGGAGGGGTCCTGGAGCCCGCCGAGCATGCCGAGACGGGCCTTGCGACTGTTCTGCACGCCGAATAGGTCGTCCATCGCCCGTCGGGCGTTCTCGCGGTTCTCGCCGCTGAAGGTCGCGAGCATGACCTCCCAGCGGAAGATCTTGCGCAGCCGCGCAGGCATGACCGTGTCGCGGATGAATTCGATATGGGCGACGGTGTTGGCCCGGTCGGTCCGGCCGGGGTGGCCCGAGACGAAGATCAATTCGCCGTCGCCGGCTCCCTGGGGACTCCAGGCCAGGTAGTGCTCGATCTGCGTGGGCTTGCCGTCCTCGTAGACGCGAAAGAAACAGATGTCCAGGTCGTAGCGGGGGAACTCGAAGTTGTCCGGGTCGCCGCCGAAGAAGGCGATCCCCTTTTCCGGTGCGAAGACCAGGCGGACGTCGGTGTACTTTTTGAAACGGTAGAGGTGGTAGAGCCCGCCGTGGTAGAGCGTGACCACGTCGCTGCGGAGGCCGGTGGCGTCGAGCGATTCCTTCTCGACGGTGTTCATGACGGCCCGCCGGGCCTGCTGCGCCTCGGCGGGACTCATCCCCGGCGTCACCGCGGCGCTGATCCGCGCGGTCACGTCCTCGATGCTTTGCAGGACGTTGAGCTCCAGGTCCACGCAGCGAATCTCCTCCTCGGGTGTCCGCGCGTAGAAACCCAGTTCGAGCAGGTCCCGCTCCTTCGTGCTGAGTTTCTGCAGGCAGTCGGCGCCGACGTGGTGATTGGTCATCACGAGCCCGTCGGCGGAGACGAACGACCCGGACCCGCCGCTGTTGAAGCGGACGCTGGCCCGCTGCAGGTGCAGGTACCAGTCGTCGCCGGGCGCGAAACCGTGCTTTTCCTTGAGCAGTTCCTTCGGCGGATTGTTGAACAGCCACATCCCCTCATCGCCGGGGGCCGGGACGGGCAGCAGAGCGGTCATCGACATCATCACAATGGCTCCATAGACCCAGTTCGTCGTGTGCTTCATGGCGATTGCTCCTTTCGCAAATCGGACAGGCAAATACTGTAACCACAAGCAGCCGGAGGAGGAATCATCAAATTCCCCAATTCTCGCCCCGTTCGTAGTGACGCCGTCAGGCGTTTCCGTAGCATGGGCGTCCCGCCCATGATTGGGGATCACGGGCAAGATGCCCGTGCCACGCGAGCAGAGATCCTTGCGCTACGCAGGCAGACTACCGGCCGACGTCATGTCTGGCAGGTGGAAATACCGTCCACGGCTGCGGCGGCAGGTCGGGCAGGTAGCCTCTGAGCCAGTTGTACTGGGGATGCGCCTCGAGGAAACGGTCGGCATCGAAGCCGAGGTTGCAGGAGCCGCCCCATTTGGCCCAGAGCCGCCAGTCCTGCGCCAGGTCCGAGTCGATGACCTTGCCGTCGAAAGCTCCGCCGGGACGGTAGGCGCCTCGCGATCCGGCCAGGCTGCCGTCGTCGAGCTCGCCGTGCCCGCAGATCGTCCGGTATCCGGGCTGCTCCTTTTGCAGGTAAACGTCGTAGTGGTCCGCGAGCATTTGCTGAGCGAGGGCTACGTCGATCCGTCCGTAGTGCTCCTTCATCAACTGCTCCCAGCGGACCCGGCGGGAAACCGCGTTATTCCGTACGTCGTCCCAACTCGCGTCGGTCTCCCTCCGCAGGACCTTTGTATCCGTGGCGACGTTCGAGCCGGTGAAGTAGCCGTCGGCCTTCTTTTCGAGCTTGTGATACTCCAAGCCAAGCTCCAGGCGGGCGATCTCACCGGTCCGGATATCGCCCAGCAGCCACGAGTTGGCGTAGGCGCCGCTGTTGCTGCGGATCATGATGTCCGCCCATTCGTCGATGCTGTTGGCATACTGCATCGCCTGCCGCGCCCGCACGAAGACGGGAGTCCCTTTGGCATCGAAACTGTCGAAACCGCCGATGGTGGTCTCCGTGCCCATGAGTCCGGCGCCGGTGAGGAAGAAGTCCGTGCCGCTGTAAATGCAGGGACCCCAGGACTGCATCAGGACGCGATGGCCGCGCTCGGGGACGAGGTCCACGATGAGATTGGCGGACTTGCCCAGGACGTAGCCGACCCAGGAGTTGTGCGCCATGACGACCTTGCCGCCGGCGGTGGCGGCGCCGGTGGCGATGAAGGCACTGCAGCCGGGGTGATCCCCCGCGCTCGCCTTCTTCGCCTGCGGCCACCAGTACCAGAGCACGTCGATGAACCCGTTCATGAAGAGCACCTGGTCGTACGTCACATTCTTGCCCGCCCGTTCCATTCCCGCGACGATTCCCCTCATCTCCTCGACGTACTCCGCCGGGACCTTGCCCTTGAACAGCCGGGAGGCGGCCTGCACGAAGAAATCGAGGTCGTGCCCGGTCTCGAACTCCTCGACGTAGGCCAGCGTGCGCAGGAACTCCTCGATCTCGTCCGCGGTCAGGTAGCCACGTTGAAATCCGCGCTCGAACGGAGTCCCCTCGATATGCAGGAAGATCCACCCGTTGGCATCGTGCCGATAGCCCTTTGCCAGAGGGTCCCGCTCCGCGGTTCGGGAGATGTCCTCGGCGGTCCGGCACGACACGCCGCCGCCTGTTGAGATGAGCACGACACAGACCCACAGAGCTTTTCGAACCATCAGAATCTCCGTTCTCCGATACACCGTTCTCAGACCTCCACGCCGAAGAGGGTCCGCATCAGGAAACCGACGAGGAAGCTAAAGGCCGCGACACCGAGACTCAGGCCGGCCATCTCCAGGAAACGACTCTTGAAGGGCTCGCTCCGAGCGACCGAGATATAGTAGTTGAACCCCGCGATGATCGCAATCGCCGCGACCAGCGTGCAGGCGAGACTGACGTAGTAGTTCGGCAGGATCAGGTAGGGGAAGATCAGGACGCCGACGGTGAGGATGTACGCGACGCCAGTGTAGATGGAAGCCTTCAGCGGGTCTTTCGTCGTCTCCTCGGACTTGGTCGATAGGTACGAGGAGGCCCCCATGGAGAGGGCCGCGGCGATCCCGGTGACCGAGCCGGTCAGGGCGATTAGTCTGGCGTTCTGCAAGGCCAGGGTCAGACCGGCCAGGGCGCCGGTCAACTCGACGAGCGCGTCGTTGAGTCCCAGGACCATCGAGCCGGTGTAGCGGAGCCGCTCTTCGTCGAGCATCCCGAGCAGAGCGGTCTCGTGCTCCTGCTCATCCTGCAGGATCGCCTCGGCCTCGGGGATCACGCCGCGGAGTTGCTCGTACCCGCCCTGGGCCTTCTCCTCGGCGCTCTCCATGAGCTTGACGCCGAAGGTGAATCCGAGGATCCGGCTGATCCAGAAGTACTTCGTGATGGCCCAGCGGTCGGGGGCCACGGCCTGCTGTGTGTAGGTCCGCCACTGCTCGTAATGTCGCATCTCGTCGGCCGCGATCTTCTCCAGAACCTGGCGATTCTCCGGTGATTTGACCGTACCGGCCAGCCGGCTGTAGATATGGTTCTCGGTGATCTCCAGTCGCTGGAAGGTCAGCAGCCTCTCTCGTATCTCCGGGCTCAAATCCATTCTCCCGCTCCTTTCCAACAATCCTGCCCCAAGCGGATGGGCATGATCTCAGACCGTCTGTAGGGTGGGTTCTCAACCCACGCGTTGACACGCGAAATCGATGGCATGGACGCATGGATTGAGAATCCACCCTACATATCTCCCTGCGCGGGATCGTGTCCAGGGGCGGTCATTTCTTCGCCTGCTGGTCCAGCTTGGTGAAGAAGTCCCGGAAGATCGGGTCGCGGTTCACGAAGTTGACCACGCGGATCAGGTGGCGCGAGGAGTCGAAGCTGAACGTGTAATTGTCCGTCACGATGGGGCTGTGCACGAGGTCCGAGGGCAGCCACTTGTCGTTGACGAGCCAGGCGACCGCGGTCATGTCCCAGAGGACCTTGGACCAGGCGAAATGGTCCTTGTGGTAGTCCTTGAAGATCGTCAGCAGGTAGTCGCCGATGGGGCCGCGCCCGCCGACGTACCGCTCCATCTCGGGCACCGTGGTCGCAAAGTGCGTCACCACGGGCGTGCAGGGCAGTTGGACGAAGGCTACGCCGGAGTCGAAGATCACCCGCGAGGCTTTGAGGTCCTGCTGGTAGTTGAATTCCCGCTGGTGCGGCCAGTTGTGCCCGTTGCCGCCCAGCCAGACCACGACGATGTTCTGGATGATCGAAGGCTCGATCAGGATCGCGCTGGCGACGTTGGTGATCGCGCCGACCGCTCCGACGTACAGCGGGTCCTGGGGACTGCTTTTCTTCGCCCGCTCGATCAGGTCGAGCGCCGCCGGGCTGCGCTCGGGAGTCTTGACATCCTTGATCCAGTTCGTGCTGCCCTTGAAGACGAATCCCTCGGACGACCTGCCGAGCTTGTCGAGGAGTCGCAGAATCTCCTCATAGCTCTTCTCCATCCCATCGCCCGGCCCGCTCGACCGGCTATTGTGAAACGGCGCCGCATAGAGCGCCTGCACCTCCAGCTCCGGCGAGAGCAGGGCATAGACCACCGCGAACTGATCGTCGATCTCATTGAAAGTGTCCGTATCGAACACCATCCGCACGGGCCTCTTTGCCGGCGGCCGGAGCATCTCAATCCGCCGGCTCTCCGAAACCGCCGGGAACCGCTGTCCAATGGCCGATCCCTCCAGCACCATCGCACTCAGCAGCATAGCGACACATACTCGTTTCATGATTATTCCTTCCCTACGGGTGTTGTTCTCCGTTGGCCACGGCGTCGTCAAGCTTTGCCGGACGGTGCCATCCGAATGCTCTGAGCGCGGTTCTGTCCTGGCCCTGTAACATTCGCCTGTCCTTGCCGAGGCACCCCGCCAGGATAATGCTGACCAGGAAGACCGCGATTTCCGGGACGAACGTGGCCTTCGTCAAAGGCGGGCCGTTCGCGATGATGTAGTAGTCTACCAAGAAGAAGACGGGCATGGCGAGAATCATAGAGGCGCAGTAGATGCGAGCAAGGCGAAGCCTCTGGCCGCTTCCGAGTGACATGCGAATCAGGAAGCCTCCGTACACAATGCCTACGAGGGCGCCGCCAAAAGTGAGAATGGCAATGTGCAGTGTCTCTCCCCAGTTCGGACGTATGAAGAAGTTGGGCCGGCCCAGCATGAGCCACGCCTGCAACCCCAGCAACCCGTCGGCGAAGCCGATAGATGCCCCAAGGAGCATTCCGAACATAATGAGAACCATCGGCCTGTTTGTGCTCATGTGGCTACTCACCTGATAGCCAACTGCGAATCAGTACCCTCAGTCTACAGCACCTTGGTCGTTCCCGGCATGGCGACGGGGTAGTTGCCCTTGTCGTCGGGCATGACCGAGGCGGGGGAGTCGATGGTCCAGTGGTCTAAGCCGGGGGCGAGGACCAAGTTGGAGTTCATCGCTTCGTCCCAGGTGACCATCTGGCCGGACTCGGCGGCCATGCGACCCAGGATGCCCACCATCGCGGCGTAGCAGGACCGCTCGGCTTCGTTGTAGGGCTTGTTCTTGCGGATCGCGTCGAAGAGCAGATCGTGCTCCACCTGGTACTGATAGCACGGCGGACCGTCGTATTGCCAGATGACGTTGGGCGGGGTCTGGTTGTAGCCTTTGAAGATCCGCGGGTTGCTCACGCCTTCGCCGAGGACGGCCGAGCCTTTGGCCCCGTGGATGATGTCGCCGAAGAAGCCCCAGCAGTTCTCGATGTGTCGGCCCTGCGCGAAGAGGCGCGTGCCGTCGGGGAAGTGGTACTCCACCGCGTAGTGGTCGAAGAGCTGGTCGGGGTTGACGCGGGTCTGCCGGCCGCCCTGGCCCTGGGCACGGACCGGCCAGGCGTCCTTGCACCAGCAGCAGACGTCGAGATTGTGGATCAGCCAGTCCAGGATGAAGCTGCCGTTGGCCCAGGTGAAGCAGTGATAGTTGCGGATCTGGTGGGCCAGTTCGCTCTCGCCGGGACGCTTGTCGGAGAAGGGGACGATGCCATGCTCGCGGTAGGCCCAGCAGGTGATCAGGTCGCCGATGAGCCCCTGGTGAAGCTGCTCGACCGCCAGCTCCAGCGGCTTGGAGTGTCGGCTCATCAGGCCGCCGGCGATCTTGAGGTTCTTCCTCTCGGCCTCCTGGCCCGCCTTGAGCACCCGTCGAATGCCCGGGGCATCCACGCCGAACGCCTTCTCCATGAAGACGTGGCAGCCCTGGGCCACCGCGTACTCCACATGCAGCGGCCGGAAGGCCGGCGGGGTCGCCAGCAGGACGACGCTGCCCGGTCCGATATAGTCGATGGCCTTTTTGTAGGCATCCATGCCGAGGAACTGGCGGTCCTTCGGCACGTCCACCTTGTCGGCGAACTGGGCTTGCAGGCTCTTGAGACTGGTCTGCATCCGGTCGTTGAACACGTCGGCGACCGCGACGAGCTTCGTCGGACCTGCGGTCGAGAGGGCGTTGACCGCGGCTCCGGTCCCGCGCCCGCCGCAACCGACGAGGGCGACCTTGATTGTGTTGTTCTCGCCGGCATGGGCCCGCACGCTGATAGTGCTTGCCAGCGCCACCCCGGCCAGGGCCCCGGAGGTCTGTTGTAGGAATTCCCGGCGGGACGTGGCTTGCTTCTGATTCTCGTTTCGCGGTTTCATCAGGTTTCCCTTTCTTGGTCTTGGTTCGATCCCGCTCCCGCCGGTCAGATGTATTCAACGGTGGCCGGGGGCTTGGGCGTCAGGTCGTAGAGGCAGCGGTTGACATCCGGGACTTCCGTGGTGATCCGCTCACAAATGCGATTGAGCTTGGACCAGGGCAACTCGGTGGCGGTCGCCTGGCGGGCGTCGGTGCTCTCGATGCAACGGACGACGATGATCTGTCCGAACTCACGCTGGTTGTTGCGGATGCCGGTGGCCCGGTCGTTCAGCAGGACCGCCAGGTACTGGAAGGCCCCGGTCCCGGCCAGTTCCTCTTCCACGATGGCGGTCGCCTGGCGGACGGTGGCGAGGCGCTCGCGCGTGACCTCGCCGACGATCCGCGCCGCCAGTGCCGGGCCGGGGAAGGGGATCCGCGACGTGATCGGAGCGGGCAGTCCCAGGAACTTGCACACCGCGCGGACGTCGTCCTTGCGGAGTGTCTTGAGCGGCTCGACGACCGCGTAGCCGTAGGCCTTGCTCGTGTCGATGCCGAGTTGGGACAGGATATTGTGCTGCCGTTTGATGCCGGCCACCGTCTCCTCGATATCGGTCAGGATCGTGCCATGCAGGAGGAACTTGGCGCCGGACTGCTTGACGAGCCGGCCGAAGACTTTGGAGTAGAACGTGTCGGTGATCGCCTGGCGTTTCTCCTCGGGATCGGTCAGACCTGCCAGGGCGCCGAGGAACTCGTCCTTCGCGTCCACCAGTTCGACCGGGATTCCCATATCTGCGAAGGTCTTGACGACACGCTGAGGCTCGCCTTCGCGCATGAGATCATTGTCGATGAAGACAGTCTTGAGCCGCTGACCCAGGGCCCGGTGCCCGAGAACCGTGACGAGCGAACTGTCGACGCCGCCGCTGAGGGCGTTGATGGCCGTGCCTTGGCCGACGGTCTTGCGAATCTCGGAGACTTGTCCTTCCACGAATGCCTTGCAGTCCATTGTCTTCTCCTGCCCGTAGGATGTGCCCGTTCGGGCGACGACCGCCCGCGCGAGCGCCACTGTAGGCGATGGGATCGAGGCTGTCAAGCGAGCGGGCGCCCGTCCACCAGACGGTCTGACGTCGTGGTCTTCGTTTGTAGTGACGCCGCGAGGCGTTATCTTCCCGATCATTTGAGGATATGCCCTTACGGGCACACTACGAACGAGCCGCTATACCCCCTTGGGTACGGCCCAGTGGCCGTCGCGGTAGGTGCGGCGGACCATGCGATTCGCCTCTTCGTCGCCCGTGATCTGCTCGGTGGCCGGATCGAAGTGCAGCACTCGTCCTGCGCGCGTGGCGATGTTGCCGAGATGGGCCAGCGTGGCGGCGTGGTGGCCCATCTCGATGTCGGCGTTGGGCCGCCGGCCGGTCTTGATGCATTCGAGGAAGTTGCGATGGTGCGGCTCGCTGGTGAAGTTGGCCGGCATCTTTTCCCCCGGCTCGTTGCGTGGGCCGAAGATCTGCCAGCCGGACTGCTTGCCGAGGATCATCAGGCCCTTGGTGCCGTAGAAGGCATTGCCGTTCTCATGACCCTCCTGCACGTAGGGGGACCAGATCCGCTGCTCGTAGATGAGCTGCCTCTTGCCCCGGGGTCCTCCGCCCGTGTACTCGAAGACCACCGTCTGCGTGTCGGGGAACTGCTGGTCGTCGTCGAAGAAGTACTTGCCGCCGAGGGCCGCGACGGTCGTGGGGTGCGTCTGAACGCCCAGGCCCCAGCGCCCCACGTCCAGATCGTGGACCCCGTCGTTGCCGATGTCGCCCGCGCCGAAGGCATACCACCACCGCCAGATGCTCGGCAGCATGTTGGACTGGTAGCGGACCATCGGGGCCGGACCGACCCACAGGTCGAAGTCCAGGTGCGCCGGCGGGTCGGAGGGTTGCACGTGGCCGATGTTCGCGCGCAGTTGGCTGTTCCAGACCTTGGCGGAGAGGATGTCGCCGATGGCGCCGTCGTGCAGCAGCTCCATGGCCCGCCGGATGTGCTCCACGCTGCGGGTCTGCGTGCCGACCTGCACCACACGGTTGTTCCGGCGGGCGGCTTCGACCATCAGCCGGCCCTCGCGGATGTTGTGCGAGCAGGGCTTCTCGACGTAGACGTGCTTGCCCGCGTCGCAGGCGAGGATTGTCGCCGGCGCGTGCCAGTGGTCGGGCGTCGCGACGACCACCGCGTCCACCACGCGGTCGTCGAAGAGGCGGCGCATGTCCTTCTCGATCCTGGGGGCCTTGCCGGTCGCGGTCTCGACGGCGCGGACGGCGGCGTTCATGCGGTTGGCGTCCGCGTCGCACACGTAGGCGACCTCGACGTCCTTCTGGGCCGCGAAGGACTTGAGCAGGCCGGACCCGTGCCCGCCGGGGCCGATCATCCCGAGGATGATCCGCTCATTGGCGCCCGCGGCGCGAGAACGGGTGGTGGCGAAAGCGGCGCCGGCGATCACAGCGCCGGTCTGTCGGAGAAACTGGCGTCGATGGGTAGTTGTCATGGTCTGACCTTTCCAAAGATTCCCTATCTCTGCATTGCCGTGCGTATAATAGCAGGTCGTGCGAGGACGGACAACCTACGAGAAGTGCCTGCAATTGACAGACGCCGAAGGCAGGGGAACAATGTCCCTGCACAGCCGAATGAATGGAAATGACCTTTGTCCCTGGAAAGGAAGACACGATGAAACGGCACGCCAAGACCCTCGGTTTCATCAGCGGCGCAGTGACTGCAACGGTGGTTCTCGTATCCCTGGTAATCCCCGGCTGCTTCCACCAGAACCAGGACAACTCGCCCATCAGCATCAACAACTCGCAGGGCCGGCTCGCGCTGAACGTAACCTGCAGCACGGATGGTTCCGTCGCCTACGTCACCGACGGGCGGAACGTCTACCGCTACGATCATGGCGCCGCCGCCGGCCCGGAATCCTGGGAGTGCATCCTGTCCCAAGGCCAGCGGCTGGAACTGGCGGCGCAATACGACCCGCGCGAGCAGCGCGTGGCCGAGGCGGCTCGCGAGAAAGCTGCCGAGCAGAAGACCGACGAGCGAAAACCATCAGACGCAAATGACGCTGTGACGAAGCAATGACGCTAACCAGCGTGTGCAGGAACGCGGAGATGCCGAGCAGAGGGTGTAAGGCAAGTCGGGCGGACCGCCCTGGCCTGCAAAAGCTTCGGACAGAAGCTCTCCACCACTTGAGTATTCCGGCGGTGTAGCGGACGCGTCGCCCGCTCTCAGACGGCTTTTGTCCTGCGGATTCTCCAGCGGGCACAGCCGGCCAGGCCCAACGAAACGAGGGCGATGGCCGAAGGGACGGGGACTACCGGAGCCGGAGGCGTTCCGAAGTCGAACTTGACGGGTACTCCGCTCACCTGCATGGGGAGGTATTCACCGGTTCCCGGATTGATGGGCCAGTTGTTCATCAGCAGAGTTCCCATCCCCGTTGCGCTAACCGTGTAGGGCAATGCGGAAGGGGCTCCCGTCGGTGTTATATATAGCGAAGTGGTCGCTATCCACCGCTCCTCCAGCGCCCCGAGGCCCACATGAGCGTTATACCAATCCAGGAGAGTATCGTTTTGGAGTTGCGACCAGAGGTTCACCGACGTGCTGCCTGCGTTCAGGAACTCAGGGACGACCCACGCGGAGAAGTTGCCTCCGTAACCAGGCAGGGGGGTAATGGAAACGGAGAGAACCCCATCGAAATTCGTTGTGATAGTGCTTGGCAGGAAGCCGTTTGCGGTGGATCCCGAGGTCTGCTGCAGCAGAACAGAAGAGGCAGCGAATCCCGGCGTACTGATCCATAGAATCGCGACGGACGCCAACAAGGCTCTCTTGCTCATACTCCCACTCCTCCGACCCCCTCGACGCTATGCGTAGACTACGACCGCCAAACCGGTGCCGGCACATCACGGCCCTGTATCCGCTTGGTGGATACGCTTCGTCACACGACTCGATCCACCCGTGCTTGCCGCCGGTCACCACGTATCTCTGTCGTCCGTCCGTGAAATGTCCCTTCGCTCCTGCGTGTTCGCCCTGAGGGCTACTATCACAATTGTAATGGGACGGACGGGAATGTCAATAGAAAAAACGGAGGCGAAGTAGGAAATTATCGACCGAGGGGAAACGGGACTGCCGAGGTCGATTCCTTGCGGATCGCACAGGAGCCGTACGGCCGTTGACCGGGTCGGGCCGTGGTCGTAGAATGCTTCGTCAGCGAGGGATCATCGTCCGGCGGCCGTACGCACAAGAACTCCCGCCAAGGCGCAGAGACCGCGCGTCAGAGAGAGCAGAGCGTGGCTTCTTTCTGCGACCTTAATGCCGACGGAATCATGGACCTTCTCGATCTGGCTGTCCTCGGCCGGCACTGGCTGGGGGAACCTCGAGAGGACGCGTCAGACGGCCGGTCCGCAAGGCCGGCATCCGAGTCGGGAGGGTCTATGGCATGCTCCCATACATCCCCGGCCCGGCGGCGGGAGATCGAAGGTTCGAACAGCAGGCGCCCGGTGGCTTAGCGTGCGGCCTATGCCCTGATGTCTGCCGTCACGCTTGCTCAGACGACGCTTGTCTCTTGCGGATTCTCCAGCCGGCCCAGCCCAGTCCCAACGAGCCAAGGAGAACGGCGGAAGGAAGGGGGACCACAATGCCCTCGACCCCCGGGGCCAGTGTCCCGAAGTCGAACGTGACCGGTATGGTGCCGAACGCCACTGGCATGAAGGCGCCGCTGGAGAAGTGGGGCCACATCTCCAAGGAGAGTTCCCCCAGCCCGTCCACCGCCACCGAATATCCCGATGCGAGCGTCTCCAGGGGAGTGACATACAACGTGGTGTAGGCGACCACCCTCTCTCCCGAACCGGCATATGCATGGATCCAGTCTACGATAGGGTCCGCTTCGACCTGCGACCAGATCTTCATGGGCGTGTCGTCCCCGTTCGGCGTTTCGAACTCGATCCAGCCGGAGGCGTCGCCCGCATAGCCCGGCGTTTTCGTCACCGACACGGAGAGTTCCGCGTCGAAGTTCGCGGTGAGGGTCGATTGCGTGAAACCATCCACGAGGGACGATGAGGACTGCTCCAGCACAATGGAAAGCGCGCCCGACACCGGCACGTTCGCCAGCAGGACCACGCCGAGCACCAGCAAGACCCCTTCCCGTCTCTTCATACTCCCACTCCTCCAATCCCAGGTATATTCGGACCGCGTCAGGACCGACCTCGGTGCGTCACAGAGGCACGTCGCCGCGGGGGTGCTTCCTCAAGCGGTTGGATCCGCCCCCCATCTGCCGGCGATCACGCACTACGCTCCTTCGCCCAAAGACCTGCATTGCATGATCCATTATAACAACAAACAAGTAAATGTCAAGTCAAAATAGCTGATTTTGAGGATCTCTCCCCGGCCGCCTCGGCGCAGCGCCCGAGAAAACGTCGCGTCCGGTAATCGAACTGTCCCGACAGTCTCGGAGGGAGCGCCTGTTCAACCTCGCGCCCGGAGGCAATCGGCATCCGGTTTGTCTCTCTACGAGTTGCCTCACTCCCTCATCACCAGGTGCATGGTCAGCAAAAAGGACGGCTGCTCGTTGCCGGTGAGCCGGGGTATCGAAGGTTCACATGCCGAGTCACCATGAAGAATCCAATCTTCCATCGGTAGGTACGACCGGCAGGATCTTCCCCCAGCTCAAGCATATTCGAGGAGATCTTGGAGGTCCTTGTCTTCCCAGAAGTGGGCGAAATAAGGAGAATGTCTGATTCTCTCCTTCCAGCCTGGTGCAGCCAGTAGCTGACGCAGGTATTTCAGCATGTTCTCCTTGTCCTTACGCATGGCATGGACGCAAGCCAGATTGTAGTAGTTGTCATACACTTCATAGTCGGCCTGGGCCCACTTGCCAGCGAGTTCAAGTTCACTGAGAGCCTCATCGAGCCTGCCCAGTCGCTTCAACATCGCGCCTCGATAGGTGTGCAACCTGGCTCGTGTGTCGCAGCCGACCGAGCTTGGCGCGAGCGCGATCGCGTCCCCATACGCGCGCAGAGAGGCAATGTTTGTTTTGTGACCCATACGGCAATTAGCATATGCAACGCCCTTCAAGAAATGTACCTCCCAATCGTCAGGGCGGAATGCAGTGTATTTGTCATAGTGTGTCGCAGCTCCCATCCAGTCTCCCGCGAGCGTGCACCCCTTGGCCAATTCCAGATACTCTTGCGGCGTCAGAATCTTGCCATTCGCCTCCTGTTCAAACTGGAGCAGATTCTTCAGTGTGGACTCGATCGTCTCTGCGATTTCCTTCTTGAGTTCTCCAAGCGAGGGATTGGCAACGAGTCTATCGACTGTGACGTTCTCCCTTTCCAGAGTAGCGGTGAGTTCCCGTTTCAGGCCGGCAGCGTGAAGCTCTCTACTGATGGCCTTGCAGATCGAGACCATCGCATCATTCAGATTGCCTGCGCGACAACGGTCAAGTGGTCTCGTAAGAGAATTGACGAACTGTATCTCTGCCAATCCAACTTCATCGTATAGACAATTGCTGAGTAGAACCGCAAGGAGTTTAACTCGGTGTTCATCCGCCGCCTGGAGGAGATACGGCAATTCCTTATCCGCAATGAAGTCCGAGTGAAGGAAGTTCGCACTGACGAGGAGAACGCCAACTTTTGCTGAACGCAGTGCCTTGTCTATTTCGGTGCGCCATCGCTGACCTGCCATGACCTTGGCATCCCACCAAATGGCGGCCGGCTCATTTCTCAGAACCGGCTTGAGATGCTTGAGTAGACGAGCCAGCCATTTTTCGTCATCGTGGCTGTAGCTAATGAATACCTCATTCATATGTCAATCCTCAACAGGCGAACTGTTGCTATGCCATTGACTCGAGCCAGAAGCGGTGCGCCGCGAGGACCATCACTAGGCGCATCGCGAATTAGCTCTGCACTGTGTCCTTCCGGCGTGCCCTCGTTAGTCCTGTGTGCGATGCCATTGGCAGGTATGATCTCCCACTCATCGAACCACACTTTCAGGGCGTCGGCCCGAAGCCGTTCGGCGATGGGGCGGACGACCGCCTTGTCCTTAGTGCTGTGGCTCAGGAAGACATCGAATTTGAAAACATCCGCCATGCCTCACCTTCCGGAAACCGCGGTCCGGGGCACGTGGCATGGGCTTCCAGCCCATGAACCATCGGCAGGATGCCGATGCTACAAAGTCCCGCGGGCGGGCCGCCCGTGCTACGCTTCGTATACTGCCTCACGAGACATGATAGTCCTGGCCCGGCAGTAAGGCAACCGGAAAGTGGCGCGTGATCTGTTTGTAGTGGGCCCGTGAGGGCATCGTAGCACGGGCATCTGGCCCGTGACGGGGGCAAAGGCATCGCTTGGCGTTTGCGGGCTTCAGGAGCGTGGGCGCAAGTGCTCATGAATCTCGGGGGCATGGATTCCTAAACGCAGTATATCGTGTCTGGGGTCCCCATCCTGCCCCTGCACTGCCACGGGCAGGATGCCCGTGGTACTCACGGCCGAGACGACCGTGCTACTCATGGGCGGGACGCCCATGCTACGAAACGCCTTACGGCGTCACGACGAACCGGGTCCCTCGCCAAGGCGCAAAGATCGCCAAGATCAAAGAGATCCCAGCGCGGCCTCCGGCCGCAACCCAAATCACCATAGCCGAAAGAAACGAAAGAAAGCGAAAAAAGGGGAAGGGCAGAGGTAGCTCGCCTCATTGTCCCTTTTGCGTCTTTTTTCGTTCTTTTCGGCTCAATTCTCTTTTCCTTCCTCCCGGTTCTTCTTGGCGTGCTTGGCGGCTTGGCGAGAGGCAATGTCCTACGTTTCCGTCATTGGGATTTGGTGCTTTGGATTTGTTTGGGATTTCGGATTTTGTGCTTGAGATTTGACGGAGCGAGGGCAGGATGCCCTCGGGACGCAAGGGCGGGCCGGGTTCCCAAACGCAGTCTTTCGCGTTTGGGGTCCCGATGCCCTCGCCACAGAAGAGGGCTCACGCCCGCGTGTCATTTCGGCCAGGCGAGGGGGAAGCTGTCCATGCGGGAGGCGGGGGCGACGTGACCGTCGGCGAAGGCGCAGTTGCCCTTGCCCGCGATGCGATTGCCGCTGGGGGCGTTGTGGAAGCCCGCGATGACGTCGGTGAAGGTGCCGATGCCGTCCGGGCCGGGACGGATGTTCCAGGGACTGCCCAGTTTGGCGACCCAGGTGGGGGCCTCGGTCGTCGGCCAGATGGGGAAGAGCGCCGTGTCGTTGAGACCCTGCGTGTTGATGCCCGGCTCGACGAACGGGCCTTCGTCGGCGAAGGTGAACGTCGTGGCCGGGTTCTTCACGTCCATCAGTTTGTACACCAGCGGCTGGCACGGGCTGTTCTTCGGGCCCAGGTACGCGTTCTGCGTGTAGTTCATCCAGGGATTGTAGTGCGTGACCCCGGTGGCGATGTCGGTGTCGAAGTCGCTGTGGTTGTAGCCCGATTTCGCCAGCCGGCGGAAGGTCGGGCAGATCAGCGACCGCACGTTGGACAGGTACCCGAAGAAGACGCTCCCATATTCCGGGTGGTACCGCAGGTTCACGTCCTCGTTGCACCACCGGCGGTGATCGCTGACATCGCCCGGGAAGCTGACATTCTGGCGGAAGTAGCAGCTTCGCGGCTCGGGGAAGCCGTCGTTGTACTCTTGGGCGTACATCTGGAGGGCCAGGGTGAACCCTTTCAGGTTGCCCTGGCACGCCGCAGAATGAGCTTGTTCCTTCGCCTTGCGGAGGGCCGGCATGAGCACGCCCATCAGGATGGCGATGATAGCGACCACGACCAGTAGTTCGATCAGCGTGAAACCTTCCCGGCGTGCGTTCATGGCTCGACATCCTCACGGTTGCATGGCGATTGACCCTGTGGCAGGGTCCCGGCAACGTCCAACCTGCTGATGTCCATTATAGCGGGGCTCACGTCACGAACAAAGGAATTCCCGTCGGGCGCTTCTCGCCGGGTGCGACTATGTTTCGTGGGGACGGTCCGGCAGCCTGACGTACGCCCATACCTCTGAAGCCTGGGAAGAAAGTCGTGCGAGGACGCACGACCTACGCTGAGCACGCGTCGAGGCCCTCTTCGTAGGGCGAGCGTCCCCGCTCGCCTTAGAGATACCAGAGACCAATGAACATAGCCGCACACCCACTCGCCGCCAGGAAATCCTCCCACGCGCCGCTCGATGCCTGCTCGTAGTGCGTCCGTGAGGGCATATCTTGATTCCATGCTGGCTTGGAAGATAACGCCTTACGGCGTCACTACGAACCGGGTCTCTCGCCAAGGCGCGAAGATCGCCAAGGTCAGAGGAATTGTAGGTCGCTTCTTCCTTGCGTCCTTGGCGGCTTGGCGAGAGATGACGTTTTGGTCATTGCGACTTGGTTGGGATTTGGTGTTTGGCATTTGGAGTTTGAAGAGCGAGGGCAAGATGCCCTCGGGACGCAAGGGCGGGCCGGGTTCCCAAACGCAGTCTTTCGCGTTTGGGGTCCCGATGCCCTCGCCACGTCAGAGCTTGCGGAGAACCTCCAGCGCCTCGCTGGCGGCGTTACGGGCTTCGACCGCGTCCTGCGCGAGGTGGAACTGCGGCTTCGTGTCCAGCCAGTGGAGCGTGCCCTGGACGTACTTCTGCAAATAGTCGATCGACGGCTGCTTGCGGACCTTGGCGCCGTCCTTCAGGAAGTAGACCGGGCTGGTATGGGCGAAGACGGATAGGTCGCGCGGGAGAATGCGATTTTTCAGGTCCGGATGGTCGATCACGCGGGCGGCCAGCCAGGAACTCTCCGCCAGCTCGACCTCGGCTTCGACCTCCATCGACCAGAGGCCGCTTTTGGGCGGGTCGCCCCAGAGGACCGCGACCGGGACGATCTTGTGAGCCACGACCCGGCCGTTCATCAGGATGTCGAGCGTGCTGAAGCGGAGGATCGAGCGGGCGGTCACGTGGGCTTTCACCTTCTTCGTGCCGGTGAACTCGATCGCGTCGCCCGGCTGCTGGCCGTCGACTTCGAGCTCGAGCATCGGGCCGTTCGTGACGAAGCCTCTGCCTGCCTTGACCGCGGCCAGCCAGGAATCGTAGGTGCGAGGGCCTTCGACCCGGGCGTAGACGCGGTTGCTGCCCAGCGGAATTTCTTCGCCGAATTTGTCGGTGCCCGCCGCGATGGGCACGCGGAAGCCCGCGTTGAGGAACTCGTAGTAGAGGTCCATCGAACGCATGACCGGGAACTCCGCGTTGGCGAACCCGGAACTCTCCCAGGGTCCCCAGTGGTTGGGGAAGTGCGTCGGGTCGTTCCAGGTGAGCAACTCGACCCCGTCCACCAGGCCCAGCGCGATGCCCACGGGCAGTTCGTGGCCGGGCAGGGACGAGATGTGCGACCAGAAGACCGTGCCGTTTTGTGCGCGGGCGCCGCGGAGGGCTCGCATCAGGTCCCAATGGGGATGGCTCTTCCAGTGGTCGAGTGTCCCGCCGTGATCGGGGTAGCCGGGGACGAGGGTCTTGAGACCCAGTAGCGCGAGGTGGCCCATCTGCCACTCGCGAATCTCCTGGCCCACGTAGATCTCGCAGCCCGGCGTCGAGTGCACGTCGAGCTTGCCGGTGAAGCAATCGTTCGTCGCGGGCGGCTGCTCCCGGTCGGCCATGTGCAGGAGCGTCAGGGCGTCGAGGTCCTCCGCGCGCATCTGCGGGTGGGCCTCCTTTGGGATCGGCAGGTGGGCGTGGAGGTCGCCTTGGGCGTAACCCTTGCCGCGCATGTCGATCCAGCGCTGGAGGCGGAAGGTCCTCTGGATCGTCTTCTTCGCTGCATTCCCGTCGATCTTGACCGATAAAGGTTTCGTCTCCAACCCCCGGCGGATCTCGAGGGTGACTCCGCCGGCCGGGACCGTCAGGGCGAATGCGTCGTCCACGTAGCACCAGCGTTTGCCCAGGTACTGCACGTGCTCGTGGCGGCCCTCGATCTCGACAAACTCGTTCTCGGCGTCCGTGACCGCCACGCGCGCCGCCGCCGGCGCGCCGGAGGTCTCGTCGACGATCTTCGCCTCCAGGCGGCTGCCGGCCTCCGCGCAACCGCCGGCTGCCGGTCCCAGCCCGACCAGACACAGCCCCGCAAACAGCATCCACAAAGCCGCTCGTGATCCCCTCGCCTCCCGGCGACCCGCTCCACGCCGCACGACCAACAGCATCGGTCTTTCCCCTTTCCCTACAGACAGCGCGATTACTCGACACACTGTCGCCATCGTAGACGAGCCGTCCGCGTTCGTCCAGTCCGACGTGGAGCGCGTCGGCCCCAAAGAATCGGGGCCCGCACCGAACCCGGCACAGGCCCCGAACACCTTCTCTATGCGATGCCGACCGGACGCGACTACTGCGCTCCCGCCAGGAAGCGCACCTCGCCGATCGTCAGCGCCTTGTCATAGATGCGGAACTCCTCGATGGATCCGAGCCATTCCGGGTCCGCGCCGTAGCCGCCCTTGGCCAGGTAGGCGAGCCGGTTGCTCAGGCCGCTAATCGTGTTCGTCGCCGACAGCGGCGTCCGCGCAGTCATCACGCCGTCCATGTACAGCGTGACGTGGGTCGCGTCGATCGTGGCGACGACGAAGTGCGGATTCCCGTCATCCGTCTCGGGCCCGTCGGCGCCGCTCTCCGCCTCCCAGGGGGCGGTCGTATTGCCGACGGAAATGCCCGTCCGGCTGACGTTGTTGCCCCGGGCCGGCGTGAAGAAGAACCCGTTGGCGCCCACGTTGTTCACCGAGTCGCCGAAGTAGCACAACATGTGGTAGCCCGTGTTGGCGCCGGCCTTCGGCGTGTACCAGCCGGCGATGCTGAACGCTTCGTACGTGTTGATCGCGATGACATCGCCCGGCATCTCCATCCACTGATCCTGGGCGCTTGTCACCAGCGCGCCGTCAACCACCGCCGCGCCGCCGATCAAGGTGCCGTGCGCGGCGCCCACGCTGTCGTTGGCCGTGCCGTCCTCGAAGGTCCACGCGTGTGTCAGGTTGCCCGTGCCGGGGTCCTGCGGGACCAACTGCGCCAGGTACAGGATCTCGCCGCCGGACAGCGCCTTGTTGTAGATGCTGAACTCGTGAATGGCGCCGATCCACTCCGGATCGCCGGTATAGCCGCCCTTGGCCAGGTAGGCGAAGTTCGGACTGATCCCGCTGATCTTGTTCGCCGCCGACAGCGGCGTGCTCGCTGTCAGCTTGCCGTCGATGTACAGCTTGATGGTCGTGGCGTCGATCGTGGCGGCCATCAGGTGCGGCTTGCCATCGTCGTACTCCGGTCCGTTGGCGCCGCTCTCGGACGCCCAGGGCGCCGCGATGTCGCCGATCGAGATGCCCGCCCGACTGACGTTGTCCCCGCGGGCGGAGGTGATGAAGAAGCCGTTGGAGCCGAAGCCGTTCACCGAGTCGCCGAAGTAGGCCAGCATGGACCAGCTCGTATTGGCGCCCGCCGTCGGCGTGTACCAGGCGGCGATCGTCACTTCCTCGTACGTGTTCATGGCGATGACGTCGCCCGGCATCTCCATCCACTGATCCTGAGCGGTCGTGACCAGCGCGCCGTCGACAATCGCCGCACCGCCGACCAACGCCCCGTGGGCCGTGCCCGCGCTGTCGCTGGCCGTCCCGTCGTTG
>Ga0209163_1001679_pt1 | contig 22360 bp, 20 predicted proteins | sample MTBAKSrepl2MetaG_FD_187457 | JGI IMG/M metagenome (GOLD analysis project Ga0209163, IMG submission 187457) | Enrichment culture microbial communities om Arthur Kill intertidal strait, New Jersey, USA, that are MTBE-degrading - MTBE-AKS2 (Arthur... | ecosystem: Environmental > Aquatic > Marine >...
GAGCGTCAGCACGGTGGCGGACGCGAGTGGAAGTTTAGTAAGCCGAACGCTTTACGAGCCATGGGGAGAGATCAGGCACACCGAAGGCACAAGCCCCACCGAGTATGGCTACACCGGGCAAATGCAAGAAGGAGATATTTACTTCTACAATGCCCGCTGGTACGATCCCGCAATCGGCAGCTTCATGCAGCCGGATACGATTGTGCCCCTGCAGGTGCAGGGCACACAAGCCTTTGATCGATACGCTTATGTCAACAACAATCCATTGAGATATAGCGACCCGAGTGGGTATCGTGCTTGCGATGATTATTATGGAAGCGGATGTAATGTAATCTCACTACCCTCTCCCAATCCAATTTTCAATGTTTCTGTTTGCGGACTTGGCGACTCGGCATTGTTCTGTGGTCAGACCGGAGCCAACGTGCCACTGTCGCCTTACCTCTCCTGGAACGGACAACACCACTCTTTTTTTGTTCAGGGCTCGTCAAAAGCAGATACCAGTGTGAGAGTTGTTGATTACCTTAGAACGTTACCCACCAAAGCAAAAATTCGCTTTATTGGACATAGTGCAGGGGCTGATGCCATTATATTAACCTTTCATAGTTTGTTGAAAATGAACATAATAGGTAATTTGGATATTGCAGGCATCGTCTTACTAGATCCGACATTAACCGCCAATTATAGTTTTGAACCGGGTAGCAATATGTCAACTTACTTTGATGAGATGATAGTTTCAGAGATAAGAACGTTTGTTGCTATCACTACTGGCTATGATAGTGAAGGAAGGATAATTCCTAATATTAATACGGTGGAATTACTATCGTATGGTAATTATACCTTTGAAAGAAATGTTCCTTTAACACATGCAGAACTTGCTTTGTCTGCAGACATCGCAGAACGTGCGGAAAGATGGATTTTGGAAGGTGTAAAATGAAAATAGTTAATAATGTCAGCAAACTAATTCTTACCGCCTTAATAATTAGTCTGGTCTCATGTGGGGTCTCTAAGCCTTTTCAGGAATTTGATTTGAAAAGTAGCCTCACCGAAAGGATGACGGAAGCCGAAAATCTTGAAGTTTGTCTACCTCCAATTATTAAATCTTCGTTACCTTTGGGGGAGAATGTGACATTATCTTTGGGAGAACTTGAAAGTTCAACTGCCACATTACCACCTTTGGCCTGGGAAAAAGCAGAGGAACTTCCTTTCTCGGGGAATAGTGATCCTAGAATCGAATTAATTAAACCGAGGTCCCGAAGCTTAACCTTATGGTTTCGAGTTCAAGAGCAGTCGACTATAAGTTTCTGGACATATTCATTAGAAACTCAAAAATGGAATGCGGTCGCATCACCCAGCAAGGTAGACCATTATTTTTTTGATAGCGAATCGCAGTTATGGTTTATCGTTGAAGGGAATGTTGAGCTGCAGTTTTATAAGATAGATCAAGCAGAAAACAAATTGAAAGAAATGTTAATCATCGATGCCTCAAAGTTAAATAATAGAATTCTAGACTTTGCTTACTCTCCAGATCATTCATTGTGGGTGATTATGAGCAATCCGACAACACTTAATCAGATTCTAGTAAATCTCGATTTACAAACCGGAAAGGTAACAGATCATGTAACACTAAGTGAATATATTATCGGTGTGGATACTGATGAAAAAGGGAATGTCTTTTCACTTAATAACAAAGGAGTGGTTGAAAGATTTAACCCTAAGGCAAAAACCGTTTCTTATACATATCTTTCACCAAAGAGTAGTTATTGGAATGCTGGAGAAACAGAGTTCTTTTTTACTGAAACTGGGCAAGTTTATTTGAATGATCTTGCTTGGTTTGAGAATGACGATTATTCCTCTAATTTGCATCTGATATTCCGATCCACGGTTTTTGTTACACAAACTGACGACGGTAGTGGAAGTTTCGTTTGGGAGAGTCCGGAACCACAGGCAGAAACGGAGGATGGGCGGATTTGGTATAAGTCAATGAGGGGACTTGCCTGGCATCAGCCCGAAACAGGAGAATGGTGCATGTTTACGTCTGCAAAGAGCAATATTGTCAAAGACAGCCAGGGAAATCTGTGGATTATCTATGACAATGCCCTATATATGCTGCCAGCTTCAGAAACGAGTAAGCAGGAATGAGAGAACAGTTTTAGATGATCACGGTAACAGGGTGGTACGGGTAGATGAAGACTATGCTGATAGTCAGCGATTTGCCATGAATATTGTTAACGAAACATTTTTCCTATTTGGCGACCAACTGGGCAGTACCAGCGGTGTCATGAATGCCAGGTGGCCGCAGGTCAGTGTAGCGCAGCGGAGGGGATTCGACCCCTAACTCGGGCGTTTTAGGCAGCCTTAGGAATCAAAGAGGTTTTCGTCACTAACTGATTATTCATATATCGATGATAGCTTCGTGGGTATTCTCGAAAAAAACCATTCACTTTTGGGGAGATAGCGGTTCCTCTTGTCCTTGTATCTGCTTTTGCAGGACTTGAAGTCCATCGTATGCCCTAAGTATTCCCGCTTTTTGAGGATAGAACAAATTGTGGAGCTATTCCATCTGAACAGGTTTTCAAAGACCTTGTGTTGGTGCAAAACTGAACCTTTTTTGCCAAGTTAAACCCAGGTATTTCGACTTATTCCTCTTCCAAAATTATACTGATCCGGCAGGGACCATAGCTTTCCTTGGTGAGTTGTAAGATTCGCTTCACAACAGCAGCAGCTTCATCATCAACCATCCATTGGTTCTTATCTTCAGGAGATTTGAGATATCCATAAGGTGGGCAACTGGATGTATGTATCCATGCCAAGCCCCTTGCATTGTAGACTTCCTTGATTTTCTTGCTGTACTGGTTGAGATAGAACTCATTTATTACCTCCCGAAAAGGCGTGGAATCATCTTCTTCTCTGTAATCGTAACCATTACTTGTTCATGTATCCGTTAACGGAACCGTGTAAGGATTCTTGGTGGGGTGCCACAAGCAGTGATTTTTTTCCGTTTTGAAAGCCTTAATCTTTATTGATTAGAAATACCGATTTCATAAAGCTCTGCTTTTTGATCGTTTTCTAGCTGCATGCGTTTGCCAACATCTTTATTAATATTAAATACTAACTCTGGATCTGCATCCGAAAGAAATCTGTAGTTCGGATGTTTTGTAATATCGTACTTATCCGATAGAAACGGACGCTCGCCCCGGAGCTGTAAGATGCACTTGGAATTATCCAACACCGCCAGTTCATCCTGGGTCATTAATTCCTTCCCCATTCTTTGATGGCTAATCCCATGTGATTTCTCTCGCCCTCGGTTCTCGGAAGTGTTGTCCAGGTCAATCGTCTCTTTTCCCAATAATTCAGAGATTTCCTTGAGCGTGGTTCTCTCCTTCCCACCTAAAAAGAGCATACTGTCACAGTTGCCCACGATCGTCTCGGCATGATCTTTATAAAGCGCCTTAAGCTGACTTTGGGCTTGCAGAACGATACAGGCAGAGATCTCACGACTGCGGATTGTGGCAATCAAGCGTTCGAAGCGTGGGATTTGACCGATATTGGGGAACTCATCCAAGAGACAGCGCACATGGATGGGCAGCCTGCCACCATAAACGTCATCGGCTTTATCACAAAGCAGATTGAACAACTGAGTGTAGAGCAAGGCAGCGACAAAATTGAAGGTATCATCCGTGTCACTGATGATCACAAAGAGCGCAGATAACCGATCTCCTAATAAGTCCAGGTCCATCTCATCGTAACTCATCAGCTCCCGCAATTCGTAGATGTCAAAAGGAGCCAAACGCGCGCCACAAGAAATCAGGATCGACTTGGCGGTCTTCCCAGCAGCCAGTTTGTATTTCTTGTACTGCCTTACAGCAAAGTGGTCAGGGGCCTTTTCTTCCAGCTCATCAAAGAGCTCATCCACAGGATTTTTGAAGCTCTCATCATCCTCACGGGCTTCAGAAGCATCGATCATCTCCAGCAAAGTTGTGAAGTTTTGTTCACGTTCTCGAGCTTCATACCAGATATACCCAATCAGAGCAGAGTAATAGAGACGTTCCGCTTTGATCCAGAAGTCTTCACCCGCTTTTTCACCTTCCCCCTTGGTATTGATGATGATCGCGTTGACTAATTTGAGAATGTCTTTCTCTGAATGGATATAAGCGAAAGGATTGTAGTGCATGCTGCGTTTGAAGTTGATCGTATTAAGCACCCGGATTTGGTATCCGTTGCGTTTGAGCATCGTGCCACATTCGGTGAGAATGGTACCCTTGGGGTCGCATTTGTCAAGATAGAAAAAGGAAATGTCACAAACAATTTTCACTTTAGAAATCATCTGTTTTCACTTCATCACGCATCAGACGCTTCATTTTGTCCTCCAGAGTGTCCTTGCTCGTCTGGCTGAAATGGACACCGATGACATAGGTGGTGTTGCCCATTCTCATACTGAACGAGCCTGCGGGATTGGGTCTTGTGTTTTTTACGGTTGCGGTGTTCTGTGTCATGCGATACCTCCTTGAAATGGAAAAAGCCAGACAGGGTGTGAGGATCGGCAACGAAGTCCGGCAACGGGCTTCAAAAAACCTCGAATATCATCCTATCTGGCTCTTATACTGTTTTTACTTTTTTCTTTGATTTCTCTGTTGCTTTCGTTGCCGGAGAAGGAAATTCCTTGTAAATAAAGGGGGTTTTAGGGTTTAGCCCTGCAACGGGGTCAGCAACGGGATAGCAACCGGGTCGGCAACACGGTCAGTTTTTCAGAATGGAAGTTCCATCTGTCGGGCTTCTTCCTCGGTCAGTTCACGAAAACCATCCGGCAAATTTGAGCCTGTTGCCGATAGCTCGTTGCCGGACGGTATGCGTTCCCATCCTCGCTGTCTGCCGTACTTGGCAAAGATACGAGGATTGGAAAACGGTGCCCATCCATCAATGCTGTTGTTCATAATCTCATTGATTTCTCTGATTTCCCATTGCTTCGGCTCGTCAAATGGGTGGTTCAGAGCTTCTGCATAGATCAGCTTGGAGCAGACCTGTGTACCTTTGAAGTTATCAAGGAAAGACTGTATCAGTCCTGCCTTGGTGTCCTCCGGCATGAATTGCTTTTGCAGTTCTTTCAGTTCCTTGTCCATATCCTTTGATAAGGTCAGCTTTACAGGAAAATTGTGATAGATGAACATGGCTTCTGCCCACATAAGGTCAATGAACGCTCTGGATGCGGCTTCATCTTCCAAAATGTGAACCGCAGCCCTTTCGGGGTTTACCATGATGGGCAGGAACCTACGGTTGCCGCTTCGGTCAAGGGGTAGGAAGTCCATCGTATTGGAAGAACCGCCGAACACGCATTGACGGAGCCTGTCTGCCGGATGGGTTTCATACGGCACTTTATAGGTTTCTTTTGCCCTGCTGATAAAGGACTTAATATCCTCGATGCTCTTGGCGTTGGCTGTGGCAATCATTTCCGACATTTCGATTATCCAATGCCCCTGCATCTTGCGGTAAACATTGTCATCGTCAATCTTCTTTAGGTCATCGGAAAACCATTCGTCCTTGACTGCAAGCAGTCGGAAGAAAGTGGACTTTCCTGCACCTTGTCCACCAACAAGGCAGAGCATGACTTCAAATTTGCATCCGGGCTTGAACACTCTGCTGATAGCTCCCAACATGAAAAGTCGCAAACATTGATAAGTGTACTCGCTGTCCTCCGCACCGAGGAAATGGGTCAGAGCGTAGCGGATGCGTTCCGTGCCGTCCCATTCCAGACTGTTCAGATAGTCACGGATGGGGTGGTACTTATTGCAGTCAGCTACAATGGAGATAGCTTTCTGGATTTTCTTCTCGCTCGTCAAAGCGTATTTATCTTCCAGATAGAGCATCAGATAATTCAAATCCGTATCATTGAGTGTCGCTGTCTGCTTGCTCCACCAAAGGGGCTTCACAATGTCGATACGCTCCGTGAGAATGTTGTACCTGACAGCACCTTGCAGATATGGGTCATTCTGAAATACTGTCAGACAGTTCCTTATGCTGTTCTTGATAGCTCCGCTATCGGTCAAGTCCAGACTTCCTCTGACTTCTTCCACGGTCATGGTCGGCTGTGGGTTCTGCAATTCGCTGCTCAAGCTTCATCACCTCTTTTCTCTGTTCAGCTACAAGGGCTTTCTTTTCTTCGGGAGTGCCGTACAGGAGAATATCAAGCAGATACTCGATATAGCTTTCTCTTTGAAGGGCTTCCACGAACAGGGGATGCCATTCTTCCTCCGGCTGCTTCGGTGCGTACTGCTGTTTCCATTCTCGGAGAAGATGGAAGTAATCGGTCAGCACCTTGTAGCAATGGTTTTCTTCCTGATGATATTTCTGCTCCGGGGTGGGTTCTCTGATCTTCGGTCTGACAGATGGCTTCTGTTTGCTGTCATAGCTGATACCAAAATCATCAGCCAGCTTCATGGCGGCTTCTTTGCTTGGCAGTCCGAACAATCGGGAAACAAAATCAACCGCATCGCCGTCCGCTTGGCAAGCGAAGCAATGGAAACGCTCATCTACTTTCATGCTCGGATTTTTGTCATTGTGGAATGGGCAGACCGCCATTCCGTTTCTGTTGACACGGATGCCGTACATCTCTGCCGCCTGTCGGGTGGTAACGGTCTGCTTAACCGCTTCAAATACATTCATTGCATCTTCCTTTCGGGAAACAAAAAAGGCACTCGACATTTTCAGAGAGAAAACGGCAAGTGCCTGTTAGAGTTCCATATGCTGTTTTTTCTGCTTCGGAGTTTTCTGCTCCTGTGTTTGCTTCTGCTGTTCCTGCTCGTACTTCAATCGCTCTGTGATAGAGTGCTTCGGTTCGGGCTTCTTCTGGGGTTCTGCCTGTTCCGGCGTGAGGACTTTGCCGACCCAGTAACGAATATCTTTCATCGGCTGTAATTCCTCTTTGACGGCAGCAAGCTGTCCGGCAAGCTCGGCATGAGTTGCCTGGAGCGTGTCATATTCTGCTTGCAGGGCTTCCAGATCGACGTTCAAATCAACGCCCTGCTTTTTGAGATAGCGGTACGCTCTATTGAAGCTGTCCAGTTCATCCTTATGGCTCTCAGCAAAAGCGGCTTGCCTTGCTTTCCAACCGATTTTCAGATACTTGTCATGGACTGGCTTGTGGGTCTGGCAATCTGCCACGGCGTTCTGTATGCCGGTAATGACTTTCATTCGGGCAGATGCTTTCTTCATATCGGCGTTGACGGCTCTGGCTTTTTCATTCACGCCTTGCAGAGTGGTGTCCAAATCTTCCAGAGTGAAAAGCTCATGCTCTTTCAGATAGATCATAGCTCTGGAAACAGCCTTCAAATCATCGGTTGTGCCTTTCTGCTTTCCGTACCTCGACCAGTCGCTGCGCTCTGCTTTTCGAAGATTCAGATAATCACTGAGAAGTGCTGAAAGAGCAGGAGAAGCATTTTTCTTTTCAGCTTCCATTTCAGCAAGGGCTTCTTTCGTGGCTTCCATAATGTCCGCAATCCAGTTTCGCAGATTTCTGATGGTGCTGCGGATAGCGTTCATCATGCGGTTAGCGGCTTTAATATCTCGGTTCAGATTTCCGATGTTTGTTTCAATGCCCTTGCGCTCCAGCGCACAGACAGCAGCTCCCATGTGAACAGTAGGGATAATATCAAGTCCCTGTCTTTCATAGGAACGCATATCCACACGCTCGGCACTTCCGGCAAGTTCCAGATATTTGTTCTGAATAACTTCCCATCCGTGTCGCCATTCCTCGGCGTGGTACTGCTCGTTCCAATCCACGGTATCTTCCTTATGGCTTTTCCATCTGCCGGATGGGAGCTTGATGCGTTCGCCGTTCTCGTCAAGGTCATAAACCTTGCGACTCTTGGGAAGCCACTTTCCATTTTCATCAATGGCTCGCATGGTCAGCATGATGTGGCAATGGGGATTGTGTCCCGGAGGATCTGGGTCATGGATTGCGAAATCACAACACATTCCTGTGGACACAAAATGCTCTCGACAGTATTCCTGCAACATCTGCGGACACATTTCAAGCGGTACTTCTCTTGGCAGGGCAAGAACGAAACGCCTTGCAAGCTGTGAGTTCCATTGCTTCTCTGCTTCCTCGGCAGAGTTCCAGAGCGTTGCCCGGTCTGCGTATTCGGGTGGAGCATTGGACGGCAACATGATTTCCGTGTAAACAACCTCATGCTGTTTTCTGCGGTGGTCTTTGAATTTCTGGTCGTACTCGGAAAACATTTTTTCTCCGGCTTGGTAAGCTGCTCCGGCAACGGCAGAGCTGCCTTTACTTCGTTGAACAATTCGTATCTCCAGATGGGGTACTGGCATTTTGTTTGAACCTCCTTTCTCGGTGCAATAAAAAATGACCGATACTTTTCAGCAGCGGTCAGATGGGAAAAGTATAAAACTTGCTGACGGTGAATGATTGCTTGCAATCGTTCATCGGCGGCAAGTCCACAAAGGGGTAGCTGGCATAGCCAGCGCAGGGGAAGTGTAGCTTCCTCTGGATGATTGGAGCAAGAGACTTTGTGGAAATCATCAGGCTCCCTGCAAGGGGCTTTCGGCAGAACGCAATCACCATCTTTAGGTGGTGTATAATTGCGCCCTATTCAAGAATAGGGTTTTTAGCTCCCGTTCGGTTGCTCCGTTTCTTTTCGGTTCTCAATCAGAAAATCCAGCTTCTTTTGAACCGCTTCGCTGTGGAAGATGAAAGTCAAAAGCTCCATCACATCATCATCGGTCAGAACAGTCGGCTCTCTCAAAAAGGTCTCCAACATTCCGGCACGAGTGCAAAGGCGGTGGGTTCTCTCGCTTCGGGTGAGCCGATTGAGTTCGCTTTCCAGTCTTTTTTCCTTGTGCTTGGCTGCGGTCAGCTTTCGCTCCGCAACATACTGTTCGTGTTTCAGCTTTTCCAGTTTTTCATTGGGCATAGGATCATCTCCTTTCGCAATAATGGGTAAAACAAAAGCGACCAACTTTTTAACGGTTGATCGCCTTTGATAACGTACAATTAAGTTCGCAATTACGAGAAGGCATAGGAAAGCCATCGGGACTCCGATAGAATGAATGATGTGAAGACATTCAGTAAAGGAGAACCCACGATGGCTCGAAAAAATGGTAACACAAACCTGACGGAATTGCTACTGGAATGCATGGCGCAACCGGACCCGATGCTCAGCATGCTGGAGTGGCTGTGCAAGCAGCTCATGGAAGCCGAAGTAACGGAAACGATCGGAGCGGAAAAGAATGAACGCAATGCTAATCGAACCAGCTACCGATGCGGCTATCGGGTACGGCGGCTGGATACACGCATGGGGACGATGTATCTGATGGTGCCGAAGCTGCGAAGCGGAGGATACATTCCATTCTTTGTGACGGAACGAAAGCGAAGCGAGGCGGCGCTGATCCAGGTTGTTCAGGAAGCATTCATACAAGGTGTTTCCACACGAAAGATGGAAAAGCTGGCGCAAAGTCTTGGAATCGAAACCCTCTCTAGAAGTCAGGTTAGCGAGATGACGAAGGGGCTGAACGAACAGGTTGACGCCTTTCGATCACGTTCTCTGGAAGGCACACGCTATCCAGTGATCTGGGCGGACGCATTGTATGAGAAAGTCCGTTATGGCGGCCGTGTCGTTAGCATGGCCATATTGATCGTCTGTGGTGTCGACGAGCATGGGCAGCGGGAAGTACTGGCGATCGAGCCTATGCTGGAAGAGTCAAGGGAAAGCTACAAGCAGCTGTTCGAATCGTTGAAGGAACGAGGCTTGAAACCGCCTTTCCTGGCCATATCGGATGCTCACAGCGGCTTGGTCGCGGCCATACGTGAAAGCTTTCCGGGCGTGTCCTGGCAGCGCTGCAAGGTGCATTTCATGCGCAATATTCTGGCACATGTCACGCACAAGGAAAAACAAACGTTTGCGGGCAAACTCAAGCAGATCTGGTTGGCTCCTGATGAAACGACCGCCAAAAAACGGGCGAATGCTCTGGCAGAAGAATATGAGAAAAGATTCCCCAAAGCCATCGCCACTTTGAAAGACGGACTGGAAGATTCGCTGGCATTCTTTTCCTTCCCGAAACTTGACTCCCGGAAGATATCTTCCACGAATATGCTGGAGCGGCTGAATAAGGAAATTCGCCGCCGAACTCGCGTGGTCGGCGTCTTCCCGAACCCGGATTCCTACCTGAGACTGGTCACGACATACCTGATGGAATATGCCGAGGACTGGTCCGTTTCCAGAGCGTACATCAGCCCTCAATCCATGGAAGCACTACTTCAGAATGCTGCTTGACCAGTACTTCGGAGTCCCCTAATTGCGAACTTTTGTTGACAGTACCTCGCCTTTGGCTTAATCATTATTTTTAGATTAGTGTTTCGAGTTTCTGATACTCATGTTCGATTTGGGTTTTGAGTTCTTCAACCCTATCAAACATCTTTTGAACCTCATTACCTACCCTGTCCTGTTCTGCCTTGTCCGGATAAGAAATAGAATAAGATTTCAGTCTTGTGTCGTTGATAGCTTTCTTATTTGTCCCACGGGCAAGTCGCTTGACAATATCTTTTCGGTTAGCGGTGAAATAAGCATAATAGTATTTCAAGTTGGTTCGCTTTGGATCTTTAGGCGTAAGCACGAAACAAAGGTCACTTGTAACAAATTTCCCGTTAATGTAATGAACTTTTCCAAGGGAACCTCCAGCACCAAATACAAAAATAAGTGCTTCGCAGTCATGAGTATATTCATTATGTGTCAGCCATGTATCGGAAGCTGTAATGAAAGTATATTCACCTTCTTCACGCTTGGAACTTTGAACTGTTCCTTTCTGGATATTAAAAATTTTCCCAATCTCTTTTGCAGGAGCAGGGTCAGGAACATAATAACTGTATGGATGGAAATCATAGTTTTCATCGTAAATGTCACTGGTCACTATTGTTCCACTTACAGAGAGTTCTTCCTTGCTAATAGCTCCACTCAAATACTGTTGGAACTGTTCAAGTTCACGCTTGCACTCTGGCAAATCGTTCTTATCTGGTGTTGGTAGACGTCCTTCGCTCTTTTCAAATCCGTCTTCTTCAATCATGCGAAGATATACTTCTCCACGATTTCTATATCGTTTGTCAAAGAAAAGAATTAGTGTACTAACTCCGGAATATGGTTTGAAAACATATGGATGTAAACCGATGACTGCGTACAATCCATTCTCAACCATCATTTTTCTTAACTGAACATATGCGCTTTGATTATTTGCAATAATGCCCTCTGGCACGATGAAAGCACCTTTACCGCTACGAGAAATATGGCTCATAATGTATTCAGAGAAAAGCACCTCTGCCTTTTTGGAGCTAATGGAAAACTTATTGTGCGGAGTGATTCCGCCTTTAGGCGTAAAGAACGGAGGATTTGCTAAAATCACATCATACTTTTCTTCCCATCTTTCATCAAAAGTTAGTGTGTCGTACTCGATGATGTTGGGTGAAGTACAACCATGCAAATACATATTCATGTCGGAGATTCTGACCATCGAAGGCTCAATGTCATATCCAACCAAATTGCTCAGAACAGCATTTTTTTCATCATATCCCATGTTGTCATTGGAACTAAGGATATATTTGTATGCCGAGATAAGGAAGCCACCAGTACCACAAGCAGGGTCTAATATCGTGTCGGTCTTGCTTGGCTTAACCACAGAGACAATGAAATCTATAATGTTTCTCGGAGTACGGAACTGTCCAAGTTCACCCTGTGAGCCGAGAATACTTAACAAATATTCATATCCATCACCAAGTATCTCGCTATCGCCATAGTTAAGGTGGTCAATCTCTTTCAAGAACAAAGATAACACTTCCGGATCACGATAAGGTACGGTTGCGTTTTTGAAAATTACCTTGAAGGTCTTTGGCAACGAAGGATGAACATAAAACTTTTCAAGAGCTTCGATATAAAGATTCATTCTCTGTTGTGCACTGACGGACTTTTTCATAATCTCACGCCAGCTATATTGCTCGTAGGTTCCAGAAAAGTAGTTTGCCACACCACCCATCTCGATAGATTCCTGATCAATGTCATCCATAAACTTATAGAGCATTGCCAATGTTATCTGTTCAACCTGCGTATTTGGTGCAGGTAGCTTACCAACCAGAATATCTCTGGCATTATCAATTATTTTTTTTGTTTCCACATCTAACATTCGTTTTTCCTCCTACATGGCGTATCTTTCGCAGTTGATGTCATTTATTGCAACATAATCACTAAAATAATCCAAAACACGTTCACCCTTAATTCTGACATCTCTTGTGGCTCGCAAATCAGTTGCAAGGGGTGAGTTAATAATAACTTGCAGTTGCTTATCCCTCACCGCTTTTCGAATTATTGGGTCAGTAATATATGCTGTAAACAACGACTCAATGTTGCGAATTTGACCTCCATATTCGTTGAGTGATTCTCTGTTAAGCAAAACAAAGTTTTCGAACTCGTCTTGTATCATTTCCTGCCTGTTCTTAAACCTCGGAATGTTTCCAAGCAAATACTGAACAAGTTCTTTTAGGCTCAAACGTCTGTCAAGTCCAAGAGCAAGCTCAAGTTTTTTAATGTTATAAAATTCCGCAGGCTTATCAAAGATGTTTGTCCTCAAATACTGCTCCAGCCTATCACCATCTCCGGCAGAAATAATATCCTGACATACCACATCATTTTGAACGGTTTCCTCGAACGATTGATAAAATTTTCTGTCGATCTTCATTCCGTCCAAGCCAACGAGAGCTTCATCATAAGTAACCACTTTGTCTCCAAGGTTCGATACATACGGCTCATTTGAATGTGGTGGATGATATTCTCCACCGCCTGGATTTTCACCTTCTCCACCTAATGCTGATTTGGGAATGTTGATTTTTTCATCATAGTTGAAATCATTTTCAAAGTAGTCACATACCGCAAAGAAGTCGAATAGCTTAAATGTTGATTTCTTTGTCTCTGTTTGATCGTACTTAAATGAGTATGTTCGAGTTCCTCTGCCTTTCATCTGAATGAAATCAGCCGGCGAAAATATAGGGCGTAGAAATCCCAAGTTCAGAATGTCCGAGCAGTCATATCCTGTTGTCATCATACCGACAGTAACAGCAACTCTTGATTTGCTCGATTCATATTCATCAAGCCATGAAGTTTTTCCATTCAGATTGTTATTTGCAAAATTGATTGTCATTTGCTGCGCTCCATCAATATTCGATGTAATTTGAACAGCAAAATCGGAATTGTATTTTCCCGGAAACGCTCTTTCAGCAAATTCGTTCAAAATTGCAGTAATTTTTCTTGCGTGAGCAATATTAACGCAAAATAGAATGCTTTTGCCAATTTCGTGAGAGACAGGATCTCGCAATGCATTTTCCAAAAAAATCTTACAGAACAATTCATTTGTCTTTTCAGAAAAGAACTTCTTCTCAAAAGACTTGGCTGTAAATTTCGTTTCAGTTGTATTTTCTGACTCATCTGAACCGTCATCATCTGATTCGATTTTCAGAATCAAACCTTTGTCGGAAAGAAGCTGTGTGGTTATTTCGCTTCGTGCATCAACAACAGTCGGATTAACTAAATAACCATCTCTTACACCGTCCACCAATGTATAACTATATGTCGCAGTTCCACTATCACATCCGAAAATGTGATATGTATCCAATAAGATACGACGCTCAATTTCTCGTGGGTCTGTAATATCAAACTCGACACCTTTCAAGTAGTTTTTAGGTGTAGCAGTGAGCCCGAGTTTATAGCCCATAAAATACTCAAAGATTGCTCGATTTGAAGCACCTAAACTTCTATGAGCTTCATCAGAAATAACAAGGTCAAAATCAGATGGAGAAAACAATGTCTTATATTTGTTGTTGTATGAAAATGACTGAATTGTCGTAATAACCACATCCGCAGAGTTCCAGTCATCTTTGTTTTCTTTATAAATAACAGACTTGATTCCATCTTTCGATAAATATCTTCTAAAATCTTTAAGTGCTTGATTTTCCAGTTCTATGCGGTCAACGAAAAACAGCACTCTGTTAGCCACCTCTGAACGAAGAAATAGTTTGATGATTGCTGCTGATGTTAATGTTTTTCCTGTTCCAGTTGCCATTTCGAGGAGAAATCTTGTTTTTCCATCCTTAACGGCTTTCTGAACACTTTTTACCGCTTCAAGCTGATAATAACGCATAACTCTTAAACTTCTGCCGAAGCAATAATCCATCAGTAGTTCATCGTTACCACTTTTCCATGCACTCGTATATTCAAGCCCCGGTTCCTGTGATGTGGCGATGTAGTATTTATCAAGAACAGTATCAATAAGTGGCTTTGTTGAAGCGTTTAGAGCTTTGCTGTCTATCAACGATTCATAGGTCGGAAACTGTGTGATAAGCTCTGGATTTCCTTTTTTCAAATTCCAAAAATAGTGCAAGTCACCGTTTGATAAAATGATATATTTTGCTCTTAATGATAATGCGTAATTTCGTGCCTGCTCTTTCCCGTCAAGCGGATGTTTCCCAGCTTTTTTTGCTTCCAAAACTAATAATGGATTATTCTTTTCATCCAATAGAAGATAATCAACAAATCCATTTTTTGTTTTCTCGAAATCATTGCCAAGCTCATCCAACGCCGTCTTTGTCAACTTAACATTGGGTTCGAGTTGTATATTTGCTTTCCCTTTATCTGAATCAAAGAATCGCCATCCTGCATCCATAAGCAACTGGTTGATGACTATTCTCGCCTTGGCTTCTTTATCTTTCATTTGTTATCCTCCTAACAAGCAATAGTCAATCGACGAAGTCCATAATGTCATCCATGGTGCAATCCAAAACACCGCATATTTTTACAAGAACTTCAACTCGAACATCCTCATTTTTTCCGAGCTTTGCCATTGCATTTGTGCTTATTTTCGCAGCCTTGATAAGCTGGGTCTTGCTCATGTTTTTGTCAATTAGTAGTTTCCAAAGTTTATTATAGCTAACAGCCATATCATAGCCCCCTTATCTTTCAATCTACAATACCGGATGTTTTATTGTACCACAAAAAATCATAAAACTCAATATTAATTTGTAAACTTCAATTTGATGGCATGGTTTTTTCGGATACATTTGCAGGGCTATGTATGGTATCGACTTTATGTAATTGCGGTCAAAACATCGGATGCAGACCCGAAATTTTGACCGCATATCAACCCGAAACGCTACATTATTCCGTCTGACTGGCAAAACCGTTTTGCTTGGCGTTCTCGCTTGCTTTTCGTCTGCGTTCCTCACTGTATGGCGGCTGCAGACGGATGGACAATCGAGACTTGTCAAGCACATAGGACACGCCGCCCTGCTCATAGGTCTTGTCCAGTCGGCAGAGATCGGGGTACTTCTTGGAGAACACTGCCAGTCGCTTCCTCAATCCGGCGTTGTAGGTCTGGATGTGGGCGGTGTCCTCGCCCTCGTTGAACAGGACGATGGTTTCCTTTTCGTACTTGGTCAGCTTACTCATATAATCTCTCCCTAACGGAAATCGGCTGACTATCGGAGTGGTACTTGTGATGGGCGAAGTGTTCCACTTCCAACCTCATGTTGTAGTAGAAACAGCGATACCACTTGTTGCAGTCCTCGTCACTCAGCTTGACTGCAAGAGTGAAAAACAGTTTCTTCGCCGCAGGATCGGGGGCAAGTGCAGCCGCAAAACGCAAGCGTTCTACGGTAGCTTCACGGTTCGGACAGCCAAAGGCATAAAGGGCTTTCTTCTCGTTCATAGACATTCTCATTGATTTTTCCTCCTTGAATATTAGTAAAATAAAAGCGGCAGACACTTCACAAGGAAATACCTGTCGCTTTGTTGTCGATATGAAATTGTTGGGTCAGGACTTGATAAATTCACGCAGTCCGTTATTGATGGCGGCTATTCTGATAATCAGCCATTCAGCGATATGTGGGATGATAAAGACCACCAAGGCAACCGTCAGCATTTGGAGCGTTTCTTCTCCTGTTCCGATACCGAACATCCATCCGGCAACCGCTATCAGGAACAGCAGCCCTGCAAGCAGATTGAATATAACGATCGAGAACTGCGTGAGGAAGATACCGACCCATTGTATCAGGGTGACTGCCGCAATCAGCGGCAGTACCAGCAGCTTAAAAAATATCTTTATCAGAGCCATGTTTCTCCCTTTGCTTAACAGTAAATCAGTTCACCTTTGATGGTTTCTTCTGTCTGTGCCACACAAGCGTTCATCTGACGAATCCATTCAAGCTGATTTTCAGCTTTGAGCTGCTCTGTCACGCCGTAGTATTCCATCAGCTTGGGGAGAATGATGTTCATCCGGCTCTTAGCAGCGGCTTCAATCTCCGCACAATGTTCATAGAGTGTTTCAGACAGCACCATTTCGGAGAAAGTGACAGGGTGTGCCAACCGCAGATACTCTCTGCGCATCCGTCCCCACTTTCCGAGACGGATATTCGGCTTTTCCAGTTTGATGTCCGGGATGTAGTAATCTCCGCACTTGATAAAATTCAGCTCCATAGTCAAGCTCCTTTCTTTTTCTGATAATTCTCCCTGCGTTTGGCAAGGGTAGCTTCATATCTGGCGATTGCATCAGGATCACCAGCTTCCGCATCAGCTACCATCTTCTGACGGCTTCTGAGCGTGGCTTCACTCTGATACTTCCTCATTTCAGCCAGCTTCCTGGCAGCTTCTTCATCGGTCTTGGCAAGTTCAATGAGAGCTTCTCGCTCTGCCTTTCTTCTTGCCGTCTTTGCTCTGGTATATTCAGCCTTGCGTTCTGCCATCCTTGCGGCATATTCGGGGTCAGCCGCCATTCTTGCTTCTTCACGCTCCTTTTTACGCTGTCTGGCTTCGGCTTCCTTGGCTTTCAGAGCTTCAAATTCCTTGGCTGCTTCGGGGTCGGTCTTGGCTCTTTCTCTTAGCTCGGCTCGTGTCTCCTTTCTCTTTTTGTCCTGTCGCTCCATACGCTTACGCTCGGCTTCAAGCAGTTTTTCTTGCTTGATACGCTCTTTTTCGTCCATCTGCCGGATATACTCCGGGTCGGCTTCTCTGGCTTCTTTGATTTTCTGCTGTCTGCGACGGTTGCGTTCACGCTGCAAAGCGAGCTTTCTTTCACGCTCTGCAATCGCTTCGGGGTCTCCGGCTTCAACAGCTTTCATCAGTTCAGCCTTTTTCTGCTTCTGGACTTCGGCGGCTCGTCTGCCTTTTTCCTGCTTCTTTCGCAGCTGCTCTGCATTAATAGCGGCAATGCGTTCTTCCTCGGATATGGTTTCGACTGGCGGATAGTAGTTGCCGATGAAATTGAAATGAATATCAATGTTCTGCTGACGATAAACCGTTCTGCCGCCTGTGGCTTCGTGAACCTCAATCCTGTCGATAAAGGCATAGAGCATGGTGTCTGTCAGTTCCTCGCAGTCTCGGTATTTCTTGACCAGAGCAATAAATCGGGAAGTGTCCACTTGCTTGATTTCGTCCTGCTGAACCAGACTTTCCAATTCCTCAATACGCTTTTCAAGCACGATCTGTTCTTCATCGTACTGCTGAATCATTCGCTGCGCCTGTCGCTCCGGCAGGAGACCGTTCAAGGCACTTTCATAGAGTTTCCTGATTTTCTCGTCCAGCTCGGTCATTCGCTTCCTGGCATTGACAAGCTCAAACTGTCCGTTGTTCGATGCCCTCGTCTGATGCTCATTCCACACGGCTCTGAGCTGGTCGATAAATTCCGCTTCGTTTTCAAGAACATACTTGCTCACGGTCTGGATTGCCTGTAAGACTGCCGCTTCCAGAACCGATGTTTTCACATAATGGGAAACACATTCGGCTGCGGTGCTTCGGTAATTGCCGCACTGAAAAGCAGAATCTGAATCATAGTGTTTATCACCATGCTTTGCATCGGGGCTGATAAAGCCCATCCTTGCTCCGCAGTCGGCACAATACACTAAGCCGGACAGGCGGTGGGAGTATGTTCCGTTCGCCGCCCTCGGCTTTTTCTTCATGCGGATTTTTCTGGCAATGTCCCATGTGTCCTGGTCAATGATGGCTTCATGGGTGTCCGGGAATATCATCAGCTCGTCCGGTGTTGCAGCTCTGCGCTGCTTCGTCTTGAAGTTCTCGCAGATGGACTTGCCCAACACGGTATGACCGAGGTATTCCTGCCTGTCAAGGATATAGCCAACGGTAGTAGCGTTCCAGCGGTAGGGGTCTTTCACACTTTTGTGTCTGCAATTCTTCGGATTGTGCAGGGCGGCATACGTTGCCGGTATCAACACTTGCTCCGCTGTCAGAATATCTGCAATGGCTGTGGTACTGTTGCCCTGGCAAGCCAAACGGAAGATTTTCCTGACAACCTCTGCGGCAGGCTCGTCAACGATAAGGGTCTGCTTATCATCCGGCTTTCTCTTATAGCCATAAGGGATAGAACCACTGCACCTCATTCCGTCTTTCATTCTGGACTTGAATATTGCCTTGATTTTGTTGCTCGTGTCCTTGGCATACCACTCGTTCATGATATTCAAAAACGGAGTGAAGTCATTGTCCTGCGGAGCGGCACTATCCACATTGTTGTTGATGGCTATGAAGCGAACGCCCTTTTTCGGAAAGAGGATTTCCGTGTAGTAGCCAACTTGTAGATAATTACGCCCGAAGCGACTGAGGTCTTTGACCACAAGGGTCTCAACTCGTCCGGCTTCGATTTCTTCAAGCAGGGCGGCAAAACCGGGACGATTGAAATTCGTACCAGAATAGCCGTCATCATAAAAGTGCCGTATATTTCTCAGCCCATGCTGACGGGCATATTCTTCGAGATATTTCTTTTGATTCTGGATGGAGTTGGATTCTCCAGCCTGTTCATCATCTCTTGATAGACGCTCATACAGAGCAGTTATTTTGATTTCTTCTTTCTTTGCCACGATTTGACCTCCCTTCTTTATGTAATTTGCGTTTGTGACACGCACCCTTTGTCTATCCTCTTACAGTTTAACCATTTGGATCGGTGACGACATAACTTGAGTGCATTTGCATCAGATTGGGCTTGACGAAGAAGCGGGTCTTTCCTGATCCTGAGCCACCGATCACCAGCACATTTTTGTTACGGGCTCTTTTCGGATCTTTTGGACGGCTCTCCATGGTGAGAGACTCCCTTTTGGTCAGGATGATATTATTTCTGGGGTTCTTGTCAATATATGGAGCGATATCTCTGGCAGTTCCCCAACGAGCCGATCCGTATTCAACGCCCTTACGATATTTCTTGCGGTTTTGACTTCTGATAACCACAATCAGCTTCAACAACCCTGCTGCTATGAGCCCAATCAGCAGGTCCTGAAGCTTGAAGGATAACCAAGGATGCTGGGCGATGAAGGACAAATTGGCAAAGCTGGTAATGACCTTGTCGATGAAGTCACCACCTTGGAGCAGGCGAAAGATTTGAGCTAATTTGTTTCCCAGGTAGAAAGGGATCAGATAGGTCAGGTTGAAAGCTAATTCTTTATTGAATCGGTTTTTCATCGAACTATTTCTTTTCTCTGAACTTTTTCTGGGATTTTGGTAGCTCTGTCTTTATGTTGCTGTCTTAACTGCTGAAGCTTATCCCGAAGGGAAGGGCGTTCCTGCACTTTCAATCGCTTTTTGACAAACTCACTGAAGGCAGTTTGGAGGACATCTGTATCTCTACCTCTGAAAAAAACCAGGTAGTGCGGGGGAGTCTTGTCTCGCTCTTTCTTGATGGCATATTCAATTCCATAGCGTCTGGCGATTCTTTCGAAATCATGGATGTGCTCATCGTGAATCTCAATGTTGGCAAGCCCTGATCTTTCCTTCATCATCTCCCTGATCGTCATGCGACCTTTGTATGCTGGATGAAGTGCTTTATCTCTGGCATTCAGTTGCCTTCTTTGGCGTTCTTGGGCAAGGTACTTTTCGATGGCTTGTAAGAAAACCTTCCCGGTCATCTTGCCAGTTTGAATGATGAAAGCCATGCTTTTTTGGGATACTTCTTCCTGCATGATCACCATCCTTGTTTGGGGTTACCGTACAGGTCATGATTTACTTTGGCCTGGTAATAGCTGTTGATCGTTTTGCTGGCGTTATAGAGTGCAGACAACAGAAAAGCCCTGATATTCTTCACATCACTTGAGTTATCCCTCATCGCGTCCAAAACGTACTCGACATGCATTGAGTTCAGACTTAGGAGCCGCTCCCTGACTCTTTCGGCAGGTATCTGCGAGCTGTTGATACGAAAATACTTTGAACCTGAACATGCTGTCTCGACTAAGATCTCAAGGATTTCAGGAATCGAGTCAGGGTATCTTTGCATCATGATTTCATAGTCAATATTTTTCTTGAAAACATCCCGATATTCCATCCATCGATCCATCTCATTTTCTTTTTCAATCGCGTGCGAATTCTTTGATGGATAGATTGATCGATTAGATTCATTCTTCTCAGTCTCATTAACCTCAGTCTTATTAAGATCAGTATTAATTAACTCCTTTTTTGGGAAGTCTTGACTTCCTTTTTCGGGAACTCTTGACTTCCCTTTTTCGGAAGTCATAACTTCCTCTTTTGGGAAGTCTTTGATCTCTTCACTGACCAAAAAGTTCATAACATAGATTCTGTTTGGTCTTCCCATCCCTTGCTTTACTCGCTCAATTAGCCCAATTCCTTTAATGCTATCCAGTTCCGCCAGCAACCTGACTGCCTTGTTGTGTCCACAATTCATCAGTTCCTGGATTTCGGTAAGTGTGAAGTAGATAAAGACACGGTCCTGATCATCTTTCCATTCATTTGAGACAGACAAACTCATTCGATCCAACATCAGACCATATAGCACCTTTGCGGCACTGGACAGGTCAGCAAAGGTGGAATCAGTGAACAGTCTTTTAGGGATACGATAGAAGGTGAACTGTTCGGCCTGCTTGCCATAGTAATAATCAAATTGATGTGATTTCAACAACTCATCCTCCAGATCGCAGGAAACATAAAAAGAACATTAAACAGCTTTTTACACTGTAATGATCTCCGAAAATTGGCTGTTTTGGGTGGGTTCTGCTTCGGTCAAAGAATCATCAAAAAACGTATTCCCACAACCGAGATCAACAACCACTCTCACAAGAAGATGGTTCTTAATGACCTTGTTTCTGTAGTTTTCCCCTTCAGGGACGAAATAAATCTTATGAATAAAGTGCTTAAAACGAAGGATTTCTACGAAGTTACTCGTTGAGTTCTTCGTAGTACTGTCATAGTCTCGACATGAGCGGTTTGGGGGAACATGTCGAATGCGTGCAGAGATTGCAAGCTGTATCCGGCTTCGCTGAAGTGTTTTAGGTCGCGGGCAAGGGTGCTGGGGTCGCAGGAAATGTAGATGATTTGCTCGGGGTCGAGGTCGATCAGAGCCTGGCGGGCTTTCGTGTTCAGTCCGGCTCTGGGTGGGTCCAGTACGACCAAATCTATCGGTTTTATTTGCTCGATTAATGGGGGCAAGAGGTACTCAACTGCACCTTCGTAGAGGCTGATATTCTCAAATTCCTCCAGGTTACCCGCAAAATCAAAACAGGCGGAGGGGGAACTCTCGATGGCGGTCAATTGGCTGGCATGGGGGGCAAGAAAACGGCTGAAAAGCCCAACTCCGCTGTAAAGCTCGAGGATAGATAGGTTTTCCTGGCCCTCAATCAGCGCGAGCACGTGACTCGCCATCTCCTCTGCCACAGGCAGGTTCACCTGGAAGAAGGATTCGGGAGAGACCAGGAATTCCTTCCCCAGGATGCGATAGATCAAGGCATCATTTCCGCCCATATTCAGGCTGCGCCCGTCCGGGCTGAGATAGGTTGAGGAAACAGGCAGCTCGATCGAGAGTTCAGGCGGTTCAGGGCTTTCACCTTCGAAGACGAGCATGATTTCGCTGTCGCTGTCCATGCGTATAGCAATTCGTGCGATGCCGGAGTTCGCTTCCAGCTCAATTTGGGGAAGGATGTCATTCATCTCCTCAGGGATCAGAAGACATTTCTCGATTGGCAGCACTCCGTTGGAGGACGCTCGGTTTAAACCGAGGCTTGGAGAAGCTTCAGCGTTTCCGTTTTGGACGGGATGGAACTGTACCTGGTTGCGGTAGGCAAAAGCAGTGGGGCTGCCGGTTATCGAAATTTCAGGCAGGTACGTAAGCTTGCCGATCCGCTCCATCTGATCTCTCACAAGGTCCTTTTTTAGATCCAACTGCTGCGCGTAGCCTAAATGTTGGTAAGAGCAGCCGCCGCAGATCGAGAAATAGGGGCAGGGTGGGGTGATCCGATTGGGAGATTCCTCAACCAGTTTCACCATCCGTCCCCGGGCAAAGCGTTCTTTGCTTTCGGTGATCTCAATTTCAGCGCTTT
>Ga0209163_1001684_pt1 | contig 22309 bp, 19 predicted proteins | sample MTBAKSrepl2MetaG_FD_187457 | JGI IMG/M metagenome (GOLD analysis project Ga0209163, IMG submission 187457) | Enrichment culture microbial communities om Arthur Kill intertidal strait, New Jersey, USA, that are MTBE-degrading - MTBE-AKS2 (Arthur... | ecosystem: Environmental > Aquatic > Marine >...
TTCGGCAGTTACGGTCTGACGGAGGAGCACGCCACCTGCGAGACCGCCCGCCAGTATTTCGAATCGACCGAAGACTGGCTCAGCCCGTTGCCGGCCACCCGGCCCCTGGTTGAGACCGCCCACATCGGCTGGATCTACTGGGGCAACCGGGGCAACTGGACCGACCTCAATACCGGCGCCCCGTATATCACCCCGCGCAAGGTGACGGACAAGCCCACCTCGAACACGCTCGTCACGTGCTTCTGCTACAATCGTTACGACGCGGTCGGTTCGGGCGGCAACTGGCCTGCCTGGTACGCCTCGCACATCGGGGGCACGTTCCAGCACGACGTCGGCCGGCCGATGAAGCCGGCGCCCGACGGTCTCGTCGTCGGCTATCTCGACGGCGCCGCCCGCTTCGTCCGATGGAACGGCCTGACCGCGAGCAATCACGAAGGCGACTACCTCGTCTACTACGACCGTGACACGTGAATCTGTCGATACGCACTTGTCGCCCAATCCATCCCGTACTATAGTGACGCGCGAGTGTTGCGGCATGTGGCGCCCATCCGTGATTGCGGAGTAGAGTATGGGAGATGTCCGGCGGCTGTATTTTCTCGACAATCTGCGGATCGGTCTGACGGTTCTGGTGATCGCCCATCACGTGGGCCAGGCCTACGGGCCGACCGGCGGCTACTGGCCCGTCCAGGAGGCGACGCGCGCCGCGGTGCTGGGACCATTCTTCACGGTGAACCGGTCCTTCTTCATGAGCCTGTTCTTCCTGATCTCCGGGTACCTCATGATCGCATCCTACGATCGCAGCGGGCCGGGGGCATTCGTTCGAAGCCGGTTCCTGCGGCTGGGCGTGCCGCTGCTGGCTTTCTTCCTCCTGGTCATCCCCGTGCAGCAGTACCTGTGTCACCGCCTGGCCGACGACGTGGGAGACATGAGCTTCCGCGCGTACTACACCGGGTGCTACTTCGGCGGTGTGGAGAAGCCCGCGGATTGGAAAGGAGCCGCGTGGCCGGAGATGAACTTCGGGCATCTGTGGTACGTCGAGCACCTGCTGATCTTCAGCTTGTGCTACGCGGTCGTGCGGCTTCTCTGGCGACGCCCGGCGCAAGCGCCCCCCTCGGAGCCCAGACCCCCGAGTCATGTGGCCATCGTGCTCTTCGCCCTGGCCCTGGCGGTCGTTTCGGGCGTCGTGCGGATCTGGTATCCCATCGACCGCTGGATCGGGTTCCTGGGCTTCATCCAGGTGGCCTTTGCCGATGTCCCGCGCGATCTGAGTTTCTTCCTCCTCGGCATCATCGCCTATCGCCGGCAGTGGTTTCTCGGGGTTCCCACGCGGATGGGCCTGATCTGGCTGGCCGTCGGCCTGGCCGCGAGCGCGCTGTGGTACGCCTTTTCCCTGGGACATCTCTGGCAGTTCTTTCACATCACGCGCGAGACGATGAGGTTCATCTACCCCGTCTGGGAGGCGCTGCTGTGCTGCGGCATGTGCCTCGGTCTGATCGTCCTGTTCCGCGAGACGCTGAACGTCCAGGGTCGCTGGGGCAGAATCATGGCCGAGAATCAATACGCCGCGTATCTGTTCCACGTACCGGTGATCATCCTGATCCAACTGGCGGTGGCGGAGGCGGTCCTGTCTCCGTTCACCAAGTTCGTCCTGGTGACGGCCGTCGGCGTCCCGCTGACGTTTCTGCTCAGTGCTCTTGTCAGGACACCCGCACTCGTCCGGAGGGTCCTATAGGTTCCAGGCTCGCGCGAAGGCCCGGAAACTGCGGTCGTAGCTCTTCTCCGCTTCCGGTGGGAAACAGCAGCCGGGAAGTTGTTGGGAGGCCAGGTGATAGCTCAGGCATTCGCAACAGATGCCTTTGTTGTCGCAGCCGGAATACGAGCAGGTACAGTGCTTCAGGTTCTTCGTCTTCTGGCACTCCATAGGAACCTCATCTCCTCTTATGCTTCGTCTTCTCGAACGGATCGCTCATGATCTTGTAGACGGTCGCCCCGCAGTCGAGGCAGCGCCATTCACGTGTCCGGCGGGCGTCGTGAATCCAGAAGAACACCCACAGTCCGGTCAGCAGCGTCAGGATCAGGTGCGGCACGTGGTTGATGCCCTGCCGCCCGACCGGGACCTGCCGGAGGCACCTGCCGCAATAGCCGCTGGCCTCCTCGAATCGACTGAACCGCAACGCCGAGAGCACCGCCGTGTTCCTCAAGACCGATGAATCAGCCCACAGGAACGTCAAACATACCGACGATCGCAGACAAATGCAACTCGTGTTCACCCTCCTGTGTCTGGCGGCTGTCGGATTCGGAAAGTCCGCGCATCCCGGAGTCGAATCAGGTACGGATGGCCTGTCTCCTCCCAGGAGACTCGCATCATCGACAAGTACCAGCTTGCCCCCTTGTCGTTGTTGCCCTGGAAGAACAGGTACATCTGTCCGTCGCGGTCCGTGAAGACGCCGGGATGACCCGACTCGCTGGAATTCCATTCACCCTCGTTGCCGTTGGGCAGCAACGGATACGACGAGAGTCGCCTCCAGGAGATACCATCGTTGCTGACGGCACAACCGATCTGCTGCGGCTCGTTGTTGTAGCCGCCTGCATAGAACATGTACAGCCGTCCGTTGTGCTTGCAGACGGAGGGGGCCTCGATGCATCTTCTTTCCCAGGGCAATTCGGGTTCGAGAACCGAACGGTCGCACAACTGGGTCCATTGGTTGCGCCCGTAGTCCGAGTTCAGCGGGGCTGTGGCCACAACCAGCTTCTGGATCTTCATCTCGGGGTCCCGCGTCGCGCAGTACAGCAGCAGTCGGCCCTCGTGCTCGATCACATCGGCATCGATGGCCCGGCCGCAATTCCAATCACCCGTCGGTCGGAAGATGGGGTTCGTGGCGTTCCGAGTGAAATGAATGCCATCTTCCGAGACGGCGTGGCAAATCGCATCGTTGCGCCCGTTGCCGTAGGTCTGATAGAACAGGTGCAACTTGTCGCCCCGGACCATCGCCGCCGGCGCGGCAAGCCCCTTGCTCTCGCAACCGCCCGCCGGCAGGACCTCTCCGACCTTCGCCCAATGGAGCAGATCCTTACTCTCAGCGATGCCGACCGCGAATCCGTCTTGGCCTCGGTTCACCGAGTAGTACATCAGATACCGCCCGCGAAACCACTCGACATCGGGATCTTTGGCGAAAGGCCGGCCGTAGGAGGTATCCGCATAGTACATGGCAGGCGACTCGGGTGCTCCCCTGAGTGTGAGCGTGGACAAAAGGGTGAACAGCGCGACGATCCAGGTGTCCATCTGACCTCCTTCACGGTATCCGAGGCTTTCGAGTCCAGTGACGGCCATTGTAGGGTTCTGCCTATGGAACGCAATTGCCTCTGTCTGAACCCTTGTGGAGGGTCGTCGTACTACAGGCAGAAAAGGCAATTCCTTGTAAGGAGACAGATTATGCCACGAAAGTTCAGGATGATCCCGACGACCGGGATTCTCGCGCTTCTCTGTACCGCAGCGGTGTTCCTGCCAGCCGGCTGCAAGACCTCGGATCAGGTGGTCGCAAGCAGGACCAGCGACACATGCCCCGTCTGCGAGCGCGAGACCCGGATTCACCCGATCACCGGCCTGACGTACACCACGGTGATCTGTCCCACATGCGAGAAGGTCTACACGCTCGACGCCCGTGTCCTCAACGATATCGAGCGCTTCACCGGCCCGAACATCGGCGACCGGGTGCACGTGTGCGACAGTTGCGGGAAGATCATCGAGGACTGCGCTGCCTGCCGGGAAAAACGCGCCGCGATGGGCGGATAGGGTTGACGCAGCCCGGCAGGGAGGGTATTTGCTGGGGCAGTAGCTCGGCCGGCGGCGCCTGTGGCCGCGCGAGGCTCTGAGAAACGATTGCCGGATACACTGCCCATGAAACGCAGACTGACCCTGGTCTTGTTGTGCATCGCATTCGTCCTGGCTGGCTGTCGGTCCGCTGCGGATACGTCCGCCGCCGAGGCTGCCGCCATCCATATTGCTGATGATGTCGTGCTTCATCCTATCGCCCCAGGGGTCTGGGTCCACACTACGTACCACGATCTGCCGAGCTATGGGCGGGTCCCGGCCAATGGCTTGCTCGTCGTCAACGGCCGGGAGGCCCTGCTGATCGACCTGCCCTGGACGGACGAGCAGACGGCCGTGCTGTTCGACTGGGTAGCCCGGAGCCAAGGCGCTGCCATCAGAACCGTAGTCCCCACGCACTTCCACGAGGACTGCATGGGCGGCCTGGCGGAGGCCCACCGGCGCGGCGCCGCCTCCTACGCTTTGGACCAGACCATCGAGATCGCCCGGCAGAAGAACCTGCCCGTCCCGCGGATTCCCTACCATCTCAAGACGATGGTCCTTTGCGGCCGAACGCTTGTTCTGGTGACTCACTTCGGGGCCGGCCACACGACCGACAACGTGGTCGCCTGGCTGCCCACGCAGAAGATCCTGTTCGGCGGGTGCCTCATCAAGTCCCTCGATTCGCAGTCGCTGGGCAATACGACCGACGGCGATCTGGCGGCCTATCCGATCACCCTGCGGAGGGTGCAGGCCGCTTATCCCCGTGTGAAGATTGTAGTCCCCGGTCACGGCCCTTGGGGCGGCTCCGAGTTGATTGAACACACCCTGGGATTATGCTCCCGAAACAGTCCAAAACCCTGAGGCGGTCATGCGCGATATCGAATACCGGACAACCGTGCCAGACGAACACTGGCGGAACGAGGAATTCCAGTGGGCGCGGATCCTGGCCGAGGGCCATGCGCCCAAAGGGATGGTCCTGCTCTACCTGCAGAAGGCCTGCACGGCTTTTCACGAGTTCGAACCCGCCTTCCAGGCCGGCGCCCTCGACCCGGGCCGGCTGGACTTCTTCCGCCGGCGACTGGCGAATCGGCTCGGGCACCTCCTGACCACGATGAAGAACAACGATCTCGACACGCTTGCGGGCGCTTCCGAAGTGAGCCGGATTCTCGCTGCGGTCGAGTCCGCCGGGAGCCTGGAGGACCTCGCGGAACTGACCGAGCGGCTGCACGCCACAGGACACACCTTGCTCGACGCACTCGAAAAGGCCTGAACGCTGCCCATGACCGATACAGCTCCCGCATCTCTCACCCTGTTCTTCGATCTCGACGGCACGCTCAGCGATCCCAGCGACGGGATCACCCGCTGCATTCAGCACGCGCTCAAGTGCTTGGGCCGCCCGTACCCGCCCAAGGCGGAACTGGTGCAATTCATCGGCCCGTCGCTGCGGTGGACCTTTCCCCGCCTGCTCGGCAGCGAGGACCCGGACCTGATCGACGCGGCCCTGCGCTACTACCGCGAGCGGTACAGCGACGTCGGGCTCTTTGAAAACCAGGTCTACCCGGGCGTGCCTGAGCTCCTGGAGCGACTGCACCACGATGGCTATCGCATGTACGTGGTCACATCGAAACCGACAATCTACTCGGACCGAATCATCGAGCACTTCGGACTCGACCGCTTCTTCCTCGAGGTCTTCGGCCCGCAGCTCGACGGCCGATTCGACGAGAAAGCCGAACTCATCGAGCACCTCCTGCGGGAGCTTTCGCTCGATCCGGAACGAACGGTCATGATCGGCGACCGGGCCCGCGACATCGAATCGGGCCAGGCCCACGGCACCCGCACCATCGGCGTGACCTACGGTTTCGGCAGCGAGGCCGAGATCGCCGCCGCGGGCCCGGACGAAATCTGCCACAATCCCGGCCAGATCCAGCAGGCCGTTCGCAGGTGCAGGACAGGGAGCAAGCATCGCTGATGTCCTCCTGAGCCGAAGTACGAAGTTCGACCCCGCGAGCGGGAACGTCAATCCGACCCCGCGCGAGCGGTCTCTACCCCAGGCCCGCCGGCCTTCCGTCTGAAATTGGCTTCGTTTCGCACGATCGATCGTGAAGCGTGAAGCGTTTCGGGCACAGGCCGCGTCGCTCGTCCCTCGTCGTTCATAGTGACGCCGTAAGGCGTTATCTTCGCACTTGACCCTCCCTCCGGCACCACATCTGCGCCAAACGAAGCCAATTTCGCCGGCGCTGTGGACTCCTGACCCGCCGGAGGGCAGCCCTCCGCACGCGAGGATTCTTCCGGTACAGCCGCCGACGTGCGTGCCTCGCGCTCGCGGCGCAGTTCCGCCATCGTCCGGTACAGACTGCTCTCGATCCGCCGTTCGTACATCAGCAGCCGGTCCAGGACCCGCGCCCCGCCGAAGTCCTCGACGACCACCCGGCCCAGAGCGGCGTCCTCATCGAACAGGCCGGCAACGCCCCGCTCCCACTCGCTTCCTTTGAGTTGCTTCCACTCCTCATGCCGGGCTTCCAGCAGTGGCGTCGGCTCGCCGTCGTCCAGCGCCGCAAAGGCCGCGTTCTGCAGCCGTTCCGCCCGCCGCAACCGCCAGGAGAGCCCCACGACCCGCTGCGCCAGTATCGCCTCCACCGCCCCGACCGGCGCCAGCTCCTCAAGCATCTCCTCCCGGTGGAGCTCGAATTCCTCCGGATCTTCCCCTTGAATGACCGCCTCCCGCGCCAGGAGCCCATGCTTGAGGGCGTTCCGGGAGGCCCGTTCCTTCCCCACAACCGTACGTGGCCCCGTGGACTTTTGGGCATTCAACCGATTGGCCTGGATCTGTGCAGCACTCGCCATGATGATTCCCTCCAAATTCGCGTTGTGCGCCTTACGCTCGGTCGCCCCCACGGGGCGACACGCGCCGTATTATACTATATCAACCATCAACTTTCAACAACAATACAACAACATCGCACATATTGTGTATCATATAACCCCTTATCCGGCCGGGAGTAACAAGACACCCCGGGGAAATCTCTGCCACAGAAGGCTCCGAGGGCGCAGAGGTGGGGCGACAGCGGTAGGGTGGACTCCGTCCACCGTCTTCCTGTTTGTAGTGTGCCCGCGAGGGCATATCTTCGGGTCATGAGTCACGAGCCACGGACCACGGCCTGGGAACGTGGATCAGAGCGAGGGAACGCGACATGGTTGCGGCGGCGACGCTCGTTTCGCCCGAGGCTGCGTGGGACGGCGCCGGCCCCGCCATACGCTCTACGCAACCGAAACAAGCCGCGCAATCGCAACCGAATCCTGCCGACAAGGACGGCAGTCTTGTAGGAGTGCGACGTGCACACCATTCTCGGGAAGGCACGTCCGAGGTGGGGAACAGAATCTGGGGTGCGTCCCCAGTATCCCCTTTAGTTCATCAAGAAGCGAAAGCCCTCCCGTCATCGCGGAGACTCGGCAGAACAGACACACACCGGGGGTAGTTCATCCTCTTGTCTCCGGAAAACGGCAGTTGGCCTGGCTATTCCCCAGATTCTCTTGGCCCATGACCCGGTATTTCTAGAAGAACCTGAAATGTTTCCCACGGATCCCGCGACCTATATGGCAGGTCCGATCTCCATGTAGTTCACAGACCGGGCGAAGGGGCTTCCGTTCGCATCGTTCGGTCTGCAGATTCGTGTTCCGAGCGAGGTCTGCGCGGACAAGAAAGGAGTAACAGCCATGGGCCGGTTCTGGTTGAGAGTGGTAGGCATGGGAGTCTTGCTCTGTGCCACTGCGATGTTCCTCGGTTATGAGCTGGGCTCGGAAACTGCCAGACTTTTAGGGGGCGAGCCGGGAATATGGGCGCGCGTGGCTAAGGGATTCGTCTGGGGTGGAGTCATAGCCGGTCTGCAATGGCCCATCGTTCGAACTGTTGGCGTGCCCCCCATGCAGTTCCTTGTCGCAAGCGCTGTCTGCTTTGCAGCAGGTTACCCTGTCGGACAGACCGTCCAGGGCATGCTCGTCCATGATTGGAGCTTGAACTGGGTCTGGGGATATGGAGGGGCGCTCGTCACATTCGGGCTGTTCTTGGGGACGCCGCAATGGTGGGTTTTCCGCCGGCACATACCGCGCGCGAGCCTGTGGCTCCCGCTTAGCGTGCTGGGATGGATTCTAACCGGCGCGGCCTGGATCAACTTCGGTGTGAACTCCGGGGAGGATGCCATCGCATACGGCATTGTGACCGGCCTTGGCCTTGCCTGGCTCGTGTATTCTCGGCCACTACCGCCTTTGGCGGACAGCAGTCCCCACACGCCTGGAGCGCGGGTGCCGTCGCGAGACGCTCTGATAGCATTCGGCCTGGGTATAGCCATCATTGCTTCTTTTGTTGCGTTCTTCGGGCGGCATCTCCCCTCGTTCGCCGTGGACACGACGGTCGATCCGGCGTCATACGACGACTACGTGGGCCGGTACGACTACGCTAACGAGGGTGCTATGACGGTGACCACAGAAGATGGGCGACTGTTCGCACAATTGACCGGCCAACGCCGGTTCGAGATCTTTCCCTGTGCCAAGGACCAGTTCTTCTGGAAAGTGGTCGCAGCGCAGATCACCTTTGTCCGGGACGACCAGGGCAGGGTAAGCGGCGGAATCCACCGCCAGGACGGACAGACCCAGGATGTCCCCAGGCTGGAGTAGGGGATACTAGGGATGGGCACCCATTGTGGCCGCCGTCTATCCCGTTTCACCCAACATTTGGGCTGGCATTACCTTCCAACCTATCTCGACTTCGCCAGACTCGTCCGACATACCGGAACCTCCCCGGGAGGCAGGGGAAATCCGAAATTCGAAGTCCGAAATCCGACCCCGCCCTCGCGGGAAAGTCAACAAGCACGAAGGACCGAACTCTCAATGTCTCAAACGGAGATCCCGGCCGGCGACAGCATTTCGGTCATTTGGGTTTCGTGCTTCGAACTTGTTTCGGATTGACGTTCCCGCTCTTGCGGGGTCGAGTTTCGGAATTCGTGCTTCCGCGGCCTTTTTCGCGGCCGTCGGGCGTGCTTCAGGACATCCGCATGCGCATGGGTGGGAGGCACGTGTTCGTAAAGAGGAAGAGGGCACAGAGAAAAAGGCGATGGTCATCTTGCCTCTGTATTCTCTGTGCCCTCTGTGGCAATGCGCTTGTACGATTCTCGGGAGCGGCTCAGCCGCGCCAGGGGCGGGGCCGGTTCTTGAGGTTGGCCAGGACGTCGTTGAGGATCATCGTGTCCTCGGCGATCTCGAAGTCGAACATGCCCGCCAGGGTGAAGTCGGCGCCGTTCTCGAAGACGTACTTGAACGCGTCCTTGGGCGGGATCGCGCCGGCGGCCATCACCTTGAACGCGATCCAGGGCTTGGTCACGTTCTTCATCACCTCGATGGTCTCCCGCGGGTCGCGGCACCAGTAGCCGGGATACTCGCTGTAGGCGCCCTTGAGTTCTTCCGGCTTGGGACCGCTGGGATAATTGTGATGGTGGAACGTCTTGATGTAGAAGTCCGCGGGGATCTTGTGCTTCTCGCACTGGACGACCACGTTGAGGTCGTGGCAGCCGACGCCGGAGGGGACGCCGAGGTCCTTGCCGATCTCGACCGCCTTGCGGACCAGGTCCATCTTCCCCTGGGCGCAGAGCGGATCGGAGCGGACGCCCCAGAGGTAGAGGGCCTCGGTGCCCTCATCGACCAGCTCCTTCGCCATGTCCGCGTAGGCCTTCATGTCGGGAGTGAGCTCGGCGATGGGGCAGACGATCCACTGGATCTTGCCGCCGTAGCGCTGGCGGTAGCGTTTGAGCATCGAGATGATCCCCGGCGGGTTGTGGATCGAGAGCGTGTTGATGCCGTGCGCCTCGGCCAGGGCCATCGTTTCGTGGATCTTCTCCTCGGTGTTGTAGTGGGCACAGAGGTTGTACACGTACTTGAGGTCCCGGCTGTGGGTGTAGTGCGTCAGGAGGTTGCCGCCCAGGAGCATCCGGCTGACCTGCATATTGCCGATTTTGCCCGTAGGCATGGTCCCCTTCGAGTTAGGCTCGACCTTGATGGCGAACTTGTCGCCTGCGGCGGCCCGGGTGGAACTCACCGCCAGCACGCTGCCCGCCGAGGCGGCCAGCGAATGCTTCATGAAACTGCGACGATTCACTTGTGATGACATGGCGTTCTCCTTCCTCAGGTAGTGAAAGGCTCAGTTCAGGCTGCCCGCGGCCCAGCGGATCGAGCGGACGATCAACTCGCGGTAGTTCGGGTTGGCGTAGGCCTTGCCGTCGTGGCCGAGTTCGAGGTATACGACCCGCGTGCCGCCGTAGGGCCGCGTCCAGCAGATCGTGGGGTCGCTCCTGGGATGGTCCGTGGTCAGCAGGATGTGGTTGTCCGGGGCGAACCAGACGCCCTTGTAGGTCTCATCGTGGATTGTGAAGTCGCTCATCCCGCGGGTGATGGGATGCTCGCGGTCGACGACTTTGACGTTCATGTCCATGTCATGGTCGTAGGTGCCGGTGGCGAACTGCTTGCCGTCGATCTCCTGGGGCTTGAGAGGATACCGAGCCCCGATGATGTGGCGGTAGTCTTCCCACGTGTTGAACGCGCCCTCGGCGTGGTGCAGAGCGACGAGGCCGACACCTTTCTTCAGTAGGGCCTTGAAGTTCTCCTGCCGCCTGGGGGAGATGTTCTGCGACATGTTGTAAAGAACGATCACGTCGTAGTCCCAGTTGCCGATGTCCTCGAACAGTTCGCTGTGGTCCTTCTGGGCGGCCTCGACGTACCGGATGTCGCTGTAGCCCTGGAAGAGGGCGAGAAAGGGATCATGCTCGAAATCGTGCCCGCCCGTGACGACCACGACCTTGATCGGGTCCAGCGGACGGACCTTGATATTCTTGAAGTAGACCAGGCTCTTGGGGTCGTGACCTTGGATGGCAAAGGTGCCCTGGCCGATCTTGCGCAGCTCATTGCCCCGCGGGGGCACCCAGTCTTCCGGCTGCGTCCAATCAACCGTGGTCTTGCCGTCGATCTTGATCACGACGTGCTTGCCCTGGACCTTGATGTAGTAGTTGAACCACTGGTCGTCCTGGGAGGGGGCGTTGTTCATGACGTCCCGAACGTTGTAGAGTCCGCCGGTCTTCTTCGGATCGCTGTGCGTCGTGTTCACCTGGCATTCGAAGCCCTTGCTCGGCCAGCCGGTCTGCTGGTACTCCGTGTGGAAATAAATGCCGGAATTCGAACCCCGCGTCGTCTTGACATCCGCGGTGAACTCGAAATCCGTGAACGTGGCGTTGTTCACCGGGCCGACGTAGAACAGGTGGCTGCGGTTGCCGTGGACGACGAGTTCGCCGTCCTGGACGGTGAAGGTGCCCTGGTTCTCACTGGGCTTCCAGCCGTCGAGGTCCTTGCCGTTGAACAGCGAGACCCAGCCGGCGTCGTCGGGCAGCGGGCGGACCATGATGTTCTTGAAGTAGACCAAGCTCTTGGGGTCGTGGCCCTGGATGGCGACGGTGCCGCTGGCGATCTTGCGCCCGGCCTGCTTCCAGTCGTCGGGCTCGGTCCAGTCGACGGTGGTCTTGCCGTCGATCTTGATGATGACGTGTTTGCCCTCGACCTTGATGTAGTAGTCGAACCATTCGCCATCCTGGGAGGGGGCATTGTCGATGACATCCTGCACGCCGTAGAGGCCGCCGGTCTTCTTGCGGTCGCTGTGCGTTGTGTTCACCTGGCACTCATAGCCCTTGCCGGGCCAGCCGGTCTGCTGGTACTCCGTGTGGAAGTAGATGCCGGAGTTGGAACCCTTCGTCGTCTTGACCTGGGCCTTGAACTCGAAGTTCTTGAAGTTGGCGTTGTTCACCGGCCCGACGTAGAAGAGGTGGCTGCGATCGCCGTTCACCACGAGTTCGCCGTCCTTGACGGTAAAGGTGCCCTGATTCTCGCTGGCCTTCCACCCGTCCAGATTCTTGCCATTGAACAGCGGAATCCAGTCATTGCTGCCGCTCTCTGCGGCGGTGCACACGCCGAAGGCCATGCAGGCCAGTAGCCCAATTGTGATCTTTCGCAACATACTGCCTTCTCCTTTTGCGTTCTATCGATTGCCGTCGGTAGGGTGCGCAGCACGCACCCTCTTGTTTACAGTTGCCAGGGACTCCGCAGCGCCCGCACGAGCCGGCGATTGGCGGCGTCGTTGTTCACGAATTGTTCCTTCGCCCAGTCCCAGCGGAGCTTCTGCTCAAGCCGGATCGCGACGTCGCTGATGTGGCAGAGGATATCCGCCTGGACCGCCACGTCGATCGGGCAGATCGTCTCCTTGCGGCTGCGGACGCAGTCGAGCAGATTGCGCTGGTGGCCGGCGCTCTCGTAGAGCCGGAGATCATTCGGGCCCCACTGGGTGTCGAGCAGCTCTTTCGGATGGGCGTTGATGCCGGAACGGTCCACGTGGACCCAGCCGTCGGTGCCTTCGAAGGCAGTGCCGTGATCGCTGGTCCGTCCATAGCGTTTCTTCCACTCGTCGGGGTAGGGATTGCCGGTGTAGTTCATCGTCACGCCGCTGTCACACTTGAGCGTGACGTTCCAGTTCATCGCGGTGTCGCAGACGCCGTCGGGGGTGGGCCAGACGCCTTTGCCCTCGATGGTCAACGGGCACAGGACGCTGTGTCCGCCGCCCCAGAGGGCGATGTCGAGCGGATGGACACCCCAGCCGGCGATGAAACCCAGGGCATAGTCCGAGATGAACCACCACCACGAGTTGGACTCTCGGCCGGGGGTGTAGGCGTGGTAGGGGGCGGGCCCCAGCCACATGTTGTAGTCGATCCAGTCCGGCGGCGCGACGAGGTTCCTCGGCCCGCCGGAGGAGCTGCCCGCGCACCAGACGTTGATCGTTTGGAGCTTGCCGATCCGCCCGTTGCGGACCAGCTCGCAGGCGAAGCGGAAGTCCCGGCTGGACCGCTGCTGGGTGCCGAACTGGAAGATCGTGCCGTACCGATGGCAGGTCGCCCGCAGCGCCTGGTCCTCGGCCAGACTCAGACCCATCGGCTTCTCGAGGTACATCGCCTTGCCCGCCCGCGCGGCCTCCAAGGCGACCAGGACGTGCCAATGGTCGCACGTCGCGATCTCGACCACGTCGATGTCCTGGCGGGCGATCAACTCGCGGTAGTCGGTGTAGGTGACGCAATCGTTGTTCTGGTAGTGACCGTCGATCAGCTTCTTGGTGGCCTCGCGGACGGGGGCCTTGAGGTCGCATATCGCAACGACCCGGCAGTCGTTCTGGGCCAGGAAGTTCCGCATGACATAGGTGCCCTGGGGACCAGTGCCGACGCAGCCGACGGTGATCCGCTCGCTCGGGGCCACCGCCCCCGACCCGCCCAAGGCGGTCGAGCGAACAACGTAGGGGAACCCGACCGCGCCCAGAGCCGCGGCGGTCGTGGTCTTGAGGAAGCCTCGGCGGGTGACATTCCGGTGCCGGATCATGACGTTTCTCCTCACAAATCCAAGACTTCGGCCATCAGAACGGAGGTTTTCACGCCCGAAGTCTACCCCGCCTCCCGGAACCGGTCAAATCAAAAGCCTCTGTCGTCTCCGGACTCTAAGATCGAGGTGGAAGGGGACTTCAATGATGCGTTTATCGCTTTGCGGGGTACCAGCGGAGAGCTTGGCATGCCGTGCGGCGAGTGATAGACTGCAAATGCCGGCTCGGAGGATAGGGCAACGCTGGCGAGCGACCCGAGCGCCGCAGCCGGTGGGTATACGGCGGAGAGAGCCCGGCATCAGGGCGGGCCTCTTCGCTCTCTCCGCTGGTACCCCAAAATGCGATAAACGCAATCTCCACATCTGTGAGGTCAGGCAAAGCGTTACGACATGGAGCATCTCACCCAGTACTTAGAGAGAGTTCAGACGCACCTGGGCTGGTTTACGGTTGGATTCGTGAGAACCAAGGCTCGACCAGAGGAGGACCAGCTCTTGGGTTCAGGGACTCTCGTCTCTTTCTTGGGCAAACACGCGATTCTGACGGCAGCGCATGTAATCGAAGAATTCAAGGATATGTCGGAGATTGGATTGTGTCTGCAAACCCAGGCGCATCGGCTCACACTTCCGAAAAGCCATCCTGGAATGATCCATATCGGGTGGTCAGGGCATATTACAGCACTTGGACCTGATCTTGCCTTGGTCCAATTGCGAGACACACGTATTGCATTACTCCGGGCCCAGAAATCGTTCTATGAGTTACGACAGCGGACTCCTCTTTGGGACGGGCCTAAGAGTCGTGAGCTAATGATCGTGAATCAAAAGCTGTAGCGCACGCCGGCGTAGACGTTCGTGTCGTTGTGGAACTGGTTGAAGAAGGTGTGGCGCTCGTCGCCGAAGAAGATGTTCGAGCCGACCTCGTACATCAATCGGTCGCTCGCCTTGTAGTTCACCACGGGACGCGCGTAGACGTCCTCGTCCGTGGGTGAGTAGTACGTGAATAGCGACAGCATCAGGTTCTGGTTCATCAGCAGCTTCGTCAGCCGCAACGTCGTGAGGTGGCGGAACTCGTCACGCGATTTGCTGCCCGGGAAAAGACTGCCCTCGTAGTCGCCGTAGTCGAGCATCTGCTCGACGTAGTACTGCACGCCGGCCGTGAAGTCGCGGGCGACCTCTTGCGTGTAGCCGACGAGGTAGCGCATCTCGGAGTTGTTGATCAGCGGGTCGTCACCGACACGATCGTCCACGGAGTCGTAGTAGCCGACCTCCGCGTTGGCGATGCCTTTGCCCAGCGTGCCGCGGATGCTGGCGCCATAGACGTAGAGCTCCGGGAAGACCGCCCGTGTCATGGTCGGATTGAAGCCGGCGGGGCTCTTCCAGTAGCCCCAGTAGCCGTAGAGGGCCAACTCGTAGTTGCTGATATTGCGGTAGAGGCGGATCGCCGTCTCATCCTCCTCAAAGAACTCCCGGCGCCGCGAGATGTCGAGTTCGTTGTCTTCGCCGGCCCGGCGGCCGAGGATCGGGTTGTAGTAGGAGAGGCGCTCGCCGGTGATGTAGCGGTCGGAATCGAACTCCGGCGTATAGACCACGTCGAGGTTGACCGTGTCGGAGAACAGGCTCACCTTCACCGCATCGGACGGGGCCTTGAGGTACTCGGTGTCCCGGCCGATGAAGAAGGACACCCAGTCCTTCGGGAACACGTCGTTGATGAAGATCAAGTCGCCCGTGCCCCAGGTGAGGACTTGTCGGCCGAACTTGAGGTCCATCGAGTCGGTCGGGCGCATGAAGATGTTCGCTTCGCGGAGATCGAAGTCCGCCTGCTCCTCGACGAAATCGCCATAGACATCGCCCTTGACCTTGATATCGCCCCAGTCCCGCATAGAGAGCAGATCGAACTGGTATCGGGCCTCGCCGATGCTCAGATCCTTGCTCTCATAGGGGTCGTCGAGGAGCCGCATGCCACCGCGAACCTCGTAGAAACCGTGGTACTCGGTGTCGAGCTTCTCGAAGAACTCCTTGACCGGATTCTTCTTCTCCTGAGGCTCGTTCGGCTCCTGTTGGGCGCCGGCCGTCACACCCAAAGCCAGGACGATCAGGAGCGCCGGCGTCTGGATCCTGGTCATCTCGTGACCTCCTGCGGCGGCTTGCGCAGATAGCGCTCCTCGAAGATGTCGCCGATGCCGATGTCGTATTTGACGTTGCTGAAGGTCATCTCGGTCTTGCTGCCGCTCTTGAGATCCTGAACGAGCGATACGGTGACCGTCGGGAAGCCCTGGATCTCCTCGACTTTTTTCGACTCGATCGTGCGGTAGAGCTTGCTTTCCTTGTCGTAGAAGTCCATCTTCATCGGGACGAAATTCTTCTTGTCGATAGAGACGTTGTAGTAGCTGAACTCGACCGTTTCAGGCTTCTTCGGCGTGTTCTTGACCACATAGAAGGCATCGGTCGTTTCGACCAGCTCATGCGTATCCTCGTCCAGGCTTCGCCCGGAGACGTCCTCATAGAGGAAGTCTGAGCCGACGAAGCTGGTGCGCTTGTCGCCTGCCGCGATCCGCTTGACCAGGTCCAGCGCGGGCATGTAGAGCCAGCGATCGTCGTCCTTGCCCACATCGGCGTGCTTGCGCACCATGTAGCTCATCCGTCGCACGTCCGCGGGACGCTGGAAGTAGACGAAGTAGTTCTGGTCGCCGCCGTCCTGGACATCCTTTCGAATGATGTTGAACAGGCGCTCGCGGGTCTGCCCCTGCTTGCTCGTGATGACCATCTGAACCGTCGCCTTGCCGTCGCTGCCCTGGTAGTAGGCGACGACATTGGCCTTGTTCACGATGGTCTGAACGTCGGGGACATCCCCTGCCCGGGCGGCGTCGACCGCCACCCCGAGACTCAACAGAAACAATGATGCCGTTGTGTTTACTTTGTGGAACATATTGCACCTCCATTGTACTGGCACTGGCTCTTGACTCCCAGCTTCTTGAGGAACACCATCATCGGGCACCAGTCGGTAAACGCCGACTGGAGGAGATTGAGTCCCACGAAGGCCGTGAACAGCAGCCAGTAGGGGGAATGATACCGAGCCAACAGAACACTCAGCAGGATGAGAAACCCTGCAATGCCTCGCAACATTCGTTCAACCGTCATGATCGTATTCTCCAGATTCAGGCGGAAGCCGCCTTTGTCTGCTGCGCCTGAACCGTCCGGCAGGTCTGCCGTCGGGACATTACCCCGCAGATCACCGCCAGGACCGGCACAGCAATGATACTGAACCACATGAAGTTATTGAAGCTCATCTTGCCGAACTGATGCACGTTCAGGAGCACGACGACCACGCTCGACAGAGAGATCACGAAACAGAACGCGCAGTTGCACGTCCCGGATTGCGGAGCCGTGACAGGCTTGAACAAGTGCCTTTCCGCTATGGTCAGAATCGCCGGCAGGATGATCAACGTCACCGCGCCGGACAGGGCCATGATCGCACAGAGAAAGATGCCGACCGTCTTATAGGGCACCAGCGGCGCCGCCAGCAGCGGCAGAAAACCGATCGCGATGACCAGGACGTTCCGGGTGATCGCCCGGGCCGGCTCGCCGAACATCTCGGCCGCACTGGCCTTCCAGGAGCCCGTCTCCGCGTAGGTGTTCCGGGCCCGCTCCAGGAAGTGGATCGCGAAATCGACCGCCATGCCGAGCGTCAGGGCGCTGAGCACCGCCACGGGCATGTCGTAGTCCTTGCCGATCAGCCCAATCAGGCCGTAGATCACCGTGATCGTGATCGACAACGGCACCATGCACACCAGACCCCACAGCACCGAGCGGAACATGATCGCCATCATGATGAACACGATGATGAAGCTGCCGATCAACGATTGGAGCATGCCCCAGACCATCTTCTGCTGCCAGATGATATTGATATAGGTCAGGCCCGCCCACTTGTGCCCGATCGGCATGGGCGGCGGAGAAGTCTTGAAGTATTCCTCAACCGCTGCGACGACCTTCTCCATGTCCTTGTTGTCCCCGCTCTTGAGCTGGAGCCAGATGTTGGTCCTGTCCAGATCGTTCGTCACAAAGTGCCACAAATCGTCCGGCGTATGGCTGCTCTGGAATTGCAGCAGACTCTGTGCGACCGCGGCGCTGGAATCGGGGATTCGATGGCTCTCGGGTTTGCCGTCGATGAGTTCCTGGTAGACCTTCTTTACGATGTCCGCGATGGAGTTGCTCTTGCCGACCAGGCCGGTGGCTTCCAGGTGATCCTCCAGGCCTTCGACGTAGCGCAGGGCCTCGGGCTGCTTGAAGAGCTTGAGCTGCTCCTTTTCCAGCTCGAAGAAGTCCGCCAGTTCGTACCAGACATCCGCCGTATCCTGGGGCGCCGAGGTCTGCCGCTGCTCGCTGTACTCCGACAGCTTGTCCAGGAACACGGCCTTGGCAATCTTGTTCGAAGCGTCATCCACGACGACCTTGTCCGCCTCCGCAAGGGCTTCTTTCGCCTTGGGGTTGTCCGGGGCGAGTTCTTCGACCTTCGCACGGAGCCGCTCGCGGAGATCGCTGACGTACTCGACCGTGACGTTCGGGTCGCGGTTGTCTGCGAGAACAAGGTACGCCATGTACGTGCCGGCGAAATGCTGATTCAACTCCGTATCCGCCAGGCGAATCGGGTGGCTCTTGGCGAACCATTTGATCGGGTTGTCGTTGATATTGACCCGCGTGATCCCGTAGACGGCGACGGCGGTAATGATCACCATCACCACGAGGATCGGCTTGGCCCCCGTGACCGTGAGCCGCCCGGTGCGGTGGAGCACGCGGGTCAGCCAGTTCTGTTTTTCCTCGTGGACGACGGCGGCCCCGAAGTTCTCCAGGCCCTTCTCATTGAGGAACATGATGTAGGCCGGGACAAACGTGACCGTGAAGACCCAGGCGATCATGATCCCGATGGCCACGAAGATGCCGAACACCTGCACCGGTGGGATGGGGGTCAGCGCCAGCGAGGCGAAACCCGCGGCCGAGGTCAGCGAGGTGTACAGCATGGGAACAAACAGGGTGTCCATCACCTCGACCGTCGTTTGCCGCCGGCCCTTTGCCTTCGTGTATTTCTCGAAAAACTCCGACAGGATGTGCACCGAGTCCACCACGGCGATCGGCATCAGGAAGATCGGGATCATCGAGCTCATGATGTGTACCGGGAATCCGAATCCGATGAGCAGGCCCATCGTGGACAGGACCGTCACCATCGCGATGATCATGGGCGAGACGATCAGCACGAGCTTGCGGAAGAAGACCAGCATCAGGATGAAGATGGTCAGCATGGCCAGGGGCGCCGAGATCGCCATCTGGAGGAACATCTCGTAGCCGAACGTGTCCTCCGCGACGGGCAGGCCGGTGATGTGGTACTGCTCGTCGCCCGTGAAGGTCGCGATCTGCTTGCGCAGGGCGCGGTAGACGTCGTGGCTGAGGTCCTTGCTCGTCAGGGGCAGGTACAGGCAGATCGCGTGCCCATCGCCTGAGACGACGGTGTCCTTGAGCAATGGATTGGACAGGGCCTTGTCGCGGACCGCCACGGCCTCGGCCGCCGTCTTCGGAGGCTCCGACATGAGCCACTCGAACCGGATCTCGCCCGGACCGCCCTGGCTGATGTGGTCCACCATCGAGGGGGCCAGCAGGTCCACCTCGACGACGCCGATGGTCTCGTTCGGGTCTTCCGGATTCGGCCACCGCAGCGTCTTGGCATACTGCGTCAGATCGTAGATCCGTTGCAGCGAGTGCGAGTTGAACACGCCGTTGGGGTCCTTGTTGTTCACGATGCCGACGACCACGATGTCGTTGAGGACGAAATCCGTCTTCGTCTGGTTGTGGAAGACCCGCACGGCCTCGTTCTCCGAGAGCATGTTCTCGGGGTCTGTGTCCACCTTGATCAGCGGAATGAACGCCGCACAGGCGATGGTGAAAATCACCATGACCCAGGTGACCAGTTTGTAGTGATCCAGCGAAAACTCGACGATTCTGCGTTTGATGTCCATACGTGTGATTCCCTGCAACCTTCTTGCCTCACCAGATTTGCACAGTATATCGCGTCGCGTCCTGCCTATCTATTCGTTCGTGAAATCATCAGGTCCTTCCCTGCTCCCCTTGTTCGACCGTCGAGGCTCGAGCCTCGGTAGCGCCCGCGACGAACTTGTCTGCGGGCGGCCTGCTTCGTTTGCCGGCCCGGAATGAGATCGCCTGGGCAGGGCAGGTCTCCATGCAAGTTCCGCAGGAGAAACAGTCGGGGATGACCCGGTCGCGTTGGAGGATCGCCCCCATCACGGTCGAGGGACACGCCTTCTCGCAGGCGCCGCAGGCGACACATTTGTCGTAGTCAACCTGCACCTTGAAAAGACTGACCTTCTCGGTTGCCCAACCGACCAGGCCGAACGGACAGAGGAAATGGCACCAGGGCCGCCAGGTGAACAGACTCAGGACGAGCACTGCCCCGACGAACGCGATGCCGGCCAACCCCAGAACCTGCGGCTTGAATACCTTGAACGGGTCGATGCCTTCTACGATATCCGTCGCCCAGAGGAAAGCGGAGGCGACGATCGCAGCGAAGAACGCCACGCGAACGCCGTTCGAGACGGCGAACGGCACTTTGAACTGTCGGAACAGGCCTTTGCGATCCTGCTGGTCACGGTTCAAGCGAAAGATCGCATCCTGCAGCGTGCCAAGCTGGCAGCCCCAGGAACAGATGAACTTGTTGGCGACAACGACCATGAGCAGAAAGACGCCGAATGCGATCAGTCGCGGCGGGAAGATCACGCCCTTGGAGCCCAGTAGCACGATTGCATCCTTGACGGTCCCCATTGGGCTGGGATCCGAGCCCAACGCCACGCCGAAGACCGCCACCGCGGCCAGCAGCAGCCACTTGCGGTTCCGCGCCGTGACCTTGCCCCGGATCATCAGAACCAGCACGGACCCGAGGAACGCCAGCCACAGTCCGAACTTGACAAGGATCTTCGCCCAGTTCTTCGACCCATGCTCGGCACGGAGGGCCAGCAGACCCTGCGTCTTCTTCATGATCTGCTCATTGCTCATCCCGAAGGTGGCCAGGGGCTTCTGCCGGTCGACGGGCGCCTGCAAACCAAAGACCCCTTTGAGCAGCATGGGCGGCAGATCATTGCGCTGGCCGAACTGCGCGACGGTCATGGTCTGCTCGATGGCCAGGGGCCGGTTCTGCGGCAGGTCCTCCGGCTTGCCGCCCCAGATTCGACCCGAGAGATAGGACAGGCCGACGACCGCTGCGATCAGAACTACCCATTGGATCAGTACTCTGTGCATGTAGCTTTCTCACGTGCTCCGGATGGTCTTCAGTCGCATTTCCGTACTGTCTACAGGTGATTCTCGTTCATTCTATGTCCGGGTTTTGGCTTCACAATGATCGTAAACACAGTTGAGCACACGGATTACGTTCGGATTTTGAATGCGATAAAACACCTTGGCGCCGTCCCGACGGGAGGCGAGAACGCCCCTGTCCTTCATGAGATTGAGCTGCTGGCTGGTGATCGCCTGCTTCTCGCCCAGGGCCTCGACGATCTCCCCGACACTCCGTTCGCCGTCCCGAAGAGCTTCGACGATCTGGAGCCGAAGGGGATGCGCGACCGCTTTCAACACCTCCGCCGCATGCGTTGCCAGTTCCTTGTCCATTACAGCACCTTCGATGTATTAGATTTCTATGATATATCAATATTACTATACCATTGTCCCTCTGGTTCGCCCAAGTTCAGAAATTTCCTGCGTCGGCACAGATTTCCCACGCCGGTCGACAGGCAGATAGCAAAACGCCCGCCCGCGGCGGGCCACTGAACTCCGTGGGCACGTTGTCCGCCTAAGGCGAGCGGGGACGCTCGCCCTACTGAGGAGGGCCTGGTTGCGTGCTCTCCGTAGGTCGTGCGTCCTCGCACGACTTTCTTCCTGGTCTTGGACATCCAGGCGGGCGTCAGGTAGCTACGTCGCACCCACGAAATAAGGCCGGGTACGCGTAAGGTGTTTCCGCTACACGTGCTTGCCGGGGGAATATTCCGCGGGTAGAATCCGTCTTTCGGTAGCGGGGGATCGGTGTGTAAGGGTTGCCCATTCAGAAAGGAGTACCGCGATGCAGTCACGCGTCTCATCACTCACAATCACCATTCTGATGATGATTCTCTCGTTCACGGCGTTCGGGGCCGAGCCCCTGGCCACGATCACCGTCGAAGCGGGACCGCATGCCCGTACCGACACGCCCATCTCAATATCGCTGGCGACGGTGCCCCAGGCGGTGCAGGGTTTGCCGCTGTCGGTGCAGGAGGTACGCGGCTCGCAGCGCGTGACCATCCCGGCCCAGATCGAGCAGGGCTGGACGCCGAGACTGCATTGGATCGTCTTGGGGACCCTGCCAGCGGGACAGACGCGGACATACGAACTGATCGCCGGGGCTGCGCGGGCCGAACGCATCGTCAGGGCTACGCAGGATGAGAAGGTCCTCCAGGTCAGCGTTGGCAACGATAAGGTGATTCAGTTCAATCACGCCATGGTGCCGCCGCCGGAGAATATCGGACGCATCCCGGAGTCGCGCCGGGCGCTCTACAACCACAATGCGTTCATCCACCCCCTATGGTCAACCAAGGGGACCGTGCTGACGGACATCCACCCGCCGGACCATATCCACCACCTCGGCATCTGGATGCCCTGGACCCACACCACGTTCGAGGGGAAAATGGTGGATTTCTGGAACGTCGGCGACGGCACCGGGACCGTGCGGTTCTCCAAGTTCCTGGGCACCACCACCGGCCCGGTCTTTGGCGGCTTCCGGTCCGAGCAGGACCATGTCGCCCTCAAGACCTCCAAGGGCGAACAGACGATCCTCAAGGAAGTCTGGGACGTGCGCGTCTATAACGTGGGTGGACCCGGGAAGGGTTATTGGCTCGTAGACTTCAAATCGACGCAGCGTTGCGTCGCCGATCAGCCTTTGATCCAGGACGAGTACCGCTACGGCGGATTCGGCTACCGCGCGACCCGCCAGTGGAAGGGCGCCAATTGCGAGAACCTGACCAGCGA
>Ga0209163_1001689_pt1 | contig 22172 bp, 24 predicted proteins | sample MTBAKSrepl2MetaG_FD_187457 | JGI IMG/M metagenome (GOLD analysis project Ga0209163, IMG submission 187457) | Enrichment culture microbial communities om Arthur Kill intertidal strait, New Jersey, USA, that are MTBE-degrading - MTBE-AKS2 (Arthur... | ecosystem: Environmental > Aquatic > Marine >...
CTTGAATTTCATACAGTGAGCATGTTCGTCCTGGATCATGAAATCGAAATGACGGAAGAATATCAGGACAACATGATGTTTATCGATGAGATGGAAGGAAGTCGATACAGTAATGTCCCCGCCAATGTGGAAAAATATGATTTTAAGGATGTCACTCTTTCTGAAATTGCGAAGATGATTAAAGACAATGATTTCGTTATTCCGTATTGATCATATAAGAGGAGTTTATGAAAAAAATACTTCATATTTTGCGATCGAATCCCACGCCGATGGTCAAAGAATTCATGGATGCTTTTGGCGAGGACTACGAGGCGGATGAATATCCTGTTTACGGAAGGGATGTTGATTATTCCGCTCTTGTAAAAAAAATATTCGAAAACGATAAGGTTATATCCTGGTGGTAGCACGATGTGTTAAGTTTTTCATGATCGGTGAACAGCAGATCGGTCAATGATGCAATAATAAAATTGGGTTTGGCACCGGCAAAAAGGTATGCTTTTAAAATGAATCGCATTCATATTTTAAAGTAATAATTGGCCTTCATCGAATAAATTTTTTTGTTTCAAAAATATTATTCTTTTAAAAAAGTACCATTACGTTCGTTTCTCTTTACTCTAACCGGCATTGATGAATGCAATTCTCAAAAAGCCAGAAATTGAATAAGCCCACACTATCTTTATGTATACATATTAATGTTAAGAAAATCTATAAATAAACGAAAAGTAAAAGTTAATTGAAAGGAATCAAAATGGATGACCTCCAAACGATCATGGTGGCCGTTGATTTTTCAGAATATTCCATCAACGCCGTGCATTATGCAATGAAAATGGCCGGGGATGTCCACGCATCCATTTTGCTGGTGAATGTGATCAACCAGAAAGAAATCGATGCGGCCCAAAAAATCGCGGCCGAATACCAGGCCTTCGACATGCAAAAATATATGCAGGATACCATCAGTTTCCGGAAAAAGGAATTTGAAAGGATTATCGCCGAATGCGGGTCAAACGTGCCAAACGTCAAGACGAGTATCCGGATTGGTTTCCCTTGTGAAGAACTCCTGAAAGAGATCGATGAAAAAAAGCCGGATTTGCTGATCATGGGCACCAAAGGAAGAACGAATCTGGTGGACACCATTATCGGCTCCTGTACCCAAAAAATGTTTCGGCGGAGTCCTATCGCACTATTAATTTTGCGAAACCATTAAATGACTAAAACAACTGCTGAAAGGAACAGTGATGACAGAAATCAAAAAAATAATGGTTGCGGTTGATTTTTCTGAATATAGCATCACCGCTGTTAACTATGCGATCCTTCTGGCAAGAAAGTTTGATGCTTGTTTGTTGTTGGTCAACGTATTTGATCAAAAGGAAATGAACGCACTTAAAAAGATTTCAAAAGAACATCAAAATTTCGACGGAGAAAGCTATATTCAAGATATTATCGATAAGCGAAAAATCGATTTTCAAAAAATGATTCAGAATATTGGAATGAATGAATCAAAAATCGAGACAAATATCCGCAAAGGCGTGATCCATAAAGAGCTTCTAGATGAGATAGACGAGAAAAAGCCGGATCTGCTGATCATGGGCACCAAAGGAAATTCAGAACTTATGGATACAGATGTTGGTTCTTGTACAAAACGCATGTGCCGGCGCTGTCCCATACCCTTGTTGATTTTGAGAAACCATTAAAAATGACGCAAGCTTTTTGCAAGCCATAAGTGGGAGGGAAAGGAATCCTGAAAAGGTCAGGATATGTCGAACCATCAAGGGAAAAGGAGGGCTTTATGATGAAAACAAAAACGTGGGTGATTTGTTTAAGCTTTTTGATCGCCGGGCTCTGGTTACCCGCCGTCGGCTTGGCGGCCGAACCGGAGATGGTCATTGATTTCGACGTAACCCCAAAAGGTCAAGTGGTCCAATTGTCCATGACGAAAGGGAAATGGGGCGGCAAACCCGCTGTACTGGTAAAAGCCAAGGTGAAAAACATCAGCAGCCAGCCGATACAATTTAAGCTGAGCTGCGATTTTCCGGGAACCGATATCAGTGGGGGGTTTATGGTGCCAAAAGTCGGGAATCCATTACTTGAACCGGGTAAATCCGGAACAGCCACTTTCCCTTTTCCATATGACGAAACACCGAAAAAGATGCAATTCAAAGTCGTGGATTTCACATTAGAGGATTAGAATCCACTGTATTAAAATTTGGATATGCAGAAGCGGGAGGGTAAATATCATGTGTAAAAAGATTCTATTTTTTGTGATTATCGTATTTTTTTCAGTCGGCGCGGGTAATGCGGTTTTCGCGGACGACCGCAGGGAAATCAATATATGCAGTTACTCTGTCGGATCACTCCAGTATATCTGGACCGCACAGCATGCCAAGCTGATCAACAAATACAGCAAAAAAATCAAAGCAACCGCTACGTTTTGCGGGGCCGAAACCGCCACCATGAAGCTGTTGGCCACAAAGAGGACCGATTTCGGCGAATCCTGTGCCATGGAATTCGAACTGGCAAAAAGAGGCGAAGAGCTTTATCGCCGGTACAGTCCCGAGGAATCCAAGAAAAATTTCTTCGATCCCATGGCGCAGGTGTACCACCAACCGTACGGTTCAATGATGTTTTTTGTCATTGATGATTCACCGATAAAAACATTGGCGGATGTAAAAGGAAAAAAAGGCTCGTTGTCCTCCGCTGCTTGTACCGTCGGTCCCATCTGTAAAGAAGTGTTCAGGGTCCATGGCCTGGAATACAACAAAGATTATACCGCGGTGCATTACTCTTGCGGATCCGGACAGGCACCGGATGCGCTGGCGGATCGCACCCTTGACTTTTTCGAGTGCAATAACCCGGGAAGGCAACCATCTGTGGAAAACATCCACGTGCAAAACAAGATCCGCCGGGTGCCTTTTGCGCCGGGAAAACTCGATGAGTTCTTTGAACACATGGATAAAAAATACGGAAAAGGGAATCATGGACTGTATGTCGAAGTTGTGGAAAAAGGGCGCTACGGGGAAAACGACACCACACCCTCGGATGTCGACTATGTTGCGTATGACTTGATCATGACGACGCGAATAGATCAGGATGAAGAAGTTGTTTATGAATACCTGAAAGCGCTTTTTGATCACCTGGATGAATTTCATGAAATCGGTGCGTATTCGAATTTGGTCACCCTCGAAGGCGCGGTTCAGCATTTGCATTCGGAAATGCCCATGCATCCGGGTGCTGCACGGTACTTTTATGAAAAAGGGGTTTTGCCCAAGACATTCTACAAGGATCTTCCGGCGGACATCAAGGCCAAACTTTAACCGGAACGCTTCCCGTAAGCTATGCCTTTTAAGGCGGAATCGAGGGAAGCTGTCTTAACAAAATAGACAAATTCCTTACCAGGGAGGGCCCTCCGCCCTTCAGGACGGGGGGCTCCACATCAAGATGCGTATTTGACGATTTTAGGAACGGCACCAAAGCCGTCCCTAAAATCTGGAACAGCCACTGCAATGGGGAGAAAGGCAGGGTAGAAATGGCGCTGAAAGATTTATTCGAAATAAAAAAAAGTGATTTGGACATTAAGAACCGGATTGGATGGATTGTCTTTCTCATCGGTCTTGTCTTTGTCTTTGTGCTTCACTGGGTGAATACGCCGAGTCTGCCTTACAGTACATTGCAACCCTGGGGAAATTATTCACTGATCTTCATGGCCGCATTCGTGGTGGTGTTTTTAACCAACCCCTTTCCCCATAAGAACGCTCGAGTGCGATGGCTCGTGGACGGGGTGTTTATGATAATGGCGATTGCCGCTTTTGGATATATGCTGATCAGTTCCAATGAGATCCCTTTACGTTTGGGAGACCCGGATTTCATGGATATGGTGATGTATCCCGTGGGTGTTTTGGTTATCCTGGAATGTACCCGCCGAATCACCGGGTTGCCTCTTGTGATTGTGGCCCTGGTATTTATCGCTTATGCCCATTTCGGTCATTTGGTTCCGGGTCGGTTTGGACACTCCAAGATTGATTATCAAGTGATCACGGATGCGATCTTTTTAGGGATTGACGGAATTTTTGGACACACGACCCGCACCATGATGACAATTATTTGGTATTTCATTATTTTCGGATCCTTTTTGGCGGTGACCGGCGCCGGCAAGGCCTTTATGGATCTGGCATTGGCCATCGGCGGCCCTTGGCAGGGAGGGCCGGCTCAGACCGCCGTTATTTCGAGTTCGTTGTTTGGAACCATTTCCGGAAGCGGAGTCGCAAACGTCGCCACCACAGGAAGTTTCACCATACCCCTCATGAAATCCGTCGGATACCGGCCCCATTTCGCCGGAGCCATTGAAGCATCGGCATCCATGGGAGGGCAAATCATGCCGCCCGTGATGGGAAGCGGCGCCTTTTTAATGTCGGGTGTCACCGGTATTGCCTATATCACAATCTGCAAAGCCGCAATCCTGCCGGCTATTTTTTATTATTTATGTATGGGTGTCTGTGTTTATTTTGAGGCGGGACGTTTGGGGTTGACGGGTCTTTCCAGGGATCAAATTCCAAGATTGTTCAGCAAGGATTTGTTGCTGCGGGCGGGTGTGCCCTTATCATCGATTATATGCGTGGTATATATTCTTTCCCTTGGGAGAACTCCGCGGATTGCCGCCGCCGGCGCGGTGATCTGGATGATTGTGGCCGCTTTTGCGGCATCCTTTTTCACAAAAGGCATTAATGTAAATCTCGGAAAGATTATGAAAGGGCTTTCCGAGGGATTTGTTCAGGGTGCAGGTCTTTCCGCCATACTGGCGTGTGCCGGAATTTGCGTGGGTGTCATCTACTTTACGGGCATCGGCGCGAAGTTTTCCAACATGGTCCTTGCGGTGGGGGAAAACAACTTACTCCTGGCGCTTTTTACGTTGATGATCGCAGCCCTTTTTCTGGGGATGGGCCTGCCCACGCCGGCCGCTTACTTGATCCTGGCCATCATGGCGGGGCCTGCCCTTAAAAAATTGGGTGTTCCGCTTTTGCACGGCCACCTATTGATTTTTTACTATGCCGTATTCGCCGGGCTGACCCCGCCGGTGGGCATCGCCTATATGGCGGCCGCGGGTATCGCCGGCGCTCCTCAACTGCAGACCGGACTCACCGCCTTTTTTAAATTGGCGTTTGTCGGTATCGTTTTGCCGTTTTTGTGGATTTATAAACCCGAAGTGATTTTAGACGGCTCGACGCAGGCCATTGTTTGGACAATCATCACCAATTGTATCGGTATTTGGGGATTTGCGTTGGGCGTCATCGGGTATTGGAAGCGACAAATGAACTTGGCGTTCAGAGCCCTCATCATTCTGGCAGCAATGGTGGCATTGTTCGGGTCTCTTGCGTACGAAGGGCTCGCCACTCTTATCATCGTTGCTTTGAGCGTGCATAATTATTTGGGAAAAAAAGAAAAGCGATTTAAAAACTGAACATATTACATCCGCAGGATGAAATTGTATGGAAGATCAAATTCTGGAGAAGCAACGGAAACCTGGGAACCAGGGTCGGATACTTTGAATCCGATCCAAGGATAAAACCATTAAAAGAAGGGGGAAGGGATGAAAACAAGGATCAAGAATCGAAAAATTGTCAATGGCTTAATTGTCTTCGGTATCATGTTGTGTGTTTTTTCTTCATCTGTCGAATCACATGCCAAGACGCTTTTAAGAATGAACCACCAGTTTCCAGCGGCTGCAGCGGGATCAAAAATCGACCAGTGGTTTGCAGATGAAGTCAAAAAAGCCTCTGGAGGTGAATTGGAGATACAAATCTTTTGGTCCAACGCGCTCGGGGCGGCCAAAGAAAACCTGACTTTACTTCGAAGCGGTGCCATCGATATGGCGGGGATGTCCGCCGGCTACTTTCCGGCTGAACTTCCATTTTATTCAGCGCCAAATTCACTGGCAATGGCGTTGGATGATATTTGTCAATCGAGCGCTTTGATGAAAGCATTAATGGAAAGAATCCCGGCTTACGAGGAAGAGGCAAAGAAAAACGGAATCCGGCCCATTTTTTTCCATCTTCTCAATCCATATCTGCTCGTCACCCGTGAACCGGTAACCAAGCTGGAAGATCTTAAGGGAAAAAAGATTCGAACTTGGGGTGAAGACATGCCAAGGCTTGTCCAGGCGGCTGGGGGCACCCCGGTGACCATATTTCTTCCGGAACTTTATGAAAATCTTCAACGAGGCGTCATAGACGGTTGCCCGTTCGGAGTCGATATGGTGGTGACGTATAAAATTTATGAAGTTGCAAAACATATCACCGAAGTGGTGATGTGGGAAGGTCCGGCATGGGGTGTTATCATGAGCCAGAAGTCTTGGGAAAAACTGTCTCCAACCCATCAAGAAATTATCATGCAGGTGGCTGATCGTGCCCGGAAAAAGGAACTGACGGAAACGGCACAAGCCGAAGTGGAAGCCAGGAAATTCTTAAAAGAGCAGGGCGTCACGTTTCACGAATTTCCGGAAACAGAACTCGAAAAATGGAAAAAAGCCAACCCGGACTTTTACGCGGATTGGATTGACAAAATGGAGAAAATCGGAAAAGGGGATGCCGCCAGAGAGACCGTGAAACTCTGGAAAGATATTCGAAGCTGGGTTAACTGTCCCTAATACTTTCGCGGATCACGGAAATCGAAAAAAGAGGGAGAAGTTCGATGGCTTCTCCCTCTGACTGCGGAGACCTCGATGCTTCATAAAATAGCGGGAAAGATTGCCTGCTTCAACGAAATGGGTGCCGTTCTTTCCGGTATAGCGCTTTGTGCCATGATGGCAATCGGCGCGCTTGATGTGTTGTTTGGAAAATTTTTCAACATGCCGATTCCAGGCACCTTTGAAGCCACGGAAGCATTAATGGTCCTCAGCGCTTTTCTGGCATTTGCCTTCAATCAGCAAATCAAAGGGCATATCCAGGTGGAATTGATCATTTCAAGACTTCCCACGCGCATCAGATTAACATTCGATAGCTTTAATTATTTGATGTCAGCCCTTTTTTTCTCTTTGGTCGCGTGGCAGGGATGGGTCGGCGGATGGCATAGCTTAATCGTCCGGGAATATGAATCCGGACTCATTGGGTTTCCCGTTTATCCCGCAAAGCTTATTCTTGCCTTGGGCGCGAGTCTGATGACGCTGCAATGTGTAATGGATTTCGTTTTTGCGCTGGGCGATATTAATAAAAATGCACGGCCCGAAACATCGGGGGCCGGGAATTAAAAAATAATGGATCCGTTCTACGTCGGAGTTGGTTCAGCCATCGCTTTGTTTCTGTTTCTAGGCGCCGGCGTACCCGTAGCGGTATCCCTTGGAATTGTCGGTTTTTTTGGACTGGTTTTTGCCATGGGAATGAATTTCGCCCTTTCCATGGTGCAAACACTGCCTTATTGCGTCGTCGCAAATTACTCTTGGGCGGTTCTTCCCTTATTCGTCCTTATGGGAAATCTGGCCGCGGCTTCCGGAATGACGCACGATCTGTTTCTGGCCGCACAAAGGTGGTTTGGAAGAATGCGGGGCGGTCTTTATATGACGGTGATTGTGGGCTCGGCCGGTTTTGCCGCAGCCTCCGGTTCGACCGTTGTGAATTCCGTGGTGTTTACACGCTTGGCGCTGCCGGAAATGTTGAGGCACGGATATTCCCGGGCGTTATCCCTGGGGTGTATCGCGGCTTCCGGGACTTTTGCCGCCATGATCCCACCGAGTCTGACCATGGTCATTTATGCCATCATTACCGAACAGTCCATCGGAAAGCTGTTGCTCGCAGGCGTTTTCCCCGGGTTACTTTCAGCTGTTCTTTATATGTTCCTGATAGCCATTGTCGTTCGCTTTAAAACGTCTCTTGCGCCGAAACGCGATATCAATCTATTCAGCTTCGGCGAGCGAATGCGCTCGCTAAAAACCGTATGGGGCATCCTCGTTTTGATCATCCTCGTTCTCGGCGGAATCTATGCCGGATTATTCCCGCCGTCCGCCGCCGGCGCCATCGGTGCTGCAGGCGCTTTTCTCATTGCCGTTTTCAAGCTCGGTGTCCGGAAACACTGGCTTATGAAGGGATTGCGCGATTCTGCCGCGGTTGCGTCGACCATTTTTGCAATTCTCATCGGAGGCCTTTTATTTTCCAGGCTCTTGGTGATTACGGGAGTAATTACCGAGTTCACCACTTTTATATCATCGACGATTCATTCTGCGGCAGGTGTCATGGTCGCTTTCAGTTTAATGTACATCATCATGGGATGTTATCTGGATACGGCATCCATGATGATTATTACGCTGCCCTTCGTTTTTCCGGTTATTCAACAGTTCGGGATCGACCCGATATGGTTTGGAATTATTTTTGTAAAGGTGATAGAAATATCCGTGATTACGCCTCCCGTGGGACTAAATTTATATGCCGTCATGAGCGGTGCGGGAAAAGATGCCAATTTCAAAGATCTGGTATATGGCGTGATTCCATTTTTGATAACCGATGTGATTACATTGACCATTTTAATTCTTTTTCCTCAAATCTCATTATGGCTTCCGAATACAATGATTGAATGAGAAAGGGTGTCGTATTACATGAAATTTGCTAATGAAATACTGAACCGTGCGTTTTTTGAAGAGATCCGGGTTTTGCAGGAAGAGAAGCTGCGGTCCCAACTGAGCTACTGTTACAACAATTCCGAGTATTATCGTGAGCGTTTTCATTCTTTTGGGGTTCATCCCTTGGACATCCGGACGCTGGAAGATTTTCGTCAGCTGCCGATATTCATGACCAAAGAAGATGAGAGGAAGAGTCAGAGGGAGTCTATGGAGCGTTTCGGTCATCCTTTTGGGATGCATTTATGCGCCAGGATTGAAGAGTTGGCGCTGACGTCGACGACTTCCGGGACGAGTGGAACCCCCACGTTCACCTACACCTTTTCAAAACGGGATATTCATGGGCCGGTAGCCGATTTATGGGCGTTCATGTTCAGGAACGTGGGGATTCAGCCCGGAGATCGTGTGCTGTTTGCCTATGCACTGGGCATATATGCCACCAGCATGCTGCTTTGGGGGATCCGGAAAATGGGGGCTTTACCCATAGACGTGGATGTGCGGTCCGGCGCCGACGCAATATTGCAATATGCCCTTTTAACGAAGCCCGTATCGTTCGCCACCACCCCGTCCCTTTGTGAGTATTTGATCCACAGGTCTCCTGCAAGCATTGGAAAGGACGTGGGGGATCTCGGATTTAAATCGCTGTTGCTCTGTGGGGAACCCGGTCCGGGGATTCCTGAAATCAAAAAAAAGCTGGAGGACGCTTATAAGGCCCGGGTCTATGATTATTGGTCTCCGGGAGGATTGGCTTTCGGTCTTTCCTGTGACAGCGATGCGTATCATGGTCTGCATTGCTATGCACCGGATTACAATCTGGCGCAGGATGATCTCGTGGATCCGGAGACCAAGAAGCCCATCGACGCGGTAGAAGGTGCGACCGGGGAGATGGTACACACCTCTTTGGACAGAGATGCCTGCCCGGTAATTCGATATGCCTACGGGGATATTGTTCAGGTTTTTACAGGTGAATGTCCCGCGTGCGGGTTTAAAGGAAAACGCGTGAAGTTCATCGGGCGATCCGATGACATGTTGATCGTCAAAGGGGCGAACATATATCCGGCGGCGATACAAGAGATCATATCCTCCTTTATCCCGCGGGTGACCGGAGCCATGAAGATCGTTCTTGAAGTGCCGCCGCCGCGGGTCAAGCCGCCCCTCAAGATCAAAGTGGAGTTCGGCGAAGGCATTGAATCCCATCAACTCCCGGAGTTATCCGAAGAGATCAAGAACGCCTGCCGGCATCGAGTAAAATTAAACCCGGAAATCATCTGGGTCCCCCCTAAAACATTCGAGCGGTCTTTGAGGAAAACCTCGCTTTTTGAAAAGTCGTATGAATCCTGAAGCCCTTAATGCAATATTGAACTCATCGCGTGTTCAGAAGACAGATGTTTTTACATTCAATAAAGGAGGAAGGCATGGATCTGAAAACATATCATCAATACGGTGAGATCATCGATCGTTTCTTAAGATGCGAGACCTTTCCGATCGCCTACAAGCTCATAAAAGATGAAAAGGAGATTCCGGAGAAAGCGCTTCGGCCGTTGAAAAACTATAACACCCGCCTCCTTATATGCCAGTGTCTTCATTTGACCAAGACAACGGGACGGACGCATGCATTAATGCTCGAGGACAATTATTGCTTGGAAGGTTCCTGTGCGCATGGATGGGTGGAGAAGCCGCCGTATATGAAAGACGGAACGGCCGTATATCCCCGATTGGTCCCGGATCCCGATGTGGCCAGGAAATTCGAGACGGACAAACCCCTCATCGAGCCTAAGGAAGGCTATGTCGGCGTGGTCATGTCGCCGTTGGCCTGGACCAAGGTGGAGCCTGATCTTATACTGCTCAGCCTCAATGCGGCGCGGATGAACCGGGTGATTGAAGGAATTTGCGACCAGACGGCCGAAATCATCGTGGCGGAAAACAGCGGTAGAGGCGGATTATGCTGCTGGGGGATCGCTCCTGCCGTCAATAAAGGAAAGCCGACGTACGTCATTCCGACTTTTGGGGAGTACCGGTTCACCGCCGACAGTGATGACGACATGTGGTTCATCCTGCCCGTATCCTATCTGGAGCCGTTGGTGAAGGGATTTGAGCACATGCACAAGGCCGGCTGGCGGTTCCCCATTCCCCGTTTTGTGGAGCATGAACCGAGATGGCCGGACGGAATGTACGGCTGGGAGACTTTTGAAGCCTATAAAGAAAAAGTCGATAAAGGGGAGTCCTACGAAGATTTTAAAAATGGCTGGATGGGAACCTATACCGATAAGGACTGGTTTAAAAGATAAGATTCATGAACTTCTCGGAAAAGCTGAATAACTTATGGGAGACCTAAGCGAGTTTTCAGACGAGATAGTCCGGTTCCTCAAAAACTATCGGTGGAGAAAAATTGATCCGGTTCCATGGACGCCTTTGCGTAAACCGCTTTCCCAGAGTAAATTGGCCCTGGTTTCCAGCGCAGGTTTTGTTCCTAAGGATCAGCCCCTTTTTGATGAATCATTGAAAGGCGGCGATTTCAGTTTTCGACAGGTTTCATCCGGAATTCAGGTTGATAAATTGGTCTTCAGTCATACCAGTGATGTATATGATTCCAAGGGAATTAAACAAGATCCGAATCTCGTTTTTCCCATTGATCGCGTGATAGAAATAAAGAGATCCGGATGGATAGGCGCCGTTAACCATCGCCATCTTTCGTTCATGGGATCCATAACGGCACCGGGCCGGCTGATCGCAAATAGTGCACCGGATGCCGCCGCCCTTTTTGTCGAGGACGGGGTTGACATTGTTTTGTTAATTCCGGTTTGACCCATGTGCAATCAAACCGTGGGTTTGATCGCGGCTGAAATTGAAAGGCAGGGTATCTCCACTGTGGCTATTCAGCTGTTGAGATTTGTTGCGGAACAAGTTCAACCTCCACGCGCTTTATTTGTTCCCTTCAGGCACGGTTATCCTCTTGGCGTCCCTGGCGATGAATCGGGGCAGATTGCGGTGATAAAGGCAACACTGGAACTTTTGGAAAATCCTTTTTTAACCCCACCGGCATTAAAAGATTACCTGCCAATGTGAAAATAATACCGTGTTTTGAACGAAAGTAAAAACAGCGTGACAGAACTTATTTTATCATCACTTCTAGTATTCAGCTTTACGGCAATTCTGACCATTGCGGGTGTCGGGGCGGCATTTGCACTCATACCCTTCCTGTACTGGATCGGTTTCCCTTTGCCCCAGGCCATGGCCACCTGTCTTCTGTTGAACAGTATCAGCATGAGCTTTGCGTTGCCGACATTTATTCGAAACCGGATGATTCTTTTCTCGATTGCCGTGCCGGTCACCATCGTTTCGGTTATTTTTTCGCCGTTTGGCGCTTGGAGCACCCGTATTTTTCCTCGAGTATTTCTTTTATGGGCATTTTCCGGATTTCTCGTTTTTGTGGCATCCATGATGCTGTTTTACCGGCCGAAAAAAAAGGCGGTTACAAAAAACCTGAAAAGAGAATTGACCGTCGGGGGGATGATCGGTGCACTGGCGGGATATATCGGAGGACTTTTGGGGGTCGGCGGCGGCAACATCATCGTGCCCGTGTTGATCTGGACGGGATTTGATCCGAAAAAAGCGTCGGCCACCTCGGGTTTTATCGTCATATTTTCTTCCTTTGCCGCCTTTCTAAGCCACGCGGCAATGGGGAACGTGAACAGGGAACTGCTGCTTTATGCAGTCCCTGCGTCCATTTTGGGCGGAATCGTCGGTGCCTGGCTGCTTGCCCATAAATTGAAAGGCTTGCAGGTCAAAAGAATTATCGGAGTTGTTTTATATGTGGTCGCGGCAAAGATGATTTGGGGTTTATTGGCATAATCATTTTATCTTTTGTCTTTGAGTCGTGTTCTTCCGTGTTGATTTGCACACGGTTTCCTGATGATATTTCTGTTTATTAAAAATCAAGAGGGTTTGATTCAAAAAAAGAAATGAAAACACCGATCAAAACCGAGGAGCAGATTAATGAGAGATGTAAGATAATATTTGAGCCCTCCGGCTGCATGGCGGAGGTTTCGAAAGGCATGAGCGTCATGGACGCTGCAAGGCGGGTTAACCTGGATATCGAATCGCCCTGCGGCGGCAACATGAAATGCGGTAAATGTCAGATCCGCATTGAAACGGGCCGGTTTGAAGACCACGGTGTTGATTCCCGAAAATCTCATGCAGGTCCCTGGAAAGCGGGAGAAGCCGGTTTCATTGATGAAGAAAAAAGAAAAGCCGGTTTTCGACTGGCGTGCGCGGCCAGGGCAATGGGTGACCTCGTGGTTTTTGTTCCCGAGGAATCCCGCGCATCCAAGCCCATCGTCAGCAAGGATGCCCGAAATATATATATCGAAAACAACCCTGCCGTGAAGCTGTATTCAGTGAGGGTGAAACCGCCGAGTCTGAATGATGGCTTTTCCGATTTTGAAGCCCTTTGCAAGGCATTACAGCAAGAGCATCGCCTCGGTGAAGCGTTCAAAATCGATATTTTTACACTCAGAGAACTTCCGCGTACCTTGCGGGAAGGAAATTGGGAGGTAACCGTCAGCGTCTGGATGGATACAGAAATCATCCGGATCCGACCCGGACATGAAAAAAGAGCCTATGGCATTGCAATCGATGTGGGTACCAGCACCATTGTCGGCTATTTGTGTGATTTAAAAAGCATGGAAGTGGTCAAAACGATTCCTTTGCCGAATCCTCAGGTCAAATTCGGTGATGATATCATGTCCCGCATCACCTATTGCAAAAGCGATCCATCGGCGCTTAAAAGACTCAGTGACGAAGTTATCGGGGCGGTCCAAATCATTGTCGATCAAGCGATTCAGGAGATCAATCCGTCCGTCTGTCGGAAGAATCCACTTAACCGGACAGATGTCGAAGACATGGTGATCGGCTGCAACACAGCCATGCATCATATTCTTCTCCAGATCGATCCGAGGTATCTGGGGGCTTCACCCTTTGCTCCGGTCAACCGTTTTGGGTTGAATATGAAAGCGCGGGATTTGGGTATTCAAATCAACCCGTCAAGCTATCTGTACATGATGCCTATCGAAGCCGGCTTTGTCGGGGGCGACAATGTCGGCGTGGTGATTTCCGAGGAGCCTCACAAGCAGACGGAGAATGTCCTTGTCATCGATATCGGAACCAACGGAGAACTGGTTTTGGGAAACCGGCAACGGTTGCTTTCGTGTTCTTGTGCGACAGGCCCCGCATTTGAAGGCGCTCAAATTGTTTTCGGTATGCGTGCGGTAAATGGCGCCATTGAGCGGATATCCATTGATCCGAAAACAAAAGACGTCGATTATAAGGTGATCGGACGGGACGCATGGCGGAAATATTCGATGCCGCAGGAGATGAAAGCCAAAGGGATATGTGGCTCCGGTATTATGGATTTGCTGGCGGAGCTATTCCGCGCCGGAGTGATCCAGCAAAGCGGCGCCTTCAACAAAGAACAGTTGAAGGGGAACTCTAGATTCAGAAACAATCCGGATACGCAAAAACCGGAATTCGTTTTGGCGTGGGCGGAGGAAACGATCATCGGAAGAGATATTGTGATCAACCAACGCGACATCAGGCAGATTCAGTTGGCCAAGGCGGCGATTTACGCCGGAAGCAAGATCATGATGGATAAATTGGATCTCAAAGAAATTGATGCCGTCAAAATTGCCGGGTCTTTCGGAAGCCATGTGGATCCCCAAAAAGCCCTGACGATGGGTCTTTTCCCGTATTGTGATGTTGAACGAATCGAATGTATCGGAAACGCAGCGGGAGACGGTTGCCGAGCCGCACTACACAATATTGACAAACGGGAAGAGGCCGAATGGATTTCCCGTAACATCGAATATGTCGAGCTGACCACCGAACCTGACTTTCAAGATGAATTTCTTGATGCATTGTCCATTCCTCATGCAAAGGATGCTTTTCCACACCTGATTGACATCGGTTCAGGACAAGACGGTGACGGTGCGGCTGCCCCACCATCTCCGGTGTCAGATTTTGAGTCACACCGGAATTGAAATCGTGTTGGTGTTTCAAGAGAATGGTCCTGTGAACAAGTTTTTACCGTGAACATCAAAAATCGGAAAGGAAGACCCATGAAGAAGTTGTTGATATTCGTAATCGTGATGAGTTGTTACGCCCCGGTATGGGCAGGAGAGAATGGACTTGAGGAATATATTGCCAGCTTTGATTATGCGGCAAGAAAAGAAATGAAAATTGACAGCAAGGGATTGATCGAACTGTTGAAACAAGGAAAGGTGCAGTTGATTGACATCCGGTTTCCTGAAGAATATGCGGCGTGGAAGGTGGGCCCGGCAAAAAATATTCCACTGAACGAATTGCCGAAAAGGCTGGATGAGATCGACAAAGGAAAAATAATTGTTACCGCATGCCCGCACAAGGATCGGGCGACCATTGCGATGGTTTATCTGCGTTCCAAAGGAATTCGGGCGAAATATATTACCGACGGACTCATCGGGCTTGCTGAAAATCTAAGAGGCGATAATGCCAAAGATTTTATCGATGCCATGAACAAGTAAAGACAGATTCAACATTCAAAAAGTATTGATAAATACAATAAAAAAGCAAAATCGGCCGAGGAGGATCTGATGAATAAGGGAGCGTTCATTATCTATTTAACCGCTTCATTATTTCTGTCCCTTTTTGGCTTTAATATTTTCGGCATGGCAGCCGAAAAACACCCTGTCATTTACGTGCCCCACGATACTTATGAATTCGAAACGGTTCCGGCAGGGCAAGCCGTTCTTCACGATTTTATGGTTCAAAACACGGGAGATGCGCCGCTCATTATCGAGGAAGTGGAATCGGACTGCGGATGTACTGCGGTGGACTTTTCGAAACGAATTCCCCCGAAGGGGGCGGGGAAGGTGAGCGTTCAGCTGAATACAATCGACTATGGGGGGAATTTCATCACCAAATATGTGGAAATCTTTTCCAACGATCCAAAAAAGCCGGTAACGAGTTTAATCATCAAAGGAACCGTTGACAAATTCATTAAAGAGGCAGAGCCGATCTTTGCGCGCTTGAAGGGTATTGCCGGGGAAAAAATAGAAACGGAAGTGAACCTGACTCCGACAAAAAAATATCCGTTCAAAATCGTCAAACTGAAAACCCAGAAAGAAAACAATATCGATGTCATTTTAAACCGATCCGACGGAGTGACCGACAGGATCAAGTATATGATAAAGATTGAAAATCTCAGAAGCACATCCGGTCGTTACCATGATCTCATATTGGCAGAAACAGATAGCCCCATTCGACCGGAATTGAAGATATTTGTTTATGGCGAAATACGCAAAGAAAAATGAAAAGAACGCGAAAAAAGGGCTCCAACTCAAGAATCGTTATTGCATGCAGGGTGCTGGCGCCGGAAATGGAGTGGCTGCGATCTAACTTGAAAAATACGTCTCCCGTGCATTACGTGGACCAGGGCCTGCATATGACGCCAAAAAAAATGCCCGGAATCATCCAGGAACATATTGATCAATCCCAAGATGCGAAAGAAATTGTGCTTGGATACGGCCTTTGCTCACAAGGGACGGTCGGTTTGACCGCTTCAGTCCCCATTATCATTCCAAGGGTGCATGACTGTATCAGCCTGTTTTTGGGTTCCATTAAAAGATATGCACGTCTGGTAAAGGAGCGTCCCGGAACTTTTTATCTGACGCCGGGATGGATCAAGGAAAGAAGGGATCCATTGGGCATGATGGAGGAAGTTTACGTTCCGCGTATGGGAAAAAAAACCGCGGAATGGGGGATGACTGAAGAACTCAAGCACTATACGCATATCGTATTTATCAACACCGGCATTGAAAATCCGGAAGCATTGCGAAAACGGGCAAAGGAAAACGCCGCATTTTTTGGAAAGAACTATGAAGAGATCCAAGGAGATCTGATTTATTTTTATAACATGTTGACCGGAAATTATCCCGACGAAGAATTCGCCATCGTGAAACCCGGCAAGCCGGTTAACATGAAATTATTCTTTTCATGATCCATTCTCTTCGTGATCTTATTTCTGCCTTTATCTGATTTCATTATCTATTTTCTTTGTACATGAACCGTACTGATTGATTTTCGCGTTTGATGAGAGAGGAAAGAAACGAATGTACGCGTTATCAACACTGGTTCACGTCCAGAATGAAAATGGATTCAACCCAATGCGATTGATACTTGTTGCAATATTTTTTTTCACAACAATCAGCAGTAGGCCGGTTGAGGCGGAAAATCCCCCCAACGTCATCCGGGCCTTCGTGAGCATCCTTCCCCAGGCTTATTTTGTTGAACGCATCGGAGGAGATCTGGTCGCCGTCAATGTGCTCGTGGGTCCGGGCATGTCGCCTGCCACCTATGAACCGACCCCGAAGCAGCTGTCGGCCTTAAGCGGTGCCCATGTTTTTTTCCGCATCGGGACCCCTTTTGAAGACGGCCTCATCCGAAAAATATCCGATTCCTTTGGAAACCTTAAAATTATCGATACACGCCGGGGGATTACAATGCGGTATTTTCGAGAATCGGGAAAAGCGGAACGTGCCGATCCCCATATCTGGCTGGATCCAAAACGGGTTAAAATCCAGGCGGAAACCATTTTTGAAGCATTGAGTGAACTCGCGCCTGAACACTCCGAACGGTTTGAGAAAAATCTCTCTGCTTTTCAAAATGATCTTGAAAGAATCGATGCAAAGATATCAGAAATACTGGCTCCATTTGAAGGAAAAAGGTTTTATGTCTTTCATCCCGCCTTCGGTTATTTTGGTGAATCGTACGGACTTCGCCAGGTACCAATTGAAATTGAAGGAAAAGAACCCAATCCAAGGGCGCTGGTACGGCTGATCGAGCGGGCAAAGCAGGAGGGTGTGAAAGTGATTTTCGTTCAACCGCAATACGCACAAAAAAACGCCGAGATACTTGCAAAGGAAATCGGAGGGGCAGTTGTCCCCATCGATCCGCTTCCCCGCGATTATTTAAAGCAAATGGAAGAAACCGCACATATTCTTCAACGTACGCTGTCGGCGCGTTAACAATGGATTGACCGGAACGCTTCCCGCAAGCCCCGCTTTTAAGGCGGGGTCGAGGGAAGCGATCTCAAAATAGGTAGTTACCTTACCGGGGAGCCCCGTCCTTCAGGGCGGGGGGCTCCATTGTTTGATTTTTTTTAAGAACAAAATCGACACAACCGGAATATAAACCATGACCGGAACGCCTGCCGTTATCCTGAAAAATGTATCTTATTCATATAACGGTCTTTCGGTTTTGGAAGACGTTTCTCTCAAGATCGACGCCAACGATTTTATCGCCATTGTGGGCCCAAACGCCGGAGGGAAAACAACGCTCCTTAAAATCATTTTAGGCTTGCTGAAACCCTTGAAAGGAAACGTCCTCGTATTCGGTCAGCCCCCTGAAAGCGTTCGATCGCGAATGGGATATATGCCCCAGTATGTCCAGTTTGATCCATTTTTCCCGGTGACGGTGAAGGATGTGGTCCTTATGGGGCGGCTGGGAAAGGAGAATCAATACGGTTTTTATGGAAAGGCGGACAAGGAAGCACTTGAAGCGGTAATTAGAAAATTGAACTTGGGCGATCTTACGCACCGCCCCTTTTCAAACTTATCCGGAGGACAGCGCCAGAAAGTATTGATTGCCAGAGCACTCGTGTCGAATCCTGAAATCCTTCTCCTCGATGAACCGTCAAGTAATGTGGATGCAGAAGGTGAAGCGGAATTGTATCAACAGCTGCACGACTTGAACGCTAAAATGGGGATCGTGTTGGTAACCCATGATGTGGGATTCATATCCCCTTATGTCAAGCGAGTGGCATGCGTGAACCGGTGCCTGGTCGTTCATCCCACCAATCAGGTGTCGGGGAAAATGATCAGAGAGTTATATCAGCGTGATGTTCGTGTGATACGACATGATATCCGTGTGGATGAGGTTCACGGGGTTGGCTGATTTTATTTTCCATTTGCATCAATTTGAATTTCTGCAGAATGCCGTCATTACGGGTATTCTGGCAAGTCTCGCTTGCGGCGTCATGGGAAGTTACGTGGTCACCCGGCGGATCACCTATATTGCGGGTGCCATCGGTCACTGCGTTTTAGGCGGTATGGGGGCTGCGCGTTATTTGGAAGTGGTTCATCAATGGAACTGGCTGCACCCACTCCATGGCGCTGCCGTGGCGGCACTCGTTTCCGCATTGATAATCAGCACGGCGACGATCCGGCGTTCCCAGAGGGAAGATACGCTGGTTTCGGCCATATGGGCCATCGGAATGGCCATCGGCATCATGTTTATCTTCAAGACTCCGGGATACGGGGAAGACCTTATGAGTTATCTGTTCGGCAATATTTTAATGGTATCAGGAAAAGACCTTTGGATCATCGCTGGTTTGGACGCTTTGATTATGATCGTTCTGGTTTTTTTCTATAATCAAATGCTCAGCATCTGTTTTGATGAAGAATTTGCTCGATTACGGGGAATTCGAGTCGAATATTATTATACGGTATTGATCTGCCTGACGGCATTGACGGTGGTGTTGCTCGTCACCGTTGTTGGAATTGTCATGGTAATCGCGCTTTTAACTTTACCGGCCGCCATCGCGAATTTCTTTTTGAAAACACTTTGGAAAGTCATGATGTTGGCAAGTTTTCTGACGTTGTTTTTCACCTCTTCAGGATTGATCATCAGCTACAGCTTCGATTTTCCAGTGGGCGCGGCCACCGTTCTGTTGACGGGTGTCTTTTATCTTTTTGCGAATCCACTGGCGCGCACCCTGCGCCGAATCTCCGCAAAACCCAAAATGATTTCATAGCAGCCATTCATGATGACCATGACCGATCCTTACCGAATATCGAATAAATTGCCCGAAAGAATTCTATCCGAGTTGGTTGTGCGGCTGGAAGCCCGGGGAAGAAATCCGATGTTCAAGGCGATGCTTGAAAATCATCTCAAGATAATGCATATCGATTCAATGAAATCTGTTCTCGACATGGGATGTGGAACCGGGGTAATCGCGAGGGCGATCGCAAGAAGAGATGCATTTTCCGGCACCATTACAGGAATTGACATCAGCTCGTTTTTGATAAAGGAAGCCAATCGTATCGCTGCGGAAGAGGGTGTAGACAACAAGATTACCTTTTATGAAGGCGATTGTTCTCGTCTTGATCCTTTTCAAAATAAATTCGATGCCGTGATTATACACACACTTCTGAGTCATGTCGATGAGCCTTTATCAGTTCTCCAAAAAGCTGCCCGGGCGGTAAAATCCAGCGGGGTGGTGGGTATTTTTGAAGGAGATTTTGGTTCTCTGGCGTTCAGTCATGAAGATCGCTTTGACAGTCCTCTTTACGACCAAATGATCATCAATACTGTTGTGACAAATCCTCGGGTGACGCGGCAGATCCCCCGGTTGATTCGCCGTTCCGGCTTGGAACTGGTAACGTCTTTTCCGTACATCGTTTCGGACATTGGAAAAGCGGATTTCTGGCTTCCAACACTCTTACTGTGCAAAAAGGTAATCAAAGAAACAGAAACAATAGATGGTCGTGATGCAAGTTTAATGATAGAATCGTTGATTAAAGCATCATCGGACGATGCCTTTTTCGGTTCCGGCGCCTTTTACAGCTTCGTTGCTAAATTGAAAACGGCAGAATATTGAGAGCTTAAGCTTGTAAGAAAAAATGGACGGGTGGGCCCTTCTTCGTTCGTTTGTATCCATAACTGATACAAAGCGCCTTGATGTAAATAAACATCCTCGATTGATGAACTGCGACTGGAAGCCGCTTCGATAGCCCCGTTCTACGAAGACCGATCATCCATATGACCTGCAGCGGAATTCTTCCTTGATCTGGGTCTTTGCTTCATAAGCACATCGGAGGACAGAAATGAAATATTCGGCTGATGGGAATAATTCGAATAATTATAGCAAGCTGAAATTTGGTCGCTTATTTTTAGTTGCAGTCATCATTGTATTGAGTTTCGGAACCCTGATTGCGCTTTCGATTTATTATAATGTAAAATTACAAAAGTTTCATGCATTACAAATTGATATATATGAGTTGCGACTGCTTTGGAACAAATATGAAAATAGTACAAAAGAATTGTTTGTTACTTTCAATTTGCAAGAGGCAAACACCGATTGGGAAAAAAGCTTTTTGCATTTTGTCAAAAAATTTAATTACATTATGACATTGCCATTTACGAAACAATTGTCGGAAGTTGATCTTAATTTTAAAATAAAATTCAATATGATAACAATGTATTTTTTTTCTGTAGAAAAGAAATATGAAGATGCTCTTAATAAATTGATAAACTATGAAAAAATGGTAATCGAAAAATATAATTCTGGCAACATCTTAGTAAATTTTGCTAAAAAACAATCGGATGAAAAACAAATAAAAAATATACTTGATTTATTATCCGACTTGAGATGGTTTATATCGATGTCCGATTATACGTTTTCTAAAGTATTGGATGATATCGGTCAATATATAACAGCCAGTATCCATGAAAAAACATTGCAAATACAGTCGATATCATTGATATTATCTATTTCAATATTCAGCATTTTGGGTGTATTTATTTTGTCTCAAATTAGGGAAATTGTCAGCGAACAGGAAAAAGCGAAAAAGCATAGTGAAAACTTGAAAGCAATTATAACAAGACAAAATGAGACTGAAAATTTATTACGATCTGAAAGAGATAAATTTCAGGGTGTACTCAGCGTCATTGGCGAAAAGTTATATATTGTCAATAAAGACTATGAAATAGATTACCAGAATGAAGAATTAAATAAACAGTATGGTAATTGCATAGGTCAAAAATGTTTTCGCACCTTTTGGAAAGCAGAAAAACCATGCATATTTTGTTACGTGAATAGAATAAGAGGGATAAATAATACAGAAACGAAGATGTATGATAGAAATTACGAAATAGTTTACGCACCCTTCAAAGACAGCGAGGGGAAACGAAAAACAATAGTCTTATGGAAAGATATTACAGAAAAAAGGCAATATGAAGCAGAGGTTGCACGTGCTGGATTTTTGGCTTCGATAGGTGAGCTTGCAGCAAGTGTTGCACATGAAATTAATAATCCAATAAACGGTATTATTAGTATTGCGGAAGTGCTAAGAGATGAAACAGAAAATAATGATTACAGACAGCTTCTTATTAAAATCATAAAGGAATCGGATAGAATTGCAACTATTGTTGAAAAGTTGCTTAATTTCTCAAGAAATAACGATGAACAATTTGCTCCAGTCAATCTTAAGGATATTTTAGATGATTCTCTAACTTTCATGCAAAACCAGATCCATAAATATAGTATTGATCTCATTTTAGATTTTCCATCACACCTTCCAAAGATCAGAGTCCAACAACATGAAATTCAGCAAGTTTTTGTGAATCTAATAAATAATTCGATATATTCATTGAAAGAAAAATTCTCCGGAAAAGACCCTTCCAATTTTATATTTATCAGCGCTTTAATCGTTGAAAAAGCAAATAAAAAATATATTCGAACTACGTTTTATGATGGAGGGTA
>Ga0209163_1001692_pt1 | contig 22087 bp, 14 predicted proteins | sample MTBAKSrepl2MetaG_FD_187457 | JGI IMG/M metagenome (GOLD analysis project Ga0209163, IMG submission 187457) | Enrichment culture microbial communities om Arthur Kill intertidal strait, New Jersey, USA, that are MTBE-degrading - MTBE-AKS2 (Arthur... | ecosystem: Environmental > Aquatic > Marine >...
GGCGAAGCATCATATGGTTCGTCCCGCGGTTCGACTTCCAGTTTGGAGAGCATTTCGGAACGGTGGAGGTCCGCGTCTGGCCGTGGCTTGCGATCCGATCGTTCAGACTGAGTGTTGATAGTGTACTGCTGTATGAGGAGTGAGACCCCGGTTTGGGCGCAGGGTCTCACCCAACACGTGCTTCCAGCGGACGGTCAAGAGTGCTAAGGTGAAGTGAGACGCTCAGCTACCACTGAAGTGCTAAAGTTAGACTAAAGTCAATGACAACAAGATAAATATGATAGTGTGAAAGACCTCCCATCTCGTGGGATCTTTTTTCTGTGTAGAGCCGTTAACCCACAAACCGATTCTTGTTGGCAAAAACGCCCTAACTCAGAGCAAATAAGAGACCAAAACTAAGCAAGGCATATATAAACATTAAAGAGCCCATAAAAGTCGCTTAGAATTTCTCAAACCTGTCCTACGGTTACTTAAGAGGAACAAATAATTGTGAGAAGTTATAATGAAAGATAGGTGTAGGGAGTAGGGGCGCAAAGGATGTAATAGATACTTCCTGGTGAATTAAAAAAATCAAAATTTTGAAAAAATTTTTTAACATGGAAATCGGGTCGCTGGTTTTAATCCAAATTACCAGTATTTACCAAAAAGGAATCTCGGTAGGCATATAGAAATCAATGCTTAATGGCAGCGTCTTCTTATCAAGTCAACAAAAGTCGTTAGACTTTACTAAACTTGTAACAACATTCTGAAATTTGGAATTATTTAATCAGGTGTTTACCTATGGGATATATAAATAATCATATTGTCTGGCTGAATAGGTCAAACAGCACTTACCTCAGAGACGGCGAGATATGGATTGGGACTATAGATGCATCGGCAGCAAATACAGTTTGTGGTGATCATGGTGCAGTGTTGCTTGAGTGCTATATTGATCCTTCTATTCTTGATGCTACAGCAAATGAAAATGGATTGAGCGCAGGTGATTTCTTAAGGACAGAAATATTGCCCGATTGGCCGCATATTAAAAGTGGTGATTTCGGAGAAATACTTGCTAGGAGTATATTGCATGAGCGATCCGATTGTCCCTGTTTCCCAGCATATCGCTGGAGAATGCGTGCCTATAAGAACGATACAATACGAGGAATTGATCTTCTCGGGTATGTTATAAGTGGTGAAAATGGGGAGTACTCAGAAAGCGATGTGTTGGTAATCAGTGAGGTTAAAACACGAGCACAAACTACTAATGCAATGGTTGTGAAAGAGGCATTTGATGATGTTAAAAAACACTTTATCTCAAAACTAGCAAACTCACTTTATTTTATGCAAACTTGGCTTAGACAACAAGGACAGTCAAATGAGGCAAATAGGTTTGCTCGTTTTGCAAATCCTCACAATCTGCCATACAGAAAGCGACTAGTTCCTTGTATAATCCATAATTTTGACACTTGGGATGATCAGTTTATCAACGAGCTTCCACAGGATCATGGACTTAGTGTTGAAGTCGAAGTAATCGTCGTTTGCGTAGAGAATCTCTTAGTCTGGATCGATTCTGTCTACGAAGCAGCTATAGAATGTGCGGGTGAATAGGATGACTTCTTTAGCTATTGATGTCCGGCAATTGTTTGCACACTCAGTTTTGTCTCGGTTCAATCGCTTAAAGGAGGCAGATGTCCAGTTCACATTTATCCCAGGTGATGTATACCTCAGTTCGTTTGCGGAAGCAATGAAGCATATTGATGCAGTTGGATTTAAAGAGAACGATCCTGACCTCCTTAAATACGCGCAAGTTTTTGAAAGGTATGTTACCGATCCAATTGATGAAGTTGACCCAAAGATGGCTGCTCTAGTTTCCGCCGCACTTTATTGGCTTTCTGGGTACAGTGCAAATGCATTGGTTATTGCTAAAGCAATACACTCTGATGTAGCTGATATGCTAACGTCCGCTGAATTGCTAATTAGCGTTTTAGCTCGGAAAAACGTAGCTAATTTAGCTGATTCTGGTAGATCGGTTTGCAATCTAATCTTCGAGTATGTTGTTTCGGGGAATGAGGATAGTCTGGGTGAGGCCAGAAAAGCTATTAGTGATTTCGCTGAGAGCTTCTTGAGTAAGGGGGAGGCTGACGAATATATTGTTTCAAACCTTCTGAAACATGTTTTTACTCGGCTTAGCAGGATTTCTTTTTGGTCTTCAATTCATGATCATGCGGCGGCTCCTAAAGAAGCATGGCAACAGTATATGAGATATCAAGTCGACAAGGAAACTCCTGTACTTGATCTTTGGCCTTCTCAGAGAAAAGCAATAGCCAAGGGGTTGTTGGATGGAAAATCTTCCATGGTCGTACGAATGCCTACTAGCTCAGGGAAAACTAAGATGACTGAGCTTGTGTTTGTAAACGATCTATTTACAGATCAAAATAGAAGATGTTTGTATCTCGCTCCTTATAGAGCACTTGTTGGCGAAGTTGAGAACGATATTGGGCAAACATTGGGGAAATTGGGATTTCCGGTTGCTTCACTTTACGGTGGTTCTGAAGCAAATGAACTTGAAGTAGAACTGACAGATGTAGCGCGCGTGACCATTGCCACCCCTGAAAAAATATCTTCAGTATTGAAGTTGACAGGTGGAAATCTCAGCGACTTCGGGACAGTTGTTCTGGACGAGGGGCACCTACTCGACAGTGGTACAAGAGGCGTGGCTTACGAACTCCAGCTTGCAGAACTCCGTAAACAACTAGCTGAACTCAATCGGGCCGTTTTTTTATCTGCTGTTCTACCAAATTCAGATGAGATTGCATCTTGGCTAGGAGGAACGCCTGAAGCATTAGCTGAGGATGCTTGGCAGCCAACTTCAATGCGTGTTGGAATTGTCACTTGGCCAAGATATCGCCAAGCACGACTGACTTATGCAAAACAAACTGGCCAGCCAGTTACCGATCAATTCTTTGTACCGCGTTTGCTGCAAGAAGATGAGTGGCAAGAGCTAAATCCAGAGACTAGAAGGATGAGAACGTATAGATTCCCAGAGCAAGGGGATAATGGGACCATCGCTGTGGCGTTGGCATTTCAAGCAGCTAAGGATGGCCAAGTTATCATCTATACAAGACGGCCAGATTGGGCAAACTCAATCGCCAGAAAAGCGATCGAAAGAATATCTTTAGAACGTCCAATAGACACAAACCTTGTTGATGACTCTAACAGGGATGCTCTTGATGAGCTTGCTGATTATCTTCGAGCATCACTCGGAGAACAATCTCTTCTGCCATACGCTGTGTCTCAGGGATTCGCTCTTCATCACAGTGGAATACCCCAAAGAATTCGGCTTGTGATCGAGGATGAATATCGATGTCAAACGCTTAGGCTTCTTATTGCCACAAATACTATTGCTCAAGGTGTAAACTTTCCTGCTAAAACTGTGATTGTGCACTCACTGCCTTATACCGATGCTCCTGTTCGCGATTTCTGGAACCTGGCCGGCAGGGCCGGGAGAGCAATGAAAGAGACCGAGGGTGAAGTATATGTTCTTGCTACAGGAAGCACCAATTCAAGTACATTGCGGAGATTTCTCAATATCCAAAACGTTGAAAGAGTAGAAAGTAGAATTCTCTATTTTGTGACAAGACTTCTTAATGAATACCCTACTGTTTCAGAAGAGACCATTTCCAGATTACTTAACGATTCTGAAGAAGGAGACCAGATGCAGTCGATCGTACGTACTATTGATGCCCATCTTCTTGAAGTAATTGCAGAAGATCTTGAAGTCGATGATAACGATGCAAATGTTGAATCCTTAGTCGAGAATCTATTTGCAACATACCAAGCATCTGTATTTGATCTTGAGAGCGGGACCAGTTATCAAGCAGAAGTGGCGAAGCTTTTTGAGGCACGCAGATCCAACGTACTTGCGGCTGTTCCTAATGGTGGGACAAGAAAAGCGTATGCTCGTACTGGTTTATCAGTTGAGAGTTCTATGATTTTGGATGAATCACTTGATAGTCTTCATGAACTTTTTCAACAGCACCCAAACCTCAACACAGACTCCCTTTTTAGTATAATAGATATTGCTTGTAAAGCAGTTGAGCTAGAAAGCTTTGATTCTGGTCGATTAACAGCATATAGCTATGAATGGATCGAAACAGGAAGATACGATAAGGTCTATAAAATAGATTCAGACTCGTTTGGTCGATTCGAAGATTGTGTGAAATATGTAGAGAATGTCATTTGTTACCGCTTGCCTTGGGTACTAAATGGCTTTGTTAGACTCATTGAAGTGCAGGACGCAACTTCTGATAATCAATTTCAGGATGATATACCTGAGTGGTTTTACTCTCTACCAGATTTTCTTAGGTATGGTGTAAACAGGAAGGAGCTTGTCTGGGTCATGTCAATAGGTTTTTCTGACCGTGATTTTTCACAGTGGTTGTTAGAGCTTTTTAATAATACTCATGACAGAGGTCCTCGCTCTTTTCGTGAAATGCTCAATTGGGTTTTAGAAGAGAGAATGTTATTGAGATCCAAGGTGAGTGCAGCTTGGCCTAGCTACCTTTTGAGGCTATTAGAAAACATAGTGGATCGCTATTCAAGGATAAATGAGCTTTTAAATACTTAAAACAGAGTTGGCTATAAAGTGATTGATAAAATTGTAAAAGAAACCATAAGAGAATTCTGTCTCGAATTCATGCAATCACCGTATCTCTGCTATACCGAGCATGGGCTCCATGCGCTTTTCTATGGTAGTATCTATTCTAAAGTTCCAGAGGATATAAGATTTTTTCAGTGGGAAGGCAAGAAGGTCTGCATTGTCCAAAAAGAATACCCTACGGCAGAGGATTTGGATAAACCGCAGCGGCAACACTGGGACATCGCAATTCTTCAATCACCACCCAAGGCTGTTCCAAATAAGCAACCTTCGTATGATTATTTGATTCCCAATTCAGTTATAGAATTTGGCTTAAACGCCAACAAGGAACATTTGGTAGAAGACATCAGGAGGCTTTCTCACCCAAAATCATATATTAGGAACAAATATGTAATTCATTTGTATCGGATTTCAGAAAGAGAGTCGAACAGGGATTGGTCGCCAAGGAGCAAGCAGATACTTACCCCAGGTGACATCCTGACCCTAGTTAAAGGTGCTGATGTAGATGTGTATTTTGGCCTTGAAGACTCAACAGGAGCTCATGAATCCGGGCTCTGGTATGTTAACAAACACGGTATCTCAGAATTGCTGTGAGAAACGTTAGTAATGAGTAAATTCATCTGGGCTTGATCAAGAGCGAGGTGAGGAAGGTTGAATATGAGAGTCACCGCTTGGAACAATGGAAAATACTATCCTACTGGAGCGGGTTATGGTCTTAAAGTGGATGCAAATGATCGAGATATGTATTTTAGTAGAGATTGGAGCAATGTAATTTTGGAATTAGTAGGTGCACCAAACCGAGTTGTAATAAATGTTAACAAGTCATCTTTTTGGGGTGCTACTTGTAGAGAATTGATAAATAAAGATATAGGAATTTGGCTAATTAAAAATGGAAAAGCACCGTGGCCCAAAGGTTGTCCTCCCAAGATGAGAATGGAGTCAATGGGGAGCAATAGGTTTAGAGTTGATTTCTTGTAGGAGCACAGATCTAGCTGTTTCTATGATCGCTCAAAGAGCGCGGTAAGATACCCGTGGGGGTATGGCAGACCGTTCTACTTAAGGTTTTTTAGCTGGTAAAGATTTTAAGACAAAAATCCAGGTTGGGTTGGGGGTTAGGGATTATAAAAGTAACATTTTTAACTTTTAGAATTATAAACATATAGAGACTTACCAATCTCCCCGTTTGAATAACTATGATACTACCGGTATAGAGAACTAAGGTTCCCGTGGGGAACAATAGCTTGTTCCCGTGGGGAACTATTCTCTCAAGAAAACAGGTTTCAATTTCAGTTTAATTGGGTCAGGGATTGGGTGAACAATTTTAAGCCTCGTTCTTTTTCTTCCTTCGCCCCATGTTGATCCAACTTCTAAATTGGAAATCAGGCCAATTCTTAAAAGCTCTTCTAGTCTTGACGTAATATTTCTTCTTCTGATGCCGCTCTCTCTTTCTAGCTGTTCGTACTTGAAAGAGAATATAGCACCTGGAGAGTATCCTTTAACCATTCTCAATCTTTGAAGTCCGAGATATACTTGGGTCACATAGGGGTCTGAAATATAAGAGAGCCATCCTAGCTTGATGAAAGCAGGCAATACAGATTTTATTATGGTTTCTTTGCCAAGACCTCTTGCTTTTTTCCAAGGACATATCTCACCTATGCAGAAATATTGAAGATTTTGGTGCTGACAGCTATGGATTTTATCGTAACGACCTGAAATTACACGCCGGATAATTCCTTGTATTTCACTTTCTCGTAGGCGTCGAGAAAGGTTTGAATTAAAATCATGAAGTATTTTATATATTTGATTCTCTGAGCAGCCAATACAGTGCATTTCAAGTGCCAATACGAAGGCATAGCAGTTTCGCTCAGTTATAACTCCTTGATAGAAGAAAGAGACAACACAGGGTCGCACATCTTCAGGGTCAACATCGTATCTATCTGCAAAGGCGTGTGTGTATTCTAGGGCTTCTGTCTCTTCAACTGCGCTAGATACATTGCATTGGTCCAAGCTTCCGCGTATTTTATCCATTTCTCGAATGCCAGACAGTTTTGGCAAGTCTGTCTTGGACAAGCCTGACACTTCTGCCACTGACACATCTTTAATGTTGACTTTTGACTCACCTTCATGCCTCCCAATATTCTGTTGTATTACAGTCCCACCTTGTAATCGATAGTCCTTCTTTGCATCCATTTTTCCTCTTTTTGCAAGAAAGTGACAATGCTCATTTATTTGTAAGTATTTGATAGAATGGAGTACTGCATAAGCCAAATCCCTTAGCAGTACTCCCAAATCCGCTTAGAATTTCTATAAAGGGCGGTAGCGCATTATTGAGAACAGAATTTATCAGTATTTCTGAAGAACTTGTTCTCTTTCAACTTTTCAATTATCAATAGCCAATTTGCCATAGAGTCTTCTGTTCCTAAGCGAAATGGCCACAAAGGGCAATCCTTGGCTGTGCATTTTCTAGCAATTTGTTGATAGTTGTTACACTCGTAACAAAATGCTCTAATTGCAGTTCCTCTTGTAAGTCTGCTTCTTTTCATAATTCCTCCTTAGATAGTGTTGTAGATTAATGATTTCAAGTTCTTCAGCTGGTTTTGGTAAACAAGGGGATTGACAGTTGCCTTGCCTGAGTAGAAGTCAGAAGTAAGATCCTTTCTTTGGGGAGTGTCTTTTAAGACAAAAAGAATCTTTTTTGGCCCAACTTGTCTGGTTGAGATAAGTTGTAATCCTTTTGATAAGAGAAAAGCGGTGAGGTAGAAATCAGCGGTTTCATATGTTTTATTTACATTCTTATTCATCTTCATTCTCCTTTTCTTCTTGGTCTATTTTTCTTTTAGTAGCTTGTCAGCATTTTTAAGAAATAGATTTCCGAGGTCTGCAAGTTGCTGCAAGTATCTTTGTGTCTCCTCGTCATCAAGATCTTTATCAAACTTGCGTTTAAAGTAATCTTTCATTTTTTCTGTGAGTTCTGTGCTGAATTTTGTAGTTGCCATACTCTAAGTCTAGATAACTTTGAAAGAGAATTTAGTGAATGGTGTCACTCGGTGTCAAATCCAAAGAAAGTGCAGCTAAACACAGTTGTTTGGAAATTATCAATTGTGGATTGGTTGGGATTTTTGAATGAAAAGCCATATGAAGGAGAGAACTAGGTGTTCGATCGCTACTCAGGTTATTGTGACTTTGGCTTGCCCCTTCTCTTCCAGTTCTTGGCTGCGTTAACACATGAACTTTGCTGGCAGTGATACCATTCAGGATCATGCTGTCCTTCTATATATGCTAGTTTATGACAAAGGAAGCAGTCAGCGATGATATTATTACCTCTCTGCTTCTCCTCTACCAATTTTGTTGCAACAAGGACCAAACGAGTGAATGGAAAGAAAGGCCGCAGTTGGACATCTCGAATCTTTGGAGACATTGGAGGAAGGAAATCATGTTGATAAATCGCGTCCAAGCGCAACCAATATTTGATTAGTAAGTTCTCGTCGTAAGAAAAGTCGGCACCATGCTTGATTTTTGGTGCCAGTTGACGAAACTGGGCATGGCATTTCCTGAACCACTCGAAATAACAAGAAAGGGGTTCATTCTTAAGAGTTTCTTCATTGACTTGATAGGGCACGAAAGGGAAACCATAACGTTGGACAAAGTCAATAATGTTTTTGATATCTTTCTTATACAAGGGCGCATCTTTTACTGACATTCTTTTCAATTCTTTAGGAGCTTCAGGATCTCTTGGGTAGGAGTTTGGTTCAGGTTCAACCTCTACCGATGGACTGGAGAGAGGGAGCTCGTAGAACTTACAAAAGAGGCTATTGACGAAAAGCTTAGGTGTTTTATTGCAGAACAAGTTGACCATCGTTTTTTGTATTGAGAGATCACACAACAGAATTTTATGCCGACTGTAGTTAACGGCAACCGGATATTCGATCTCAGAGGAAAGACGGGGAACGATATGTTGTTGGCGTAGCTGCTCATCGTACTTACAGTAGGGATAATCGATTTCTCTTAGCTTGCATTGTTGTAGAGATAGTTTTTCATCGTAATGCATATTTTCATCCTCTAGAGTGTTTCTTTGCATAATTTTACCATTTTCTCGTGTTCGAGAGGGAGAGAAAAAAGACAAAATGATAGGATAAGACATAAAAGAAAATTTGATATTATTTAATTTGCGGTTTTATTAAGTTAATTAGTTGTATATGTACGTCTGCTTCTTTAGAATAGCAGATAGAAGATTTGAGGAAGCTATGGCTACGAAACGAGGGGAATGAATGGCGGTTCCTCAAGAAATAATTGATCTTGTTGAGCGGTTTGAACGAGATCGGGATATTTATCAATCAGACAAATACAACGAAGCTCAGCTTCGCAAAGAGTTTATTGATCCTTTCTTTAAAGCTCTTGGCTGGGACATGGATAATACCAAAGGTTACGCGCCAGCTTATCGGGAAGTAATTCATGAAGATGCCATAAAGGTTGGTGGATTTACCAAAGCTCCCGACTATTGTTTTAGGATCGGTGGCAGCAGAAAGTTCTTTCTTGAAGCAAAGAAACCCTCAGTTAATCTAAAAGATGATATAAATCCTTCCTTTCAGCTTCGCCGTTATGCTTGGTCAGCAAAACTACCCTTATCCATTCTTACAGACTTTGAAGAATTTGCAGTCTATGATTGCCGAATAAAACCAGCAAAGAATGACAAATCATCCAATGCCCGAACCATCTATATGAAATTTGATAAGTATGTTGATAGATGGGATGAGATTGCTTCTATTTTTGCCCGGGAGGCAATACTTAAAGGATCATTTGACCGTTATGTTGAGACAGCAGGGAAGAAGAAAGGCACAGCAGAAGTAGATGCGGCTTTTCTAAAGGAGATTGAATCCTGGCGAGAGATACTTGCCCGAAATATCGCTCTAAGAAACCCGGCTCTTAATACACGCGAACTTAACTACTCCGTTCAACAGACAATTGATCGCATCATTTTCTTACGGATTTGTGAAGATAGGGGAATAGAAGAATACGGTAAGCTTTTAAGTAACCTAAACGGCAATCAAGTATATAAGCGATTAATTAAGCTCTTTCGTGATGCCGATGCCAGATATAACTCCGGTCTTTTCCACTTTGAGAAAGAAAAAGACCGTCCTGAAGATCCTGATGAACTTACATTAAAGCTAAATATTGATGATAAACCTCTAAAAGCAATAATCAAAGAACTCTACTATCCGGATAGTCCTTATGAGTTCTCAGTGCTTCCTGCTGATATTCTCGGTCAGGTTTATGAACAATTCTTAGGAAAAGTAATCCGTCTTACTACCGGCCACCATGCAGTTATTGATGACAAGCCGGAAGTTAAAAAAGCCGGTGGAGTTTACTATACGCCAACATATATTGTTGATTACATTGTTGAAAATACCGTTGGTAAACTTCTGGAAGATAAAAAACCACAACAAGCAGCAAAACTTAAAATCCTTGATCCTGCTTGTGGCTCCGGATCATTTCTCATCGGAGCATATCAATATCTGCTTGATTGGCATCGCAATTGGTATGTAGATAATGATACTAAGAAATATGCTAAAAAAGGTATCTTATATGAAGGACCGGGAGGAGATTGGCGCCTTTCTACTTCTGAAAAGAAACGCATTCTGCTTAACAATATTCATGGCGTTGATATTGACTCTCAAGCAGTTGAGGTAACAAAGCTATCTCTACTATTAAAAGTCTTAGAAGATGAGACACAGTTAAGCTTATTTAAAGAGCGTGCTTTGCCCGATTTAGGCAATAACATAAAATGCGGTAATTCACTTATAGGACCTGATTTCTACGAAAGTCAGCAAATTGGTATGTTCGATGAAGAAGAACGATATAGAATCAACGCATTTGATTGGAAAAAAGAATTTCCTGAAATAATGAAATCCGGTGGCTTTGATGCAGTAATTGGAAATCCACCATATGTTCGACAGGAAACAATAGGCGATCTGAAACAATATTTAGAGCAGCATTATCAAGTCTACCATGGAATGGCTGACCTTTATGCTTATTTCATTGAACGTGGTGTTTCATTGCTCAAAAAGCGCGGATTGTTTGGCTTTATTGTTTCCAACAAATGGATGCGTGCCAACTACGGAATGCCTTTACGTAACTGGATGAAAGAACAGCATATCGTGAAGATTATCGATTTTGGCGACCTTCCTGTTTTCCAAAAAGAAACAACCTATCCTTGCATTTTGCTACTCTCGAAGGATTCTGCTCATAACACGTTTGAGGCTACACAAGTTGAATCACTCAGCTTTGACAATCTTGACAACTATGTAGCTGAGAATCGCTATACAGTCAATAAGAGCGCACTTGATTCTGGAGGCTGGTCTTTAGTAGATGAAAAAACACAAGCTTTACTGGATAAGTTACGAAAAAGTGGGACACCTCTAGGCGAGTATGTGCAAGGAAAAATTTATTACGGTATCAAAACAGGACTCAATGAAGCATTTGTTATTGAGGCTAAAAAACGTGATGAACTTATTGCTGAAGACCCAAAAAGCGAAGAGCTTATTAAACCATTCTTGCTTGGGCGTGATATCAAACGTTATCATGTGCCAACAGCAGATAAGTATCTCATTCTTATTCCGAATGGATGGACTCGCCAACAGGCTATGAAAGAAGGAAATGCATGGTCCTGGTTACAGCAGACCTATCCAGCAATTTCAGATCATCTTACTCCTTTTATAGATGCAGGTAAAAAGCGATGGGATAAAGGTGAATATTGGTGGGAACTACGTTCTTGTGATTATTATCAAGAGTTTGAAAAACCAAAAATCATTTATGCTGAAATTGCCAAGATAGGCCAATTTACTCTAGACACAAATAACACCTACTCTGATACGACCTCATATATCCTGGGAACCGATTCATACTATTTGCTTGGGATCTTAAACTCCAAATTGTGGACTTTTATGTTCTCAAAGGTTAGTTCGGAGATTAGAGGTGGCTTCTACAGATGGAAACGACAATATATGCAGCTTTTACCTATTTGTACAATCGACCTCTCTAATCCGACCGACAAAGCGTGTCATGACAAAATGATTAAGCTAGTTGATCAAATGTTGGAACTTCAAAAACAACTAGCAGTAGCCAAGACACCAACAGAAAAAACCGCAATCCAACGCCAAATCGATACAACCGACCACCAAATAGGTCAACTAGTCTATGAGTTATATGGGTTGACCGAAGAAGAAATCAAGATTGTGGAAGGAGGAAAATAGATGAGCTTATGGATGGTTAGAGCAGGTAAACATGGTGATCAAGAGACAGTTGCTTTAGAAAAATGTGTTATAACGATTGGGTGGAATGAGTTTCCAGATTTGTCATTAATAAAGACTAGAGAAGCATTAGAGAGTCAATATCAAAAGCTCTTTCCAGGTTCAAGTAAAAGCAAATCCGGAAATGAAATTGGACAGATCTGGCGGTTTATCCACGATATCAAGAAGGGCGACTTCGTTGCTCTTCCCCTAAAGACCCAATCAGCAATAGCTATAGGCAAAGTGATGGGCAACTATCAATATAAAACACTAGCAGAAAACGTGAAACACATCCGAAAAGTGAAATGGATCAAGACCTACCCAAGATCATCCTTTGATCAAGATCTACTTTATTCATTTGGTGCTTTCATGACTGTTTGTCAAATAAATCGGAATAATGCAGAAAATAGGATCGAAGCAATATTGTATGGGAAAAGATTAAAACCAGCGATCGATGAATCCATTGAAGATGAGATCGATGTTGAGCAGTATGCGAGAGACCAGATCTTGAACTATATAGGTAAGAAATTCAAAGGGCATGATCTCGCTCGTTTAGTTGAAGCAATTTTAAGTGCTCAAAGATATGTTACAAAGAAATCAAAACCCGGACCAGATGGTGGCATAGACATACTAGCAGCGGCTGGTGATCTGGGTTTTGATGATCCTCGAATCTGTGTTCAGGTTAAATCCTCCTCTTCTGCTGCAGACGTTAAGATTTTAAGAGAATTGCGAGGTGTAATGGCAAAAGTAGGAGCAGAACAGGGGCTACTGGTTTCCTGGGGAGGATTTACAAGCAATACTATTCAAGAAGCACGAGATTCTTTCTTTTCTACTAGGCTGTGGGATGCAGACGAATTGTTAGAGGCTGTTTTTGACAACTATGAGCAGTTTGATGACGAATTGAAAGCAGAGCTGCCCTTGAAAAAAATATGGGCATTAGTTTTAGAGGAATAGTGAATATATATACATTGAGGAGGTAACATGAGGGGATTAAAGGAATTCCTTGATAGGGTTTTCTTTGTGTATCACGGCCTAGTTGGTGTTCTTTTTGGAATACTTTTATTTGTAATAGGCAACACTATCTTTAATCAAAGTGAGATGATTAAAGGCTTACTCAATGCTCTAGGATCCACGTTTGTAATTGGATCATTATTCGGGCTCTTGTATACAAAAATATCTAGAGATATCCACTACAGTGAACTAAGGTATTTTATTGAAAGAGAGGAAACTGGTTTCCGGAAACTTTTTTTGCATTCTAAGGACGCAGGATTTGCTGAAGAGATTGCTAGCCGGATAGGTATTGCCAAAGAGATTAAAATGTTTGGTATTGCTATAAATGTCTTGTGGGATCCTGATGTTATAAATAGCCTAAAGAAAGCAGCCAAAGATCGACGCACGAAAGTCACTATCTTGCTAGCCGATGTTGATAGTCCCCAAATCCAACAACGTCTTCATGAAGAAGAAAGTTTTCCATTCCCAAGCACAGAGGGCAAGGAGGTTATCGAGAATCTTTATAAGCACTTAAAGACAATCGAAACTGATGTTGATGATAGAGATTTCTTTGAAGTAAGGCTTTTCAGCCATTATCCAACTTTTGCATTAATAATTGCTGATGACGATGTCTTTTGCTACCCTTATGGCTATAAAGCGATTGGCACTATTAGCCCGGTATTATATGTGAAAGGCAATAAAAATGCACCAGCTCATTATTTTCATAAGCAGTTTGAGGTATTGTTAAATAGTTACCCGCGCCAAAAAAGTTAGAGGTGAAAATGATATTTCCAATTATTATTTGGCCATTTATGAAACCATCTTCAGCAAAGCACGGAGAAGCGCTTATTAAGTTCTTTTCAAAAATGAATGACAAAAGAGTTGCTACACCAACAATTATCATTAACGAGCTATCAAAAAGGTGGTTGAAAACTGAACACTTGCAGAATATTAAAAGTATTGAGCGTCTAGGTTGGAAAATACACTGGGTTTGGTCTGTTGACACATGCCAGACATGGCTAGATGCTCTTACAACTGTACACTCAGCCCAGCAGAATGCTGTTTCAAAAATAAGCATACAGCAAAGCAATAATGCATATAAAAACAAACGTGAAGATATTTACTTCATGATTGCTGCTGATTTTTGTTATGCAAGTCCGTCCGGTAAGTTGGCATTATCAAAGATATCCAAGGAATTTGATAAGCTTATGGATAATCAATATGAGCTATCGATTGGACAGATAAGTAACGAACCCAATTCTTTTAAAGAGCTTGTAGATACATACGGAACTTGGAAGCTTCTAGAGCTTTGGTTTCCAAAAGAAACTGTTGTACTAAAGAAGCTAACAAATAAACCAAGGTCCGAGTTTTTTGCTATAACAAGTAGTCTATTAGAGGAACAAATAAGTAAAAGATGGGTGCCATATGAACAGACGCTTATAATGCTCCTTAGGCTAGTATCTGCCGGCAGAACTGATAAAATAAACGTTTACGAAATTGGTTTATTAAACGAGGATGATCCAAAGGACGGCTTAAACGAGGGCATTACTCAAATAGAGCGGATGGAACGAGTATTGAAATTATATTGGCGTGAATCTCGAGGTCTGTCCAAAAATTGGATTGATGAGTTTGAAATTCTTGCTCACAAATCTCATCATTTAATGGAGATATTGGTTACTCAGTTACGAGACCGATTGTCATAAATATGTATTCTTAATTAACTAGAATAAATCTATAGAGTTTTGAAATTTAGCTATTTAGGCAAAAATAGGAATACAATTCTTCACTTATCATAACCGAAGCAATGAATTCATAATAAAATCGGTACTGGTAGGATCACGCCGACCAATCTTCTGATAGCGATATTAGACTTGCTGTAAAAGAAAATCTATTTCTTTCGTATCTAGTTGATTGTGACTAAAGAACACTCGAAGGTCGTCCAGCAAAGTCCACCAGGAAAAAGAGGTCAGAAATGGCCTCTTTTTCCTTTGGAGAGCTTTGAAAATTTATAATTAAAAGAGTGGAATTTGAATATTTTTAGAGTTAGGAAATGTAATAACTTCGCAAAAGATAAATTTATAAAATTTTTCAAGGAGAATTTGAGATTTTAAAGAAAAATAATTGGGACAGGGGCAATAAGTTTATTGTTTTAGTTCTTCTGAACATCAAGGGGATTTCTTGGGAAGTTTAATCAGTTATTTATTGCTGTGTTTAAAAAAGAAGAATTTCTTAGATTAGCATATTTAGCTGTAAGATAATGTTTCTACGTGTCTAAGCCATATGGGTGGAGGATATTTATGGAATGGTTGAAAAAGAAATGGCCAATTGCAGTTATCACTTTAATTGTCCTGGTTCCTATATTTTTGCTTATAAGAATTATTCTTCAAGGATGGTATCTCAACACTCCTCAGATTAGTGGAAAAGCAGTTGATGAAGAAACGGGAAAGCCAATTAAAAATGCTCGATTTAAGGTTACATGGTATGTAGGGACTATATCCAGTGGTGCAGCTTATAAGGAGATTTATGTTGAGGCTAACAATGAAGGTAAGTTTACAATTCCTGCTGAGCGTAAGTGGTTGCATCTTCTTACGCCAAATGATGATCAGTGGATTGTTGTCTATGCTCATGGATATCGTGGTCAAAGAATAACACGGGAGCGAGATGGTCGTATAATTCAAAATCCAAAAAACAGTCTTCTTGGTAACGAGCTTTCATCAACTCAGACGATTATTAAGCTCAAACCATTAAAAACAGAACAGGAGTGGCAGGAAAATATTGAAAGATTAGAGGGCACTCCTTTTAATGCTAACGATGAAGTACCTCAAGGAATCAATTTCTTGGTTGAGGAGTGCGAATTATTTATTAAGACATTTCCAAATAGTCAGCTTGCACCAAGTATTTTACTGAAAAGTGCAGATATCTATTATGGAATATTAATCAACCATCCCGAATATAATGAAATAGCTATCAAACAATACAATAAGGTAATTAAAAGATTTCCACAAAGCGATGAAGCTAGAATTGCAGATCAATATATTCAATATATCAAGGATGATTTGTCCAAGTAATGGGATTATAGAGATTCTTTTAAAAAAGGAAACGAAGACTGCGAAAGCAACAATAAATAGTTAAATATAAAGGTTTTAGCAATTGTTGATATGTGAATATATATATTGAACAGGGGAGATGTGTATGTTTAGTTGTTATTGGTGGAGTTCTGTATTCAGTTTGCATAAATGCATTTGCTTATTGAAGGAAAGAAAACTTTTAGTTGTCTTTACTACATTTTTATTAACATTTTTATGTGGTGTGAACTTATTTATTTATAGTGCAGGTGCCCATGATTCTAAAAGTGTACATACCGGAATAGCAGAGGAGGCAATTGAGTTAGAGATAAGTGAAAATGGATCAGAATCGAATTTGGCAAAAGAAATAAAATCCTATAGTGAGACAATTAAGATAGGTTCTGAGGAAGAGGATTATCCTGAGCCCGGTGAAATCGAATCATATCTGCTAGGCGAACGCTCCATTTCGAATACAGCTCCTGAAAAAGAAGGATTTCTGTATCAGGATCGCCCGTTTTGGTATCATTTCTACAATCCAAAAACCGGCGAGGGGTGGCCGGGAAAACCAACGGCTCCTGAATATGCAAAACGATATCTTGATAAATCTTGCCAATATTATAGCAGGGGAGAAAAGGTAAAAGCTTATTATGTATTAGGAAGAACCATTCACCTCTTGGAGGATATGAGTGTTCCCGCGCACACAAACAACATTTTGCATCTCCCTTTTGTACAAGAAGATAATTTTGAAAACTATGCGAAAGGTCATATTAATGATCTGGATACTTCTGGATTAGCGCCAAAACACATTAAGGGTGTCATTGACGCAATAAATCCGCTGGCTTGGAGCAGCCATAATGCCAATAGCTATACTCTTGCTGATGTATGGTGGCGAAAACTTTCTTGCTATCAGGAAAAAGAAAATGAATTTGGTATCTATTATCGCAAAGATTTAGATGATGAAGAACTACAAGAGATGATGGAGGAGTTAATTCCTCCGACAGTCCAATATTGTGCGGGGCTTATCGATTATTTTTGGGAGAATAAAATCCGGCCAAATCCTGGAAGTCCAGGTGGAGATAATCCGGACGAAACATATTCTGTGGCGTCTAGTTTAACAGACGGTTCTTATTATGACACAGGTCTAGATACGTATCTTCGCCTGGCGATAAAAAAGGATAAGTTGGGAACACTCTATTATAACAAGTTCGAGGCTTTTGCGAATGATTACTTTGAACTTCCTCCAGGTACAAGTGAAAGTGTAATTAAGGAACATGAAAAGAATGTATTGGAAATTAAAAGTTACATTGATCGGAATAGGATCAAATTCAATTATGATTTCGATTCTACACCGGATGTAGCTGTTCTCAAAAATGGCTATTATGAATCTTTTATTAGCATCCTTTATAATTACAAAGAGCCCTTCGTTCTTATTGGGCAAGAATTTTCTCCCGAAATAGCCAAAGACCATCCTGTTTTAGTAATTCCATCTGGAGGATTGTATGGTTTAGATAGCAGTCCTCTCTTCAAGCTTAAGCTTGAAGAATATGTTAAGAGCGGCGGAACTCTAGTTGTACTTGACCAGCAGTATGGAAAAGAATATCAAGGCCTGCCAGGTGGGGAACTAAATGGTCGGGGATGGAGAGAAGCAATAAGCTGTCGCTCAAGAGATGCTGAGATAGATACTTATAATCCGATTCTCTCGGGTTTAAGTGACAGCATTGCTAGCACTAACCAAGATGGTTTTTTTACTGAGTATCCAGAAGAATCTACTATTCTACTAAGAGGTACTACACGAGCTAATGGTTATCCCGTAATGCTTATGTATCCATTTGGAAAAGGAAATGTTATAGCAACGAGTATTTATGCAGATTGGTCCTATGGAATAAGTCAAGCTTTCCCGGAAGAAATTGCCATGATTCGAGATATCATATCCTGGGCAAAATATCCTGTTAATATACCTGAATACGGTGCTGGAGAGCAGATCAATATAACGCAAAAAATTCATAATATTTCTGAAACAGACGCGACAAAAGTAAAACTAACCTTGCTCAATCCCAGCAGAAGAGAAATCCACAGCGAGACCCACAATTTTTCTCTTTCCTCTGGTGAAGAGCGGGAAATTGTATTTGACCACAATGCACCTACATTTTTCGGTATTTACTACATAGATTACACTTTGCTTGATGATGAAGGGCGTGTTGTTCAACCTCAAGCTGAGGGAGCGCGGTTTTCGATAAGCAAATTTAAAGTAAAACCTGGTGGATTTATTGTTCGTGGATCTGAAATCTCTTCATCGATATCAATGACAGATGAACGCCTGGCAAAGGGAAGTGATGCTTTGTTTACTGTTCACCTCTACAATAGCGGGGATACTGATAAAAATGTGATTGTACAATATGATGGAGCACAAAAGCAGTTGACTGTTCCCGCTGATAGTGGGGAGAGCTTTGCCTATACCAAATCAAATGTTCAGTCGAGCAATGTTTTTTCTATTTCGGTTACAGATGAAGATGGAAATCAATTGGCCAGTGCCTCCAAAGGATATTGGGTTTTTACTCCTTCAGCCAAGATTGCCTTAACAACAAATAAAGAGTGGTACCAGAGAGGAGAAAATGCTGCTATTAATCTTGCCATTAACAACTTAGAAGACGAAGCTTATACTTCAAATGTAAAAGTTAAGGTAATCAATCCAGAAGATGAAGTTATAAATGAGACAGACTTCGATATAGATCTTGGTTCTTTAGGTACGGCTAATAAAATAATTGAATTACCACTAGCTTTTGAGAGCAAATTTGGCTTTTATTCTATTAGCGCTGAGATTAATAAAAATGGTATGAAAATAGGTTCAAATACTACCTGTTTTGAGATTCCGGGGCCACGACTTTCCGTAAAGCCGATTCTTCCCGATACGCTTACCTCGAATACGATGGTTTCTTACAAGATTGAGAATGTGGGATTGCTTGATTCAAGCGGACAATTGGAAGTGGCGCTAAAGAACCAGGACGGTGATGTAATTTGGAGTGAAGTGAAAGACTATATTGTGCATACAAGTCAAAATACCTTACTCGATTTCAATGTGCCACTAACCAGCCTGGAGTTTGATAATTACAGTTTAAGCCATAAACTTACAACGGAAGGTCGAACTTTAACCGGCAAGACAGATGTACCATGCTCAGTTGCTATTAAGCCAAGTTTTGATAAAACGTCCTACCGAGTTAGAGAGCAAATGAATATAAATCTGGAGTTCAAGAATGATGGAAAATATTTTCAAGATAATATGGTGGTAGATGTTGCTGTTCCAGATGTTGGATTTACGAATACACAGACGGTTAGTTTAAATTCTGGTCAGAGCACCGTAATTCCATATACAATTATTCTACCGGATACTTTACCAGCAGGTCAGCATAGTATAAATGTAACAACAAGACTTGCCAACTCTTTCAGTAAGACTTTCACTTTTACAGTTCCTGAATCGAAGTTGGGTCTTGGTTTAGATAAAGGAGATTGTGATGCAGGTGAAAGTGTTGTCTTGAAACTCATTAATGAGGGGGGTCGTGATACAAGTTATGAGTGTCCGGTCAAGTTGATAGATACTTGCGGGTACAAAATTTACGACCAGACTTTTTCGGGTGAAATCCTAGCAGGCGAGACAAAAGCTATTTTGATACCCATTCCAGAGCAGGCAACGAGCGGGCATTACTTTATAATTTCTGAATGTAAAGATATACAAACTAGTAGGAAATGTTACTATTCCGATCTAGTAGAAATTGCTGGTTTAGACATTGATCTGACTGTTCAAACCGACGAAGAGCAGTATTTAAGCAATGAAACGATTACTACCTCTATAAATGCTACTAATTTAGGCAGGAATGTTGAGAATGCCTCATTAGAGCTACAGATAGAACAAGCTGGAGATTCCGAATTGGAGGGAATTCATTTCAATAATGCTTGGCCGCAGAAATGCGGTTTTTCCCACCCCCAGGGGGTAGGGGTAGATTCCTTCGGAAATATTTATGTGGCAGATACAAACAACAACCGTATTCAAAAGCTTGACTCAAACGGATCCTTTCTAAAAAAGTGGGGTTGTTATGGTACAGAGCAGGGGGAATTTAATGGTCCAAATGCAATTACTGTAGATTCTTTGTGTAACATTTACGTTGTGGATTGTTATAACAATCGTATTCAAAAATTTGACACAAATGGCAACCTCATAACCCAATGGGGTGGTTCCGGAAGTGGTATCGGCCAGTTTTACAGTCCTTGCGGCATTGCGGCTGATTCATTTGGAAATATTTATGTTGCCGATGACGGTAATCGAAGAATTCAGAAATTTGATACTAATGGCAACTTTATAACTCAATGGGGAAGCTCCGGTGATGGCGATGGTCAGTTTTATAGCATGTCTGCTATAGCAGTTGACGTGTCAGGTAATGTGTATGTGGCTGAAAGCGACAATCAACGGATACAGAAATTTGATGCAAATGGTAATTTCTTAACCAGATGGACGGTTTATGAACCCGGCGGAGTAGCAGCCGACTCATTGGGAAACATATATGTCTCTGAAACCAACAATCATCGTATTAAGAAATTCAATGCTAGTGGAGGATTATTAACACAGTGGGGAAGCTGGGGGTGGGGCAATGGACAGTTTACTAGACCAAAAGGGATCACTGTAGATTCATCTGGGAATCTCTGCGTAGCCGATACTGACAACAATCGTATCCAAAAGTTCGATCCCAACGGCACTTTCATAGCCAAATTGGGTAGTAGAGGAAAAGGTAATGGTGAGTTTTATAGTCCGTCAGGGATTGCCCTAGACTTGTCGGGTAATATATATGTCGCTGATACGGTTAACAATCGTATCCAAAAATTTGATGCAAATGGTAACTATATAACTCAATGGGGCAGCTATGGTTTAAGCGGTGACGGTAAATTTAATTACCCGGAAGGTATTGCTGTTGACTCTTTCGGTAATGTTTACGTGGCTGATTGCAACAGCCGTATTCAAAAATTTGACTCCAACGGTGTTTTTATTACTAAGTGGGGTAGTAGGGGAGTTGGTGATGGTCAGTTTTATTATCCTAATTGTGTTGCTGTCGACAGAGATGGAAGCGTGTATGTTACCGATACCAATAACCATCGTATTCAAAAGTTTGATTCTGATGGTGTTTTTATAACCAAGTGGGGAATCAAAGGTACTGGAGATGGTGAGTTTTCTTGCCCGTGCGGTATCGATATTGATGAGAGTGGAGATGTATATGTTGCCGATACTGCTAACGATCGTATCCAGAAATTTGATGGTGATGGCATGTTCTTGGCAAAATGGGGAAGTTCCGGTGGGCTTGATGGTCAGTTTAGTCGACCTTATGACGTGGCAGTTGATTCCTTAGGAAATATTTTTGTAGCAGACGAGAAAAATAATCGAATACAAAAATTAAGTCCATATGGTATCTTCATAGCTAAGTGGGGAGAATCGGGAAACGACGAAGGCCAATTTATTGCACCACAAGGTATTACTATTGGCGCTTCAGAGAAGTTCTACGTTGCCGATACGGGCAATGATCGTGTTCAGGCCTTCAATAGCTATTCGGGTTCAATGTCAACAGTATGGCACAAAAACATTCCTTTTAATTTAACTGCAGGTAATGTGCTTGATATCAAGGAGTCTATGGGAGCATTTAATACCACCGGAAAGCTCTATTTTAAATCAATGCTTAAATCATCAACTGGACAAATTATTGCCCGTGATTCATATTCATTTTACATCTTTCCGGGTAGCGCTTCATTAATTTTAAGCACTGACAAAGATGTTTATAAACCAGGTGAGGATATCAATATAAAGGGCGAAGTCAGGAATAACTCGGAGATTCCAATTCAGAACAGGGAGATTCTCATTTTTGTAGATGAAAGCAAGGTTTACTCAGAGTTAATTGATGTTTTAAATCCTGGTGAGACCCATTCTTTTGATTTTTCCATTAAAGCACAAGAGGAAGCAATTCTTAAAGGAGCCTTCTGTGACGCAGAGGTATCTGAGTGTGTGGAAATATCTACGCCAATTATTGAAATGAGTGTCGAAGCACCGGAGATTGTTGGTAGTCAGGAATTTGATA
>Ga0209163_1001693_pt1 | contig 22068 bp, 31 predicted proteins | sample MTBAKSrepl2MetaG_FD_187457 | JGI IMG/M metagenome (GOLD analysis project Ga0209163, IMG submission 187457) | Enrichment culture microbial communities om Arthur Kill intertidal strait, New Jersey, USA, that are MTBE-degrading - MTBE-AKS2 (Arthur... | ecosystem: Environmental > Aquatic > Marine >...
TGAGAAATAAATTTGCATCAGCTGGAGGAAGCTGGGTGATTTCCATTTCTAACTTGCCGCACATCGTCAGAACTGGCAGTGAAGGATAGCTGGCATGTATCGAGGATTGAAGGCCTTTCATGGAGTCCGCATGGAGGTTTTTCTCCCCTACATTCAATAACAACACCTCCGGCTTTGTGGAGAGAAACTGCATATGTCTCATTGCCAGTAACTCCTGCTCGCTGAACGCAACATGTCTGAGGGCAACTTCTTTTTCGAGTTCTTCTTTGCATTTCAGAATCAGTTTCTTTTCTGATTCATCTATCTTTTTTCCCCGTTTTACACTCTGTTCCATTCTTTCAAGACGTTTTTCTAAAAATTCAAGGTCTCCGAAAATTAATTCAAGCTCAACGGTTTCTATATCTCTCAAAGGATTAATGGAACCCAATGGATGGAAAACCATATCATCTGCAAATTCCCTTATAACATGAACCGATGCATCAGCGTCCTTTATGAGATCAAAAACTTTTCTGTTTTGATCCGGATCACCTTTTGATATGCCAATATAATCTATATATTCGATCGTTGCGTAAGTCGTTTTTTTTGGTTTGAATATCTCTGAAAGTCTGCCAAGCCGTTCGTCAGGCACCTTGACAACACCCCTATGCGGTTCTCCTGCTGTTGCTGCATAAATCGGGGCATCCAGGTTCTGTCCGGTCAGGGCATTAAAGACCGTGGTCTTCCCGGTATTTGACAAGCCAATAATTCCTACTTTCACTACGTACCTCCCTTTTAACGTATTATAATATAACGTTCTCATGAGTACCGAATTCTCTTTCAAGATATTAATTTTAAATAAAAATTCATTACAGCTCCGTTGTCATTCCCGCTTGTCGGGAATCTTTCCGAAGTTCTTTTTGGAAAAGTGAGGACGGATTTTGTTCAAGAATGATTGCAGACAGGCCGCAATGACAGTGGCGCGATGTCAATTACATGGTCTATTACATTGTACACCTTGTAGATACGGGCAAGGCTGTTGATTCATAAACGTGGTTGAAACTTGTTTTGCTTACTTGTGTTAAATTAGATATTGAAAACATTTTCATGAAAAAACAGGAGGCAGGAATGTTGCTAATGAAAAAACGGTTTATCACGATGCAGATATTCCTCAGATCATGGTTTCTTGCAGTGCTTATTGTTTCTTTAAATCTCGCATGCTGGACACCAACATATGCGAGTGAGCCGAAAATATCCCGGAAGTCGATGAATCTTTTAACCGACCTCGGACAGGCTATGGCAGAGATTGCCGAAGCCGTCAAACCCTCGATTGTCAATATCTCGGCTACACGGACCGTCCAGATGAAAGGTCGGATAAATCCATTTTTCAATGATCCATTCTTCAGGAGGTTTTTCGGAGACCAGTTTGACATGCCAAAGGAACGGAAAACACCAAGCCTTGGTTCCGGCGTTATCGTAACATCCGACGGCTATATTCTGACGAGCAGCCATGTCATTCAAGGTGCCGAGGAAATCAACGTTACCTTACCGGACAAGAGGGAATTTAAAGGAACAATTATCGGCAACGATCCGATGACTGACATAGGTATTATAAAAATAGATACCGACAATCTTCCTGCAATAACATGGGGCAATTCGGATTCCTTGCGAGTCGGAGAGACAGTTCTTGCAATCGGCAGCCCTTACGGACTCAGTCAGACTGTGACCATGGGGATTGTAAGTGCTGTCGGAAGGGCCAATGTCGGCATAGCAGACTATGAGGATTTTATCCAGACAGACGCAGCCATAAATCCCGGGAATTCCGGCGGAGCCCTCGTCAATGTTAAAGGAGAGCTCGTCGGTATCAATACTGCCATATTCAGCACAACTGGTGGTTATCAGGGAATCGGGTTTGCTGTGCCGACAAACATGGCTAAAAACGTCATGGACAGCCTGATCGATAAAGGCAAGGTAATCAGGGGATGGTTCGGGGTTAGTATTCAAACTCTGACACCGGAACTTGCCAGGCAGTTCAACCTGAAAGACGATAAAGGAGTTCTTGTTGGAGACGTTATCGAGAACAGCCCTGCTGAAAAAGCCGGCCTGTTACGGGGTGATGTCATTGTTGAGTATGAAGGGAAGGAGATAGATGATCCTGTCCAGCTCAGGAACATGGTGGCAAATACCCCTCCCGGTAAGAACGTCGATGTAAAAATCATACGCGAAAATAAAGTGGAAACAAAGCACCTCACCATAGGAGAACTCCCCGTTGATATGAAAAAACTTTCTCAAGGCACATATGATAATTCCCTTAAGGGAGTTACCGTTCAGGATCTTACTCCGGAAATCATGAACCGTTTCAAACTTCCCGATAAGCTGAAAGGAGTGCTCGTATCCGATGTGAGCGCCGACAGCCCTGCCTACAGCATCCTCATGCAGGGCGACGTCATCATGGAAATAAACAGGCAGGGCATACAGAATACGAAAGATTATGACAATATTGTGTCGCAATTAAATCATCACGATGACATTCTCCTCCTCATATACAGAAATGGTTCGTCGCTCTTTATTACACTTTCGGTAAAATAAGATAAACAGCAGCTCCCTCTCCTTTCTGGGGAGGGAGCTGTTAAGACGGGATCAGGTGATCTTTTTCATAATGTCTATAAGCGGGATACCCAGTTGCTTCGCAATTCGTTTACAATCTTCATATTCAGGGGTTATTTTTACAGTGCCATCGCTCTTATGCGATAATTTTATCCTCATTTTGCCGAAGTCAGTATCTATAATCTTCATCTCGCGCTGAAGAACACTTCTCTTCATCTCGGTAAATCTGATCCCGGTCGTACTCGTCTCTTGCAGCATAATTCCTATCAGGTCTTCTCTCCGCTCCTCATTACCCATGACCGTTAGCTTCACACCGGGCCTTCCCTTCTTCATAATCACCTGTGTGAGGAAAACATCCAGTGCACCGGCATTGAAAAGTTTTTCCATGACGTATTCGTATACTTGAGGATTCATATCATCAATATTTGCTTCGATAACTGTTACCTGCTCAGCTTTCTTCTCCGAAGACCCCATCTTTTCACCGACGAAAAGACGCAGGACGTTCGGGCTGACTTCAAAATCTTTCCTTCCCGCTCCAACCCCTATTTTCTCAATCTTCATTGCCGGTATATCTCCAAAACCTGATGAGAGTTCCTTAATGATAGCTGCGCCTGTTGGCGTTGTAAGTTCATGAGGGATGTTTCCGGAATAAACAGGTACATTCTTCAAAATTTCAGCGGTTGCAGGTGCCGGAACAGGCAAAACATTATTTTCGAGCTCTATGTAACCACTCCCGAGATTTACAGGAGAAACGTATATCCTGTCTATCCCAAGATACGTGAGCCCGATGATTGTTCCAAATATATCTACGATCGTGTCGACGGCACCAAGCTCATGGAGGTGGACCGTATCAAAAGATTCCCCATGGACCTTTGCCTCTGCTTCGAAAAGTCTCTTGAAGACCCCGTGCCCTTTCCGTTTAATCTCTTCAGAAAGTGAAGATTTCCGGATCAGTTTTTCAATATCTTTCCATCTCTTCGGTCCCTTGTCCTTACTCCCGGCTGCAATAACAACGTCAACTTTCCTGGAGGCAACATGATTTCTTTGCACCGTTCTCGAGGTGAGTCTATAACCCTCTATGGGGATCTTCTTCAAAGCCTTTTCCAAGGTTTTTATTGATACGCCAGCACCGACAAGGGCACCAAGGCACATGTCGCCACTGATACCTGAAAAACAATCAAAGTATGCTATCTTCACAGCATATACTCCTTCGTTATAATGATTATTTTACCACCACGAGCGCATTTTCGGTAGAGTTTGTTATTGTATGCCATATCAGGCTATCGGATATACATACCCGAGAAAGGATTTGACTTGAATCACCTTTTTCATGTATTTTCCAGCTATGGATTTTCAGAGTAAATTAACCATGGTTATTATGCTCACGGCGATTACCCTGCTCCTCAACCTTCCATTTGGATATGCAAGGGCCAGGACAAGAAGATTTTCTTTTCGCTGGTTCCTGTGTATCCATATTCCCATTCCCTTTATTTTCATTGCGAGGATACTCTCTCACATAGATCTAAAGTACATTCCCTTCCTGGCCCTTGCCGCTCTTATTGGACAGATAGTAGGCGGCAAACTGGAGCTCTAGGTTTGCTGACTGCTATTCTTCAAAAACCGGGGGTAATTACCCTTGAACAGTTAAAACCGCCTTCTCCTTCCAGCGGAGAAATAGTTATCCGCATTAAGGCTGCTCTTACATGTGGTACTGATGTAAAGGCGTTCCGTCGCGGTCACCATGTCATGCCCATGCCGGGCGTGTTCGGGCATGAATTCTCCGGAACAGTTGCATCTGCCGGCAAAGGAGTAAGAAAATTTAAAGAGGGTGACCATATCATGTCAGTACACAGCGCACCATGTCTTACCTGCTGGTACTGTAAAAAAGGTGCTCGGAATTTGTGCGTGGATATTATGAAAACAAAGGTTCTCGGCGCCTTTTCAGAATATCTTCTCCTTCCAGCCCATATTGTCAGGCAGAATATATTTCATAAGCCTAACCATCTTTCCTTTGAAGAAGGGGCTTTTCTTGAACCTCTTTCCTGTGTTTTGCACGGCATGTCTTCCCTCAAGGTAAAAAAGGATGACTCTGTGCTCGTTATAGGAGCAGGGCCTATAGGTCTCCTTCATGTCCTCTTGCTGAAACAGGAAGGAGCAAAAGTTGCCGTATCGGATAAACATAACAAGAAACTTCACATGGCAAAGGAGCTCGGTGCAGACTTCGTATTCATCGCAGGGGACCATGGAACAGGCCCCCCCCTCTATAGAAAAGGGAACCGTGAGCTTAGTGTCCCCCCTTTTGCAAAAGGGGGGCAAGGGGGGATTTTCAGAAAAATAAATGGGATTGATTTTCTTGGCTTCGATTATGCCTTCGAATGTACCGGAACGCCAGATGTCTGGGAATCTTCTATTGACTATGTGCGGCGGGGTGGGACCGTCGTGCTCTTCGGCGGATGCAAACCTAGAACAAGAGTAACCTATGACACCGGGAGAATCCATTATGATGAAATAACCTTAAGAGGCTCTTTCCATTTCAACCCTTCCGATGCAAGAAAAGCATACAAACTCCTTTGCAGTCAAAAATTAGGTGTTTCGCGTCTGATATCAGGCCGTTATCCGCTTACCAAAATACAAAGAGTGTTTGATAAACTGGCAAGAGGTGAGGGAATAAAGTACGCAATCATACCCTGACATCAGCTCGACTTATAACGCCTGAAATCAGCGTCGGCTATAAGCCGTTCACTGGAGTAAGTTGTTATGCCCCTATTATCTCATTCAGTCCTTCAACAACCTGTTCTATTTCCTCAGGAGAAACTCTGCCGATTATTTTCCCAATTCTCTCAACAGAAAGCGTCCGAATCTGGCTTATTTTTACCCATGACGCTTTGGATAAATTTTTTAATTCTAGGGTGAGAGGGAATCCTGCTTTCTGGGGCTGACTGGTTAACGCTACGGCAATAACCGTCCCGGACCGTTCATTGAAAATATCCTGACTTAAAATCAAAACAGGTCTTAAGCCTGCTTGCTCATGACCCCGAACCGGATTTAGATCAGCCCATCTAATGTCTCCCCTTAGTATTCGGGCCATTGGCTTAAATCCTCAGTCAATCCTTCATCCGCCATCGCCTTTTCAAAGGTGGGATCAAGCTTCGCACATTCTTTTGCCAAACGGGTGCGTTTCATCCGTGCAAGTTTTTCCTTCACTGCCTCCTGAATAGCCTGACTGCGATTCTGAAAAATACGTTTATTAACAAATGTGTCCAGCTGATCAATGTATTGTTCATCCAATGTAATCGCAATTTTTGTTTTGCTCATTAAAGCACCTCCGGTATTACTTTATATCATACCCATGGGTTTGTATTGGTGTCAATTGTTTGTTTATGGCATAACGCCTAACCTGTGCGGTAGCGGAACGCCATCTGCACGAGTGATTTGTTGGCAGCTTAATTTTTTGCCTCTACCAGTTTCCCATTTACAAATTTGTGAATTATGCTGGAAATATACGTTTGATAGGGCAAGCCCTCGCTCACTGCCTTTTTCTGTAACTCAATTAGGTCTCTTTCAGAAATTCTTATGTTCAGTCTTTTATCTTTTTTTAGGGTATTCCGTGCATACTTCATTAGTTCAGCTTTTCTTTTTGAAAGGTTTTTAACCGGGACCCATTCGCCTTTTTCAAAACTGTCCAATATTTCCTGTTCTTCTTTAGTTAATTTAACTTTCATTTTTCTCCTCCAAAATAAATGTCTGTTGCCTTTCTGCTCGGAATAATGGTTTTCAGGAATATTTCTTCCGCATCCTCGACATAAGGAACAAGGTATGCATAATTATTTATCCCGATTACCATTATCCGCTGTTTTGGATACCTTTTCTGATTTTGATGTAGATAGTCATCCAAAATCTCGCCTTTTTCAATATAAAAAACAATATCCTCGAAACAAATGCCTCTTAATTCTTTGAGCTTCAAACTCTTTTCAGTATCCCAATTTATATGTTTCACTTATTGATAATTTAACACATTGTGTGCTTTTTGGCAACATAAGATGTGTTGAGCCGTATATTATTTTTTCTTTTAGCGTCCGTTTAGTAGTGAGAATAGTTAGATGATTTCTTCTTCAATAATTTGATAAATAACACCGTATGGGAAACGATTTGCTAAACATCTTCTCGTATTGTCCGAGAATTTAGACCATGCCAAGGGAAAATGAAGTATCCGCTGAATAGTTGAAAAAATTTCCTTTGAGAATTCCAAGCCGAGCCCCGTTCTGCATTCTTCAAAATAACTTATCGGTCAAACAGTTCTTCCCTTGCTTCGGGATGGAAGGAGTATTTCATCTATAATATTTTTCTTGAATTTCCTTAAAAACATTATCGCCAGGAATGGTTTTGACTTTTCCAGTTTTAATTTCCTTGACTCGCTTTTCTGCTTCCTTTGCCCATAATGCATCTATTTCTTTTTGTGATGGATGCAGGCTATCAAGGATCTTTTCAACCAAATTTAGTTTTTATATCTACCGGCAAAGACTCAACCATTGAAATCAATTCATTTGTCTTTGTTGTCATAGGTCACCTCTATTCTTATATATTTTAACATAATGACCCTTCTGTTAGACCGCACATATTCACTTTTTTTCACCCAGCAACAGTTAGAGTTGTCTATAAGTTGCCCACTTTGATTTATCAGCATAACGCCTTGCGGCGGTCGTTTTACCGCATCCTGTGGAGTGAATTGTTAGCATCAGGTGTATTTAAGATGCTTTTTCAAGTCGCTCTGCGACCCACACTTTGATTATGGATTGCCGTGGCACACCCAAACGCCTTGCTTCTTTATCCAATAACTGGATCATCCACAAGGGGAAATCGACATTCACCCGTTTTTGTTCCTGTGCAGGTCTCCTTGCTTTTCTTATATCAAGGTATTTGGAGATGTCCTCACCTTCATCAAATTTTCTATCAAGCTCTTTAGCTTTCATATATCTCAACCTCCTCTTTTCTGGATCGTCGCACTGAAATAATCCGGACCTTTTCGCTCCGATAAGTAATCATTGCCGACCAGTGCTTTTCTGAAATCCTGCCGATTACCAAAAACCTTGGCTCATCGATGGTTCTCAACGGAATCTCAATAAAGTCCGCATCATCCCATAATGCCTGAGCTTCATAAAAATCGATCCCATGCTTTTTCTTGCTGCTATTGCTTTTGGCGGGATCAAATTCAAACTCCATAGTATATTTATTATACCTTAAATATACCTGTAGTCAATTATTTTAATGCTAACGCTCCGGCTGACACGCCGGGGTAACAACCTTAATGCAAAACCAAACCACGTTTATTCCCGGTCGGGTGTCGAGCCGGTTGTTATGTCAATTCCTTTAATATGTGTTTTGCAAGTTTTTCGTCTATCTCGCGAAGCCTCGGGACGGGCTGTTTTTTACCGGTGGTTGGATTTTTATAGAGGTCATGTCGGCTACCATGTCTAACCAGAACACATCCTGAATCAGTCAGCTTTTTGATAAGGTCTTTTCTTTTCACACAGCAAAGGTAAGTTCTTTAACTTTATGTTTCTCTGGAACGTCCTCCATCGTTATAAGCATATATGCATCTTTCATGTTTTCCTCAAGTTCTTCCAATGTTTCACCCTGTGTCATTATTTCGGGATGCTCAATGAGTTTGCCAACCCAGAATTTATCACCTTTCCAGTAGATCATTTTTAATTTTGTTTTCATTTCTTCACCTCACAATGCATATTCAATAAAGTTATGATAGCACAAAAGAGGTAGATTCATGGCGATATCGTATTTCACCCGAGGTTATCTTTTCTCGAATCTTGAAGCCTGCTCCTGCATCAACTGGTCAAACTTTGTCCATCCCATCTTATACCCATATGAAGTTCCTCTTGGAAACCAGACTATTGAACCATTTGAAACGGCAAGTGTACCCAATACTATTCCATCTCGTTTCACTTGGAATTCGACATCTGCTTTCCCGAGTGCTAGCTGCGGAATTGCGGAATATTGAAAGAAACATCGTGTCTGGCCATTTTTTATCCTTTCTTTGACCTAACGTTTCGCATGAGCCGCACGGGACATGCCTGTGTAAAAACACGTTAAAACCGTGTCGGATCAATGCGGTTGTTATGCAGTCTTTTTTTGCTTTTTAATAATTTCAGCTAATGATCTCAATGCCTGATTTACAGATTCATGATCCGGGAAATATTTTGCAACGTCAGGTTCAATAACTACAACATTTGTGCCTTCTGCATACCTTTTTGCATACTTCCCCTGAATGCCTTTGCTGAAATCATATTCTTCGAGCATGTCTTTATCTTTTGGCATTCTCTTCATATTGCTTCCTTTCTTTTTTAGTTGCTTTTCTTGCACTTATTATCCTGATTTTATTTCCTCTTTCTGTATGCACAACTACCAGAAGACGACTTTTGTAAGAATTTCCAATTAAAATGAATCTGTCTTCTTCATCAGAATGCAGAGGATCATGAATTGTCAATGATAAAGCATCTCCGAAAGCTGTGCTTGCTTCATCAAAAGATACGTCATGAATTTCGATATTCTTTCTTGCTTTGTCTGAATCCCATTCAAATAAAAACATATCCCCTCATCTTTGGATTATTATAGCTTGCGTAAATGGGTTTGACAATGTATGGTTGGAAATTATTTATATAACGCCTGAGGTCGCAGGTGCGGCGGTCGTATCGCCGCATCCTGTGGAGCGATTAGTTATGGGGTCTCTATTTTTCTCTATTTTGGAGTTCTGCATTTATAGTTTGTGGATTGCGCCGTAAAAATGGAGGATAGGGCAAAATGCTCTTAATCAGGTTCTGCATTTATAGTTTGTGGATTGCGCGCACAATGAAAGAGCCCAAAAACAATAATCTGGTCATTCTCTATTGTAAAATAGGCAGCGTACGGAAATCGCCTGAGCAAACGTCGTCGAAAGTCCTGAAAAACTTTCGAGTAAAGCAGTGGGTTCCAGAGAATTTCATTTGCACAAGCATAAAACATACGAAGAAACTCTTCACCAAGCCCTTTGGCTTTCGTTTCATACCAAACATAACCGTTAACGATATCTTTTTCAACTTCAGGAAGAAACCGCAGAGTGTAAGTCATTTCCTTGATTCTATTCTTTTCCGAAGCTCATCCAGAGATAAAAGTTCTCCCGGACTGGACTTATATCTTGCAAGTCTTCTGTCCAATTCTGTCATGTGGCTCTCAGGGACTGGGACAGCAGCTTCTTCAGAAGATATTTTATCCCACAGATCTTCGACCAGAAGGATCTTTTCCGGTATGCTCAATTTCTCAATTTCTGGAATATCTATGACACGCATAGCCTGCCTCCTTTCTTGAAACTAATTTAATGATAACATTTTTAACTTTGTATATTTATTCCCAACTGCTATCATCAGCCGACCCCGCCACAGACGCTGGAAAGAAAAAGAAAAAAGGCTATTCGGGGTCGGCTCGATGAATTTGTTGGCCTCATTTTGTAATATTTTGATATGCTATTTCTAAGAGGGGGAGAAGGTCCTTTATCTCGTCCACTGCCAGAACAATTTTCCACCATCGGCTTCCTTTCTTGTGTTGGATTACCTTTTTTATCTTGTCTGAAATACCAACTTTTGAAAGGTCAAAATCCTGCCCTAAACAAAAAAGCAACTGATGATTCTGTGTTTTTCGGACACGAAGGAAGAAGGCATTGCGACCGGCTGGAGTTTGGAACCTGACAGACCACTTAACATATATTACTCCTAAATTCCATAAATTACGCTCGCAGACAGAGCTTAATTGATCGATTGCTTTTTGAAGGTCTTGAATTTGCTGTTCCCGAACAGAGTGCTCAGTGTACCACTTTATATCGTAGATACCTTGTGATCTTGTCGGAACGGGTTCGATAACTTCGGGTTCAACACGGTCAGTAACAGCATAAACTTTGCCTACGGCATCTTTAAATCTTTGTAATTGAATAAACTCAAAATCAAATGCGAGGAAATCTAATCTCTTTAACCCCGCAATCGTCGGCACCTGAAGTTCACGGGCTAATATTGCAACCTCTGGGCCTAGAATTTCGGGATGAGCAACAATGAAGTCTCCCATATCGTGAATCTCATCCTCGAAAGGAAAATCTTGTATAGGTGACTTATCGCCGACGATTATCTGTGCCATTTAATGTTCTTCTTTATTTATTGTCATTATTCCGGCCAATCGGCGGAGCTCACCTGACGCCGTAGGCGTTCAGGTGGAGCGCCTTGTTAGACCTGTTACTTGACGTGCTATTTTTAGCAAATTACGCAGTGCTTCATTAACCGACGTATCATCTGGAAACGCTTTTGCCACATCAGGACTGAGAAGAACAAGATTCGTTCCTTTTTTGTATTCCTCAAAATATTTGCCTCTTATCCCTTTTCCTAAATCTTCCCGCTTATACTCTTTTCGCATTTCCTCGTGTTTAACCTTCTTCATATATTTTCCTTTCCTGTTTTGTTGCGCGCCTTGCGCTTATTATTCTTGTTTTTCCGCGCCGTTCCGTATGAATAACAACCAATAATTGATTCATTCTGGAGTATCCAAAAGTCAAGAACCTATGCTCAAGAATGGAATGGTCAGGATCGTTAAAGGTTATCGCCAGTGGATCACCAAATACTGTTGCCGCCTCATGAAAAGAGATGCCATGTTTTTTGAGATTAGCATCTGATTTGTTGGGATCCCATCCAAATTCCATAAGCTATTTTATCATTATTTGATTGTCTTTTCTTTAGGGGGGTCTCCTACACTTTCAAATTGCAGGCATTAAGCAATACTCTTTTCATCTGTGCTGAAGTTTTAGCAAATTCCTTAGCTATTGCGATTAATTCTGAATGGTTCAACGCATCTTGCCGCAATACAAGAATTAGCGACTCTATCAAAGAGAAGTTCTTCGTATTTAAAGCCATAGTCATACAGTGTTCGATCCATCTTCTTCTTGTTTCATTATCTTTTGGCAAATGGCGCACGATTTTATAAATAGCGCAATCAGCAAAAAATATATTGTCAGTTGTTTTCGGAAGCCAAACCTTTAAGACACCTTCAACTTGCAGGGGAAAAGGCAAGTCAATAATTGCGACAAGAAGCGCATCTTGCCAGTTAGGTATCGAAGCAATGTCCTGAGGGTTAATGTCAGCAAGAGCATCTACAAGCCCACCGCCCAGAGAACCAGCTAATTCCTTCAGCGAATTACGATAGTCATGTGCACCGCATGTTGTACAGTAAGGCTTCATGCACCATTTTAGCTCATGCGCTTTTCTGATTATGTCGTAAAGTGGATTGTTCATTTTATTTTTTTTGGTCTAACGACAAAACTGTGCGGTGGCAGAACGCCATCCGAACGAGTGGTTTGTTATGCCTGTTCTCTGGATTCGCGTAATGCTTCTAATATTTCCTTTCGGGTAATCTTTTTGCTTAAGCCCGGAACGTCAAACGGAGACCGTATACGCTTAGATTTAGGTACAATAGAAAACATATCACCCTTACGGCGACGAATTACCACTTCTTCTTTCTTTGACTCTTCAAGAATATCCGCCAGCTTCTGCCGTGCTTTAGAATACGTATATATCTTCACAAATTATTCCACCACCTTTATTCCAAGATGTTTTGCCACATCACACATGCGGGTATCAAGGGTAATAAGCGGCAATTTGTTTTCAATACAACACTGCACATAATAAGCATCATATGCGTATATATTGAACCTAACGGCAATTTTCATAGCATCAAATATCTTCACTGGCACTAGTCTAACAGGTATTTTCTGTGAGATATCGAATGCCCGAAGGACTTCACGATCGTTGAGACGCCCTTTTCTTCTCACAGCGATTAAAGCATTGCCAATCTCATAGGGCAAGACTTCCGGAGAAATTATGTTATATCCGGATGTCTTTTCAATAATCCATCCACGATCATTCTCGTCAAGGGCAATTGATAAAAATACGCTCGCATCCGAAACAATTTCCATGGTTTAATTGTACAACTTAAATGTGGAGTTGTCAATATTTATTATTGAGGCATAATGCGGCGGTAAGCGGCCGCCCGAAGGGCGTGTCCGTCTTGACTGCCTGGTTCCCTGCCCGAGCGAAGCGAGGGCACAGGCAGTCACCGCTTACCGCCGCATTCCCTCCCGAGCGGAGCGAGGGAGGGAACGAGGTGCGTAACCCGCGCAGGCAGCAACCTTTGCGAAAACCTGCCGCGCATAATTGGCGTCGGGTTGACGCGGTTGTTCGGCGTCTTCATTCCTTTTATTTTTGAAAGCACAGTACTATCGCCATTTCACTTCGGCTCTGGTTGGCTGGTCTTCTTTGTTAAAATTTGTCCAGTTTTATAATTGTATATCCATATCTGTTTGAGCTGCATCTCTATGCTATAAATAACTACATTGGTGTCATATGGGTCTTTTATTTCAGGTGTCCAGCGAGTAGTATCTCTCGTGGCATGGAGAGGTGAGCCTATGTACAAAACTCTTATGCTATCTTTCAACCGTTTTGCTTCAGGACGTGGCATTGGCACTTTTAAGCTGAACTTTGAAAGGGGCTCCAAATCGCTCGAAAAGCGCACGATATATCGTGTTGCGTCTCTTTTTGAGACGCGGACTTTTGCGCCAAAGGCATTTTGACCTATATATGAACCTTTTTCACCGCTGTACCTGGTGAGATAGACAACGCTGTCCAACCCTCCAATGACCGGAATGGTTACAATGAATGCTTCTGCTTCGGCATCATAGCTTACTTTTTCATATTCATCACTGAACTCTGAATCTTGAAGCCTTAGAAATGCATACAAGCCGAGTGACTCCCTTGCTTTGTTCACTCGCGTTTGATATTCTTCATTCGTTTCAAATTCATTTTTTTCTACGAGTTCATGTTTTACCTTTCCATATACGGCCGCTGGATTATTGCCTGAATATTGTGGCGGCAGATGGGTCAATGAGATATCAAATGGTTTGGAATTATTGATAGACTTCTTTGCAGTATTGTCCTTTGCAAATGCAGGTTGATACAGAATAGTGAGAAACAGAAAGACGGCAATAGCCATTTTAATTGCCTTCATAATGGTCTCCTTAATTATTTATGCCGAATGCGGCGGTAAGCGGCCGCCCGAAGGGCGTGTCCGTCTTGACTGCCTGGTTCCCTGCCCGAGCGAAGCGAGGGCACAGGCAGTCACCGCTTACCGCCGCATTCCCTCCCGAGCGGAGCGAGGGAGGGAATGCCGAAGCTCACGGGGACGCGGCTGGTAAGCCGCTATCCCGTGAAGCGATTTGTTGTGCAAGTTTCTTTATTCTGTTCAGTTTGGTATTGATTTTTCCGGTCTTAATTTCATGTTCCCATATTCGGATTACTTGCCAGCCTTTCATTTTCAGAGCCTTTGTAATTTTCTTGTCTCTAATTTTATTTTTATCAATTTTGGTTTCCCAGTAATTTACATTTGATGCAGGCATACGGCAATGGTTGGGGCAACCATGCCAAAAACAGCCGTCAATGAACACCACTATTTTAAAATGTGGGAAAACAAAGTCAGGCTTACCAGTTAAGGGATAATTGCGTCGCCATCCGGTAATATGCTTTTTTTTGAGGAGAGAAAGAAATTTAATTTCCGTGGATTTCGTATCTCTGGACTTGATGCTCGCCATGATTCTTGAGCGTTCCATCTTTGAAAAAGTATCCACTGCTCACTTAATGATTTCTATCCAAGACTCATCAAACTTTATAGCTTTGAGAATCTCGTTTCGGTCTACAGCTGGAGGTTGTTTGATTCTTATGGCAAGCCTATCGTCGGGGACATCCTCTACTATGGTAAACTGAGACCCATGAGGTTGCCATGTAAAAATGTGCTGATTGCTTCCTTTGCTGAAGCCTTCTAAATTATTTCTTTCGTTCCATTGCCACCAAAAATCTTTGCTTGTATACAGAATTGTTTCAAACTCAAAAACAGCTGCTTCTAAAAGATCATCGGATTTAATCAGGACAACAGTTCGAACGTGTTTATAGAGTTTGCGGATTCCGGCGACTCGCTCATTCCAAATTGATAGAACTTTCTCACCAAGCTCGTTCGGGTCAACTTCGCTGATTTCTCGGTCGCCGAAAGAATAGACAGGAGAATTCCGGCCTGATATCAACCGGATTTTAGAAACAGTTGAAGGTCGCCTGTTCTTAACTGTTTTTGCGCCCCACGCCGTTTGTTGAAGAACTATATCGTCAAGGCCAACATTTGAGGGCTTCCATTTCGCACCCACCAGTCTCGCAAAGATTTCTTCCCAGTCTGGACCTTCAAGCCGAGCCGTTCCCCGAGAAGCAAGCAAATAAACGAGTTCGCGTCCCAAATTCAGCGCAAAGTCTTTGGGGAATTTATTTAACGGATACGGTGGCTTGTATTTCTCTACCGTTCGTAGCCTTGGCCCTTCTGCCATACCTTTCCCCTCTTTCAAAAATTCTCATCTGCCCATCAATCATTTGATACTCATAATTATTGAGCTCATATTCGACATGGTCGCTGTGCCAACGCTGCGCGATAAACAGATTTTTAAGAATTGCTTTCGCTACAGGCACTGGCAGGCTATTGCCGGCTTGTTTACGGGTTTGACTATAATTGCAAACAATTTGATAACTGTCGGGAAATCCCTGCAAACGCAACATCTCGCGCATAGTGAGACGCCTTTCGCCATTGACCAATAAATAATTATATGAAGCGCCTGCGCGCAAAGCGCACGAAAAAGGATATGCGCTAATATGGCCTGCTTTATTTTCATGCCATATTGTCGGCTCTTTAGTGGGCTTTTGTTTTTTTAGTCTATTCTTCTTTATATAGTCGGATGCGTAGTATTGCTCCGGCACATTTTTTTCTAAAATATCTTTTAGCGGCGTCATTGGGATGCCGCCTTTCGGCCAATCAAATGAACATGCTTTCTTAAACCCAACAATAAAGATGCGCTCTCGCTTTTGAGGCAAACCGAAATCTAATGCGTTGAAAATACGGAAATCCGCATGATAGCCTAATTCTTTCAAAGCCGTCATGATGCGCTTAAGAGTTTTGCCGTTATTATGACCTGCCAATAATTTCACATTTTCTAAAACAAATGCCTTTGGTTTTTTTGCTTCAAGTATGCGGGCGATTTCAAAAAAAAGAGTGCCGCGAGTGTCCTCAAAACCTTTTCTATGCCCGATTATGCTGAATGGCTGGCAGGGGAATCCAGCAAGAAGAATATCGTGGTCAGGGATATCATTAGCTCTTATTGCTGTTATGTCCCCCGCTGGTTTTTCTCCAAAATTTGCCTCATATGCCTCTTTGCAGGCGTCATCAATATCGCAAGAAAAAACGCATTTGACGGGCGTTCCTAACTCACAGGCTAATTGTTCAATAGCGATACGGAAGCCGCCAATCCCACAAAATAAATCAATGAATCTTATAGCTTTTCCATTCTTGCCGTTGTTATTTCCAGTGTTACTATTTGCCATGTCGCTATAGCTTACCATTATTGGCGAATGGTCTTCAATTGCCGTTAATTATGCCGTTATATTTTATGCACAACGCTAAACTAAGCCGACCGGCCACAGACCTTTGCCAAAACCAAACCAGCGTTATTCCGGGTCGGCTTGAGTGACTCGTTAAGTGAATAATATTTTTCTTTTAATAATATCTTCAATTGGTGTTATAACATTGTCCTTATATAATTTGTAAATTTCTACATCATCAAATTCTTCATAGTTATTTTTTTTATCTTTTTTATTGGATAGAAAAAATGGATGAGCGTTGTTTAGAAACAATGGATATATATAACTACGTACTTCATGTCTCTTATTCTCTTTAAATATTTCGTAAAAGTGTTTATTAACATTCCTTGCTGCTTCAAAAATAAAAAAAGTCCGTTTTAAAGATACATTGAATGATTCGCTTAAAAGTTTTAATCTTTTCAAATAATTATCATTTTTGATCAAATCTCTGTTCCATCCAATAGTAGTTTTGACTTCTATAATCGCCCAGTCCTTCTCATTTCTCTGAATCAAAATATCTGGTCTTACTTTACCTTTTTTATGTTCACAGAAGATTACATAATCTTGAGGAAGCAAAATTCTAAAATAATGAATCAACAAGTCTTGAAAAATATCAGATACTGAAAAATCAACCTCACGCCTAAACAAGACCTTATACTTCCATTGATAAGAGCGAATTTTAAATAAGTCATAAAAAAGCTGATAGGTTATGTCTTTGCAGGGCTTGTGGGTAGTACTAAGAAGTTCATTTAAAAAATCGGAAAACTTTTCAGATATAGGAGATTTGATTTTCATTATTATTAATTTTGCACACTTAACGATCTAAATAAGGCGCAGGGCAACCAGCCATTGCAAAAAACCACAGAGGCTAATTCCTGTCGCCTTGATTTTGTTGTTGTACGTGGGTCTCTTAATTTTTTATATTTTGAATGTTTCATTTTTAAATACAATTTCGGTGATATCAGAAAAGAATGATAGTAAATTCCATTCTGTGATTGGGGCCTCTCCAGGATGCGCGCATTGGCACCGCATATCAAAGCAGCTTCGCAAGCGTGTATGTTGGTTTGAATCTATTAGGCCCATTCCTTCAATAATCCAGAGAAGCACATTGTCGAATACTTCTCGTAATTCGCCAATGCTGCTAACATTTTGTGGTGAGTTAAATTTCTTGAATCTGCCAGTCTTTTGTGCCGCAATCTGAGAAGATGTGACGGTGAACCGTGCAAAGCCTGTGTTTTCAATCTTTTTATGAATACGGTTTACAGCTGCGCACCACCCCAGAATGACTGCCCCACGTGGGCAGCTTCTTTGAGCACTCCGGATAGCCTCTTGGATGTATTCATTTTCGTTTGGATCAGGAATAGCGGATAGAATCTGATTTAAGAGGATTAACGATGTAGCCGTTTGTGGTTGTTTAATAAAAGGTGTCAAAAGGTTTCCTCTAAAAGGCTTAGTGATATCGCCAAGAGTTGTTAAGTAGCTCGATCGCAGATTGTTCGAGCCAGCTAATTTGAGTAAATTCTCAAATGCGACATCATAAGTGCTGACAATCTCTGCAGCAACAATACCTGTCGTAGTAACTTCTGGCTTGATATCTGAAAACCACTTCCCGGCTAACTTCTCAGCCGTGACTTTCAGTTCTTTTTTGGAGATTCTATTGACATTCTCATTTCTAAGATTGCTCTGGAAATCGCGAAGCTCAATTAAGAATTGCTTGAGTTTTGAGTGCATAGACTATTGCAACTCCTCAATAAGTTCCGAGAGTTCTTTTTTGCCGGCTTCAGACAGGCGAATAGTTTTTAATCCTTTTTTGTACTTGTCAAAATCAAAGAGGCTTGCATTGTTCTGAAAATTGCCACCAAAATTATTCTTGTCGTAACATTTCCTATCTTGACACTCAGATCTAATATCTTCCACATTCGCCTCAAATTCACCGGTCGATAGAGCATTAACCAAAGCCTTTAATAAAGCGACCCGAATTTGAGATTCTGAAGTCCGTGTAGTTTTAAGATCATCAAAAAGAGAAAGAATTTTATCATCTTCTTTGTAAAACAACTGATTGAGGTGTTCGATTGTAATATTGTATTTCTCCATAAATTTGCGCGCCTTAACGTGAAGTTCAGTGGCCGTTAGGTCAGAGCCCTGTCCGGTAGCCGCTTTTGGCGTGATTGACCCCTTGTCTTCGGAAGGGGATTCTTTTGAAACTTTTGTGACGGTTCTGTGCAGTTCCTTATTTTTTCCTTCATCATACTTTCGACTTTCGAGAAAATCACGCAGGAGAATTTCGAAACAAGCCAGTTGAAGATTTTCAGGACATTCTTTGGTGATCTCCACAATCTTCTTCACTTCTTTCTTTAAATCTTCCATTTAAGTTTCCTCCCTTTATGCTTAGTTGTCTTGAAGTCAATAGGCCAGAATTCGCCCCCACCAACGCAGGCGATTATTTTAATTATATTTGCGTACAACAATAATTATACGAACTGTCGTACTTACCTAAAACTATTTAAACTATAGCAAATCCGGAAGCTTTATTAAATAGAAAAATCTCAAATAAATCAATTGAATGATATTTTAACTATTTCGTAAATTATGATATTATGGATAAAAAACGAAATAGTGGAAAATATGGAAAATCTGCCAGACACTAACAAAAATATCCTTCCCGAGTTTCAAAAGTTCCTTATAGAAAAAAAGCTTGCTCCTGAAAAAAACGTGCCGTTTCTTGCTTACTGGGTAAGCCGTTTTTTAGGATTTGCACGAAAACATGAGTACACTTCTACTGAATATAATGAAACAATTGTGCAGGAGTTTATTGAGACCTTGCGAACGGACAAGCGAATTCTTGATTGGCAGCCGAGACAGGCGAATAACGCAATAGTGCTCTATTTTTTCAATTTTCTCGGTAAAACCAGCGGAAAAGAGGGAGGCATTCTCAAGATTGCAGATACTTCCGGTATATTGAAGGAGATGCAGCGCTTAATAAGATTGAAGCATTATTCTTATAGCACTGAGCGAACATACCTTCAATGGGCTGAACGTTTCTTTTCTTATGCCCTTGCGTCAGAGAACAAAAAGATTGAAGATTTGTCTTCTGTTGACTTTAAAAACTTTCTGAGCTATCTCGCGCTCAAACGGAGAGTTTCTTCATCCACACAGAATCAGGCGTTCAATGCAATACTATTTCTTTTTCGCAATGTGCTTGGTATAGAAATCGGTGATCTCAGCAATACGGTACGCGCAAAGCGGGGGCAGAAACTTCCGGTTGTACTTTCAGTAGATGAAGTAAAAAGCCTGTTTGCCCATATGTTTGGCAAGAGTCTTTTAATTGCCGAATTGCTGTACGGTTCAGGGTTGCGTCTTATGGAGCTTGCACGGTTGCGTGTGCAAGACATTGATTTTGATGCAAACACGATTTTTATCCGCAGCAGCAAAGGTGACAAAGACCGTTCTACGATGCTTCCGGCAGCAGTAAAGGAGCGCTTAAAAGAGCATTTAAAAGCAGTCAAAGTGCTTCACGATAAAGATATTGCCACCGGACATGGATCTGTTTATCTGCCTGATGCACTTGAGCGGAAATATCCTAATGCTGCTAAAGAATGGCGCTGGCAATATGTTTTCCCTTCATCAAAACCGTCTGTAGATCCAAGAAGTGGTAAAGTTGGACGACATCATATCAGCGATAAATCTATTCAACTTGCGATCAGAGACGCGCTGAGAAAGGCGGGCATACCGAAGCATGCCTCAGTTCACACGCTCAGGCACAGTTTTGCAACGCATCTTTTGATGAAGGGCGTTAACCTCAGGGAGATTCAGGAGTTGCTCGGGCATAAGAATGTTGAGACGACAATGATCTACACCCATGTCCTGCGTGATATGACACATGCCCCTGAAAGTCCTCTGGATGTGCTTTACAAGGAACAGAAGTCATGATCGAAGACAAAAACGGCGAGCGTCCAGAATGAAGGTCGCTAAACTTTACAGCTTCCATGACATCCGTATCGAAGACATCCCTGTTCCGGAGACGGGGCCACGGGATGCTCTTTTAAAGACAAGGGCTTCGGGGATATGCTCGGGTGACGTTATGCAGTGGTACATTGAAAAAAAGGCTCCTCTCGTCCTTGGACACGAACTATGCGGAGAGATAGTCGCTGTAGGGAAAGATGTTACCTCTTTCAAGGAAGGTGACAGGGTATTTGTGCATCACCATGCACCCTGCTTTGCGTGCAGGCACTGCAAAAGAGGAGACTACGTGCAATGCGATACGTGGAGAAAAACAAACATATTCCCCGGCGGCATCTCTGAATATATACTCATACCGGAGATAAACCTTGAACATGACACGCTTCATTTACCCGACACGCTCAGTTATGAAGACGGAACCCTGACAGAACCGCTTGCCTGTGCAGTAAAAGCCTTAAAAAGGTCATGCATGAGACACGGTGATACGGCGCTTATCATAGGACTCGGTTTTATGGGTATTCTCAACGGAATCGTTTCCCGTAAATATGGAGCTGAAACAATAATCGGAACGGACAGGGTGCCTTTCAGGCTCAATCGTGCTATTGAACTCGGTTTTGATCATGTTATTGATGTCTCACAGACTGATGTTACAATAGGATTACAGAAAGTTACGGGGAGAAAAACAGCAGACATCGTACTCGTGTGCCCCAACTGTATTGATGCACTCAAGACAGGTCTTACGCTCACAGGTGAAGGCGGCTCACTGGTGATGTTTACTCCTGTGAAACCCGGCGAACTTCTCACTATTGATCCAAATGAACTGTACTTTAAAGATATAAATATTATCACGAGTTATTCATGTGGACCGACTGATACGGCTGACGCTCTCGAACTCCTGAAACAAGGAATCGTGACTGCTGAAAAGATTATTACCCACAGGTTCCCGATAGAAAAAACAGAAGAGGCGTTCAGAGTTACAGCAGAGGCAAGAGATTCATTGAAAAGTATTATAATATTTGAATGAATTCAAACTTTTCAGTAATCTCCCCTGACCCTCTTTGTTAAAGAGGGGGTTATTTAACCAAAAAAATGCAATTGATTGTAGAACCAGCGGCACAGTGCCTTCAAAGTCTTTTGATTTCAATCGCGACTTTTGTCGGGACAAAAGACTTTTCAGTCAACCTTGCCTCCCATAAATGCATTTTTCGGGTAAACAGTCCCCCTTTTCTAAAGGGGGTGACGGGGGATTACTAAAATTTCTATGCTTTATAAATAAACCTCCCCGCCGCAGAGACGGCGGGGTATATGAATTAATCAAATTATTTAATTCATATTATGAATAATAAACATAATAAGAAGTCTGAAAAGGAAAAAGTTGCCCTATCATGTGACTGGGAAAAACCGGCCTCCCGCACACGTTCAAAAAAAGAGCCCCACATAAAAAACAAAACCCGGATCCATAAATACAAAGGCAATTTCACATGGAAGGGAATAAAAACTGAAAGGTATAAACCTGTTGCACAAGATTGGGCTCGTGTTATACGGCAATCAGTCATTGGCAACAGAGGAGAAACAACAAAGTTTCATCTCAGGTATTTTGAAATTGCTCCCCGTGGTTACACAAGTTTCGAGGTACACAGGCATGAACATGTTGTTATCGGAATACGGGGGAGAGGTATCTGTATTCTCGGGAAAAAGAAATGCCCCGTCGGGTTTCTTGATGTTCTTTACATAGAGCCGAACATGCCTCATCAATTAAGGAATCCTTTCGAGAAGCCTTTTGGGTTCTTCTGCATTGTCAACGCAAAAAGGGACCGTCCAAAGATCCTTCGTAGAGACCATACCTAACCTCTATTATTCACAAATTTCCGCTTCTTGTTTTCTGTTATTTAAAAATATTAAAATACCAAACCTGTCTAAAATAAAGATTACCCCTTTAAGAAATTAAGGGATATGGCTTAATTTCAGAAGCAAAATCACGGGTAACCTCGATGAGATCGGA
>Ga0209163_1001694_pt1 | contig 22041 bp, 17 predicted proteins | sample MTBAKSrepl2MetaG_FD_187457 | JGI IMG/M metagenome (GOLD analysis project Ga0209163, IMG submission 187457) | Enrichment culture microbial communities om Arthur Kill intertidal strait, New Jersey, USA, that are MTBE-degrading - MTBE-AKS2 (Arthur... | ecosystem: Environmental > Aquatic > Marine >...
AGGCTCAGATTCACGCCGGCGGACGGGGCAAGGGCGGCGGCGTCAAAGTGGTCGACAGTCCGGATGAAGTCTTCCAAGCGGCCAAAGACATCCTGGGCAAGCCCTTGGTCACGGCCCAGACCGGTCCGGAGGGCCAGATCGTCCGCCGGGTGCTGGTCGAAGCCGCCCATCCGGTCAAAAAGGAATTTTACGTGGGCTTGACCCTGGACCGCAATTTGGCCAAACCCGTTTTCATGGTCAGCCCGGCCGGCGGCATGAATATTGAAGAAGTGGCCGAGAAGAGTCCGGAGTTGATTTTTAAGGAAGCCGTGGACCCCCGCCTGGGGCTGCTGCCTTTCCAGGCCAGGAACCTGGCCCAAAGCCTGGGCTGGACCCAGGGGGTTTTTCGGGCGGGTGCGGCTATTGTTTCGAGTGTTTACCGGTTGTTTTCTTCCCTGGACGCTTCCCTGGTCGAAATCAATCCGCTGGTGCTCACCGACCAGGATCAGCTTTTGGCCCTCGACGCCAAGATCAATTTCGATGACAACGCCCTGTTCCGCCACCCGGAGGTCCGCAGCCTGGAAGACCCCTACGAAGTGGACCCGCTCGAACTGGAGGCCGCCCGGAACGACCTCAACTACATCAGGCTGGACGGGAACATCGGGGCCATGGTCAACGGAGCGGGCCTGGCCATGGCCACCATGGACCTGATCAAGCAGGCCGGGGCCGAACCGGCCAATTTCCTGGACGTGGGGGGCGGGGCCAATGCCGACATGATCGCCGCCGGTTTCCGGATCATTTTGTCGGACCAGCGGGTCAAGGCCATCCTGATAAATATCTTCGGCGGCATCCTCCGCTGTGACGTGCTGGCCAAGGGAGTGATTCAGGCGGCTTCCAAGGAAAAAGTCGAAGTCCCGATCATCGTCCGCCTGGAGGGCACCAATGTGGAAGAAGGCCGCCGACTGCTCAATGAGTCGGGCCTGAAGTTCGCCGTGGCCCGGGACCTCAAGGACGCCGCCGAAAGGGTGGCCGCGCTGGTCAGGAGTTGACATGAGCATTTTGGTTAACCAAGAAACCCGAGTCATCGTTCAGGGCATCACCGGCGGCGAGGGCCGGTTTCATACCGAGCGCATGCTCGAATACGGGACCAAGGTCGTAGCCGGGATGACCCCGGGCAAAGGCGGCCAGGAAGTCTTGGGGGTGCCGGTCTTTGATACCATCGCCCAGGTCTCGACCAGGATGGCCGCCGATGCCTCCGTGATCTTTGTTCCCCCGGTCGGGGCCGCCGACGCCATCATGGAAGCCGCCGCCGCCGGACTCAAGGTGACGGTCTGCATCACCGAAGGCATTCCGGTCCTGGACATGGCCCGAGTCAGGCATTTCCTGAATGAGCGCCAGACCGTCCTGATCGGCCCCAACTGTCCCGGCATTATTTCCCCCGGCCAGACCAAACTGGGGATCATGCCCGGTCCCATCCATAAGCCCGGCCGGATCGGCGTGGTTTCCCGCAGCGGCACCCTGACCTACGAGGTGGTCGATCAGCTCACCCGGGCCGGACTAGGCCAATCCACCTGCATCGGCATAGGGGGCGATCCGATCGTCGGGCAAAATTTCGTGGATATTCTTAAGCTGTTCAAGGAAGACGATCAGACGGACGCCGTGGTCCTCATCGGCGAAATCGGCGGGCGCGCCGAGGAAGACGCCGCCCAGTACGTTAAGAACGAGTTTAACAAGCCGGTTTTTGGTTTCATTGCCGGCCGCACCGCCCCGCCCGGCCGCCGGATGGGGCACGCCGGGGCCATTATTTCCGGCAAATCCGGTACTGCGGCCGACAAGATCGCCGCCCTTAAAGAGGCCGGCATCCACCTAGTGGAGAGCCTGGGCCTCCTGGGCGAGACGGTCAAACACACCCTCAAGCTGTAACAAGCTGTAAATCGACCTACCTACTTAAGCCTACCACACTAACCTACCCCGACGCCGCGCCCAAGCGCGGCGTCTTCTTTTGATCGGAAGTTCATCATTTAATCAAAGTCCTAAAAAGTATCTGATCATAGTCACAAAAATCGCCAAGCCGGCTTTGGCTGGTTTGGGTTTTGGGTTTAATCCCCTGTTTGACAGTAAAGTAGTAAGCGACCGTTAATAACATATTGAATTTAATTGAATATACTATTTTTGTCCCGAAACCGGTGTGTCTCTGCAATTTCAAGGTGTGATCCTGTGGTTCTGGGCCCGATGGGCGGCCATGGACCAAACCCCTGGCCCCTTCTTCCACAAACCGCTTTTTCACCCGCTTGGCCTGACGATACGAAAGACCCATCTTAAACCCAACCTCCTTCAGCGTTATTCGTCCTTCCAACACCATCCTCAGCAGGTGATACCTCGTCCGCTCTTCCTGGCTCATGATCAATATGTCCCTTCCCATGGGGACATTTTAACGCAGCACTTAGAGAGGACATTTTTATGTTGCTAACACATGGTATTTTCTTCGTATTGACCACCGGGGAAAAAATATTGTAATATCTTAATGAGTGAAAAAGTGGGGAAAAATTTAGGGTCCGGAAGGGGGAAGTAATCATGAAACGAAAAGCGATTATCGGCCTGGTGGCGGCTAGCGCGTTTCTTTTATGGGCTCGCTCCCCGGCCTGGCCGGACTGAGGCGTAAATCCGACCAATAATCAAAAACAGTCTTAGATTCCCCAAAACGGAACCGTTTCAAACCGGTTCCGTCTTTTTTTCGTCCTCCAGCCGTTTCCGGCCCCTGGTTCAATCCAGGGGGGAAAAGGTCACCGGCCCGGCCCGGCTTTTCCAAAGAGATACGGCCAAGGATGGGACGGCCGGCTCACTCGGCCGGCCGGCCGCGTCTGACTTCGATGACGGTCACTTCCGGCGGGGCCAGAATCCGCAGAGGCGGCCCCCAGGTCCCGGTCCCCCGGCTGGTGTACAGGGCCGAGCCTTTGTCCAGTTGATAGAAGCCGTTATAAAGCGGATAAACCAGCCTGGTGAGAAAATTGAAGGGAAAAATCTGGCCGCCGTGGGCGTGGCCGGAAAGTTGAAGGTCAAAATGTCCCAGCGAGGCCGGTTCGATTTCGGGCCGGTGTTTAAGGACCAGGGTGAACAGGGCTTGATCGGCGGACGCAAGCAGGGCGGGCTCGTCCGGCCTGGTCCCGGCGTGGGGGTCGTCCAGACCGACAATATTGATGACCCCGCCCAAAGTTACGACCTGGTTGCGCAGGACTTGGAAGCCGCAATCTTCCAGGCAGCGCCGGGACCAGTCCAGGCCGGCGTAAACTTCGTGGTTGCCCATGACCGCGAATTTGCCCAGTCTCGGCCGCAGCCGGTCAAAGGCCTGACCCAGCTCTTCATGTGGCAGAATCAGGCCGTCGACCAAGTCCCCGGTCGAAACGAAAATATCCGGCTCCTCCGCTTCAACCAGCTCGACCACCTCGGCGGCCTGACCCACCTGGGTCATTAAACTTAGATGCAAATCCGTGATCTGGGCGATCTTGAGGCTTTCAATACCGGCCGGCAACTTGTCCGAAACAACGGCCAGTCGTTCGATCCGGAGATGCCGGGCTTCGAAGAAACCATAGAAAAATGAGAGCAAGGCCAGGCCCAGGGCGGCGAGAGCCATGAACCTGGGTCCCGGGACCACGGCCGGCCAGGCGGCCAGGCGGTGGGAAAGGGCCAATCCGGCTTCCACCAGCCAGGACAGGGCCGAAGCCATCAAAGCCAGAAAGATGAAGCCCATCCAAAGGAAACCGGTCCAGGCCGCGACCTTGGCCAAGGAATAGTGGCCGTTGTGCTCCAAGACCCGGGAAGCCACTGGGGCCACGATCATCAAGGCAAAAAAGATCAACACCAAAGGCCGGGCCAGGCGGACATCGGCCAGAAGCCAGCGCAGACGGAGATAGACGGCCAGGTGAACCGCGCTGTACAGGGTAAAAAAAACGGTTAAAAACGCGATCACGGCGCCATTCCTAGCGATGAGGCGGATGTCATCTCAGCCGCGCCAGGCGGCCAACGACGCCACCAGACCTTTGACCTTGTTTTCAATCTCCTTGAGGTCATGTTCATCGGGCCGCCCGCGGATGTCGCCCAGCCGGCCCTTGAGGTTGGCTTCCTCCCGTTTGTGAAACTGCCCGACCACATGCCACTCCCCGACGACCTGGAGGCCGAGGTGCTCGAAGAAGGAAGCGAGCCATTTGGTCAAGGGCACGGCTTCGTTGACTCCGATGTGGGTGCCGGAATAAGTGCAGAAGCCCACGGCGAATTTACCCGGTCTTTGCGGAGCCGAGGGTTTAATGCGGTCCTTATGGTACTCCTTCAGCTTTTTCATGACAAAGTCCTTCATGGTCTCGGTGGGCAGCCAGGCGATGACCGGAGAACCCAGAAAAAGCAGATCATAATCATAAAGGTCCAGGTCGGTTTCCGCGGCCACCTTGACCAGTTCGGCGGAAACGCCTTCGACCCCGAGGGTCTCGTAAATCTTTTTCGCCACCTTTTCCGTGTTGCCACCGAGCGAATCATACAAAACCAAGGCTTTCATGTTTTCCACCTCCCGGAAATCAATCAGAAAATATTCATGGAAGCAAAACCGGCCGCGACTGGAAATAAAGATTACTTGGGCAGGATAAAATAGAAATTGTTGCCCTTTTCCGTGGTCTCATATCCAACCCGGCCGCCGTGCAGTTCCACGACTTCCTTGACAAAAAACAGTCCGTGCCCGGTACCCCGCTCCTTTTCGACGTTGCGGCCCCGATAGCCTTCCTCGAAGATGCGGCCGTAATCAGCGGGAGCGATGGGCGGGCCGGTCGAGAACAGATTGAGTTTAATACCCGCTTCGCCGGGGTCGAAGGCCTCGGGCACGACCTCAAGTCCATAAGCGATATATTTCCGTTCGCTCCCGTACCAGGACACCGGCCGGGTGTACTTGACGGCGTTGGACAGCAGGTTGGCGTAAACCTGAGAGATCAGTCCTACGTCCACCACGGCCTCGATGCCCTGGTCGGGCACGCCGCCGGCGGACAGATCGATATCTATGCCCCGCTCCCTGAGCCGGGGCAAAAATCTTTCCACCTGAGATTCGATGATGTCCCGCCGGAAATTGCAGGTTTTTTTCTGAAGCACATAGCGGCCCTTTTCAAAATGGCTCTGGCGAAGCAAGGTTTCCAGGAAAAGGCTGGTGTTGATGTAGTGCTTCTGAATGTGATCGAATTCTTCCTGGAGACCTTCGTTGGCGTTGGCCAGCTCGGCGCTGAGGTCCCGCAAACCGGCCGGAAGCTCCTGGGGCGGGGCCTGGACCAAGTTCAGGCATTGCTGCTGGATTTCCTTAAGTCGCCCCATCTTCCCGGCCAGGCGTCGCAGGTAGACCTTGAAAAAGATATTGGGGACGATGACGTTATGGCCGATGTCCGCCACAAGTTTCTTGATAAAAGCAATATGTTGCTGATTTCGCCGGGACAGGAGCCTCTGGACGAGGGACAAGGCCAGCAGATCGGCGTATTTCCGGGCAAAAAAAAGTTCCCCTTCATTCAAGAGTGTTTCGGAGCCCAGACCCAGCATGCCGATGATCCGGTTTTGGTCCAGGCCGGAATCATCCAGGGCCACGGCGCCTCCATTGTGCAGCGGAATCAGATAATCATCTCCTTCCTGCCGGGGCTCGGCCGAAATCTGGACCGCCAGTCTTTGGCCGCCGTTCCGGCGGACTTCCAGATCGGGCCGGGTGCTGGCCGCCAGGACGGCCCAAGTCCCGGATTCGTTCAGGTAGAGCGAAGCATTCCAGCCCAAAACCACCTTGGGCATCAGGACAGCCAGGTAATTGAAGTCTTCCAGTTCATGAAACTCGAGGGTCAGGTCCAGGAAGGCTTTGGCAATCGAATCCATGATCGGGGTAAACCGATAATGTTCGTGACTGACCAGCGTCTCCCGAATGCGATTTTCAATGAAAGCAAGACGGTCCACAAACTCCCCTTGTCCGAATCAACAAACTTAAGAGGAAAAACCTATCCCGTTTACGACTTCAATCCCCCCGGCCGAAATCCGACCCCGCCCCGGCAATGCTCCAGCCCCCAATATTATTTTTAAACTGAAAAAAGACGTTTTCCAAGTCCTTTTTTACTTTTTTATCCCATGAATAAGGGCCTCCGGTCAAATCGATCTCAAAAGTCAACTACTACCGGCTGTAAGCCGGTAGCTTGAAACCGTGGCCGCCTGAAGTCGGCTAAGGAGACAGAGTGAAGTCGTCATCGTGGGCGCGCTCGGCCAGGTCTTGCATGGCGATGTATTGCCTGATCACATCATCGTGACATTGCCTGATGAAGCGGCAAAATATCCGCGCGCCCACAGATGACGACCCCAAAACTCTTTGGACAATCGGCGATATTCGCCCAACATCTTACTAGAGGTTTTTCCCTTGATTCGACCCATCACCTCGCTGACAGACCGATGCGGCGGCATGGACACAAACAGATGGACATGATCTTTGGAGAGGTGGCCTTTGAGTATCTCGTTGTCCAAGGATTTACATATTTCACGGACCAAGTCCCGCAACCGCACGGCTACGTCTCCAAAGAGAACCGGCTTGCGGTATTTCGTAATCCACACCAAATGGACTTTAAAGTCATAGACAGCATGCGACGTCTTGCGATAATGTTTCATACCGCAAGCCTACTAAAGTCTTCGCCTCAAGGCGAGGGATTTTCTCCCATTCCCCGAAGAGGACATTAAAGTTTTTGAGGATTAAACCCTCCGTCCAGTATTTCCGTGAACACTCCCCTCAGCTCCCTGGACGGATACAAGAGCGGGCCAAGTTTAAAACCTCAGAATGGCCTTACTTTATTTATAATTTGACCCAACCCGGCTACAGCCGGGTTACACCTGCCCCTCTTTCCGGTTACGGTTCGGCCCGCTTGGCCTTCTCCAACACCTCGGCCTCGGTCAAGGTTTGGTTCGGATGATAAGAAAGGCACAAGGGGGCGTTTACCTTAACCGGGGGGCCGATCTGGCCGGCGGAGACCACAAAGAATTGACCGGGGGCCAGGGCGGCCAGACCTCGGCCCGATCCGCCCCGCTCTTCCAGCATTTTTTTGATCTGTTTAATGCTCTGGGGGGCGTTGGCCAGACCGAAAAACCAGGTGGAAAACTGGCCCAGGGCGTTATAGTCCACGTCCTTGGGATTCTGAGTGGCCAGGATCAAGCCCAGGCCGTATTTGCGGCCCTGGGCGGCTAAACGCAAAAGACCTTCCTTGCAGGCGGTGGTTCTGACCGCGGGCAGGAAATCACGGGCCTCATCCACGACCAGCAAACCGGTCAGCCCCCGGTCGGCGGCGGGAGGATGGGTCTGGACCCAGGTGAAAAGTTCCATAGCCAACCGGGCCAGGAACTGCCGGCGCATTTCCAAATGGGGCAGGCCGATCAAATTAAGGACCGAGATTCGAGTCCGCCGGTTCGACTGGTTCAAACCGAAGAGCACGGCCGGGTCCAATTTTGGTCCGCCTTGGCCGAGCAAGGGGTCGGTCTGAAGCCTGGCCCGCAATAGATCGGCCATTTCCTGGGCCAGTTTGGGGGCCGCCCTGATCTTGGCCCCGGCTTCCACGGGCAGTTGACTCAACAGATCGATGAAAGCCGTCAAATCGCCGCCGCCCCGCTCGGCGAAATACCTGAGGGCCGCGGCTAAAACCCCCTTCAGCTTCTTGGTCTTGCCCGAACGTCCGGTGACGGCTATTTCCTCGAGGCTGCCCAAGGCCAGTTGGACCGTTTCTTCCAGGGCGTCCTTGTCCCCGGCCACGGCCAGAAAGTCGGGCATGGGATTCAAGTTCAAGGGCCGGCCGGCCCTATGGCCGGGAGTCCAGACCGCCACCCCGACCCGGCTGAAGTATTCCGCGGCCTTGTCCGCGTCGCCTTCCGCCCAATGGCCAGGCGGTTCGGGCCAGGGATCGCCCAATCGGGCCAGGTCGTTGGCCGAGTCGATGACTATCGAGGGCAGTCCGAGCAGGGCCGTTTCTTCGACCAGCCGCCGGATCAGGACGGTCTTGCCCGCCCCGGACCCGGCCATGACCACCACGTGCCTGGCCAAGGCCGCCGCCGGTAAGGACAAGGTCCGGCCGGGTGAATCACCTTCCAAAACGCGTCCCAAAGGCACCTTCAGGCTGACAAAGTCCGGCGGCCGCCATTTGGGCTGAGAACTTTCTTCTTCCAACCGACCGGAGGTCGACGAGTCCTTCGGCGGCTGGTATTTCGGCTGAGCCGAAACTTCTTCTATCAACTCGGGCGCGGCCTGACGCATCAGGCCGATCCGTGAAACCGGGGTTCGATTTTGCAGCCACTCGGTCAAATGCGGCTGAGACCTGGTCTCCAGCTCCCGGAGGGCATAAAGAGTCCGCAGATCATCATCGCTCAGGTCCGCGAATTTACCTCCGGCCCGGAGAAAGGCGGCCGTGACGGCCTGGGTTTTGGGGCCTTCCGGGATGGGGTGACGCCTGATGATAAAGAGCCGGCGGAAAGCGAGGTTCCGGTCCACGCCGGAGGCGGTCAAGGCCGCCTTGAGCCGGGCCAGGTAAGCATTGGGATGAAGTTTCTGAACGGCCCGGAAACAGATATGGGTCTCCTCGGCCCCGGCCTTGATGTAGACCAGGGCCAGCCGGGCGTGCAGAGGCGTATAGGTCTGTCCGCCGCCGAACTTAGTTTCCAGGACCACGTCCAGGTCATCGGGCAGACGGCTTTCCTTGACCAGGCAGCGGCAGGCGCATTGGATCAGCCCGCCCAGCAGGTCTTCATTCTCTTCATCAAGCAACTGGCCCAGGTCGGCTTTTCCCCGCAAGACTTCGAAAGAATTATCGATCTCCTTGAAAGCCGGCGGCAGGGACGGCGTCGGGACCGAAGGGACAAGCTCACTGAAAGAGGCCGCCTCGCTGACCCGGCCCTGGGCCAGGCAGTTCCGCCGATGAACCTCGCATCTTTTCAGTATCTCCCGGGGGAGCAGCCCGACCACTTCTTCAAAGGCCTGGGGTTTGAAGGGCCAGGAAAAATAAGGCGGGGTAAAACCGGCTTCCCGGTAAGCCAGGGCCAGACGCCGTTCGACCAAGCGCTTGACCGTCTCGGCTTCTCCGGCGGGGGATAGAGCCCTGGGCGGTTCAAAGCGGTCGGTGCTGGACTGGAGCACGGTTTGCCGCAGGATTTCCCAGGTCGATTCGAGACAAACCACCAGGTTCAAAGTCCGGCGGGTGTGATCGGCCAGCGCGCTCAGGCCGCGCCCTAGGCCTTCGATGATGGCCAGGGAAGCCTTTTGGGCGTCGGGCGGCTGGCCCGGGCCGGCCGCACTTGCGGCCAGATGATGTTCGGCCACGATGGCGTCCAACTGGTCGAAAGCCAGAAGGGTCGGCCCGCGCAGGCTGAAGAGCCACGACAGTCCTTTGACGATGCTCAGGGGTGTCTGCCGGGCTTGTTTAAGACCAAGGCACCGGGCCTCGGTTTGAGTCAAGCTCAGGCCCAAAAGCCAATTGTACCCCAAGTGGCCCAGGACCAAATCGTCGGAATTCCATAAAATCAAGGCCCGGATCACATCCTGGTGCTCGATGGTCAAGGCCTTGGACCGGCCGGCCAGGATTTTTAAGATTTTAAGGGTGTTTTTGACCAGCAAGCCTCGAGGCATGCGGGCCAGGGTCCTGACGTTCCGGACGGCTTTGTCCCGACCCAGCCCCAGGTATTCGAACAGGCCTTCCAGGACCGAAACGTATTGGGGCCGTTTTTCCGGTTCCCGCAGGGAAGTGAGGCAACCCAAGAGGAGGGTCTCCCAAAAGTCCTTGACGTCGGTCAGGTCGGCCAGGATAAAGGTGGTTCGTCTTTCGGCCGCTTCCCGCCGGAGTCCGGCCAAAAAATGAGTCTTGCCCGCCCCGGCCTGTCCGAGGACGACCCAGCCCAAGGGCGAGGCCGGATGATCCTGTCGGCCGACCAGGCGGCATCGCTCGACGACCTCATTCCGGAGCCGGCCGTTAAGTTCGGGTACGTCGTAGGGGACATCCTGCCAGACATGATCCAGGCGCATGACCCAATCGAAGTCGACCGAGCTGAAAACGGACAGGGCGTCCAATCTTTCAGGCCTCCATATATATGATATGCCTCTTGATCCCGGCCAGGTCCACGGCCGCGGCCTGGTCCTCGGCGGTGATCTCCTGGGGGTCATCCAGGGACCAAAGGACCAGTCTTCCGGGATTCTCGCGCTGGAGGCGGAGCAGTTCCCGGTCCAGAAGGGGCCGGGGCAGGTCCGGGAGCAAGGGCCGCAGGTCCTTCAAGCGCACCCTGACGTTCGACCGGCCGCCCGAGGCCTGAAGATAGGCGCTTCGGATGCGGGCGGGCGGGTCCGGGAGCAAGGGCCGGGCCGCCGTCACCTCCATCGATTCATCTTCCGGTGATAAAAATTCGGCCAGGGAGAGGTTTTGTCGCTCCAAATAGGTCTTTAAACGGCCCAAGAGGCCTTGCAATGCCTTGACCGCGAATTTGGACTGGGAGATTTCGGCCTCCAGATGACCGGCGGCCCAGGCCCAGCCTTTTTCGGTCAACCGGACGTGATTGGCCCGGCCCCGCCTCTCGATTTCGATCAGACCGGCTGCTTCGAGCGGTCTTCGCTCCTTGGGGGTCAAAGCCGGCTGAAGTTTCGAGATCATCGGCTCTTCGCCGGTGAACAGCAAGTTCCACAGCACCAGAACCTGTTTGGGCGATGGCTGGAAATTCATGGTCCACTCCTTAGAATGGACACATTTTACAATAAAGCGGCCCGGGGGGGAAGCCCTGAACCGGCCCGGAACATGCTCCCCAAATGCCGATAAGGGGTCAGGGGCCGGAGCGGTCAAAAATGCAAAAGCTGCCACCAAAAGAGGAAATTAATCTTCCCATTGTGAGACGACAATATTAAATATTTCTCCAGAGATTTGCGTGGATGTCCTCGCAAATCTCGGATAATTGATCCTGTAAGCCTCGGGGCTGTGTGGCTCTTCGCGGGTATGCTCATGATGTCCGTGATGGGGATGGGGTTGGACAAAAAATTTCTCTTTAAATCCTTGGAAAACAAAGACAAAAATAAAGCTCACTGAAATAAAACCCGATAGCCGCTTTTTATAGTCCACCTACAGATCATCCATTTAAAATTAATTAATTATAAATTATAATTAATTTAATTAATTTATCAACCATAAAGTCTATCCGGCCAATTTGCGGGTGCCCCACAGCTCTGCGGTAGGATAATTGGCTGTGGGGCACCCGGCTCGCAACCAAAGCGATCGGCGGCCTTTTTGACCCGAGACCCGAAGGTTTGAAGGTCGGAAGTGTGGCCGGTGACAGCCGTGATAAGTAATGTCAAGGGGAAAAAATAGATTTCCCTTCCCCTCAAGCCTGCCTGGGGCAGTTTGCCTTCACCGCCTGCGTCTCGCCGGTCTTTTTATTCCCGACCTTCGGCCGCCGACTGGTATCGCGACCAGACACAATACTTAATTATTGCCCATGATCATTTGCCTGGCTGAAGTTTCGTGATAAATTACGGAAGCGCAATATTTAAGAAATTAAGTATTGTGTCCCCGGAATCCCCGGGGATAAAGGTGGCCTGGGCATCCTGCCCATGATTCTCACGGGCTGGAAGGCCGGGCCACGACGGGCCACCGTTACCGAAGGATTACATCCACATATAGTAATTTTTTGACATGCTGCTACATGATATGGTATAAAAACCATCATCCTTCTGCTGATTACCCAACCTCGAAAACGGGGGGACAGGACCCAGGCCGAAGCTGGAGTGCGGGTGACCAAGGCATTATTTTATAATAGTTTCAAATTGTTATTTATGAGTCCGACCGGACTTTAGGCAATCGGTTTCGGTCCGCTAAAAGGGGGCATGCCGTGAACAAGGCCAAAATTTTGGTGGTCGAAGATGAATTCATCGCGGCCCGGAACATCAAAAACCATTTGGAGGGGGCGGGTTATCAGATCAGCGCTCTGGTCCCTTCGGGAGAGGAAGCCGTTGTTCAAGCGGAAATCGAGCGGCCCGATCTGATCCTCATGGACATCGCTTTAAACGGAAAAATTGACGGCATCGAGGCGGCCTGGCGCATCCGGTCCAAGCTGGACGTCCCGGTGGTTTATATCACCGCCCTGACCAACGAGGAAATCGTGGCCAGGGCCAAGGAGACTGAGCCCTTCGGTTACCTAATCAAGCCCTTTGCCGGTCAGGACTTGCAGGTCTCCATCGAAATGGCTCTGCGCAGGCATCTCTGCGAAAAGCGGCTCAAGGAGGCTGAAGCCAGGTACCGGGGGATTTTCGAATGTTGCGGCAGCGGTTTTTATCTGCTTGAACCTCTGGATGAAGGCGCGGATTTCGTAGTCAGGGAGATGAATCGGGCCGCGGAGCTGCTTGATCGGGTGAGAAAAGAAGAGGTCTTGGGCCGGTCTTTCCTGGAATCCTTCCCCGGCGCTGAAGAATGCGGTTTACTCGGACATATTCAAACCGCTTATCGAACCGGCCAATCAGAGTATCTTCCGGGCATCTTCTACCAGGACCACAGACTTTCCGGCTGGCGGGCCTGCTGCCTTTATCGTTTGCCTTCCACCCAGGTGGTCAATCTTTTTCGGGACGTATCCGAATATAAACAGTCCGCGCTGGAAAAAGAAAAGACGATCGATGAGTTGCATAAGGCCCTGGACGAATTTAAGCTTTTAACCGGTCTGCTGCGCATCTGCGCTTCCTGCAAAAAAATCCTGGACGAAAACGGCCGGTGGCGTCAGATCGAATCTTATATTCAAGAACATTCCCCGGCCAGATTCACCCACACCATTTGGCCGGACTGCGCCCGGCGGCTCTATCCGGATTTGTTCAAAGAATAAACTTGAGTTAAAATAATCCAATGCCGGCGGACCGGGACATTCAGGCCATGCTGCTGCGGGTCAGGCCCCTTCTGGGCGCTCACCCGGATATCATGAAGGACTACCTTTTCTACAGGAGCGAGGTCGAATTTCAGAAAGCCCGCCTGGACCGGGCCGAAATCAAAGCCCTGCGGCGGTTCGACCGGTTTCTGGTCAAATACCAGGATTGGATTGTCCGGAAAGTTTATGACCCGGAGACCTTGACCGAAGCCAGGGACCAGTTCGGCCGGGACCATTGGTGGTGGCACCTGGACGAAACAGGCGACGGCCATAAACTGTTGAAAAAACCGAGCCTCTCGGGCAAGACCGAACCGCGTGGCTTGCAAAATCCGAAAAACGGCTCTGGTATTTAATCCGCCCATATAATAAGAAAAATCAAAAACCTTGACCTATGAGAGCAAATTGGTATTATAAAGTAGTGGGTCTCTTTTGCCGAGGGTGAATTTTGGCCCTGTGAATAATGTCGGGCCAAAGGCGTTTCCTTCACTCTTCCGCGTATATCACCAAGTTATGGCCCGATTTTCGGGATACTTGAAGTAAATGCCGGGCAGGCCCTCAATCGAAGAGTGGAAAAGATTGGCCATGTTCATAAACTCGCCTTCTGAATGGCTTAAGGGAAACCTCGGTCTCGTCGGTCATACTGGCTGATGACCCAAGGGACCGGCCGCTGATGATGATGCGGCTTATTTTTATCCCAACGCCGGTTTTTAGATGAACCAGGAACAGCAACTTAAAGAAATACCAGTGGACGAGCTCAAGGTCGGAATGTACGTCCAAGACGTGGGCCGCGGTTGGCTCTATCACCCCTGGCTGACCAAAAGCAAGCGGATAACCGACGCCCAGGACATAGAAAAACTCAAGGAATACGGGATAACCAGGGTGGTGGTCGATCTGGCCCGGGGCGATGCGGCCGAACCGACGGCGGAACCGGGCCAACCGGTCCCACCAGAGGGCCGGACCGAACCGGCCGCCCCGGAATTCAAAGAACCGACGGGAGAGATTGAAAAGATCGAACGGCGGAAGGGCTCCCGGGCGGACACGCGTCCTGATTCCGTGTCGATAGAGAAGGAATTGCCTCAGGCCCGGGAGACTTATTTTGAAGCCTTGAGTCTGATTCGGGAGTTCATGGCCGATATCGAGGCCGAGCGCCGGGTTGACATCGGCGAAGTCTATAGCATGGTCGACGACATCATCGACAGCGTCTATCGAAATCGGGCCGCTTTCGCCACCCTTTTAAAACTCCGTGAATATGACGACTACATCTTCGCCCACCCCTTGAACGTGACCGTCCTGGCCCTGACCCTGGGCCGGCAGGTAGGCCTCCAGCCGAGCCAGCTTCGGGAGCTTGGACTGGGCACCATGTTTCATGACGTAGGCATGGCCTCCCTGCCGCCCAAAATATTGATTAATCCAGGGAAACTGACCGAGGAGGAGTTCGAGCTCGTCAAGAAGCACCCGGTGATCGGAACCAAGATGATGAAAGAGTACCCCGATATCCCGTCTTCTTCCCTCCGGGTCATCCTCTATCATCATGAACGCATGGACGGCAGCGGCTATCCCAAGGGGCTGTCCGGCGATCAACTGGACCCCTTCATTATCATCAGCGGTCTGGCCGATGTGTTTGACGCCTGTTCCTCGAAACGGATTTACAACAAAGGTGTCCAGCCCTATCAGGCCCTCCGGGTGATTTTTAAGATGAGGGGGACGGGGTTTCCTAATTACTGGGTCGACCAGTTTATTTTCTGCATGGGCATTTACCCGCCGGGCACCGGGGTTCAACTGAACACCGGGGAAATAGGCGTGGTCACGGCGATAAATTTCAGCAGCCTTTTACGGCCCAGGGTCAAAATAGTCATAGATACCAATGGATTTCCCTTAGCCAAACCCAGGCCCATCGACCTGAACGACCCCAGCTTCCTGCAAAGAGAAATCATTAAACCGGTGCCCAAACAAAAGCTTGGGATTGACCCGGCCGGTTTGATCGAGACTTAGAAGAACGACCGGATGACAAAGCGGAGGGGCGCTTCGCTTCCCCCGACTTTATTCCTTTTTTAAATTGATGCCGCTCCTGGTCTTGCGAACCTTGAAAGGTTCATCGACGGCCAATCCCAGGGCTTCAATCATTTTCTTGGAAAAGATCAGACTGCCCCGCTTGTTTACCCGGACGGTCATGGTCTCCTCCCCGGGTCCGGCCGGAACGGTCCGACCGGGCAGGCCGGGCACCCTGCCCTTTTCGATCAGGGCGTCCACGTAATATGATTTGAGTTGACCTAAGGTCCTTATCCCAAACCGGTTCATGATTTCCTTGTCCGGAACGCCCTTGTCCACCATCTCCAAAAGTTTGTCCGAATCTATCTTTTTCTTTTTAGGCACGGTCTGCTCCTTTCCGTTCAAAAGTCATTTTCTCTTTTAACAGGCCACTCAAAATCAAAAGTAATCCGCCGCCGGCCGCCTTCGAATTACTCGATGAAAACTATTCGAGTTATAATCATCGAGGATTGGTTTTATCGATCAGACTGAGTAAAAAGGCGCCGTAGCCGCTGTTGACCATTGATTCGGCCAGGCGGCGAAGCTGGACCTCGTCGATGAAACCCATGCGAAAAGCCACCTCCTCCAGGCAGGCCACTTTCAACCCCTGGCGTTTTTCCAAGGTTTCGATGAAGGTCCCGGCCTCGAGGAGAGACTCATGGGTGCCGGCGTCCAGCCAGGCGAAGCCCCGGCCGAAAAGCTCGACCCGGAGCTGGCCCCGGCGGAGGTACTCCAGGTTGACGTCGGTGATCTCCAGTTCGCCTCGTTTGGAAGGCTTGAGGTTCGAGGCGATCTCGACCACTTGGTGGTCATAAAAATAAAGGCCCGGGACGGCATAGTTGGTCTTGGGTCGAGCCGGTTTTTCCTCGATGCCGATAACCCGGCCGGCCTGGTCATATTCGACGACCCCATACCTTTCCGGGTCCCTGACCCAGTAGCCGAAGATCAAACCGCCTTGGTCCATGGCCGTGGCCCGCCGCAGAATCTCTTGAAACCCGTGGCCGAAGAAGATGTTATCGCCCAGGATCAGGCAGACCTTGTCCCGGCCGATGAAATCACGTCCGATGGTGAAGGCCTGGGCCAGGCCTTCCGGCCTGGGTTGCTCGGCGTAGGCGAAACGCACCCCCCATTGGCCGCCGTCCCGGAGCAGGCGCCTGAACGAAGGTAAATCCTCGGGGGTGGAAATGATCAGGATATCCCGGATGCCGGCCAGCATCAGCACCGAAAGAGGATAATAGATCATAGGCTTGTCATAGACCGGCAGAAGTTGCTTGCTCACGGCGATGGTCACCGGGTGGAGACGAGTCCCCGCGCCGCCGGCCAGAATAATTCCTTTCCAGCCTCGGGCGGTGAAGGAAACCGGTTTATCGATCACAGCCAAGCCTCCTGAACCGGCGGCTTTTGAAGGCCTCGGGCCGACCAGCCTTTTCAAAAGCCCGACCGTTTTATTGGCCTTCTGGTATTACACCCCTTGGTTAAAAGTCAATCAATTTTCTTTTGGGGCAGCCAGGAATCACTGGCTCCCAAGCTCCGGCTTGGGAGCCAGTCAGCTTGGGAACTAGTTAATTCCTATAGAACAGGCTTGACTTTGAATTACTGGACAATATGATAGCCAAAGCCAGAGAATCGAGAAGAATAACAAAGTTCAAATGATTTTTCATCGGTTTTCAGCCGCCGTCAATTTTAGGAGACCGAAACCTTGACTAAATGGCGACATGTGGCCCTGACGGCCGGCGGACTGCTCCTGGCCGATCAATTGACCAAGCTGGCCGCTTGGCATTGGCTGGCCCCCCTCAAGCAGATCAAGCTTATCCCCGGCTTTTTTGACCTGACCTTTGTCCTGAACACCGGCGTGGCTTTCGGCCTGATGTCCGGCCGCACCGACCTGGTCCGGGTCCTGGTTCTGGCCGGCGCAGCCTTTTTCGCCCTGGGCGTCATCACCGTGTTCATCGCCAAGGCCGCCCCCGGACAGCGGCTCTTTTTATGGGGCCTATCCTTAGTCGCCGGCGGAGCCGTGGGCAATATAATCGACCGGCTCCGCCTCAGCGGAGTCATCGACTTCCTGGACTTTTATCTCGGCCCCTGCCACTGGCCGGCCTTCAACCTGGCCGACGCCGGCATCACCATCGGCACCGGCTTGATTATCATCCATCTCTGGCGAACCCGATAGAAATGGTCCATACGCGAATGGCCGTCCCGGTTTCCACTCCTTTCCCCTGTAAAGTGGTTCACCTGACCTCGGTTCACCCGGCCCTTGATGCCCGAATCCTTTACAAGGAAGGCCGGACCTTGGCTGAATCCGGCTGCCGGGTGGTTCTGATCGCTCCCCATGACCGGGACGAAACCGTGGCAGGCGTTCGGATTCGGGCCGTGCCCCCGGCCCGAACTCGCCGGGAGCGGATGACCCGAACCGTCTTCCGGGTTTATCGGGCCGCCCTTGAAGAAGATGCCGCGTTGTATCACCTTCATGACCCGGAACTCATCCCGGCCGGACTCGGGCTCAAACTGCGGGGCAAGAAGGTCATCTACGACGTCCACGAGGACCTCCCCCGCCAAACCTTGATCAAGGAATGGCTCCCCGCTTGGTGCCGGCCCTTGACCGCTAAAGCCGCGGGTTGGCTCGAAACGGTCGGGGCGGCCTTTTTCGACGGGATTATTGGCGCCACCCCCTTGATTTCCCGCCGTTTTCCCCGGGAAAAAACCATAACCGTGCGCAACTATCCCCTCCTGGAGGAATTGGTCTTCCCCGAAGCCCCGGCTTACCAGCGTCGAGCTCCGGTGATGGTTTACGTCGGCGCCCTGAGCGAGTACCGGGGGCTGCGACAGATGATTCAGGCCGTGGCCCTGGTCCCTGATTCATTGAAGGCGCGTTTGGTTCTGGCCGGCCGCTTTTCCCCGGCCGAGCTGGAGGAAGAGGCCCGCCGCCTGCCCGGCTGGTCTAAAACCGAGTACCTGGGCTGGCAGTCCAGAACCGGCGTGGCCAGGCTTTTGTCTCGATCCAGGCTCGGCCTGGTCTTGCTACACCCCCGGCCCAACTATTACGACAGCCTGCCGGTCAAACTCTTCGAATACCTGGCCGCCGGCCTGCCGGTGGTCGCCTCCGATTTTCCCGGGTGGCGGGAAATCGTCGAGAAAAACCGATGCGGATTCCTGGTGGACCCGCTCGACCCTCGGGCCGTGGCTCAAGCCGTCACCAGGCTGCTGGAAAATCCTTTGGAGGCGGAAGCCATGGGCCGCCGGGGCCGTGAGGCGGCGGTTAGATACTATAACTGGGAGGGGGAAGGGAAAAATTTGACGGCCTTTTATTCGAGTCTTCTGCGCCGGTAAATCCAACAGTCGGACCGCCGCTATTGTAAAAAATCAGGGGCGCGGCCGGCCGCGCCCCTCCAACTATAAAGTTCCCTTGATAAGCCTTAGAAACCCGGCAGCGTTCCAAAACCCCTGACCGACCAGTAAAAAATGACGATCAGGGCCAGAGCGATGTTGGCTATAAACCACATGGGCAGACCGACCCGGAAGAAATCCTTGGGGCTCAGGTACCCGCTCGAGTAGACGATGGCGTTGGGCGGCGTGCCGATGACCAGACAGTAGGCGAAGGACGAAGACATGGCCGTGGCCATGGCCGTGAAGGGCAGAAAGGCCGAACCCGGATGGGCCAGGCCGCCCATGTTCAGGACGATCGGGCCCACGGCGGCCGCGGCCGGACCGTCGGCCATGAACTGGGTGATTATGGCCGTCAGACCGTTGGACATGACCATCAAGGGCGCCCCGGAATTGACGCCCAAGGGCGCAACCAGGTCCAGAGCCGTCCGGGCGATCCAGTAGGCCGCCCCGGTCGAATCCAGGGTCCGCCCGAAGATGATGGCCCCGGCGTAAAGCCAGACTACGCCCCAGTCGACCTTTTCCTGATAGTCCCGCCAGTTCACCACCCCGGCCAGGATATAGGCCACGGCCCCGGCCACGGCGATCACCCCGATGCCCAATCTGACCGGAATGATGCCGCTGTCATAAAGCGTTTTTTCGGTGAACCACCCGAAGACCATGACCACGAAGATGATCAAGGCCAAGATTTGTTTCCGGTTCCAGCCGCCCATTCGGTCGATCTCCCGCTGCATCGTCTCCATGGCCGGAGCCAGGGAAATGATCCGCGGCTTGAACCGCCAGTTGGTCACCAGCCAGGTCAGGGGAATCATAATCAAGACAAAGGGGAAACAGTAGGTCACCCACTGGAAATAGCCAATGTCGACGCCGAACATGTCCTGGAGATAGGTCATCATGATCACGTTGCGGGCCCCGCCCGAGGGAGCCCCGGGCCCGCCGATGTTCGGGGCCATGGCGATGGTGATCATCAGCATCTTGGCCAGTTCCAGGTCCTCGGGCACTTCATCGGTCAGGCTGTTCTGGTAAAGCAGCATGGCGATGGGCAAAAACATGGCCGTCAGGGCGTGGTCGGAAATGAAGGCCGACAGCGGGGCCATGACCACGAAAAAGACCAGGGTGATCCATTTGACGTTGGGCACGGCCAGTTTCTTGAACATGAGCAGGCAGATGCGTTTGTCCACGCCGGTCCGGACAAAGGCCGCGGCGAACATCAGACTGCCCATGATGAACCAGCAGGCGTCGTCCCAGTAAAGCATGGCCACTTCACTCCGCGTGACCACCCCGGTAAAGACCAGCAGGAGACCGATGCAGAAGGCCACGATGGGCAAGGGAATGGCTTCGGTCACGAAACAGACGATCACGAACACGGTTACGGCAATGGCCACCTTGATGGTCCAGGCCCCCTTATCCGCCGCCTGCTTGTCCTTGTCCGACAGGTTTTCGTACTTCAGGTCGGTCTTCCTCAGCTTGAGGCCCCTCTCCATCAAAACCTGGAAATTATCTTCCGAAATATTGGCCTCGATGTGGGCCTTGGCCGCATCTAGATTCTTCTGATCGGCGCTGACTTTGTTTTTCTTACACCATTTCATATCCACCTTGAGGAACTGTTTGCGGGTCATGGCCCCCATGTTCATGTTGGTCTCCATGATCCGGGCGGCCAGGACCTGCCATTGGGCCGCGTCGGTGGCCCCCAGGCCGAACAGTTCCTTGGTGAACAGGTTGATGACCGCTTTGGGTCCGACCTGATATTCCGTGGCCACGTCCTTCATGCCGTAAGGCGTGGGCATGATCAAGATCAGGGCGCAGAGAACCACCGGAATGATGAACAGCTTCCAGTTGATGTATTTATCGTAGGCTGTAACCTTTTTGGGAACGGTAGCTGACATGATGCCTCCTTACCCCATAGTGCTCGCTGGTCTCGGCTGGTTTTATGTTTCCAGGATGATGTTGGCCGCTTCGAAAAATATCTCCTGCTCCCGGACCACGCCGATTACCCGGCCTTCCCTGACCACGGCCAGACGCCGGCATTCTTTTTCATAGAGGAGGTTGGCGATCTCCATCAGGTTGGCCTCTTCATCCACGCTCGGCGGCGGCGGGGACATGATGTCCTTGACCTTTTTCTGGCCCGTGGCCTTGGCCTGGCTGGTGAAAAGTCCGGACCAGAACATGGCCGAAAACTCGACCATGTCGGCCATGGACGGCTTGGGGGCCGACAGGTAGGCCGGACGCAGGGCCGCAATCAGGTCCATGATGCTCAGGACCCCGACCAATGTCTCCTCCTGGTCCAGGACTAGAATGGACCGGTGCCCGGTCTGCATGAGCCGGCTGGTCGAAATCAGTCCCTCGAACGACTGTTGCAGCTTCTCGATTCCTTCCTTGACCGAATCCTCGGGACCGACCGTCGTATAGTCCTCCAGAGGGATCATGATCTCCCGGGCCTTCTTTTCCACCCGCTTGCCCTTTCGGGCCGAGGCGGAGGCGTCGTTGATCCGGGTCACCAGCCGGTCCAGGTCGCAGGGCTTGGTCAAATAGTCGAAGGCCCCGTGCTTGAGTGACTCCCGGGCCGAATCGACCCCGCCGTGGCCGGTCAGCATGATGACCTGGACCTTCGGGTCGATCTTCCTGATTTCGGCCAAGGCTTCCTCCCCGCTCATGCCCGGCATCCTGATGTCTAAAATCACCACGTCCTGGGGAGTCTTGGTCAACACATCGAGCGCTTCCGGGCCGCTGCCGGCCACCGTGGTTTGGTAGCCCCGGCGGTTTAGAATCCTGGCCGTGGTCTCTCGAAATTGTTCCTCGTCATCGACCATCAACACTTTGATCTTTTCCATTTATCCACCTCGATCCTTTATGGTTTTTACCGGTTTCCCGGCCGATCGATTTAAACCAGCCCCAAGATTCGCCACCAGACCGCGGCCACCAGGACCAGCAACCCCAGAAGCACAGGCATCGCCACCAAGCCGGCCTTAGTCAAATCAAAGGACTTGAACTGGCGGTAGGAATAAGCGATGGCGTTGGGGGGGCAGCCGATGACCAGGAGCATGGCGAACGAGGTGGCCATGCCCAGACACAAAGCGATGATCCGGGGATCGACGCCTTCAAGACGGGCCAACGGCAAGGCAATGGGCATAACCAGCGCCGCCGCGGCCACGTTGGCCATGACGTTGGTGACCAGGGCCCCGAAGACTCCGATGCCGACGAACAACAGCAGCCAGCCTCCCCCGTGGACATAGGGGAAGAACAGGTGGGCGAAATAGCGGGCCGTGCCCGAAGACTCCATGGCCAGACCCAAGGCCAGACCCCCGCCGAAAATGAACAGAGCCGTGCCCCATTCCAGGTGTTTATGGATGTCTTCCCATTCGAGGACCCGGGCCAGGACCAGAACGGCCACCCCCAAGGGACCGGTGACCGAATAGTCCAGGCCGTGAAGGCTCTTGGTCAACCAGGCCACGAAAACCGCGCCCATAATGATGATGGTTCTTTTCTCCAAGGCGCTCCAAGGCCCCAAGGTCTGATCAAACCTGGGCAGCTTGATGTTGGGGTCCGGCCGATAGAGGAAATAGACGGCGGCCACGGCGGCCGGGATGGTGACCATGGCGGCGGGCATGGCGAAAATGGCCCAGTCCAGGAAAGTTATTTCAATCCCGGTGAATTCCTTGAGAAAGGCCGCCGAGACCATGCACCGGCCCCCGCCGATCAAGGTGCCCATGCCCCCGCAGGAACAGGCGAAGGGCAGGGAGAGCATCA
>Ga0209163_1001695_pt1 | contig 22039 bp, 22 predicted proteins | sample MTBAKSrepl2MetaG_FD_187457 | JGI IMG/M metagenome (GOLD analysis project Ga0209163, IMG submission 187457) | Enrichment culture microbial communities om Arthur Kill intertidal strait, New Jersey, USA, that are MTBE-degrading - MTBE-AKS2 (Arthur... | ecosystem: Environmental > Aquatic > Marine >...
TCCGTTTCCAATAAACGATGCAATAATTGGGCCGCTTTGGGGAGGTTGCGTTCCCCAATGGCATCCACCATATCAAAAACACTGATAGGAGCCACTTCTGGTGTAAGCAAACGTACGTCCTCGGCTGTCACCGGACGCTGATAATCCACATAAGTCAATAATTTGTCAATTTCCAGGCTGGCAATGAGCGTATCGTTCCCGATTGCGCGCGTCAGTTCCTGAGCAGCGTCCGGGCTGAATTCCCCTTTTTTCTCTTTTGCTTCTTTCATGATCAAGCCTGGCATCTGGCCTATTCCGGGCAGACTGCATTCTTTCTGAAAGACCGTCCCGGCGGATTGGTCTTTGATCCACTTGCGTAACCAGTGAGCAGGAGCAAAATCTTTCCAGTTCCCCCGTTCTATTTCCAGATTGAGCTGGAGCACCAGAGCGGTACTGGCCGGTAACCCATCCAGCAGTTTGAGGATACTATCTTTATTCTTACTCCCTTTTACCCAATCCTGGGCGTTGGTCAGCAATACCAGGCGGCGATCACCAAACATGGGGATCATGTAAGCCGCATCGCGTACCTCTTCCACACGCGGGTTCTCCTGAAAACGCGTGATATTCATATCCCCCATGGCTGCATCCATCACCTTGTCCACCAGTCCCTGCACCAGTTTGTGCATGGCTAATTCATCATTGCCAAAAAACAGATAGAGGCGGGGTTTCTTTTCGGTGGATGCGGTTGAGCCAAACATTCTTATTTCAACCTAACTTACTGTCAACACACGGTGCGTGGGCATCCCCTGATCGTTCATACGTTTCACTTCCACCACCTTGAGATCGCCCAGGTTGGCTTCGGTGGTAACTGCTTTTTGCAGTTTGGGACCCAGCGGTTGGGCAACGATCATACCCAGCGTCACCAGCGTGATCACATTTGCCAGACGATCGATGCGGTCATTCCAGTTTTTTTTCACACCCAGCATAGCCAGCCAGGCAAAAAAACCACCGACAATCCCGGCAGCGGCAAAATTGGTGCCACAATAAGGATGGATCGCCAGATGGTGCTCTCCTTTGTTGAGGCGTTTTCGTGCTTCCTCTGCTGCCTGAAAGAGCGTTTCAGGGTCGATTTCACCAAACACCCAGAAACCGCGGGTATCAGAGAGACCACCCAGACGATGGGGGGGGCGCTTTTCGGCCAGAATTTGTAAGGTGGCGTGTTCGAGGGCGTGATTGCGGCGTACCCGCAGCGCAGGATTTGAGGTTTTCAATTGTTCAAGAAATTGCATTGGAATTTTCCTTTTAAAAGATGTACCCCTTTTATACCATAGATGTGAGTTTCTGAAATTAACAGATTCGAAAGACCTGGTTTTCGACCGATTTTTCAATTTATTGATTGACACCGAAAAAAAATCCATATAAACTTCATATATATAAATTATTTCCCTCGATTTATCGAATTTTTTCAATGGCACCTTTAAGGTCAAGCTGGATGAAAATTCACCTGACTATGGGGTGTTATTTAATTCAAAGGAGTATCTATGAGCATTATTGAGGTTTCCCATCTGACCAAGTTTTACGGCAAATCTCGCGGGATTGTGGATGTTTCTTTCAATGTGGAAGAAGGTGAAATTTTTGGCTTCATCGGACCCAATGGGGCAGGAAAATCCACCACCATCCGTCTGCTGTTATCGCTGATCCACCCCACCAGCGGGATGGGCAAAGTGTTTGGACTGGATGTGACCAAACATGGACCTGAAATCCGGCGCTCCATCGGTTATTTGCCATCGGAAGTTTTTTATTACGAAGGCATGAAAGTAATTGACCTGCTCAAGTACTCCGCCAGTTTTTATGAAGGTAATTTTACAGAGAGAATAAAATATCTCTCCGAATTAATGGAACTGGAAATGAACCGCCGCATCAGTGATCTCTCCTATGGCAATAAAAAGAAGGTCGGAATTGTGCAGGGTTTGTTACATAGCCCCAAATTACTCTTCCTGGATGAACCCACCAGCGGACTCGACCCGCTCATGCAGCGTAAATTTTTTGACCTGATTCGCGAAGAGAACAAACGCGGCGTGACCGTCTTCTTCTCCTCACACATTCTGGGAGAAGTGCAGCGATTGTGTAACCGCGTCGGTATCATCCGCGAAGGCAGCATGGTGGAGATTTCCGATATCCGCTCATTACAACAAAACAACTATAAAAAGATCAGTGTGACCGCCAACGGACTTACCCCGGAATTCTTTGATACCCCTGGCGTAACCAATGTGCAGACTGAAAATGGATCGGTTAATTTCTTTTTCAAAGGTGATATCAATGCCATGGTTCAGAAGGTTAGCAATCTAAAACTCGAAGATGTAAACATCGAAGAGCCCACCCTGGAAGAAATTTTCATGCACTACTACGAATAGGCAGCGATCATGAACAAAATGATTTTTCAACACGAGTTCCTCATTCGAATCAAATCCGTTATTACCTGGTCGCTGTCCGTATCAGCTCTCCTGTTTGTATTCTTCTCCTTCTTCTCTGTTTTTGCAGTTCAAGCTGAGATGATGCAACAGATGCTGGAAAAGTTTCCCAAAGAACTATTAATCGCCTTTGGAATGAATGAAATGAATTACGACACGGTGCTGGGATACATCAGTTTCTATTTTTTGTTTATTCAGCTCCTTCTGGCAATTCAGGCAGGCAACTATGGCTTTGGCTTAGTCTCGATCGAAGAAACCGAGATGACAGCCGATTTTCTACTGACCCGACCAGTCAGCCGTGCCAAAATTCTCACCAGTAAGTTGATGGCTGCCCTGGCCAGTATGCTGCTGACAGATGTGGTTATGTGGATCAGTATGTTCACCGCCATCTCCATTTTTTCTGAGGGCAAAGAGTACGATCTGTCAACATTGCTGTTGTTACTTTTCAGTGTTATCCTCTTCCAACTCTTTTTCTTCAGTGTTGGGTTGATGGTCTCTTTATTGGTCAAACGCGTGCGCAGTGTCACACCCTATTCACTGGGTCTGGCATTCGGTGCCTACGTGCTGAGTGCCTTCAGTGGCGTTTTCGGGGATGTCAAGCTGGAATACATCACACCATTCAAACACTTTGAACCAACTTACATCGTCAATAATGGAGCCCTAAACACCCCATTAGTTCTGATCAATGTGGCTATCACGGTCATTGCCCTGGTCGCCGGGTACTGGTTGTATCTCCATCGCGATATCCATGCGGTTTCATAAGGAGAGATCATGAACATTTTTCTACGTGAATTAAAAGCCAATCTAAAATCCCTGCTCATCTGGAGCTTCATCATCGTGCTGTTGATCCTGATCGCCGTCTCCAAATTTTCCGCTTTTGCCGGTGACCCGGAGATGTTGAAAATCCTGGATAGCATGCCACCGGCTGTGATGGATGCAATGAATATGAATGCTTTCAATTTGACGACATTAACCGGCTTCTATGGGATCATGTTCCTCTATTTTGGACTGATGGGTGCTTTTGCGGCTGCGATGTGGGGCAGCGATATCATCTCTAAGGAAGAACGTGATAAGACGGTGGAATTTTCCCTGGTCTTGCCGGTTTCCCGCAGCCGGGTGGTGACCGCTAAAGCCCTGGCAGCCCTGGTAAATTGTGTTGTTTTTGTCTTAATCACCTGGGGATTCTCCGTTGTGGCAGTGCAATCCTATAACCCCGACCAGGCATTCTATGATTTCCTGGCGCTCGAAATGCAGGCCATGTTTATGATGGAACTGATCTTCCTGGCGATTGGATTGATGCTGGGCTGCGCGCTGAAAAAGTACAAAAGCTCCGGTTCCACCGCCACCGGGATCATCCTGGCGACTTATTTCATGTCGGTGATTGCCGGCATGAATGACAAATACGAGTTCCTCAAACATTTCACCCCGTTTTACTATTACGACGCTGGTGAAATCTTCCGCTCAGGTCAATTGAACACAACCTATCTGGCTATTTCGTTCGCCATTGTGGTGGTAGCGCTCATCACTGCCTATACGGTCTATAACAAACGCGATTTGTATATATAGGTGTAGGGGCGTTCGGCCAAACGCCCGTACACCGGCCGAACGCCCGTACGGACAATCATCAATCCACCTTCACTTTCACCAACGTAACTGCCGAAATCAATAACAACAGACCATAGATTGCAAAGATCACCAGATATCCCAACCCGGGTTGCAACTGATTGAAGAAATCCGCCATCGGGCCGCCAATTCCTGCGCCTACGATCCCGGCTCCAGCCCCGGCCAGGTTGGAGATGCCCAGGTATTTGCCGGCCTGTGCCTTGGGTACCAGATCCGTTCCCAATGCCCAGTTGGACGCCATGAATGTCCCGGTACCCAGCCCAATCACACAACCGCTGACGATCACCATGGGCATATTGCGTGAGAACAACAGGATCAACGTGCCAGTAAAAGCAATCAACCCGGCATAGAGCACCAGTTTCTTCTTCCCTAGCTTATCCGCCAGTTTGCCACCAAAAATCGCGGAGGGCATCAGGAAGAGCGCAACTACAGCCAGCAATACAGTTGTCATGGTGGCGGCATTGGGCAACTGTAACACATCGCGCAGGAAATATTGTGCAAAGCCCTGAATGGATCCCACCGCTGCCAGGAACATTAAGCGATTGACTATCCACCATATAAAGGAAGTCTGTGAACGCGCTTGCTTGCCAATCCCAACCCAGGCACCAAAGTAAACCCCGATGAAGATCGAACCTGCCATTGCAATCAATCCTGCCAGACCCACGAGCACAACCTGCATTTCGACACTCGTTCCACGTCCGCCCAAATATTTGCCACTGGCTGAAACGAACCAAAGTGCGATGCGGGTAATTCCCACAAATATCGCCGTCAGAGCAACAAGCCGCAGGAAGGGTTCACGAATGCTTTCTGTCGGTTTCTCGGTGAGCGGGGTTTCTTTTGCAGCAATCAGTGTGATGACCATGGTAACCAAAAAGCCGGCTGCAATGATCGCGACCACCAATCCTACCAGTCCCTTATCCACCAGTGGACCGATGAATAAAACCAGAAAGACCGGTAATAATTCCAGCACCGCTTTGACACCAGAAGATTGCCCGCGTTGATTCTCGGGCACCAGGTCAGGGATCACGCCCTGCAGGGCTCCATGCGAGATGTTGGAGGAGATCTGCAGCAGAACGATTCCGATCAATAAACCTATATAGGCAGTAGTAAATCCCGTACTGGTCTGGAAAGCACCCTGGGAGGCGCTGTTCATCAGCAGCGGGGTCATCCCAATCAGCGATAGAAAGACAATATTACCAATCGTGCCCACAAAGATAAAAGGTCTACGACGTCCATACTTCGAGGTATTACGGTCGCTAAGCATGCCTGCCAGGGGTTGCACCAGCATGGCCACCGCCAGTCCAATCACACGCACATTTGCCAGGTAAGTGTTCTTCTGCTCTTCGGGCATAAAGAGCAACACAAGGTATGGCAACAACAGCGGGGTGATCACGCCACTGGATATGTTGATTCCCAACCAATAGGCATTGATGCCAAAATGATCAATCCAACGCCACTTCTTATTTTCCATGTTTCCCTCCAAGAATCTTTAAAATATCAAACATCCACTCCATATGCCTTCAATATCCGTTCGATCTCGGTATGATCGTCCGGTAACACCTTGCATCTCTGCGGATCGGCTTCAAACTGGGCAATCGTACGCTTGATGCCCTGGTGGAACGGGATCAGCGCCTGGTACTCCGGTACGGTTGCTTTTATCTTACTGTTGTCAAAAATCACACTCCAGCTCTTATCGCCAATCAACGTGCCCAGATAATCCGGTGCAACCCTGACGATAAAGTCCGAAGCGATGTGCACCATCTTCGGTTCCACACCAACCGCTGCCCCAATGGCACGATAGATGTCATTCCAGGTCAGGCGTTCATCGGAAGTGATGTGGAAAGCCTGCCCCAACGTACCGGGATGCCCAAGCAGACCCAGAAATCCCACTGCAAAATCCTCAGCGTGTGTGACCGTCCACAAAGAAGTGCCATCCCCATGCACAATCACCGGCAAGCCCTTGCGCATCCGATCCACAATGGTGAATTTATCCCAATCCCCCACCGCAATCGGGATGAATTTATCATAGGTATGCGAAGGACGCACGATCGTCATCGGAAAACCCTGCTCCCGGTAAGCCTGCAATAAGTGTTCTTCACAGGCGATCTTATTGCGTGAGTACTGCCAGAAGGGATTGTGGAGAGGTGTCGACTCACGGATAATGACACTGCTGGGTGGTTTCTGGTAGGCAGACGCTGAGCTGATGAATACAAATTGCCCGGTTTTACCTGTGAAGAGTGTCAGATCACGCTCGATGTCCTGCGGTGTGTACGCAATCCAATCCACGATTACATCGAAAGTCTCATTTGACAATACTTCTTGAGTCTCAGATATATTGTGAAAATCGGCGGTTAACCAGCGCGCTCCTGAAATATCCACTGTGGTTTTGCCACGGTTGAGCAGGGTCAGTTCAATCCCGCGTGCAATCGCCATGCGGGAAACAGAGGTACTGATATTGCCACTGCCACCAATAAAAAGTACCTTCATCAGTGAACTCCTTTTCTTAAAAAGCTATTTTCAGTTGTATCTATTAATTTTATATGGTTTTTTCCAGTAGTAATATCATTTTATCAAGAATGAATATTTAATAAACCCAATAACTGCTTCAACTCACGAATCTCATACGTGATCGGGTAGCCATTCTTATCCTGCTCACCACGTGGATTGTACCAGCAGGTGTCCAACCCATACCCCACCCCACCAGCGATGTCTGAACTGAGGCTATCCCCTATCACCAGCACATTTTCTTTGTCGGGTTGCCCGATTCCGGCGAAAACAGCGTCAAAAAATCCCCTGGCCGGTTTGAACACTCCAATGGCTTCGGAGGTGAAAATAAACGGAAAATAGCGCCCCAACCCGGAGAGCCGGATGCGTGAATGCTGCACATCATTAATCCCATTGGTGATAATTGCCATGCGGAATCGTCCCTGCAACTGATCCAACACCTCCAATGACCCTGGAATCAGATGCGCCGACCGCCCCAGGTAATACAGATAGGTCTTACTGAATTCCCTTACATCCTGATCAATCCCCAACTCAGCAAACAGATCCGCAAAGCGCTGCCAGCGCAAATCCATCAATGAGATCGTCTGCTCTTCTAATCGCCGCCACATCGCCCGGTTGATGCGCTTATAAACAGCGCTTACCTCTTCATTAAAAGACAACTGGTAATACGCGAACACATTCTGCAGCGCTTCTTCCTCCGCGCCATCATAAGCGAATAAGGTGCCATCTGCGTCGAATAATAGCCAGGTGTAGGGGGGCATGAGGTTCTCCAGAGTTGGTTTTTACTAATTGTAATGGGTTTTTCTAAGTTTAAAGTGGACAGTTGACAGTTGAAAGAAATAGTGGACAGTTGACAGTCGACAGTTGAAATCTTTTTTTGAGCCTGTCAACTCAAGACTGTCAACTGTCCACTTTAAGATTTCGATGAAAGGCTGTGATTAGTTTTGAAATTTCAATTGCTTGAAGGTTGATTTGATGAAAGTCCTTTTCTGAAATCCATGATTTTTGTAGGAAAATTTCTAACAGTGTCATGGTTTCAAAAAGTGAACCACGTGCGATCATCAGAAAATGTTTTAATTCTTTTGTTGAATATCGCCCTTTTCCCTCTGCGATATTCATGGGAATGGAGGTTGCGGCAGCTTCCAGTTGTTCTACCAACCGATAAAGTTTGCGATTTGAAGCCAGATTCTCAGCGTGGTCAATCACATTACTGGCAAACTCAATACTCTTCTGCCAGACAATCAGATCTTTATAGGGAAGTTGATAAGCTTGTGGAGTAGATGGTGTTTTGTCAGGTGTGGTCTTAGTCATGAATAATGTTACCTTTCTGTATGATGGATTTTTCGCGGTACCTTTACCCATTTTACATAAGAATTGTTTTTCCAAACGCATTTTTTAACTTTTGACTTTCCATTATTAGCTATTTTCCCCTCTCAACTGTCAACCGTCAATTTTAAACTATTTTCCCCACTCAACTGTCAACTGTCGACTGTCAACTTTAAACAAAAAAACATCACCTCTCACCCAAAATTTCCCATCCGTTCAGCTTTGCTTCTTCCAATAAGCGCTCATCCGGATACACCGCCACCGCATGCACCGCATTCTCCAGCATGGGAATATCCATGAAGGTGTCGCCATAGGCATAATCGACCTGCTCGACCTGCAAGCGTTGTAGCACTTCCTGGATCTTGCGCTCGCTCTTGACCAGACCATTCACCAGGCGCACCTTGCCCCCCACGATCTCCACCGGTGACCCGACCGCCTGCACACCAATCCGCCGGGCGAAGGCATCGGCAATCGGCTGGACAACACTGCTGGCGATATAGACCTGCGCACCAGCCTGGGCATGCTCTTTCAGCCTGGCAATCACGTCCTCCCGTCGCTTCAGCCACAGGTTGTGTTCCACCGCCCACTCGCAGGCTTGCGTGAACTTCTCATCGTCCATATTCTTCAACCAGGTCAGACTCTTCACCATCAGACCCTGCCCCCACGGCTGCGGATCAATAACCCCCAGCTTGACCAGCAGGTAACTTGGCATCATCGAAGCCAGTAACCAACGCGCCTGCGCCTTGCTCTGGTGCACCTTAATCCAATCCAGAAGTCCCAGGATGGGAGAGCCGGTGGTGAGGGTACCCATCATGTCGGAAATTACGATCATAGGAAGATTATAACAGGAAAGGTATTGAGGCACTACGAGCTGTTGAGCTATTAAGGTGCGCTGCACTTAGGGATCATCCCTATTGAAGCAAATTAAAATCAACCCACTTTTTTTCCAAAAACCAGAAGTGCGGTGCACCAATTGAATGAATTTTTTTGCCAGTATTTAAAAATTACCCAAAAAGGAAATAAATTTAAAATCCAATGCTATACTAATTTCATCAATAGAATTATCCAGGGTGTATTTTCTTTGAGATTATCTGTTTCTCACCCAATTCAGATTTCATGATATTTCAATTTACTGGTCAACCAAACTCAAAAAATGGAGTTGTGAAATGGCGATACCCGACTTTCAAACAATCATGTTACCCCTTTTGGAAATTGCAGGAGATGGTGAAGAACATAATATTCGAGACGCAACGATTCAATTAGGAAAATATTTTAATTTGACCGAAGATGAACAAGCTATCTTATTGTCCAGTGGACAACAACCACTTTTTTATAATCGCGTTGGATGGGCTAAAGCATATCTTAAAAAAGCTGGGTTACTCGATGACACTAGACGGGGTTATTTTAAAATAACATCCGAAGGTAGAAAAGCACTTTGGAGTAAACCAGAAAAAATCGACAAGAATTTTCTTGAGAAATTTCCAGGTTATTTAGAGTTTCGTAAAAGACCACGAGTTGAAAATCACACAAATGGTAAATCGGAATCTGTGGAGGAATTAACTCCCGAAGAAGCTTTAGAAGATGCTTATCAGAAAATTCGTGATGATCTTGCCACAGAATTATTATCATCCGTGTTACGAAGTTCTCCTGGTTTTTTTGAAAAATTAGTGGTTGAGCTGTTATCCAATATGGGATATGGCGGTTCTCGTCGAGAAGCAGCCAGAGCGGTTGGTCAAAGCGGAGATGAAGGCATAGATGGAATTATCGATGAAGATCGTTTAGGTTTAGATTCAATTTACATTCAAGCAAAAAAATGGAAAGAAGATAATCCTGTTGGAAGACCTGAAATTCAAAAATTCATTGGCGCGTTGCATGGTCAAAGAGCAAAAAAAGGAATATTTATCACAACTTCAAGATTTACGGATGATGCCAAAAATTATGTGAAAAATATCGACACCAAGGTTGTTCTAATTGATGGAAATCGATTAGCGGATCTAATGATTGATTATGGTGTTGGGGTTGTGAATAGAACGAAATATGAAATCAAAGGTATTGACACAGAATATTTCGAATCCACATAATACAAGATTCAGAGTTTCCTGGTTGATGATTTACTAATTAAACCAACAACAATGAAATCATCCAATTCTTTTTGTAGGAGAGTTAATGTCCAATTTCCTCGAATCCGAAAAACCACACCAATCAGCCTTCAAGCAATCCTCACCCACCTTCAACCCTGAAGCCAGGCAGCCCGGCCTCTACAAAACCAAATATCGTCCCTTCTGCCTGCCACTGCAGCATGCTGAACAAAACCTCTTCCCCGGTATCCGCGAGAGTGCTCTGCAACACTTCGCCAGAAATGAAATCAAGTGGCATGATGGACAGAATGGCAAATGCAGCAATCATATGTGCGACTCCCAGGTCTGTTGCGTCAATTTTCTCTTCCCCTTTGCCGATCAACCGGAGGCTCTAGCCCAACTCTTGAGGACCATCTATCCACAACTGGATCACATGCTTCCTGTTGAGGATGGTAGTTTGGTTTCCTTTGAATGGATTGGCGAACACAATTATCTCGGTGAAAAAATCTCACGCAATGGCAAACGCACCCGTGGAGCCAACTTCACCAGCGCTGACGCCATCGTGATGTTCGAACGCACTGACAAAAAACGCCAGATTGTCCTGATCGAATGGAAGTACACCGAATCCTATGGGGGTACTGATCTCAAATTTGCTAAAAGCGGCACCGACCGTACCAACATTTACCGGCACCTCTTCGACCACCCGGATTGCCTGATTCGAAAAGATCTTCTACCCAATTTTGACTCACTCTTTTTCGAACCTTTCTACCAGTTCATGCGTCAGCAATTCCTGGCACATGAAATGGAAAACGCCAGGGAAATGGGTGTTGATATCGTAAGTCTTCTGCACATTGCCCCGTCACACAACCTGGATTTCAAGAAGGTTACTTCTCAGGCTTTGAATCATCTGGGTAGCTCGCCCACCGAGATCTGGGGAAAACTAGTTAAGGAAGAAGATCGTTTCAAAAGTGTTTATACTGAAGATCTGTTTGGAAGATTATCTGTCGAGCAACTGCCTGCAATGTCTGAATGGTTAGAGTATATCCATGCTCGTTATGGCTGGGTCAATCATAAAGAAAATCCATCATCATTTTTCGATTGAACATCATAACAAACAATCATCGTCCACACCTGTACCCTTGGGTATCAAGGTCTTCCCCTGTAATCATAGTTCATTTTTCCTCCCATCCTGCTTCACCCACTTGCCCCGCCCTTCCTTCCGCAATACAATAACCTTAGCCTTACCCACCAATCCGGTCGGGCAAATGGGAGGTTCTCATGCGCATTACCCAAACCACCAACGGCTTACGGGTGCACGCCATTGCTGGCACCTATGTCGTTTTGCTGGGTTTTAATCTGCCCGAAGCGGAATGTAATGGCCTGCTCGGGTTCAGCATCCACCGCCAGGACCTGACAGAGAACGAAGCCTACTATCTCTCTGCTAGCAAATGTTTCACCGAGACGGATCCGGGATTTTCAGCTGGCTCATCTTACTCCACTCGCGATCATCCCATCCAGTCATTCCAGTGGGCAGACTACTCCACCAAGCCCGGTCATGACTATATTTACACCATTACAGCCAGGAAAGGCACCCCGCAGTACCTGACCGATTTCGCCAGCACTAGCGTACCGGTGTCCACTGAGGAAATTAAAGCAGACATCCATGATGTTTATTTCAATCGCGGCGTTTCCGGATCTCAGGCGTATATCAAGCGTTTCGGGGATAATCCACCGGATGCCATCCCCAATCGTAAGGCTTTCGAGTGGCTTTCTCGTGGGTTGAATGAAGCCCTGGAAGCCTATGTGCAGTCCTGTGTCCCCGGGGTGGACAGCCTGTGCATCGCGGCTTACGAGTTTTACGATGAGCGCTTTCTGGATGTGGTCAAAGCTACCCTGGATGCGGGTGTGGATATTCAGATCGTCTATGATGCCAGGCAGGACAATCCCAAACTGAAGAACATCGCCGCCATGCAGGATAAGGGATTGGATGCGGTCAGCTTTCAACGCACACAGCCCAAATCCTACATCTCACACAATAAATTCATCGTCAAACTGCATAATGACATTCCCCAATCGGTCTGGACAGGTGGTACCAATTTCACCGAAGGCGGTATTTTTGGGCACTCCAACGTCGCTCACGTGGTGGAGGATCAACAGGTGGCACAACAGTTTCTGGATTACTGGCAGGTGTTGGCGCAAGACCCCACTTCGAGTGTGCTCAAGGATAGCGTCGAATCCCTTACCCCTCTGCCCATAGGAATACCTCCCAGTGGTACGACTGTGATCTTCAGTCCGCGCAAGAATCTGGACGCCCTTAATTGGTATGCCAACCTGGCGTTACGCGCCAGTGACAGCCTCTTCATGACATTTGCTTTTGGGATGCCAGATGTCTTTAAAGATGTCTACGCCAATGCCCAGGCACCTCTACGCTTCGCTCTGCTGGAGCAGAAGACTCGCTCTATGGCAAACGGACCAGAAAAGACAGCCGAGGAAGGTAAAATCCAGCAGTTGCGCAATAAACCAGAAAATGTCTTCGCGGTCGGGGATTTTATTCGCACGAATGAGGTGGATGGCTGGTTGAAGGAACGTCTGAGTGGTTTGAACGCGCATGTGCGCTACGTCCACAACAAGTTTATGCTGGTGGATCCGTTGGGGGATGACCCGATCGTGATTTGTGGTTCCGCTAACTTCAGTGAGGCCTCCACCAATCGCAATGACGAGAACATGCTGGTAATACGTGGCAATACCCGTGTGGCCGATCTCTACCTGGGCGAATTCATGCGTCTGTACAGCCACTTCGCTTTCCGCGAATCCCTGCAATGGCGCAAACCGGATGATCCACCCAAGCCCCTGCGCACCGATGATTGGTGGCAGGATTATTTTGGGGATACGCCGCGATCACGCCGGAGAGTGTGTTTTGCGCGGTCGGGGGATGAGTGGTAGATCAGGTGTGACAAACAGGTTTGGGTTCTACTTATCCGTGGATTTGAATCCACGGAGTGATTGTGATGAAAACAACACCCCTTATTCACTTTCCAGAATGAACTAAGAAATCACCTCAGCAATTTAAAATCCATCACGGTGAAAATAGCTTCGAAGCCCTTACCCCACCACGACTCTGATGGACCTGGCTAACGCCTGCTCCATGCGCTGGATTTCCTCAGGTGTCTTTATACTATTGAAGTCTTTGGTATGCTGCTCAAACACGTGTTGCAGCGCCTTCTGGGTCACTTCTTCTTCCGTAATACCGGTAACCATAAATGGGCAATTCAAGCCCATACCTTTGCAAGTGTATTTATATAACATCTTTACCTCGTTGGGGTATTTCCATCTTCCGGAGTCTCGCTGCCTGGAAATACGCAAATGACAAAACGAGAGGATTGATAAATTGTTGAATGGATTTCATTCTACTCTAGAATGGGGAGAAAAACAATCGACATTCAATCAAATCGTCACAAATGAAGAGGGAAAAACATGCACCCGGGCGATCTGATTACCTATGCGCTGTGCTCCGAAATGACCTGAATTTCATATTGTTTAAGTGCTCATATTTAGATTTGTTTAAATTATTTACAATTCAACTATAATAAATAATATTTTAAAATCCAGCGCAATACAACGCGCGATCAAATCATTACAATGCGAAGCACAACCATAAAGGAGTGACATGAAATTTCTCATCACAGGCGGGGCGGGATATATTGGCAGCACGGTGGCATCTGCCCTGGAAGACGCTGGACATACCCCTATCATCATGGACTCACTGGTCACTGGTCGACTAGAGTTCACCAAAGATCGCATCTTCTATCAGGCAGATATTGCCGATGCAGATGCTTTGGCACGCATTTTTAGCGACCATCCGGATATTCAAGCCTGTTTGCATTGCGCGGCATTGATTGTGGTACCAGAATCGGTCGCACAGCCTTATCTCTACTACCGCGAGAATGTTGCTAAATCGTTGGAATTGTTCATGAACCTGCACAAACTGGGTTGCGATAAGGTGGTCTTCAGTTCATCCGCATCGCTATATGACCTGGTACCGGGCTTCATGGTAACGGAGGAATCTCCGCTGAACCCCCTCAGCCCGTATGCCCGCACCAAGTATATGATGGAAATGGTGCTGAGGGATTTTTGTGTTGCGTATGGAATGAGAGGCATTGCCTTGCGTTATTTCAACCCGATTGGCGCAGACCCACAGATGCGGTCCGGACTGCATGTCAAAGAACCGAGTCTTGTTCTGGGAAAGATGGTCGATACGGCGTTGGGCATCAATCCTGAGTTTCACATCACCGGTACCGATTATGAAACGCGCGATGGTACCGGCATTCGTGATTATATCCACATCTGGGATCTGGCGCGTGCACACGTGTTAGGTCTGACCGATTTCGAGGCTGTCTTTGAACGGGCTGGCAATCCAGAAGGAAACTACCTGGTGATCAACCTGGGTACCGGCCGCGGTGTAACCGTGCGCGAGTTGGTAACGGCCTTTGAAAAGGTCTATGGTCAAACCATCCAGAAGCGCGACATGCCTCGCCGTCCGGGTGATGTTGCTGGCGCTTATGCCAACGCTGACACAGCCTTACGCTTATTGAACTGGCAAGCTGAACTCTCCATTGAACAGGGAATAGCCGATGCACTTAAATGGGGTGAGTTACGCAGTCAGATTCTACATTGGGATTGATTCGCCAACACTTCGAAGAAAGGCTTTATGGTCAATTGTCAGTGCATTTGATGACAAAAGACCTCTACAACAAGGTTAAAATTGTGCTATTCTTTGCCACAGAAAATTTTGATTTTATCCAACATGGCTGAAAGGAAATAACAATGACACACGTAATTATCGCCGACGAATGTTTATTGTGTGGGGCTTGTGAATCAGAATGTCCAGAAAATGCAATCTCTGATGGTGTCGGCTACTATGTAATCGATGCCGAACTCTGTCAGGATTGTGGGTCCTGCGTGGACGTTTGCCCCAACGAAGCAATTCGCCCGGCATAAAAAGTAATTGGATGCAGATGGAAGAGACTGGAAATCCAGTCTCTTTTCATTTTTTAGAACGAGTTTTCCACAATTAAGCCCAGTTATCCACAGTTTTAGGGGTAGTTATCCACAGGATGGTATCCACAGGATGGTATCCACAGGATGGTATCCACTGTTTTCCACATATTGGTAAATCTAGCGGTTTGTTTTTTTCCTTGAATCCCTGGAATCATTATTTATCCACCGTTTATTAGTTGTTATCCACAATTGATGCATGTTTTTAACCTGGTTATCCACAAATTATTTCAATTTTTAGGAATTCGGCATATTTCTATCCACAGGATTGGTATCGTATCATTTTTCGTTCCACATTGATACTGTTTACGGCAATTACTTTTCTGATTTGATGCTTTAATTAAATAGAAAGGATCAAGGACATAGCCCTTCAATGATCCGCCACAAACCAACACCAAAAGGAGATTCAATGAAAAAATATATTGCTGTTGCCGGAAACATCGGTGTTGGAAAGTCCACCCTGGTGGAGATGATCTGCCAACGCATGGGATTTCAGCCATTTTACGAGCCAGTTACCGAGAATCCCTATCTGGCTGATTTTTATGCAGATATGAATGCCTGGAGTTTTCATTCGCAGATATTTTTTCTCACGCATCGCATCCGATTACACCAGCAATTGATTCTGAACCCCGGCTCCGTCATCCAGGACCGCAGCATTTATGAGGATGCCGAGATATTTGCGCGCAACCTTTTCCTACAGGGCAAAATGGATGAGCGCGATTATCAGACATATCACTCCCTGTATGAGACCCTGACAGAGTTTCTGATTCCGCCGGATCTGGTCATTTATCTAAGAGCATCAGTACCCACCCTGGTGCAACGTATCAAACAGCGCGACCGTTTTTATGAGCAAACTATCCCGGATGATTATCTGGAACAATTAAATACGCTTTATGAAAGTTGGATTGATCATTTCACATTCTGCCCGGTTTTAACGGTTCCGGCCGATTCGCTGGATTTTGTGAAACACCCTCGTCATCTTGACCTGATCATTGCAAAAGTTCAGGAAAAATTAACCGGCAAGGATGAAGTAATATTCTACCCGAATGAATTTATTCAGTCTTAGAACGAATTAAATAAATGAAATTTATCGAGGTTCTACGGATAATTTAATGGCAGTGCGAACCTTTCCTTCAATATCCACATCCACAAATTCAGGAATACAGACAACATTGATGCCATCTTCCGCCAGGTATCCTTTTGCCAGAACCAGCGCTTTTATAGCCTGATTGATGGCACCAGCACCAATGGCCTGCACATCCGCGCGATGATGTTCACGCACAACACCGGCGATTGCTCCCGCAACCGCTGCTGTACGTGAGTTTGCTTTTACTTTAATGACGTCCATTGTTATTCTCCCTTGCCATGATTTTTATTATAGCTTCCAGCAGTCAACGATAAGCAAACAAACAATTTAGATAATATCGATAAAAGTTAAATTGATTGTACAAGAAATAAATACAAAAAACAAGTTTCGGGAACATGGCAATCGCAAAGTCAAGAATTAAACACCTCTAACAGGAAAATGGTGTCCATAGCACAAAGCATTCTTTTTGTCTTGGCACCACATTTTTTAGATTTATTTTGTCTCAATAAATTGAAAGCCATCTTCCGAATCAAAGCAAGATTTTCTGGAGCGTGTCCTACTCTTACACGGCTTTGATCCTCACTGAAAGTGACATCCAGGCTCCAATGAAGTTTGTTCTCAATTTCCCAGTGCTGACACCTGCTTCATCAACCTGGGCGCTTCGAACTCAATATTTTCGAGTAATCGCACTGCAGCAACCGGCGCCAGCCAGGTTTGTATCTTCTCCAGTGATACTGAGGGATTGAGTTCCAGATAACGTTGTTGGTAGTAGTGATTAGCTACCCTGCCCAACACATCCGCGAGCATTCGCATCCACCAACTGGCATCTGGTGGTTTTCCGATGGTTAAAAGGATTTGAGTTCTGGCGACATCGGCTGCCGGATCACCACTGCAGGCGGTCATCCAATCCAGAATGAGCGGTCCTCGCGCAGTAAATACGACCTGATCGGGATGAAAGTCAAAATGACAGAGCTGATTAACTTCTGGAATTTGATTAACAACCGCCAACAATCGAGCTTTGACTTCAGACGAAAGATGGAGTACCCGTTCAATATTTGAAAGCCAGTGTTCCCGATATGATGGCATTCCCTCCAGAGGAACAGGAACCTGATGAATGGCAAAGTGCAGTTCAGCCAGTTGACGGCTGAGTTTTCTTACCTGCCAGGGTTTTGTCACCAGTTGTTGTAGCATGGTGGGTCCGCTAACATGCTCATAAACAATGCCATGCCGGTTCTCAAGATGGATCAATTCAAATACCTGCGGCACAGGTACACCTGCCTGATGAGCTAACCTGGTAATTTCGTGTTCCTTCTGTGCGGATCTGAGCGAAACCCAATCATAGAATAGCTTCAATACCTGATTTTCCGACCAGGCAAAAATCTCGGCCGTGCGACCGCGTGCAATAACTTTTTCGAGTTTCAGCAGTGATTCCATATCAGATTTTGATTATAGACCAGGATCAAATTTAACCAAAATTGAATGGGAGAATGAAAAGCTTATCGCGCACGATTACTTTGATAATTGAAAACTTGCCATCCACGAATAGAAACATGAATGACCAATGGTCATAATATTCACGAATAAAGGATTACACGAGCCTGGGTCTCTAAATCAAAGAAAAGAAAATTCATCAGCTCAATAGCTAACCAGCTACTTCCTCCACCATCTTCAACATCAGTCGACGAGAGTGCCCCTGTTCGAACACCAGGTCAAACCAAACTTTTGTCATTCCGTCTACCAGATCTACTTTTTCCAATGGACCCAGATACACTGGTCGCAGACCAATATCGGCTATCAATTTCTCGATGATAGGTCGTGCGCCACTATGTCCACAGTAAAATAAATCAACCTGTTGTCCATTTACAACCGGATTCTCAAAGTTCTCCCAACCCAGTGTACTGAAAGCGCGCACCAGTTGAGTATTGGTTGTTTTTTCATACAACAACTCGAGGTTATTCATTGGACCGCCGCGAATGTTGTTGGTTGCATCAATAATCAACTTACCATTCAGTGATTCAGTGTATTCTTCCACAAATTCTGAAACTGCTTCACCCGGGATGGCTAACAGCACCACCCTGGATGGTTCAAGCGCGTCTTTGATGGTCCAAACCTCACCACTTTCATGAAGATGAGCATATTTGCCATGCTCCGGATCACGGACACCATAATAGATTGTGTACCCGGCTTTTGACCACTTCTGTCCGAGGGTGTGACCAATATTTCCTGCTCCAATCACCGCAATCTTCATCATAAACCTCCTTTCAGCTTGCTACGAAAATAGAATTTCCTGAATTGCCGTCAACGAATTTTAAACGAGTAAACAAATTTTGATCACTTGTTCAGCATTGTGAATTTTCATCCTTCTCAGCGAAGAATTTTTCATGTTATGTTAATTCCATTATACAAAGTGAAAGTTACAGGTTCAAGCAGTAACAGGATTATTCATTTTTTTAGACCAGGTCAAGGGTTTGTTTTCTTTTTCCCAAAATCAACTGGAATTTCTCAACAGGCTTTTATTTCACAATTTAAGATTTAATTGGTCATTGCACGAATTCTTGATAAAATCAATCTTATCGACATTTGGCTGAGACTTTTGTTTGTGGCAATCATTTAAATTGAAATAGAAATATGCAAAAGATAATCTCTTTTATTCAGAAGCAATTACCCATTCTCATATTGATCGGTCTCGTTTTTGCCGCCATTCTCGGAATAGCCCTGATCATTCATGCCACGAATTATGGTCCCTGGGTCTTCAGCGATGCCACCACCTATATCTGGACTGCTATCAATCTGGCGGATGGCAGAGGACTGGTTATTCAGAATCCCAGTGGTGGTTATGATCTGCTTACCTGGCATCCACCGTTATTCTCATTATTGTTGAGCATTCCCATCGCTTTAGGGGCAGATGTCTTGCAGACTGTACGCTGGATCAATGCACTCTCTTTTGGCATTACGGTTTTTCTGAGTGGTTTTGCAACCTGGCATTATACACGTTCTTTTCTTGCCACCTTAAGTGTGACTGGTTTAATCGTATTTGCGATGGATTTGATTTATGTCTTCTCGGGAGCCATGTCGGAAGCCATATTCTTTGTGTTGGGATTCACAGCCCTCCTCCTGCTGGTGGAAGCCATCCAGTATACAACGAAAACTGGTCTGATGATCCTGGCAGGTATTCTGGCGGGATTCTCCTATCTGGCGCGCTATACCGGAGTTGCCTTTGTTGGGGTTGTTATCCTCATCCCGCTGATTTTTCTCCCTGGCAGTTTCAGAAAACGGTTACGTGCGATGTTACCGGCTGGATTACCTGCTGTCATCATTCCAGCAGCCTGGTCAGTTTTTGTTTATCTCAACAATCGCACCATTGGGGGGCGGAGCATTTTGGCGGGGAAAGATATTCGTCTAAATTTAACGGAATATAGTCAGAATTTCTGGGATGTATTGACCGGATGGATTCCTTTCATTTTACGTGGTAATCACATCCTGCCGGCGGAATGGAAATTTGGGCTGGGCTTGTTGCTTGTGTTACTGGTGCTGTTTATCGGGGTCAAATCCTATCGTAAAAAATCTTCACATTCACCGCAAAGAGTTCACATCATCTGGTTAACAACCATCGGTCTGTTTTTCGCTGCTTATCTGGGTTTTCATATTCTCAGTTACATCTTTTCCAGTGCAGCTCCGGCAGTTGACCGGCGATTACTCAGCCCGCTTCTGTTATCTGCAATTATCCTGCTGGGGGCAATATTTTCTCTTCCATGGCACATATCGATCAAGGGTATTCGACCGTTTGAATGGCTCTTTCTTGTGTATACAATCATTTCTATCCTGTATTTTCACGGCAGCTTGCGTTTGTTTCTGTACGACCAACACCATTATGGGATGGGCTACACCAGCAAACGCTGGGAAGATTCAGATTTGGTTCGGAACGCTATTCAGATGGATGAAAGCATATTGATGGCATCGAATAATGAAGAAATCCTTTTCTTCCACTCCGGGCGCTTTCCATACGCGCTGGATTTGACCAAAGCAGCCCAGGGGGAGATGGGGCTGCCTGCTGATGAAGCTTACCTGGTCCTTTTCCGGCAGGATGCGGTGTATTTCTTTGGTGATCAGGGTGATGAATATTTGTCCCAGGTCAGGCAATATTGCGATGTGATCTTCAAGGATAATGAAGGTTATATTTGTTGGTGGGAGAAATAAAAGAAGTTTAAAGGTGTGTCAAGCTAAAAGGTGAAAGCCTAAAGGGAAAAGGTGAAATGATTGTTGATTTGGCGCGGTAGGGGTGTGGTGGGAAATCAACCTTATAATGTAGGTACAGAACGGGTTCGTTTTCCAGAGGGATCCTATGACTCAAGTCATAGGATAGTAAATCAAAAAATCCTTTGAAAAGGATTCTGCACGGTCTGTGTGCAAGGCAACCTGTTTGAACAGGTTTGGATTCTGGCTATCCATGGATTTGAATCCATGGAGTGGTGGGACAAGACCCTCGGGTAGGTACAAGCCCCTCGGGTAGGGACAAGCCGTCAGGGAAGGGACAAGCCGCTGCCCGTTCAGGTGCCAGATGATACGTAGGGGCAATCCCTTGTCCCATCTGTTCCAACTAATTAACACCAAGCTGAAGTTAACATCGCCGTCCGGCATACCTTGGGGTTCTCTCCAAGATTAAATCAGGTGGTGGTGCTACATATTCCGACATATCAATCTCGGGAGTTTTGATGCATATGCGTCTGGAAGGTCGAATAAAACCACCTTTCCTACCCTTCTCAACAATCAGGGCAATGAAATCAATATCATTCCATTTGGGTAGATATTCTACAATGAGAGGTAATGAAACATCAAAGGGGTCTACCCCAGCTTTCGAGGCAATCTCCATTTGAATACCATGCAAAATCAGTGCAATTGTCAACACAGCCCAAACTTGGTGCAAAATCACTTCAACTTTAGAAGGCCAAAACAGGTTCAAGCCCAACTCACGTTTAATGAGCTTAAAAACCATTTCGATATCCCACCTGCGTGCATATATGCTGGCAAATTCATGTATCGAAAAAAGGTGTGGGTCTCTTACATTCGTAATATAGCAAAATACAATTGTCCCCATTCAAAAGGTTACCAGCCGCACCGCGTGTCTCACTCGATCAGCACGATATGCCCCCAACGAAATTAATCCATCAAAGGTTTCCCCTTAACGATAAAATGTGTGAATGATTTCATAGCTGGTTTCTTCGCGCAAACGGGATAACCAAAAATAACCTTTATCGCTCAGTTCATTAAACCAAGCAAACCCAAAATATCCTAAATCTGCCAATATGAGTGCACCTTTATTGATGTGTTCTAATAATGAGTGCACATCTTTTTTATCATAATCGGTTGGATTTTCAATGTGGGTAACTTAACGCCATTGTTGCAAGACAATATCGAATATACCAGATAATTTCCCTGGAAACAACCTCTCATCTCCGTTTGGCACAGACCGTAATAAGGGAAGATGGCGGGTAACTTTGTCCAGGCTGGTAGCATCAATTGCCACGATTTCATCGGTAAATCGCACCAATGGACGCGCGTACTCATTTAGTCGATCCCGCAAGGCTATACTCACCATTTCAAACAGTCTCTCAAATGGTTTGCTGCCGTCCTTTTCCAGGCGTTTATAGATTGCCTGGTCTGTAATTGGAAAACGCGGGTAGTTCCATAATCCTTTTTGATTCAATAATCGCCAAATTCCTGGTTGACTATTCCATCTCAATAATATTTTTTTGTTGTTTTTTTATTTCCATCCATTAATTTTATTCCATTCCTATTTAGTTGGAACAGATGGGCTTGAACTCACCTTTTCTCACCCAACCACTGTCGTTAGTACATTAAATTGCGGAGGTTGTTCCATGTGTTTCTTGACCGCACATTGTTCCGCGGATCGTATA
>Ga0209163_1001696_pt1 | contig 22010 bp, 22 predicted proteins | sample MTBAKSrepl2MetaG_FD_187457 | JGI IMG/M metagenome (GOLD analysis project Ga0209163, IMG submission 187457) | Enrichment culture microbial communities om Arthur Kill intertidal strait, New Jersey, USA, that are MTBE-degrading - MTBE-AKS2 (Arthur... | ecosystem: Environmental > Aquatic > Marine >...
GCCCGCAAGGAAAAAATCTGGAAAAGAAGGTTTTCATCGGAATTCGGGCGGGCATGAGGATGCAGAGCGGCCGGCCGCTTTCGGGGGGCTGGATATCAGCCCGCCACGACAAGGTGAACCATGGAACGGGCAGCATGTGCAAGACTCCGCTCCACAACCTCTTGAGAGGTGTTTTCGTGATTGACAGGATGGTTCGCCCGGTGTAGAAGGGATGGGTCGCCGTAGGGAAACGCTGATAAGCGGGCGTGGTTCCGCAGGGATGCCGTCGATGCATGGCCGGACGCGGAAACCACGGCCGTCCAGAGACCGGCAGATGATGCACAGAGCAAGGAGTAGCCGTGGGGAAGCGCGGCAAGCGGAAGGCAGGGAAGCCGAAGGCGGACAACGGGGCCACGCTGGGGTTTGAGGACAGGCTCTGGCGGGCCGCCGACGCCCTCCGGTCCAACATGGATGCGGCCGAGTACAAGCACGTCGTCCTCGGCCTGATCTTCCTGAAATATATTTCCGACGCCTTCGAGGAGCAGCACGCCAAACTCGAGGCGGAGCGGACCCAGGGCGCCGACCCGGAGGACCCGGATGAGTACCGGGCGGTGAACATCTTCTGGGTGCCCAAGGCGGCCCGCTGGTCCAAGCTCAAGGCCGAGGCCAAGCAGCCCAGCATCGGCAAGACGATCGATGCGGCCATGCTGGCCATCGAGCGGGACAACCCCTCGCTCAAGGGCGTCCTGCCCAAGGACTACGGGCACCCGCGGCTGGACAAGCAGCGGCTCGGCCAGCTCATCGATCTGGTCGGCAATATCGGCCTGGGCGACAAGGCCAACCGCTCGAAGGACATCCTCGGTCGGGTGTATGAGTACTTCCTCTCCCAGTTCGCCAGCGCGGAGGGCAAGAAAGGCGGCCAGTTCTACACGCCCCGGTGTATCGTCCGCGTGCTCGTCGAGATGCTCGCCCCGTACAAGGGCCGCGTGTTCGACCCCTGCTGCGGTTCGGGCGGCATGTTCGTCCAGTCCGAGCGGTTCATCGAGGAACACGGGGGACGCGTCGGCGACATCAGCATTTATGGCCAGGAGTCGAACCACACCACGTGGCGTCTGGCCAAGATGAACCTGGCCATTCGCGGCATCGACGGCAACCTCGGCAAGGAACACGCCGACAGCTTCCACCGCGATCTGCACCCGGATCTCAAGGCCGATTTCGTCCTGGCCAATCCCCCGTTCAACGACTCGGACTGGCGCGGGGACCTGCTCAAGGACGACAAACGCTGGAAGTACGGCACGCCGCCGGCCTCCAACGCCAACTTCGCCTGGGTCCAGCACTTCATCCACCACCTGGCGCCGACCGGTCTTGCCGGCTTTGTTCTGGCCAACGGTTCGATGTCCTCCAACCAGTCCGGCGAGGGCGAGATCCGCAAGAGCATCATCGAGGCCGACCTGGTGGACTGCATGGTGGCCCTGCCCGGCCAGCTTTTCTACTCCACGCAGATCCCCGTCTGCCTGTGGTTCATCGCCCGCGACAAGAGGAATGGCCGGTTTCGCGACCGCCGCGGCGAGACGCTGTTCATCGATGCCCGCAAACTGGGCACCATGATCGACCGCGTCCACCGCGAATTGACCGAGGAGGATATCCACAAGATCGCCGGCACCTACCATGCCTGGCGGGGTGACAAGGACTGCAAGGCCAAGTACGAGGATGTGCCCGGCTTCTGCAAGGCCGCGACGCTGGACGACATCCGCCACCACGGCCATATCCTCACGCCCGGCCGCTACGTCGGGGCGGCCGAAGTCGAGGACGACGGCGAGCCGTTCGAGGAGAAGATGGACCGTCTGACCGCCGAGCTCAGGGAGCAGATGGCCGAAGGGGCCCGACTCGACAAGCTCATCTGGGCCAACCTGCAGGATATCGGATATGGCAAGTGAGATCGTCCCAAGTCCGGCGGAGGGACAACTGCTGATCTATCAGGACGGTGCCCTGCGCGTCCAGGTTCGCATCGACGGCCAAACCGTCTGGCTGACACAGGCCGGGATGGCCGAGTTGTTTCAGACGACGCCACAGAACATCACAATGCATCTGAAAAGCATCTATGAGGAGGGCGAACAGGACGAGGCGGCAACTTGTAAGGAATTCTTACAAGTTCGACAGGAGGGGATGCGTCAGATCCAACGTTCGCTCAAGCACTACAACCTCGATGCCATCCTGGCCGTCGGCTACCGGGTCCGCTCGGCCCGCGGCACCGCCTTTCGCCAGTGGGCCACCGCCCGGCTGTCCGAACTGCTGGTCAAAGGCTTTACGCTCGACGATGACCGGCTCAAGGAAGGCCGCACGCTCGGCGACGCCTATTTCGACGAGCTGCTCGAACGCATCCGCGACATCCGCGCCTCGGAGCGGATGTTCTACCAGAAGATCACCGACATCTACGCCACCAGCATCGACTACGACCCCAGGGCCGAGATCACCCAGGCCTTTTACGCCACCGTGCAGAACAAGCTCCACTGGGCGATCCACGGCCACACCGCCGCCGAGATCATCCGCCAGCGTGCCGACGCCTCCAGGCCTCACATGGGCCTGACGACCTGGAAGAACGCACCCCACGGTGCCATCCGCAAATCCGATGTCACCGTGGCCAAGAACTACCTTTCCGAGGGGGAAATCCGCGAATTGAACCGCATCGTCACGATGTATCTGGACTACGCCGAAGACCAGGCCCGGCGTCACAAACCCATGCACATGGCCGACTGGGTCACGAAGCTCGACGCCTTCCTGCAATTCAACGAACGCAACATCCTGACGCACGCCGGCACGGTATCCCACGAACTGGCCGAGGAACACGCCTACGGCGAATTCGCCCGCTACGAAGAACAGCGCCGTCTGCAAGCCGCCCAGCCAACCTCCGACTTCGACAGGGCCGTGCAAGAGGTCAAGCAACTCGAAGAGGCCCCACCTGCGCCCAAGCCCAAGAAACCGCGCGGCGGCAAGAAAGGGGGTGGCCGATGAGCGTCGAACGCCTCCAGCAACCCGACGCCGCCATCCGCCGAGATGTGGAGAGCATCGGCTATGGCAGGTGAACGACCCTGGACATTCTCCGGTCGGATCATACAATGGCCTATGGCCGCAGAAGAGCCTGCAGGACGCGAGAATCCATGATGCGAGTGACCGTGCCAACCCGGATGATCCGCTGGGCCATCGACCGATCTGATGTGCCCGAGGAGCACCTGCACGGCCGGTTCGCCAAGCTTGCGGAGTGGATCACCGGCACCCGCCGACCCACGCTCAAGCAGTTGCAGGACTTCGCCAAGGCAACCCATACCCCCTTCGGCTACTTCTTTCTGCACGAACCGCCGCAGGAACAGGTACCCATCCCCGATTTCCGCACCATTGCCGGTGAGCCCATCGCCCAGCCGTCCCCGAACCTGCTCGATACGATCTATCTGTGCCAGCAGCGCCAGGACTGGTACCGCGAGTATGCCCGGTCTGTCGGCGAAGCCCCTATTGGGCTCATCGGCTCGGCGCGACGCTCGGATGACGTGGCATCGACCGCCGCACGCATCCGCGCCGCTTTGGGCTTCGACCTGGACCAGCGCCGCCGGATGCGCACCTGGACCGAGGCCCTGCGGAGCTTTGTCGAGCAAGCCGACAACCTGGGCATTCTGGCCATGGTCAGCGGCATCGTCGGCAGCAACACCTACCGCGCGCTGGATCCGGACGAGTTCCGCGGCTTCGCCCTGGCCGATCCCCTCGCCCCGCTGGTCTTCGTCAACGGGGCCGACACGAAGGCCGCCCAGATGTTCACCCTGGCCCACGAGTTGGCCCACCTGTGGCTGGGCGAGTCGGCCCTGTCCGATGCCAGTGCCCGCGCGACACCCGATCAGCCCGTGGAGCGATGGTGCAACCAGGTCGCCGCCGAACTGCTTGTGCCCCTGGACGCCGTCCGCCAGGCCCATCGGCCGGGCGAGTCTCTGCAAGACGAAATGAACCGCCTGGCGCGGCAGTTCAAGGTCAGCACGCTGGTCATCCTTCGCCGCCTGCACGACGCCGGCTACCTGACGCGCAGACAGCTTTGGGACGCCTACGATGCCGAGGTGCAACGCCTTCAGGGCCTGCCCCGCGGCAAGGGCGGTGACTACTACCTGACCACCCCCGCCCGCGTTAGCCGTCGCTTCGCTCGAGCCGTGGTCACCGCCGCCTGGGAGGGCCGCGCCTCGTTCACCGAGGCCTTCCGCCTGCTCGGCTGCCGCAAGATGGCCACCTTACGTGAACTCGGCCAGAGTGTAGGAGCGGATATCTGATGGCCTACTTCTTGGATGCAAACGTCTTCATCGCCGCCAAGAACCTGCACTACGGGTTCGACTTTTGCCCCGCGTTCTGGGACTGGCTCATCCGCGCGAATCAGGCCGGCCGCGTCTTCAGCATCGAGCGGGTCCAGGACGAGTTGGCGACGGTCGAGGATCCCCTTGCCGAATGGGCCGAACGGCAGGGCGAGGGCTTTTTTCTGCCCCTTGAGGAGTCCGCCTTGCCCGCTCTCGGCGCCGTCGCCGAGTGGGTCAATGGTCACGAATCCTACACCCCGGCCGCCAAGAGTACGTTTCTTCAGGTCGCCGACTACTACCTCATCGCCCAGGCCCTGGCCGGCGGCCATGTCGTTGTCACGCACGAGCAACCGCAGGATTCTATCCAGCGCGTCAAGATCCCCAACGTCTGCCTCGGCCTGAAGATCAAATACTTGAACCCCTACGACGTGCTCCGCAAGGAGCGTGCCCGATTTGTCCTTGCTCCTCGAGCAAAACCGGCAGGAACATAAGCCATGAACGAAAGGACAGCAGTCAACAAAGCATGGTCGGCCAAGCCAGCCCACGTCACAATTCCCCGAGATGAGGAGGGCGTCGGCCATGACGGGTGAGTGGCCCAGTGCGGCGCAGATCGCTGAAGCCTTTGTAGACGCGTTGCGGAGACTGCTTGAGGATGATGAACAACTGCTGGAAGCCGACGCCAACGAGCGGTCTATCACTCATAGGCTGGCGGTGTATCTTGAGGAGGGATTTCCTGGGTGGAATGTAGACTGCGAGTACAACCGCTCTTCGGGCCCCGGTCGTTGCGTGAAGCGTCTCTGTTACAAGTTTAATCAAGCGAGAATCAAGGCAGACGACCTGGAGGCTAAGTCGGTATTCCCGGACATCATCGTCCATCGCAGGGACACAAGCGAGAACCTGCTCGTCATTGAGGTGAAAAAGGCCACGAGCCGGGAGAGGGACGAAAAGGACTTGGCAAAGCTCAGCGCATTCACCGACTCCGAGGAACTAGGTTATCGTATTGGGGTGTTCTTGAAAATCGGCATCGGGACCGGTGCGACGACGCTCCAGTTTGCCAGCAGCGGAAGGGTTCACTCTGGGCAGGTGGAATGCTCGACAACGTCGCCGGAGAAGATGGAAGCCACTATATGCCGGAACTTGGAGGCGATGGGCTATGGTCAGTGACAAGCAGCAGACAACGAGCAAGGATTTCTATGATTTGTGCTATCGGCAGTACGAGTCCGAGATCAGAGAAACAGACCAGATATACCAGCGATTTAGCTTTGTTTTGGTTCTATTGTCTCTTTTAGGTGGCGTTGTTTACCGCTTGGGCCGCATTGATGTCATTGCTATTGCCTTTACCAGAGTGGACACTTTTCTTTATTGTGTCTCCATGATCACAGCCATTGTCTTACTGACGCTAAGTGTTGTTTTCTGTATTTTGTTCGCCCTTCCTCGCAAGGGCAAGTACAAGACACTCGCCTCCATGGACCTCTGGAGAAAGTGGCGAAAGGACTACGAGGACTATCTGCATGGAGAGGGCAAATCCCAAGAGAACGGCGTTGATGAGGCGATGCTAGAAGAAATCACAACCAAGCTTGCCGAGGCCCAGGCTAACAACGCCCCCATAAATGAGAGACGCAGGCAATACTTCCATATGTCTGTATTGATTGCTTCTTTGGCATTGATTCCTGTTGCAATACAGGCAATGTTTTTCTTCATACTGAAGATTCAGGGAGTGTGAAAATGCCCAAGAACAAAAAAGAAGATAAGAAGGAACGAAAACCCCCACCTCCACCGCCCGAGAACAAGCGGACCACCGCCGGTGAGTCCGTGGGCGGGCCCGGAAGCAAGATGGTGAAGGACGGACAGAAGAAAGACTAGAAGAAGGAACTCGCACATGTGTGACAAGCCTGATCCCCCGGTCAACTCCGAAACGACCAGGAGCGGTGAAGGACGTGAAAGTCCGCCTGCCCCGGTCAATCAGACAATCACCCTGGGTAAAGACGCTGGAGGTGGCAAACCTGCGCCTACGGCACCCCCAAACCAGGGAACGACGAAGGGCGAAGGCAAGGAATAGTCGCGCGAACACCGGCATGGGCAGCTCGGTCTACAGATGTACAGCTCGCAGTGAGTGCTTTTTGATTGAGTACGGCTTAGACGATTGTGTACGCTGCGCCGAAGTCCGTAAGTGGCGAGCCAGGGACTATGTGAGAGAGAGATATGCTTACGCAACAGCTGGTTGACCGGTAGACCGAGATGGCTAGCCACCGTGACCGGCGCACTGCGGCAACGGGCTCACCATGGGCCCTGCGGTTACCGGCGATGAAATCACTTGGGTGCATGCAGATTACCGCAGGACAATGCGGTCCGCACTATTCTCGGAATCACCATGAGAGTGTACTACGCCCATTCTGATCTCAAGCAGCCAGGAAAAGGACCGCAAGAGCCGGGTGCACGGTGGCAACTGCTGGAGGATCACCTGAGACAAACCGGTAAGCTTGCGGGCGACTATGCAAAATGGTTTGGCGCGGAGGAGTGGGGGCGCGTGTCCGGGCTTTGGCACGATCTCGGGAAGTTCCACAACGTTTTTCAGCAACGGTTACGCGGAGCGCCGGTCACCGTCGAACATGCCGGAGTAGGTGCGTGCTGGGCCATTCAACGGGATCGTGGCAAGGGAGTCGCGTTGGGCTTTGTTATCGCCGGTCACCACTCAGGTCTGCCCAATCTCCAGGCAGCAGAAGAAGGCTCGACCCCGCTGATGAGGCGTCTGGAGCGAAACGCTGGGCTGCTGGCCGAGTGCCGGCCCAACATTCCGGAAGCGCTTCTCGCGATTGAACTGCCGGATCTGCCGGCCACGCTCCAAGGTCGTCCTTCCCTCAGCAAGGAAGATAGCGAAAAACTTTACCGATATCGGGAGATGTGGACTCGGTTCTTATTTTCCTGCTTGGTCGACGCGGACCGATCTGACACGGCGGCGTTCTGTGATCCGGACCATTTCCACGAGCGCCGGCCAATGGCCTCAATGGGTGAACTCCGACACCGCTGTGATCGGTATATCGAAGACAAAGCTGCGCGGCTTTCGCCCGATCAGCAGGAGCAGGTTGTCAATCGTGTGCGCGGTGAAGTGCTTGGGCGATGTCGTGAAGCGGCGCAGAGGTTACCGGGCATCTTCACATTAACTGTCCCTACAGGGGGCGGCAAAACGCTGTCGGGCATGGCGTTCGCCCTACACCATGCCGAACGCCATGGCCTGCGGCGCGTCTTCGTGGTCATCCCGTACACCAGTATCATCGAGCAGAACGCAGCGGTGTACCGGGAATGCCTGGGAGGGGAAAACGTACTCGAACACCACAGCAATTTGAGCCCGGAGATTCTGGACGAAACCCAATCGGACACGGCCCATAAGCTGGCTGCAGAGAATTGGGACATGCCCGTCATCGTCACGACGACGGTCCAGTTCTTCGAGACCCTGTTTGCCTCGCGGCCATCCCAAGTTCGCAAACTTCACAATGTAGCCCGCAGTGTTATCGTCTTGGATGAAGTGCAGGCCCTGCCGCCGGGGCTACTGAATCCCATTCTCGATGGCCTGAACACCCTGGTGGAACAGTATGGCTGTTCGGTTGTGCTATCTACCGCTACCCCGCCGGCGCTGGCCTATCGGGACCGGTTTCAATACGGTCTGAAGGACATTCAGCACATCATTGAAGACCCCCAAGGCCTGGCCGACCGACTCCGGCGGGTCATCATCGAATGGCCACGCGATGGGCAGATGCCCTGGTCCGTCCCGGAGCTTGTCGACCGACTGTCCGCACATGAACGGGTGCTGTGCGTTGTCCATCGCCGGCGGGATGCCCGCGAGGCAGCGGGGGCGTTGGCTGAGCAAACGGGCCACCACGTCTTTCATCTGTCGGCACTGATGTGCCCGGCCCACCGGCTGAATGTCGTCGGGCAAATCCATCGCCGTCTCAAAGAGGGGGGACCGTGCCGTGTGGTGTCCACACAGTTGGTCGAAGCCGGCGTGGACCTCGATTTTCCGGTGGTGTATCGGGCCTTGGGTGGCCTGGACAGCATCGTTCAGGCGGCCGGACGGTGCAACCGGGAAGGGCGCCTGGCAGAAGGCGGGCGGGTTGTGGTCTTTCGAGCGGCCAGTTCACCACCACCAGGAGTCCCACGGCGAGCCTTGCAGGTCACCGAAAGCCTGCTCCAGGAGTTGGGCGGTGCCATCGACACGGCGGATCCGGTCTGTTTCGAGAAGTACTTCCGGCAGCTCTATTTCGTTGAAGCCAGGGACATCCACGACATCCAACGACTTCGTCGGCAGTTCGACTTCGCCAGTGTCGGCCGGCACTTCAAGATGATCGAGGATGGGTTTACTTACACGGTTATCGTGCCGTGGGGTGACGCCGAAGAGGGGATCAGCAAACTGCGGGAGGCCGTTGAGGAAGGACGTTCCACCTGTGAGGTTCTGCGGCGGCTGCAACCCTATACCGTGAGCATCTACGCCCGGTCCTACGAGCGACTTAGGGCTGCCGGTGCCTTGGAGGAGGTTCTTGAAGGTGTGCACATCTTGACCGCCCCCTATCGGCATCTGTACTCGGAGGTCTATGGTCTGACCGAAGGCGACGAGCCGATCCAGGCTGATCCCGAAGCTCTCATAGGATAAGCCCTGTTCTCAGTTGACAATTGAAAGGAGAAACATGAACAGTGGACGAAGCCCTACATTGCGTCTGCGGGCCAGGGGACGGCTGGCCTGCTTCACACGTCCCGAATTGAAGGTTGAGCGGGTCTCGTACCCCGTGATGACCCCTTCGGCGGCCCGGGGACTTATGGAGGCGGTGTGCTGGAAGCCAGCCATCGCCTGGCACGTCGAGCGGATCCGGGTTTTGAAGGACATCCGTTTCACAGCCTTCCGGCGAAACGAAGTCAACACACGAGCCGGCACGCCGGCGCAAGCCGTGATCCGTGACGGCGGGCCATATCATCCCTACTTTGCCGACGCAGACCGGGCCCAACGGAACACAGTCGCCTTGCTGGACGTGGACTATGTCGTTGAGGCCCATTTCACCATGACCCCGCGGGCGGGGGACCAGGATAACGTCAACAAGTTCATCGATATGTTCTGCCGGCGGGTGGAGAAGGGTCAGCACTTCCACCAACCCTACCTGGGTTGTCGGGAGTTTGTCGCCGAGGTTCTGCCGGCTGAGGATGCCCCCGAACCTATCGATGACTCGCGGGACTTGGGTCGGATGCTGTGGGACATCGATTTCTCCAATCCTGAGGAGAAGCGGCCGCTGTTCTTCGACGCGGCGCTCGACCGAGGCGTCCTGCAGGTTCCCGGCCGGCCGACTCCGGCGCCCAACGAGGAAGGAGGGCCGCAACCATGATTCTGCAGGCCCTGTATGACCTAGCCCAACGCGAACGACTGATGGGCCAGGATCCCAACTACCAGTTGAAACGGGTTCCTTGGCTGGTCCGGGTCGGCCGCGATGGAACCTTTCTGGGTAAGATGATCGATTGTCGCAACCGAGTGGAGATACCGACCAGGAGTCCCAGGGGCAGACCTAGGACCGTGTATGTAGCTCCTTACCGTTGGGTCCCTCGGGAGCCGGAGCGAACCAGCGGCGATTACGCCTTTTTCCTGTGCGACACGAGCGAATACCTGTTTGGGATGGGCAAAGGGGCCCGTTCGAAGCAGAAGCTGGCGAATCGATTTCGGCTCTTCAGAGAGAAGGTGCGTGCCTGCTCTGAGGCCACGCATGATGAGGCCGTGGGGGCCGTACTGGTCCTGCTTGATGCCGTTGCTGAAGGCCAAACCTCCGTTGATCTTCCGGAGGACTATGGCCCGAGCGATTTGATCGCCTTTGTCTATTCGCCGGACGATGATCGGCTGGTGAGTGATCGGCCCGCAGTACGGCAATACTGGGCGAATTATCGGCTCGCGGAGTTAGAGTCCCTCGACCCTGTGGAATGTCTGATCACCGGCCGGACCGATCGGCCTGCACCTAAGCACATGTTGTTGAAGGGACTCCCTGGAGGAACGCCCTCGGGTGTGGCGCTTGTATCGTTCAATGCCTCGGCGTTCGAGTCCTATGGCCTGCCCGGCAACCAGAACGCACCGATTTCGTACCAGGCCTCCGAAATGTGTATGACGGCCCTGAACCGCCTGCTCAGCAGCGATCTACCCAACCCCCGCGATCTTGATGAAAAGCTGCCGGTACGCCACCACAAGATCAGCAGCGACACGGTGGTGTGTTTTTGGGCAGTGGCCGACGAGGCGCAGGATTTCTGCAATCAGTTCGCCCCGATCCTGGAGGCCAATCCGGAGGATGTCCGGGAGACCTACCGTACCATCTGGACGGGTCGGCCGCCGAGCGATCCGGGCACGTCCGCGTTTTATGCCCTGACGCTGTCCGGCACCCAGGGCCGGGCGATCGTGCGGGATTGGCTGGAATCGACGGTCGAGACGGTGGTCCGCCACCTGGCGGCGTACTTCCGTGACCTACAAATCGTCCGCAATACGCCCCCGTCCAAGAAGCGGTCGCTGCCGCCGCAGCTGCCGATGCGAACCCTCTTGCGGTCCTTGGCCCCACAGGGACGCGACAGCGATGTTCCGCCCCATCTGGCCGCCCAGATGGTGAACACCGCCCTGGCCGGGACGCGGTTTCCCATGACCGTCCTACATCGGGCGCTGGAACGCATGCGGGCGGAGATCGGCCGTGACGACTGGAACGACCTGGAACTCCGCGATGCCCGCGCGGCGCTGATCAAGGCCGTGTTGATTCGGAACTTTCAATTGGAGGTCAAACCGCAGATGGACACGACGAACAAGGACATCGGCTACCTGTTGGGCCGCCTGCTGGCCGTCATCGAGCGGGCCCAGCAATTGGCCCTCGGTGATGTGAACGCCACGGTGATCGACCGGTATTTCAGCGGCGCCTCGGCGACGCCCGGTTCGGTGTTTCCGCGGCTACTCAAGAACATGCGGCATCACATCAGCAAGGCCCGCGACGGCAACTATGGGGGCACTGCCGTCTGGCTCGACCGCCAGGCCGACGAGATCGCCTCGCAAATCGACGCCTTCCCGGCCTTCTTGCCCCTGCCGCAACAGGGCCTGTTCATCCTGGGCTATCACCATCAGCGGCACGCCCTTTGGCAGAAGAAACAGGACAACCCGAGTAACCAGTAGATCACGGATATTAGCAAGGAGAATCGGCTATGGAACCCATCAACAAACGTTACGAGTTCATCCTGTTGTTCGATGTCAAGAACGGCAATCCCAACGGCGATCCCGACGCCGGCAACGCACCCCGGATCGATCCGGAAACCGGTCACGGTTTCGTCTCTGACGTATGCCTGAAGCGCAAGATCCGTAACTACATCTGCCTGGCCAAGGGTGCCGCCACCGGCCAACCGGAAGAAGGCTACGACATCTACGTGAAAGAGAAAGCCGTCCTCAACAATCAGCACATGCGCGCCTACGAAGCCAAGGGGCTGGACCCGAAGGCATCGGGCAGAGAAAAAGCGGGTCAGATTTCCGAGGCCCGGGCATGGATGTGTCAAACCTTTTTCGACGTTCGTATGTTCGGCGCCGTCATGTCCACCGACATCAATTGCGGCCAGGTCCGCGGCCCCGTTCAGTTGGCCTTTGCCTTCTCGGTGGACCCCATCACAGCACTCGAACAGGCCGTGACCCGGATGGCCGTCACCACGGAGCGGGAGGCAGAAAAACAGCAAGGCGACAATCGCACCATGGGCCGCAAGGAGATTGTCCCCTACGCCCTGTACGTGGCCCATGGGTACATCTCCCCCTTCCTGGCGGCCGATACCGGGTTCTCGGACCAGGACCTGCAACTGCTCTGGGAGGCGCTCAAGAACATGTTTGAACACGACCACAGCGCGGCCCGCGGTGAGATGGCCTCACGCAAGCTCTACGTCTTCGAACACGCCACGCCGCTGGGCAATGCCCCGGCCCATACGTTGTTCGAACGCCTGCACATCGAGCGGGCGGATTCGGATCGTCCGGCCCGGGCCTTCACGGATTATCGCATCCGTCTCGACTGGGACAACCCGCCCGACGGCGTGACTCAGCGCGAGCTGTTGTGATCGCTGCGCGATGTATACGGCCAGTGACTTGGTGCCGATTTCCGCGTTGCAGCACTTCGTGTTCTGCCCGCGGCAGTGTGCGCTGATCCACATCGAGCAGACCTGGGTGGAAAACCGACTCACGGCTCAGGGGCGGCTTCTTCACGATCGCGTCCACGAAGCTGACAACGAAAACCGCCCCGGTGTGAGGACCGTGCGGGGTCTGGCCCTGCGATCGCACCGACTAGGTCTGATCGGCCAGGCCGATGTCGTCGAGTTTCATCGAGGGGACGAGGGTACTCTTCTCTCGGACGCCGACGGACTCTGGCGGCCTTTTCCGGTCGAATACAAACGAGGCAAACCCAAGCCGGACGACTGCGATGCGGTACAACTTTGTGCTCAGGCCATGTGCTTGGAGGAAATGTTGGGTACCGACATTCACCGAGGCGCCTTCTTCTACGGCCGACCACGGCGACGGCAGGAGATTGAGTTCACAGAGCCTCTAAGACGCCGCACCGAGGACATCGCCAGAGAGGTGCATCGCCTGATCCAGCAGGGCATCACACCGACGGTTCCGTATGTCGCGAAGTGCAAAAACTGCTCGCTATATGAGCGATGCCTGCCGAAAACCACCGGTCTCAAGAAGAGGATCGACCTCTATCTCACGCAAGCTCTGAGCAGGCCGCCAGGGGAGACTACCCCATGAGACAGTTGCTCAACACCCTGTTCGTTACAACCCAGGGGGCCTATCTGTCCAAAAAAGGGGATACCCTCGAAGTCCGCCATGAGCAGGAAACCAAGCTTCGCGTGCCGATTCACACCTTGGGTTCTATCGTGTGTTTTGGAAACGTCACGTGCAGTCCATTCCTGATGGGGCTTTGCGGCGAGAAGGACGTGACGATCTCACTGTTGACGGAGAACGGGCGTTTCCTGGCGAGAGTGCAGGGGCCGATCAGCGGAAACGTGCTGCTCCGCAAGGAACAGTACAAACGTTCCGAAGATGCAGGGCAAGTCCTTCAAGTGGCCCGCGCGGTCGTCATGGCTAAGGTTGCCAATGCCCGCGTCGTTCTTCAGCGAGCCCTTCGAGACCATCTGGAAAGCCTCGACGAGCCCGCCTTGACCGGGGCCGTGCGAATCCTGAACGAGGATTTGGAGGAACTTAGAAACGCGACCTCCACAGATATCGTCCGCGGGATCGAGGGGCATGCCGCCAATCATTACTTCTCCGTATTCGACCACCTGATTACGGCCGACAAGGAGAACTTCTCCTTTCGCGGCCGCAACAGAAGGCCTCCAATGGACAATGTGAACGCTCTTCTGTCGTTTCTGTATACCTTGCTTGTTCACGATGTGACATCGGCCCTTGAGTCGGTCGGTCTTGACCCAGCCGTTGGTTTTCTTCATCGTGATCGCCCCGGGCGCCCTAGCCTCGCACTGGACCTCATGGAAGAGTTGCGGGCCTACTTGGCGGATCGGCTGGCGCTGTCTCTGATCAATCGCCAACAGATCAAGGCGAAGGGATTCAGAAAGACTGAGTCCGGCGCGGTGACGATGGACGACTCTACTTGGAAGACCGTGTTGGTGGCTTGGCAGAAACGCAAGCAAGAGACGATCACCCATCCGTTCTTGCAGGAGACGATCGCCGTCGGACTCCTACCGCACGTGCAGGCCATGTTGTTGGCACGCTTCTTACGCGGGGATTTGGACGGATATCCGCCGTTCTTCTGGCGGTAGAAGGAGCCAGGGTCATGATGGTATTGGTGGCATACGACGTGAGTACGGACACCCGGGAAGGACAGGCACGCTTGCGGCAGGTGGCCAAACGGTGTGAGAATCGCGGCCAGCGGGTGCAGAATTCTGTCTTCGAGTGTCTCGTGGATCCGGCCCAATGGGTACACTTGCGAGGCGAACTCGTCAGTGTGATTGATCCACAGAAGGACAGTCTTCGGTTCTACTTTCTAGGAAAGAACTGGAAAAGACGAGTAGAGCACATTGGGGCAAAGCCGACATACGATCCACAGGGGCCTTTGATCGTGTAGGCTGCGGATCGCGAACACCAAGCGCCCATGGGATAACGGGGAGGTTCGCGGTCGCCCTAAGTCGCTCTCTGGCAAGTGGATAGAACGGAGTGTCGCCCCGAGCCCTTGTCCCGATGATCGGGATAGGCCCGGTTCGCGGAAGCTCATGTGCTAACCCAGTCTTACAAAGAAGTTACAGACACTACGGTCGCCCCCCGCGTGGGGGCGTGGATTGAAACTGCGAAACGATGGCGTCGCGCGTGACGCCTCACACGTCGCCCCCCGCGTGGGGGCGTGGATTGAAACTCCGGATGCGAGATCACAGGGGTGACGGATCACGGGTCGCCCCCCGCGTGGGGGCGTGGATTGAAACTCCGTGGGGATCTCCACGCCCAGATCGGCCAGATAGTCGCCCCCCGCGTGGGGGCGTGGATTGAAACTGCTGCCCCACGGTTGCGGGTGGCCACCACCCGGGTCGCCCCCCGCGTGGGGGCGTGGATTGAAACGCTGGACCACACGCCCAGCAGCAGCTCAATCGCATGTCGCCCCCCGCGTGGGGGCGTGGATTGAAACCAGGGAGGCTAGGCCATGCAGATCAAGTGCCCCTACGTCGCCCCCCGCGTGGGGGCGTGGATTGAAACTGACACCTTCCGCCGAGTGTACGTGAGCTTCAGCGGGTCGCCCCCCGCGTGGGGGCGTGGATTGAAACGCTCATACATCCACCGCCACACGACCGAGGGGATCGTCGCCCCCCGCGTGGGGGCGTGGATTGAAACACCCGGTGTAGGGGCGCGCCCAAAGTGGCGACGAAGTCGCCCCCCGCGTGGGGGCGTGGATTGAAACACGAAAAAGCCCTCGGGCACCTGGCGGGGCGAGGAGTCGCCCCCCGCGTGGGGGCGTGGATTGAAACAACGAGGATTCCCAGGCTGTTTACGCCGCCCGGATCCGTCGCCCCCCGCGTGGGGGCGTGGATTGAAACCGCAACGTCGGCCTGGCCGCGCGAAAGATGATGACGTCGCCCCCCGCGTGGGGGCGTGGATTGAAACATCGACTTGGAAGCCCAATACAAGCTCACAATCGAGTCGCCCCCCGCGTGGGGGCGTGGATTGAAACGCCGCCCACGGCGAACGGCTGATCGAGCGGGATGGTCGCCCCCCGCGTGGGGGCGTGGATTGAAACGCGGCCGATGTCGACGCCCATGTAGTACATGCGGCGTCGCCCCCCGCGTGGGGGCGTGGATTGAAACGCCGCCCGCTCCCGCAGCATCTCCTGGATCGCGGGGGTCGCCCCCCGCGTGGGGGCGTGGATTGAAACCTCGTACCCGTATGCGTTGCGATAACGCACAACGTGTCGCCCCCCGCGTGGGGGCGTGGATTGAAACATCGTCGCAGCCCTAGCCGACGGAGCCGATGATCTTGTCGCCCCCCGCGTGGGGGCGTGGATTGAAACATCCTGTTTGCGGCCGCTGAGATCAGCAGACTGCGTCGCCCCCCGCGTGGGGGCGTGGATTGAAACTGCGCGAAGGTGTCTGCAGTCGAATCATAAAACCACGTCGCCCCCCGCGTGGGGGCGTGGATTGAAACGCCCAGTATTGCCGCCGCTGGTGTGAGCTTTTCGGGTCGCCCCCCGCGTGGGGGCGTGGATTGAAACACAGCCACGGGCGGCACCTATCCTGAGGGCATCGAGTCGCCCCCCGCGTGGGGGCGTGGATTGAAACCCAAACGTGATACATGCGGTGGAAATGGTACATTGTCGCCCCCCGCGTGGGGGCGTGGATTGAAACGTACAGGTGCTGCCCGTATCGTAAGTTGTCGCCGTGTCGCCCCCCGCGTGGGGGCGTGGATTGAAACAGCGGACCGGGAGGCGGCGGCTCACTCTCCCCGGGTCGCCCCCCGCGTGGGGGCGTGGATTGAAACGCGCAACGCGGTCCTCGCCCGCACCGACTCGCGTCGCCCCCCGCGTGGGGGCGTGGATTGAAACCTACTGGGAGTGTATCCAGGCGCATGAGTCCGGTCGCCCCCCGCGTGGGGGCGTGGATTGAAACGGCCGGACGAGCATGTCCTCGAATCGCAGATAGGGTCGCCCCCCGCGTGGGGGCGTGGATTGAAACAGCGGACCGGGAGGCGGCGGCTCACTCTCCCCGGGTCGCCCCCCGCGTGGGGGCGTGGATTGAAACATCCACACGTACGTCGTGTCGTTGTCTGCCGGGTGTCGCCCCCCGCGTGGGGGCGTGGATTGAAACAAGGGCGGCAACTGGTCCCGCCAGACGGGCAAGTCCGTCGCCCCCCGCGTGGGGGCGTGGATTGAAACCAGATCGACGTGAACCTCGCCGACAAGACGCATAAGGTCGCCCCCCGCGTGGGGGCGTGGATTGAAACGCAGAAACCCATCGGCACCGAGGGAACCCAATGAGTCGCCCCCCGCGTGGGGGCGTGGATTGAAACACGTTGTGTATCGTACAGCCTGTGAGGGTGACTGTGTCGCCCCCCGCGTGGGGGCGTGGATTGAAACAGATTGGCCCGTATGCCACTGCCCGTCCGTGTCGTGTCGCCCCCCGCGTGGGGGCGTGGATTGAAACTTGCGGCCGATGTCCATCCCCGCATAGAGCGGGCGTCGCCCCCCGCGTGGGGGCGTGGATTGAAACGGAGATCGTGGGTAGGCGGATCAACGCGTGCAGTGGGTCGCCCCCCGCGTGGGGGCGTGGATTGAAACACACCGCCCGCCGGTCATCCGCGACAGGAACGACCGTCGCCCCCCGCGTGGGGGCGTGGATTGAAACTAATGCGCCCGTCAAACGCAAGGGAATGCCGTTGGTCGCCCCCCGCGTGGGGGCGTGGATTGAAACCCGTTTTTTCGTTGGGGCATGGAGTTTGAGGAATGTCGCCCCCCGCGTGGGGGCGTGGATTGAAACTAAGCCAGATCTCCAAGCGGTGGAGCCAGACCCTGGGTCGCCCCCCGCGTGGGGGCGTGGATTGAAACGTCTTGGTCAAGGAGGTCCTGGTCCAGGGCTCCGGTCGCCCCCCGCGTGGGGGCGTGGATTGAAACTCGGCCGCCACGGAGGGCTTCCTCGATAAGACCAGTCGCCCCCCGCGTGGGGGCGTGGATTGAAACAGCAGCGAACCGGCGGCGTTGGCAGCTTGGCCGGTCGCCCCCCGCGTGGGGGCGTGGATTGAAACTGGGGTGGGCGGCAGCTACTACAAGTACTACCCGGTCGCCCCCCGCGTGGGGGCGTGGATTGAAACACCAGATGCAGACCGATAGACCTGGATCGGATCTCGTCGCCCCCCGCGTGGGGGCGTGGATTGAAACCACCGCCCGCCCGATCACAGACACGCGCACACCGGGTCGCCCCCCGCGTGGGGGCGTGGATTGAAACCAAGAATACTGCGTATAATCGGCGATGACGCCAGGTCGCCCCCCGCGTGGGGGCGTGGATTGAAACCTTATGCCGTCGGCGTCATCTCATCATGTCGCCACGTCGCCCCCCGCGTGGGGGCGTGGATTGAAACTTGCCCACGTCCTGTCGCTATTACAGCGACATGGAGTCGCCCCCCGCGTGGGGGCGTGGATTGAAACAAGGCCCCGTGGATCGTGGGCCAGGAGGTGTAATGTCGCCCCCCGCGTGGGGGCGTGGATTGAAACTCGGCCGCCACGGAGGGCTTCCTCGATAAGACCAGTCGCCCCCCGCGTGGGGGCGTGGATTGAAACCTGGGCCTTTAGGATGCTCGTGGCGATCTCGGAATGTCGCCCCCCGCGTGGGGGCGTGGATTGAAACATCTTGCGTATCGTCGTCGTGTTGGCCAAGGCCGTCGCCCCCCGCGTGGGGGCGTGGATTGAAACTTCGAGGTCTCCGTTTTGGAGACCAAGCAGGGCCTGTCGCCCCCCGCGTGGGGGCGTGGATTGAAACGACAGCTGGCTTAAGATGGATCTGATCTCCTGCTGTCGCCCCCCGCGTGGGGGCGTGGATTGAAACTCCGCGTCATCGTCGTGTTGGCCAAGGCCCTGCGTCGCCCCCCGCGTGGGGGCGTGGATTGAAACGCCGTCAAGGAGGCAGTGAAGGTGTGGGTGCCAGGTCGCCCCCCGCGTGGGGGCGTGGATTGAAACTCATAATGGGCTCGGACTCCGGAGATGAGGAAGTGTCGCCCCCCGCGTGGGGGCGTGGATTGAAACGCAGTGCGATCCACCACCACCCCCCACCCACCCACGTCGCCCCCCGCGTGGGGGCGTGGATTGAAACAGTGGGGGTCGACGGTCGCGACACGTCGGCCCTGTCGCCCCCCGCGTGGGGGCGTGGATTGAAACTGGATCAAGGGAAGTAGAGGGCGGGCCGTCGGCCGTCGCCCCCCGCGTGGGGGCGTGGATTGAAACACCAACGTCCGGCCCTTGTAGGTGGTCCATGCGATGTCGCCCCCCGCGTGGGGGCGTGGATTGAAACGGCTTCCAGCCGGGCTCGGTCATCACGTAGATCAGGTCGCCCCCCGCGTGGGGGCGTGGATTGAAACTGGAGACCGAGAAGCGCCTTAGCCAGCACGACGAGTCGCCCCCCGCGTGGGGGCGTGGATTGAAACAAGCCAAGTTGAAAGGTGATGACAATGTTACCGGGTCGCCCCCCGCGTGGGGGCGTGGATTGAAACATGATAAGGCCCGTCGATTCGTCCCGCATCGCCAGTCGCCCCCCGCGTGGGGGCGTGGATTGAAACCTGCTCAAAATGGGGCGGGCGCTGCAAGGGGCCCGTCGCCCCCCGCGTGGGGGCGTGGATTGAAACTATATATAGAACGTTTTCGGGTCTCGGCCGGATTTGTCGCCCCCCGCGTGGGGGCGTGGATTGAAACAAGAGTCATATCGAACGTGCCGGCCATGACCTGAGTCGCCCCCCGCGTGGGGGCGTGGATTGAAACTGGATCGTACTGCGAATCATCGTCGTGCTCGCAAGTCGCCCCCCGCGTGGGGGCGTGGATTGAAACCTGTCGCACTCGGCCGCATGATCACGTTGTTCCCAGTCGCCCCCCGCGTGGGGGCGTGGATTGAAACTCGAGCGGCGAGGCACACAGGTGTGGGATACCAGGTCGCCCCCCGCGTGGGGGCGTGGATTGAAACATGATCAGTGGAGTCCGAGCCCACTACGAGCACAGTCGCCCCCCGCGTGGGGGCGTGGATTGAAACTACGAGCGCAAGAGCGGCCTGCCCGAAGGAACCGGTCGCCCCCCGCGTGGGGGCGTGGATTGAAACGCGGGCCTCGGCGGGACAAAGCCCAAGATGGCGCGTCGCCCCCCGCGTGGGGGCGTGGATTGAAACGCGGGGGCCCGCTCTGTCGTCGCCAACGAGCAACTGTCGCCCCCCGCGTGGGGGCGTGGATTGAAACGATGACGCGCTCCCCTGGGTTTCCGAGGATGACGCGTCGCCCCCCGCGTGGGGGCGTGGATTGAAACCTGGACTCCTGGTACCGAGTGGCCTCCCTCTACCGTCGCCCCCCGCGTGGGGGCGTGGATTGAAACGGAGCGTTCGGCTCTCTATCGCCGCGGCATATCCGCGTCGCCCCCCGCGTGGGGGCGTGGATTGAAACACCACCTCGCCGTCTGAAGCTGCACGGATTGCGGGTCGCCCCCCGCGTGGGGGCGTGGATTGAAACGACGACCCGCGTTGTGGGGACAGTCACGTCCACTGTCGCCCCCCGCGTGGGGGCGTGGATTGAAACGGAGTCGGCGACGACGCCGATTGATACCAGACTGTCGCCCCCCGCGTGGGGGCGTGGATTGAAACCCGAACATGTGTGAGATAATTGACGACACCATCTAGTCGCCCCCCACGTGGGGGCGTGGATTGAAACCCGGACTACATGCAATTGGTGGCGGGAGAATTGGTCGCCCCCCGCGTGGGGGCGTGGATTGAAACGGGTTGGCTAATGCCCTGCGCGCGGGGATGGGTGTCGCCCCCCGCGTGGGGGCGTGGATTGAAACGCTGCGGGACGTGATCGACGGCAGACGTGAGAAGTCGCCCCCCGCGTGGGGGCGTGGATTGAAACAGCAATCCGTCGATATACTGTGCCAGCGTAACACGTCGCCCCCCGCGTGGGGGCGTGGATTGAAACTCAAGCAGACCATCACCGAGGCCGGCGGCGGCGGGTCGCCCCCCGCGTGGGGGCGTGGATTGAAACCCACGATCCGCGCGCGGCCCTGCGCCGAGCGCTGTCGCCCCCCGCGTGGGGGCGTGGATTGAAACTACTTGGATTAGGCCTGGTGATAGTGGGCGGTCAGTCGCCCCCCGCGTGGGGGCGTGGATTGAAACGCCCAACAGTTCCATCCTGCATCGTACTGGTCCATGTCGCCCCCCGCGTGGGGGCGTGGATTGAAACATTACAGGAGAGATTATAGATATATTCCGGCTGCGTCGCCCCCCGCGTGGGGGCGTGGATTGAAACGGATTACATCGACGGCCAGAGAATACGCCACCGGGTCGCCCCCCGCGTGGGGGCGTGGATTGAAACTTCAAGGTGCGGGCTTTCCGCGGCCGGTCATCGGGTCGCCCCCCGCGTGGGGGCGTGGATTGAAACAAAAAACAGATCTACGGCGCCATGGGCACGTTGAGGTCGCCCCCCGCGTGGGGGCGTGGATTGAAACTTTCTTATGCCGTCGGCCGCTGGGCAGGCGGTCCGGGTCGCCCCCCGCGTGGGGGCGTGGATTGAAACGCCGGGGCCCACGGCGTCACCGCGATGCACCTGGGGTCGCCCCCCGCGTGGGGGCGTGGATTGAAACAACGAGCAGGTCGATCAGATCGTGCCGTGGATGACGTCGCCCCCCGCGTGGGGGCGTGGATTGAAACATCGGCGCTGGAGAACCAGTAGTCTCGCCTCTCGTGTCGCCCCCCGCGTGGGGGCGTGGATTGAAACAAGGATTTTCGGGCGGAGATGATCAACGCCGGCGGTCGCCCCCCGCGTGGGGGCGTGGATTGAAACCCCGGGTGGGATTCTGGAACGACGTATGCCATTGGGTCGCCCCCCGCGTGGGGGCGTGGATTGAAACTGGATCATCCTGCGCCGTTACAAAACGAAATCCACGATGATGACCTCCAACCGTCCCTTGGAGGATTGGGGGAAGCTCTTGGGGGATGTGCCGGCCGCCACGGCGATTTTGGACCGGTTCCTGCACCATGCCGAGATCATCACGATCACCGGCCGCAGTTATCGTCTCAAGGGCAAAGGAGCCAAGGCCCCCACTGCACCCAAGGAGTCCGCGAAGGATGATTCCCATCCGAAGCCGCCATCGTAAGGCCCGTTGTCCGGTCTGGCCCGCTCGGCCTGCGGCGGCCAGGCTCCGACGAGCCACCGGAGGGCCCATTCTCGCCCGGCCGCCGGTCCGAGCGATCCAGCCCTGCGTCCTCCTGTATGGGGGGCCGGGGGACTTGGGCCGCTGGGAATGGACTTGCATGGCAGAGGGAAAACGTGTACAAAAGGATAGAGAACACTGGCTGGTTTTGACCCGATCATCGCTGGCTGGTTTTAACCCGATCCGTGACAAGTCATGAATGTACAATCGCTTGGGAGGCTGTCAAGCAGGAAAAGGACCAATCTGCTCCTCAGGGAGAAGGCCCACGTCGAAAGGTTCCTCGTTTCTCCCCTTGCAGGGG
>Ga0209163_1001700_pt1 | contig 21978 bp, 21 predicted proteins | sample MTBAKSrepl2MetaG_FD_187457 | JGI IMG/M metagenome (GOLD analysis project Ga0209163, IMG submission 187457) | Enrichment culture microbial communities om Arthur Kill intertidal strait, New Jersey, USA, that are MTBE-degrading - MTBE-AKS2 (Arthur... | ecosystem: Environmental > Aquatic > Marine >...
AACTCTCCTTAAAAAACTCTCTCTCCCCGAGCCCCAGCCGGTCCTGCATCTGGGGGCCTTACCACCAGTAGAATTACAGGATCACACCCTTCAATTGCAGATACACGCCTGTTTTATGGATTAGCTATTATAATTATTTAAAATTCAATACTTTATTCAATATCGCTTACTTCTTTGCTGTCAAACAAAGGGCTAGTGAGCCATAGGCGGCTGGGTATGGGCGGGCGGTTTGCGGATGATCCATAAGAGCCCGACCAGGCCCAGGAACATCCAAGTTTGCAGAAAAAAGGCGTCGTTAAAGGCCAGGGAATTGGCTTCGCGGATGAGGTCCCGATAGATCAGGCCCATGGCCGGCAAAGTCTGGTCGTTCAGGGTCCCGAGTTTCTGGGCCAGGGCGTCTTTTAACTGTTCCAGGCGGATTTGATAGCCGGGATCGAAAGGGGTCAGGTTTTCGACCAGCCGGAACTGGTGAAACTGGGCCCGTCTGGCGATAATGGTGGTGACAAAGGCCACGCCGAAGGAGCCGCCCAGGTTCCGGAGGAGATTGAAGATGGCCGAGGCGTTGTTCATCTGTTCCCGGGGGACATAGGCCATGGTCAGCAGGGTCAGGGAGACAAAAAAGAACGGCATGCCGAGGCCTTGAAATATCCGGCCCATGCAGGCGGTCAGAAAGTCGATCTGGAGATTGAACCCGGCCATGTAGTAAACGGCATAGGCGTTGATCAATAGGCCGACGCCCAGGAGAAACCGGGCGTCTATCCGTTCGCTGGCCTTGCCCACCAAAGGCAGGACCAGAAGGGTCATGGCCCCGGCCGGTCCCAGGACCAATCCGGCCTGGTAAGCGGTGTAGCCGAGCAGTTTTTGGAGATAGATGGGCAGGAGGACGATGGAGCCGAAGAAGCAAAAGAAGCCCAGGAAAATGATTGCGTTGCCCGTGGCAAAGCTGGGGTCTTTAAAAATTTTCAAGTTCAGGATGGGATTTTTCCGGCCCAATTCCCAAAAAATCAGGGCGACCAGGGCCAGGGCCGACAGGGTGGACAGGCCCAGGATGAAGTCGCTGCTGAACCAGTCTTCCTGCTGGCCCTTGTCCAGGACGATCTGGAGACAGCCCACACCCACGCAGAGGAGGGCCAGGCCGAGATAGTCCACGGCTTCCCCTTTGATCCGCCTTTCCATATAGGTCGGGTCGTGGATGAAGCTGAAGATCATGAACATGGCCACCAGGCCGATAGGCAGATTGATATAGAAAATCCAGCGCCAGGAATAAGAGTCGGTCAGATACCCGCCCAGGAGGGGACCCAGGATGGGGCCGAGCACGATGCCCATGCCGAAGATGGCCATGGCCAGTCCCCGCTGGTGGGGCGGATAGGATTCGAGCAGGATGGCCTGGCTCATGGGTTGCAAACCGCCGCCGCCCAGCCCTTGAAAGATGCGGAAAAGGATAAGTTGAGGCAGACTCACGGCCAGACCGCAGAGGAGGGAACTGAGGGTGAACATAATGAGCGAAGCCAGGATATAGCGCTTGCGGCCCATGAACCTGGCCAGCCAGCCGCTCATGGGGATGACCACGGCGTTGGCCACCAGATAGGAAGTCAGGACCCAGGTGACTTCTTCCTGTCCGGCCGAGAGGCTGCCCTGGATATGGTTGAGGGCCACGTTGGCCACGCTCATGTCCAAAATCTCGATCAGGGTCGGGATCATGACCGAGGTGGTGATGAGCCACTTGTTGACCTGGGGCGGGTTCATGACATCAGGTCAGGGCTTCATTCGGTGAAGATGGTCGGGACGACGCTCATGCCCACCCTTAGGACCGGCCAAGAGTCGCGGCCGCTCAAATCCAGGGTGATCTTGACGGGGATGCGCTGAACCACCTTGACGAAGTTACCGGAAGCGTTTTCGGGCGGGAAGAGGGAGAAGGCGGCTCCGGTGCCGGCCATGATGGAATCGACCCGGCCTTTGAAGCGGACCTGGGGATAGGTGTCCACTTTAACGGCGACTTCCTGGCCGGGCCTGACGTCGGTCAGTTGGGTTTCCTTGTAGTTGGCCGTGATCCAGATATGGTCCGGGTCGAGGGGGACTACGGCCATGATGGGTTGGCCCCGGCCGACCATAAGGCCGGGTTCGATCCGTTTTTTGGTCACGTAACCGTCGGCCGGGGAGGTTATGACGGCGTATTGCAGATTGAGTTCGGCCTGTTCGACCCTGGCCCGGGCCAGTTGGACCCGAGCCTTTTGGGCTTCGACCTGGCGCGATTTGATGGCGGCCAGGTCGTGGCCGGTGGCGGCCAGCTCAACATTGGCCCTTAAGGCTTGGGCGTTGGCTTCCAGGGAAGCCCTTTGTTTTTTGACCGCGGCCAGGCGGGCTTGGGCGGCCCGGAGTTGAGCCTGGGCGGTCTCGGTCCTGGTCGTGGCTTCATCCACCTGGCTCCGGGCCACGGCCTGCTTTTTGAGCAGGGCCTTCATCCGGTCCAAATCCAGAAGGGCCTGGTCATACTGGGCTTGGGACCGCTTGACCTCCTGGGCCGCAGCCTCTTCTTCCTTGATCAGGCTCTAGATGGTTTGCGCCAAAGAGGCCAGGGCGGCCTGGGCCCCGTCCACCCGGTAGCCGGTCTGGTTCAACTCCAGGGGCACGCCTAGTTCCAAAGAAGTCAGAGTGGCCTCGGCTTCGGCCAAGCCGGCCTTGGCCTCGGCCAGGGCCACTTCGTATTCCGTGGCGTCCAGGTGAACCAACGGCTGGCCTTGACGAACGGTCTGATTGTCTTGGACCAGCACTTCGGTCACGTACCCGGGGACTCGGGGCGTGACCGTGAAGATGCGGCCTTCGACGTAGGCGTCGTCGGTGGTCAGGCGGCCCCGGGTATAAAAGTAGTAACCGGCGGCCGAACCGGCAATGATCAAGAGAACGACAAGGACCAGCAACTTTTTACGGTGGTTGTTAGGCTTTGGTTCTTCGTTCACCCTGGTTCCCCCTGAATCAGACATGATTTCAACGCTCAGAGGCGCGGCCGCCCGCGCCCCTGAGATCGGTTTGTCCCTCAATACTATGACTCTTTGTGCTTGGCCTTCATCTCCATCAACTCTTTCCAGGTGTTTCTTTCGAGGAAGCTGCCGGGAACATTGGCTTCCATTTCCTGAAACATCTTGAAAGGCACGGCGAAGCTCATCAGGTCGTCTTTGAGCAGGCGCTTGAGGGCCACCCGGGCCGAGAGGTCGTTCAGGCCCAGGACGGCCCGGGGCTTGACCGATTTGGCTTCCCGATAAGGATAAATGCCGATGTTCTGGCAGCCGGCGGCGTAAGGGTGGATGACGTTTTCGTTGTCTTCGCGGTCGTAATTGGCCAGGACGGTCAAGGCGGAGACCTGGTCCATGTCGCCCAGAAAAACGATTACTTCGGGTTTGGTCCCGGCCGGGTCGACGTCCTTGAGAGGCTGGAAGACCACGTACTCGTAAGGAATATCGACCATGGGCAGGATCTCTATAAATTTTCTGACCAGTTCCGGCGACTTGAGGTATCTTTCGCCGTAAACGAAATCGTCATAGGCTTCCGGCCGGAGAAAAGGCTTGACCTGCTCGGCCATTTGCCGCCCCTGTTCCCATTGGTCGTTGCCCACGGACAGGAAATAGCAGAAACCGTCCTCGCCTCCGGGGAAAACCTTGTATTGGTTCCCGAAACCCAGGCCGACCCCGCCGCCCTGGCAGCCGTAAGTCTTCCGGTCGAAGACTGCGGTCTGGCCCCGGGCGGCCGCGGCCAGCATGAACATGACGCAGCCCCATTTGCCTTCCTTGAACTGCCGGGCCCCGGCCGGTTTTTCATTGGTAAAAATAATGGCCACGGGTTCGAATTTCAGTTTCAATGTTTCAGCGATCAAGCTTTTCAAAATCTGCTCCTTTCAAGAAGCGGCCAGAGGGGACCTAAAAGTCCGAACTGATTATTTCTTGAGTTTAGCCATGATCTCTTCGACTTCCTCGGCCCCGCTTTGATAGAATTTTTCTTCGTCCGGAGCCAGATGCTTGAGCAAGCGGAGAAACTCGCCGGCATGCTCCCTTTCCTCGTCGGCGATGTCGACCAATACGGCCTGGGCCAATTTGTCGTCGGTGGATTCGGCCAGCTGCATGTAAAGCTGAACCGCTTCGTACTCGGCGGCGACCATGAATCTGACCGCCCTGATCAGTTCCGCTTTGGTCAGTTTCCGATCATGGGCCAGCCCCGAGAAAGGATGTCCGAATTCCGGCATAAGGCACCTCCTGTTTTATTATTTTTTCAAGTCGGAATTTTGATGTTCCGACTTTATCAGGCTTTCTTGATCAACGGCGAAATCGTACAGTTTGTCCAGGGCCGCGCGCAAGGAGCTGGTTTCTTCCGGCGAGAGAAGGGCGTGCAAGGCCTGGTCCAGTTCATCTACTTGGGCCAGAAGATCGGGCAGCATGGTTTTGGCCTTGGGGGTCAAATGGATATTGTTGATCCGGCGGTCGGATCGGTTCGCTTCCCGCCGGACCAGGCCTTTGGCTTCCAACCGATCGATGACGGCCATGATGGTCGAGCTGTCCATAAAAAGCAAGGCGACCAAGTCCCGGGCCGGCAAGCCGTCGTTATGATACAAGCGCCGCAGGACGCCGTATTGGGGAACGGTCAAGTTATAGTCGCCGACGATGGCGGTGATTTTTTTCTTGAGGGCCTTATGGGTCCTGGCGATCAGATATCCGAGGTATTCCTGGTCGGCCACGTCTTTAAGCCTTATAAATTTTGGTCCTGTTTGGGGTCGGATCAATTGTACGTAAACGTACTTTCCGCCAACGGTGTTTGTCAAGGAAAAACCGCCCCTCCAAATGAACCGGATCAGTCAGGTGCCGGGTGCCCCACAGCTCTGCTGTGGGAAAGAATCAGAATAGCTCCCGCGCCTCGTAAATCGATCACATCCATCATCAATGGCACTCGATATTCTTGACCACAAGGGGAAACGAAAACTTCTTTAAAGTGAAGGCCTGACCCTCATTCTCCTAGACGTTGGGGGAATCAACCGGACCGTAAGGCTTTCCCCTTCTGAAGGATAGTGTTATTGGGCGAGGCCATTGCAAATCGAAACAACCCGGTTATGCGACCGATTAATGATCCCTTTTCATTTAACAAAAACGTCTTTTCGATCTCCTGATTGTCAAAATGGTTAACTATTTTAAGCCCTCTTTGTTCTAAAAAATATCCTATTTTACCTTCATCAATGGTAAATTTGAAAAGCTCACCGGAACGATGCTTTTTCCAAGTTTGAGCGAATTTATTTACTCCATAATAATTATCAATATTTTCTTCTGAAATCGAGACAGCGTAGTCAAAGGCTATGACACTTTCCTGATGTGAAGACTTATTCACGAATTCCAACGTTGCATCAACCGATTCCGGCTCAAGATAATAGCTGACTCCCTCCCATATAAATAGTGTTTTTTCATCATTGTCATATCCTGCGTTTTCTAAGACATTTTGTAATGATTCTTTATTAAAATCCATGGGAACGAGTGTGACCTGTTCTGGAAGGTCGATGTGAGCTTTATTCAAGCATTTCTTTTTTCTATTTTGAGTTGCGGCTATATCCAATTCAATTATTTTAGCAGCATTATTTAACTCGGCCAAACGATAGGCCCTTGTATCGTAACCCGCGCCAAGCAGCACGATTTGTGGTATGTTTTCATTTAGAGCCTCTATAAAAACATGGTCAAAAAAAACCGTTCTTGCCAGCATATACTCGTACAGGCCCGGCGTAAGTCTATTGCTTTTATTTTTGAAATTTTCTCTGATTTTCTTAAATTTAATAAAGAATCTAAAATATGACGGCAAAAAATATTCCGCCAAATAGTCTGATCCGAATCTTTCGTTCTTAAACTCTTTATTGGCGATGGTTCTGTATAACGCGGCAAATATGGCCGTTTCCGAATGTCTTTTTTCAACATCTATGTTGGACATAACCACACTTTTTTGTTAATATTTCCGCAAATCATTCCGCTCTTCATCTTGGACGGGTAGAGCAGGTTTTTCTTGGCCGCCGTGCTTCGTCCCGGCAATAAGCAAGGGGGTCACCAGCCTTCCGAATAAAGCGGCTCAGTCCGGAGCCCTGAAAAGGGAAGAGGCTTGCAGGCCCCATGCTCCGGGGCCGTTTCGCATCATGATTTGAATCTCCAAGGTCTGGGGGCTGACGGTAAGGACAGCGAAAGTCGGGGGCTGGGTTGAGCCCGGGTGCTGTTCGCCGGGGTTGCACATAATGACCGAATCCAGTTCGGTCAGCATGGCTCGATGGGTGTGGCCGAAAAGCAGGACCCTGGCGCCGGCCCGGCCGGCCGTCTGAGCCAGTTGGTGCAGGTGCTGTTCCCAAACCTCTTTAGGCTGGAACGGGTTGATTTCAGTCTGGTGTCCGTGCATCAAGAAAAAGGACCACGGTTCGATGACCAGGGTCTGTCTTTCAGGAAAATCTTCCCAAAAATCCTCGTTGCCGGTCACGGCTTGGAAGGGCAGGCCGAATTCTTCGGCCACGGCCCGGCCGTCGGCCACGCCGTCGCCCAGGTGACAGAGCAGGTCAAAGGGGCCCTGGTTAAGGACGGCGTCCCGCATGGCCTTCCGGTGGCCGTGGGTGTCGGAGAAGACGGCCAGGCGGATTGAGGCGTGGCCGTTAAGGGTCAATATTCGTTCACTCACAATAGACAAAACATCTCCAGGTGAAAATTGGGCCGGCCGCCCCGGGAAAAGGGCGCGCCGGTTCTTCAAACCACAGCCGGTCTTGCGGCCGGGGCTTTGATAATGACATAATCCAGGCCGGTTCAGTATAAAAAAAGGCTTTGAGGGCGTCGAGAAAAATCGAGCGAACTCGAAAAGTTGCTTTCAGGTCAAAAGGCGGCCTCCTTGGACAGTCGATCATCGAGGGCTCCGTTTAGAGGCGATAACATGAAAAAATCTATACCGGGAAGAAAAGAACCGGCCTTTGACCAAGTGGTTTTGGTTTCCACCCCCTGGCCCCTCTTCAACCGCCCCTCCATCCAACTCGGATGCCTCAAGGCCTATCTTGCGACCAGGTTTCCCGGCTTGAAGGTCAAGGCCCATCACTTCTATCTCCAGGCGGCTTCAAGACTGGGATACAAGCTTTACCAGGCGGTTTCGGAAAAAACCTGGCCGGCCGAATGCATCTATGCGGCCTTATTGTATCCCGAGCGGCGCGAGCAGATCGAAAAGCTGTTTCGCCGAGAGGCGGGTCTGCCGGGCATCGACTTCCAAGACCTGATCGAACGAACTCGAAAAATCACCGAGGATTACCTGGAAAAGACCGACTGGCCGACCTTCGGCCTGGTCGGTTTTTCTCTAGGTTCGGCCCAGTTGACGTCGACCCTATACTTAATCACCCGGATCAAGGAAAAGCGCCCCGATTTGATGGTGGCGGTCGGAGGGTCCATGTTCGTCGGGGAATACTGGCGGGAACTTTTGCGAGCCTTTCCTCAAATCGACCTGGCCGTCAGCGGCGAGGGCGAGCGGCCGCTGGGCCGGCTGATTTCATGTTTTCAAGACTCGGCCGACATCGCGGTTCTGCCGTCTATTCCCGGCGTGGTCACCCGGAATCATCCGCCCTTGGGTGAACCTGTGTCGCCGTGGCAGCTATCCGGCCTGAGCGAACTTCCCCCGCCGGATTTCGACGACTATTTCAATTTGCTCGCTGGTTTCGGAGTAGAGAAAAGCTTTTTTCCCGCCTTGCCTTTGGAAGCTTCAAGGGGATGTTGGTGGCGCCGGTCCATCATCCCGGGTGAAACAGCCGGCTGCGCTTTTTGCAATTTAAACCGTCAGTGGCGGGGATACCGGGCCAAGTCCCCCGAGCAAATCGTCGCCGAAATCGACCGCCTGACCGGCCGGCACAGGGTCCTGTCGGTAAACTTCATGGACAACCTGCTGCCGCTTAAGGTCCTCCCGGAGACCGCTGGGCGGTTGAATCGCTTGGGCAAGGACTTGGCCCTTTTCGGAGAAATCCGGGCCACCACGCCATTTAGTGTCTTGGCGGCCATGAAGGCCGCGGGCTTCCGCGAGGTGCAGATCGGGATCGAGGCCTTGAGCAACAGCCTGCTGAAAAAGATCAACAAAGGGACCACGGCCATGGACAACCTGGAGATCATGAAAAACTGCGAAGAACTAGGCCTGGTTAATGCCTCGAACTTGATCGTCCGGTTCCCCGGCAGCGGCGAGGCGGAGGTGGAGGAGACCCTGAGGAATATCGAGCTGGTCCAGCCGTTCCGTCCGCTGAACATCACCCGTTTCTGGCTGGGGCTGGAAAGCCCGGTCTGGCGGAACCCGGAAAAGTTCGGTCTTAAAGCCGTTTACAACCATAAAAATTATGAGGTTTTGTTTCCACAAGAGATTGTTCGTTCGATCCATTTGCCCATACAGGGTTTTCGCGGCCAAGTCATCCGCCAAAGAAAGTTGTGGCGGCCGGTCGAAGAAAAAGTCCGGGCCTGGACCCGGGCCTACGAGGAACTTCACCGGAAGCCGGGCTCCGAGCCCATCCTCAGCTTTCGGGACGGCCGGGATTTCCTGATTATCCGCCAGAGAAGGCCGGGGGCCGAGCCTTTGACCCATAGACTGGTCGGGGCCTCGCGGGAGATTTATCTTTTTTGTCAGCGACGCCGGCCGATTAAGGAAATCATGACCAAATTCCCCCGGCTGTCACAAGATAAGATTATGCCTTTTTTGCGCTTGATGCTGGAAAAGAAGCTGATGTTTGAAGAAAACGAAACCTACCTGAGTCTGGCCGTGGCCTCGAAGCGGAGGGACTGACGGCCGCGGCCGGGGCAATAAGCGGTGGCGGCCCGATTGGACCGGGGGGGTGGCGCAGGTCTGGAAAGGGAGATAAAATTGTAAAGAAACAAGCAAATTTCATTTAATGGGCGTCTTGAGGCCAAAGGAGGTTAGCCATGACCGTTATCCAGGCAGCCAAAAGCAAGTCCCGGGCATGGGGCCTTAGACAAATGCTCAACCTTCTGCCGCGTCTGTCCATGGACAACATGGAGACCATGATTTCTTTGGGTCAGAGACTCCTTAAAAACCCGGAATATATAGCCGTGGCCGAAGAGATGAAGGCGGCCATCCGGGAAGGTCATCCCGCGGTCAAGGTCATTGACAAGGTGCTTCACGATCTATCGCCCGAGGCTCGCTTCCGTACCATCCACAATCTTTTCATCAAGGGTCTGCTGGCCGGGACCACTCAACGGGAAGAAATGGAAAAAGAAATGGGGTTCAAGCCGCCCCTTTTCTTCGTGGTCAGTCCGACCATGCGCTGCAACCTGAAATGTTACGGCTGTTATTCCGGGCAATACGAGCAGGTCTTCGGCTTGCCCACCGAGGTCCTCGACCGCATTTTCACCGAGGCCCGGGAGTTGGGCCTGGCCTTCATCACCGTTTCCGGGGGCGAACCTTTCCTGAGGAAAGACCTGGTGGACCTTTTCGAGCATCACCGGGACATGATGTTCCAGGTTTACACCAACGGGACCTTGATCGACCGGGACCTGGCCGCCAGGCTGGGCCGGACCGGCAACGTGGCGACGATGATCAGCCTGGAAGGATTTGAAAACCGCACCGACGCCCGCCGGGGCCGGGGGCACTTCCAAAAGATGATGCGGGTCATGGACCGCCTGCGCGAGGAGGGGGTGCTCTTCGGCGTCTCGGTCTGTTTGACCAGGAGCAATCATCTCGAACTCAGCTCGGAAACCTTCGCCGATCTGCTGGCCGACAAGGGCGTGTTTCTGATCTGGATTTTTCAATACCTGCCCATCGGCCGGGAGCCGGACCTCGACCTGATGCTGGCCCCGGAGATGCGGGACCATTTCCGGCGGCGGATGCGCTATATCCGCAACCATTGGCCTTTCTTCGTCTGTGATTTCTGGAATGATGGTCCTTATGTCAGCGGGTGCATCGCCGGGGGCAAGGATTATTTCCACATCAATGCCAACGGCGATGTAGAGCCGTGCGTGTTCGTTCATTTCGCCGTGGACAACATCAAGGACAAAAGCATCAAGGAGGTGCTCGACTCGGAGTTCTTCCGGGACATCCGGGCCAATCAGCCCTGGAGCGACAACCATTTGTGCCCGTGCATGATTATCGACAATCCTCACTGCCTGCGGGACCTGCTCCGCCGCCACCAACCCCGGCCCACTCATCCGGGGGCGGAAGGGATCGTCAACGAACTGGCGCCTTTTCTGGATGATTACGCCCGGCGGTATCACGCCATCGCCGGCCGGGCCTGGCGGGAGGAATACGGCCGGGGCTAAACCCTGGTTTTTACCGATTGGTCCGGGATAAAGGCCGGCCGGTCTTCAGGAAGCACCAGTCGGACAACGTGCTCTTGGAGGGCCAAGGAACCGACCGGCATCCACAGGATTTCGTCCGGAACCATAATAAATAATGACATCAAAAACTTACTTGAACACCTTACCTAAGGCGAAATCCTTGGGAGGAGACGTCCGGTTCCCTCCTATCCAGGCCGGGGCGGGGTCTGATGGTTTTTAAGGCGTTGTTAAAAAAACTGACGGATTGTAAAGGAATTTCGGGGGGCGATCAAGGCTGACCGATATATATTAATTAAAATCAGTTATTTGTATGGCTCGCCATCATGGTCTTATCTGGTATGAAATTTGCTCTATTTAACTATATTCATGGTTTCAGGGCCGAAAGAGTTTCTGGGATTTTTAGCCGGTTCCGGCTGAGGCGTTGGGAGTTCATGATTTAAATACCATAACCACTCGCTTTTTGAAAAAGGCTTTTAGCTCGATGTTGCACGAAAAAGGCAAGCCAGCCCCTCAAAGAGAAGGAGGACGCCATGCTGGTTAAAAATTGGATGGACCCGCGGGTTATCACTATCGAGGCCGATGAATCCATGCAAAAAGCGGCCACCTTGATGAAAAAAAATGATCTCATGATGCTGCCCGTCATGCGTAAAGGCCAATTGGTGGGCGTGGTCACGGATCGGGACATCAAGAAAGCCTCGGTCTCCGAAACCGCGGCCATGTCCGGCCATGAACTGCGCTACCTGACCGAACAGACCAAAATTTCGGAAATAATGAGCCAGGACCCTATTACCGTGCCCCCCGATTATACCATTGAAGAAACGGCCGAGCTTTTGCTGGCTGAAAGGATTTCCAGCGTTCCGGTCGTGGATCAGGACGGGAAAGTGGTGGGAACGGTTTCCCAGGCGGACGTTTTCAGGGTGATGATCTCCCTGGCCGGCCTTAACAAACGAGGAATTCAGTACGGCCTGATCGTCAAGGACCAACCGGGGGCGGTGAAAGAAGCGGAAGACGTTATCCGGAAATATGGCGGCCGGGTGGCCAGCATTCTGACTTCATACAAGGATGCGCCCAAGAATCATCGCAAGGTTTATATCAGAATGTACAATATTGATCGCACCAGGCTGGATGAACTCAAAAACGATCTAAAAAAAGCGGCCCAAGTGTTATACATGGTGGATTTTCGGGAAAACAAAAGAGAGGTATACTAACCGGGTAGGGCTAAGATTAATGCCGGCTCAATAACGTCATTCCTGTTTTGAGACCACGAAAAAGGGAAAAGTGGGAATGGTTTTTTGTTGATTGACTCGGCCTCGAGGCCGGTTTATAATTAACCCATGATAAATCCTTACCTTTTTTCCCTGGAGGATGATCATGCTCGAACCCGGCCGCCAGGTTCCGCCCTTCAGCCTTCCGGACCAGACCGGAACAGTCAGACGATTTCCTGATTTAGCCGGTCCCAAGGGTCTGGTCCTCTATGTCTACCCCAAGGACAATACCTCCGGATGTTCCCTGGAGGCCCAGGAGTTTAGGGACCGGATCGGCGACCTCCAGGCCCTGGGCTTCAATGTGGCCGGCTTATCCAAGGATTCCGTCCGCTCTCACACCGGTTTCGCCGAAAAATACAGCCTGAACTTTCCCCTGCTGGCCGACCCGGACCTGACCCTGCTCGAACCCTTGGGGGCCTGGGGGGAAAAGAAGATGTACGGTAAAACTTCGAAGGGCGTGACCCGGAGCACTTTTGTTTTTGACCATAAAGGCAAACTGGTCAAAGCCTATCCCAACGTCAAGGCCAAGGGGCACGCGGAAAAGGTTTTACAGGACCTGAGCAACCTGTAATAACTCCTGACCAAATTCGGCGAACGGCCCGAGGGGGTCCATTATTTTCTTCAAGGGGGCGGAATCATGACCAACCTCATTATCGTCATCCTGGCCGCGGTCCTCCTGATCGGACTCCTGATCTTCGAGAAGAAGGGAAAGACCGGAGGCGTTCTCCAGACCAAAACGCCCCTATCCTTGCTCTTCGTCCTGACCGCCTTGGTCCAGCCGCACCCGAACCCTGAATATTTTCAATTTATTATCATCGGTTTGATCTTATGCCTGGCCGGGGATGTTTTTTTGGCCCTGCCCGGAGAAAAAACCTTCCTGTTGGGCTTGATCTGTTTTTTATTCGGACACGTGGCCTATGTCCTGGGCTTCGTCTCGGTGACCGGTCTGGACCCCTTCCGGGCCTTGGAATCCCTGATCGTCCTCGGCCTGAGCCTCTGGGTTTATCTCAGGCTCCGACCTTACCTGGGACCGATGAAAGGGCCGGTGGTTCTTTATGTTTTTGTGATCACCGTCATGCTGTCCGCCGCCTTGGGCCTGCTCTCCACTCCGGGCCTGAATCTGACCGGGGTAATCATGGCGGCCGTCGGGGCGGCCTGTTTCTACCTGTCCGACGTCTTTGTGGCCAGGGACCGGTTTCTCAGGAAGAGGTTTGCCAACCGTCTCCTGGGGCTGCCCCTGTATTACGTCGGTCAGTTCCTGTTGGCCTTTTCCGTGGGCTGGATAAAGTAAGGTTTTTGGGATTCGTCCAGCAAACGCCGGTGTGGAAGTCCAAATTATTAAACCTTATTAGTGAGCTATTAAGGAGGGGATGATGAGGTTCGTTGTCTACATGCTCTGCATCTGGGTGGCGGTCTTTTGTTGTCCGGCGGTTTGGGCTGATGAGATTATCGGCAGCATCAAGATTGTTGAAGGTCAAGCCTTTATCGAACGCGGCGGGCGGATGGAGCCGGCCGGGGTGGGAGACCACCTCCAAGACCGGGATGCCTTGGTCACCGGGGCGGACGGGGCCCTCGGCGTCATCTTCCGGGACGATTCCACCATGTCCCTGGGGCCGGACAGCCGCATTGAACTCAGCGAATTCGCCTTCGATCCCGCCGGTGGGCGTATGTCCTTCCTGACGCGCATGACCAAGGGCACGGCCTCCTTTTTGTCCGGTCTGATCGGCAAGCTGGCCCCGGAAAAGTTCCGCGTGGAAACGCCTCTGGCCACGGTGAGCATCCGCGGCACTCGGTTTTTGGTTCGAGTGGCCGAGTAATTCACCAGGTCCAGCGCCAAGGAGGCCGGTCATGAAAATATCCGTTAAAATAATGCTTTGCGGGCTGATAATCCTTTTATTCGGCGGTTGCGGGATCAAGAAAAACCTGTTCGTTCTTCTGCCCGACCCGGACGGCCGGGTGGGACCGATCGTCGTCACCAGCCCCGGAGGACAGCAGGTGTTGTCGGAAGCCAACCAGGCCACCGGGTTGAATAAAGCCGAAGAGGCCCCGTCCGCGCCCGAAATCATGGAACCAAAAAAGATACAGGAGCTTTTCGGCGCGGCCCTGGCGGCGGCCCCTGAGCCGCCGGTCCAATTCCTGCTTTATTTCCAAAGTGGAACCGATGAACTGACGCCCGAGTCGGTGACCCTGATCGACGCCGTCATCGCGGCCATCAAGTCGCGCCGTTCCACGGACATCAGCGTGGTCGGGCATACCGACACGGTCGGCAGCAAGGAGTTCAACCGAAAGCTTTCCTTTGAGCGAGCCCGGAAAGTGGCCCAAATGCTCTTGGACCGGGGCGTGGAAGGGGCCATCATGCAGGTGACCTCCCACGGCGAGGAAAACCCTTTGGTGGCCACGCCGGATGAAACCCCGGAACCGAAGAACAGGCGGGTGCAGGTCACCGTCCGGTGACGAATCCCTGAACCGAGCCGTCACCTCTGGTTCTTTATGAAACGCCTGGCGGTTCCTTTTGAATTTCTTTCCCCCCTGTTGAGATGGCTGCTAAAAGGCCGCATCCTGATAGTTATGGTCGGACTGGCTATTACCGGGGTGGCTCTCCTTATCTTCGCCGCCCAGCCCCGGTTGTTGCAGTACCTGGACCACAAGATTTTCGATCAGCTTCTGCTGCAAAAAGGCCGGGCGGTCCCTTCCCCGATTACCGTAATCGTGGATATCGACGACCACAGTCTGGCCAGGTACGGCCAATGGCCCTGGCCCCGCAGCCGCCTGGCCCAATTGGCCGAAAAAATCCACCGCCAAGGAGCCCTGACCGTAGTCCTGGACATCGTCTTCGCCGAACCCGACCGGACTTCTCCCAGCGAAATACAAAGGGTTCTGCGGGAGGAGATGGGTATCTTCGTGGACTTCCAGGGATTGCCGGAAGCCCTGATGGACAACGACCGAATCCTGGCCGGTGTTTTGTCCCGCGGTTCGTACGTTCTGGGCTACAAGTTTTTCGCTTCAGGCGCGGAAACCGCCCAGGAGTGCTTCCTGCACCCGGTCAAAGTGATCCTGAGCCGTTCGGCCGGCCCCGAGGCGGAAAGAGGCCTCTTTTCCGCGTCCAACGTGGTCTGCCCTCTGCCGATTTTGGCCCTCGCGGCCAAATCCTCCGGCTTTACCAACACCGCGACCGACATCGACGGAGTTTTGCGCCGCACCCCACTGCTGATAGAATACCAGGGCCGGTATTATCCCTGTCTGGCCCTGGCCGCTTTGTTCAAAATCCTGGGCGTCGACCAACTGGTCATGAAGATCGACGCCCGGGGGGTGGAACATCTGCGTTGGGGCGGGACCGTTGTTCCCACGGACGCCCAAGGCAACCTGCTGATAGATTACCGCGGTCCCGAAAGGACTTTCCCCTATTTTTCGGCGACCGACGTCTTGGAAGACCGCCTGAAACCTAACACTTTCAAGGGCAAAATCGTATTGGTGGGCTCTTCAGCCAGCGGTCTTCAAGACACCCAGGCTACGCCCCTGGACCCTATTTTCCCCGGCGTGGAAGTCCACGCCACGGTCCTGGACAATCTGCTCCAGCAGGATTTCCTATACCGGCCGGGTTGGGGACCGGGCCTGGAAATGATCACCATCATTGTCGTGGGCTGTCTGTCCAGCCTGCTGCTCTCCTGGAGCCGGGCCGGAATCAGCCTTCTGGTCCTGGGATTCACCGCCGTGGGTATGTGGCTCGGCGCCCTCTGGTCCCTCCAGGGAGACGGCATATTCGTCTCGCCGCTGATGCCGCTCCTGACCCTGGCCGTCAACTTCGGCTCACTGACCTTGCTCAAATTTCGGCGGGAGGAATCCGAGAAAAGATTTCTTCACCGAGCCTTTTCCCATTACGTCTCACCCGTCGTGGTCGCCCAGATGGTTAAAAACCCGGACCGACTGTCTTTGACCGGCGAAAACCGGGAGGTCAGCATTCTCTTTGCCGACATCCGCGGATTTACTTCCTTGAGCGAAAAACTGCCGCCGGACCAGGTCGGCCGCCTGTTGCGCGTCTATTTTACCCCGATGACGGCCATTATTATCAAGAACCGGGGCACCCTGGACAAATTCATCGGCGACGCCGTCATGGCCTTCTGGAATGCCCCGGTCGAAACTCCGGCCCACCAGGAATTGGCCCTCCAAGCGGCCCTGGACATGCTGGAAGAACTGGACCGCCTCAACCCTGAGTTGCAGAAAGATTTCGGGCTGCAATTAAATATCGGCATAGGCCTGCACTGCGGGCGGGTCAGCGTCGGCAACATGGGCACCGCGGACCTCTTCGACTACACCATCGTCGGCGACAGCGTCAACCTGGCTTCCCGCCTGGAAGGACTGAGCAAGCTCTACGGCCTGCCCCTGCTTCTCAGCGAAACCGTCCGGCAGGTTTCCGCCGGGGCTTTTATTTTCCTGGAAGTCGATAAGGTCAGGGTCCTGGGCAAGGATCGGCCGGTGACCATTTACACCGCTTATTCCAAGGAAAAGGCGGCCGGCCTGCAGGGTGAAATACGGCAGTACGAAACCGCCCTGGGTCTGTACCGGGCCCGTCGCTTCCAGGAAGCCTACGAATCGTTCGCCACCCTGGCCATGAGGGGGCGTCATTCGAAGCTCCACCGACTCTATGAAGAACGTTGCCTCCGTTTTAGAGATAATCCGCCAGGTGAGGACTGGGATTATGTCGTCGATCTGGTTGTTAAATAGGTTTTTCCCGGCCGGGATGGGGTGAAGTTGATCAGGACCCGGCCGGCTAGGCGGACCCGGTATTTAAGTGAGGAAATATTCAACCCTGGTTTATGATTAGGATAAATCCTCCACCGGGTGGGGCGGTCTTGATCCGGTATAAGATTTTATGACAACTTTTCTCTTGTCTTGAACAAGTATTTTGGAGAATCTTAATGAGTTGAACAAATCCGATTAGATAAATTCGAGACCTGGCCTAAGAGGAGGCAGCCATGAGTCAAAAGACCAACCAGGAGCTTCTGGCTTTGAGGGAGGCCCACGTGCCGCCCGGACCTTTCAACGTCACCCCGATCTTCGCCCAAAAAGCGGACGGTGCGGTGATCATTGACGTGGAAGGCAAGGAATATATCGACTTTGCCTCGGGCATAGGCGTCACCAACGTAGGACACTGCCATCCCGAAGTCGTCCAGGCCGTCAAGGACCAGGCCGACAAGTTCCTGCATACTTGTTTCCATGTGGTCCAGTATGAGGTCTACATCGAGTTGGCCCGGCGGCTGAATCAACTGACCCCCGGCGATTTCCCCAAAAAGACCTTTTTTGCCAACAGCGGGGCCGAGGCCGTGGAAAACGGGGTCAAGGTGGCCAGGTACGCCGCCAAGCGTCAGGCGGTCATCTGCTTCGACAACGCCTTCCACGGCCGGACCTATCTGGCCATGAGCCTGACCAGCAAGGTCAAGCCCTATAAATTCGGCTTCGAACCTTTTTGTCCGGAAATCTACCGTATGCCCTATGCGTACTGCTACCGCTGCCCCTTCGGCCTCGAATACCCGGCCTGCGGCGTTTACTGCGCCGATTACCTGGAACAATACTTCATCGGCCACGTGGCCGGGGAATCGGTGGCCGCGGTCATCGCCGAACCGGTCCAGGGTGAAGGGGGTTTTATCACGCCCCCGCCGGAGTATTTCAAGAAGATCAAGGCCACCTGCGAAAAGTACGGCATCGTCTTGATCATGGATGAAGTCCAGTCCGGCATGGGCCGCACCGGCAAACTCTTCGCCTCCGAGCATTTCGACGTGATCCCGGACATTTTGTTGACGGCCAAATCCCTGGCGGCCGGTCTGCCCCTTTCGGCCGTCATCGGCCGGGCCGAACTTATGGACAAGCCCCACGTGGGTGGACTGGGCGGGACGTACGGCGGCAATCCCCTGTCCTGCGCGGCGGCCCTCAAGGTCCTGGACTTGCTGGAAGGCGGCCTGGTCGACCAGGCCGCCCGGCTGGGCGAAAAGGTCCGGGTCAGGTTTTCGGAACTGCAAAAAGAGTTCGAAATCATCGGGGACGTCCGCGGCCTGGGGCCAATGCTGGCCCTGGAACTGGTCACGGACCGGCGGACCAAGGCCCCGGCGGCCGATCAGGCCAAGGCCCTGGTCAAATACGGCTATGAACACGGGCTGATCCTCCTGTCCTGCGGTAACCTGGGCAACGTCATCCGGACCCTGATGCCGTTAAGCATCAGGGCCGAACACTTGGAGCGTGGCCTGTCCGTCCTGGTCGACGGCCTCAAGGCCGTGTCTTAAGTCCATAGCCCCCGGCCGGGATCATCCGGTCGGGGGTTAATATTCCTTACTGAACAGCCGACCGCTTTCGTCCATTACCATCCGGTTAATTCAATAGATTTTTTGACTGCAGGAGCAATTTTCCAGTAAATGGCGGAATTTTCCGGACCTTTCCGTCCGGCCGAAAGAAGTGGATTCCTGCTTTCGCAGGAATGACGTGTACTTAACATCGTCATTCCCGCGCAAGTGGGAATCCAGACCGTCAATATACTGGTTAGGTTACCGCAGGGTTGAAAAAATACTTGACATCTTATCAGACGATTGGTAAGTGTCACTAACTATTCTTGTTATTATCGTTATTGTCGCTTGGGTCGGGCCGTCTTCAAAAAAGGAGAACCGAAGATGTACTTCAATGAAGATCACAATGCGTTAAGGGCCTTGGTCAAACGATTTGTGGACAAGGAACTCAATCCTAATGTGGACCGGTGGGAGGAGACTACGGCCCCGCTTCATGAAATTTTCCCCAAATTGGGCGAACTGGGGCTTTTGGGCGTCCGCTACGACCCCAAGTACGGCGGCCAGGGGCTGGACTATTGGTTCGACCTGGTCTATCTGGAGGAGCTGGGGCACATCAAGGCCGTGGGTCTGCAGGCGGCCATAGCCGTGCAGACCCACCTGGCCACGCCGGCTATTTATGAGTTCGGCAGCGAATACCTAAAGGAGACTTATCTTAAGCCGGCTATCACCGGGGAAGCGGTTTCGGCCATTGCCGTGACCGAACCGGACGCCGGCTCGGACGTGGCCGGTCTGAGGACGACGGCCAGGCGGGAAGGCGATTATTACGTCATCAATGGGGCGAAACGGTTCATCACCAACGGCTGCCAGGCCGATTTTTTGACCCTGCTGGCCAGGACCAGCGACAAGCCCGGCCATCATTCGTTCGGCCTGTTCGTGGTCCCGACTGATCTGCCCGGCTTCGTGGTCAGCCGGAAACTGGACAAGCTGGGCTGGCGCTCCAGCGATACGGCCGAGCTTTTTTTCGACGACTTGCGGATTCCCGCCCAGAACCTGATCGGCGAAGAAGGGGAGGGCTTCATTTACCAGATGAAGCAGTTTCAGCACGAGCGTTTTTCCGGCCTGCCCATGGCTTATGTTTCGGCCAGGGACATGATCGACGAGACCGTGGACTATATCAAACAGCGGGTGGTCTTCGGCAAGCCCTTGATCGCCAAGCAGGTCCTCCGGCACCGGCTGGTCGACTGGATTACTGAAATCGAGTGTTTGAAACAGCTCACCTACCACATCGTCCGAATGAAGGAAGCCGGGCTGGATGTGACCAGGGAAGTGTCCATGGGCAAGCTGATCAGCGGCCGCATGGTTCGCCGTGTGGCCGACGGATGTCTGCAAATGTTCGGCGGCATGGGTTACATGAACGAGACCTATGTCAGCCGGTATTACCGGGACACCCGGATTCTGTCCATCGGCGGCGGGGCCGACGAGATCATGAGCGAGATCATCGGGCGGCTGGAAGGGTTTTAAGGTCAGGCTCGGCCGCCCTTGAATTTTTGATTATAACGGCACTTCCCGGCCCGCGGACCCGGCTTCATCCAGAATGGTGAACCCGGTCCGCCGCTTGGGCCGGGGATGACTTCATCTCTTTCGCGGCCTTAAACTCTGCCGCCCCCGGCGATGATCGCCGTGGCGACTTTGCTTTTTAGGCCTGACGCCTGGTTCCTAAAAAAACTGATGATTCTTGATGCGTAATTTACTTTGACGATATGCATTTTAAGGAAAGAATAGTTTAATCTTCTAAAACGAAAATAACCTCCAGCCTGACGCGGTATTCGATGATTTGGTCATTTTCCACGGCCACACGTTGCTCGATGACGCGCAAGCCGGTGATGCCCCGCAAGGTCTTCTTGGCGCGGTCAAAGCCCTTTTTCACCGCGTCATCGAAATTTTTCGTCGAAGCAGCGATAACATCCGTAACCCGAGCTACTCTTCCCACTGGCATGTTGCCCTCCTTTTTAATTTTAGGTTGACTTGAAAGCCGACTTGACTCCCCATTTATATATTATACCCCACCTCTTGACGAAGATCAACTTTAAATTCCGGGGGGTAGGGGCACGTTGCAACGTGCCCCTACCCAAGGGCGAACCCCGGCGCATTTGACCGACCCTGGCCTGGAAGCGGCCGACTTCCTTGGACTGGATGGCCCCGAAAATGTCAGGGCGGTTGGTGAAGCGCCCGACCACATCGTCCCCAGGCCCCTAATCGCCGAACCTCACCCCGTTGACGGGGGGATTAAGGGGAATATGCGGCGATAGTGGCAGACTTTTCCCCTCTCGGGGTAAATTATTTTTACCCCCCTCCAGAAACAAAACAATTTCAAACCCTAAACAATATCGCCATTGGCCCCCGGGGAAAGGGGATACATGTAGTATCCCCGACGCCCAAAACTAACGGCCACCGGCCGATAGCTCGGATTTTCAGGAGTTGCCGCCGAGACCGTGAGCCCATGGCCTCGGCCCCATGAAAAAGATAGTTATGTCGGTCCGGTCGGGCGAAGCCCCGGTGTCCACTTGGTTCCACCGTCTCCATCCATTTGATTTTCCCCCTGAGCCGCTCTTTTCCGACTTTTTGTGCCCGGTAAATTTCACTCACTTTTTTCTTGACTTCCTCTCCGCATCTATTATAAATTTTTCCATCAAATGATGGAAATATGCGATGGAGGAACGGCCGCGCCTACCCCCCTCGAAAAAGCCCGCCAAGACCCCGACTCCATGAAGGCCAAAATCCTGGCCGCCGCCCGACGCGTCTTCGGGCAATACGGATACCACGGCGCCACCACCCGGATCATCGCCAAGGAAGTGGGCATCGACATTTCCACCCTGTACTATCATTGGGGCGAAAAAGATGATTTGTACGAAGCGGTCATCCGGGATATCACCGAAAACATCCGGGAACAACTTCGGAAAATCGAAAAAGTCATTCACGGCCGGCCCCTGGCCGAAAGGCTGGACATTTCCATCGACATGACGCTAGACTATTATTTCCAGTACCCGGAAATAGCCAATCTGACCTCTTCCCGGTACTTCCACAAGATTCGTCACGAGCTGAAATGGATGGACAGCGTGCCCAACTTCATTTCCGATATCGCTCGGTCCATGGGCCTGCATAACCCTGACGGCAGTGTGTCGGCCCAGGTCAGGATGCAGATTCTGGGCATGACCATGGCCATCAATAATTTTGTGTCCGGAGAAGCATTTTTGTCCTCACTGCTCGGCTTGTCCCGGAAGGAATATATTCCCCTGGCCAAGGAGACCCTCAAGTTTCTCCTGATCCCGGCCTTTGCCGGGGCGGAGGTCGGGCGCCGGTCGCCGGAAAACACTCACCAGGGCGAAGAAAGTCGGCCGGCCCTGGAGGCGTCCAGGGCCTGAATTTTGGATATTCACCCCCGCTTCTCTCCCCAGGGAGAGAGAACCGAAGATTCGGGCGGGAAGCACAGAGTCGGTTTGACAGCGATTCGTAAACAATCGGCGGAACCTTTAAAAATCTTTGGAAGGAGGAACCGGGATGGCCCTGAATCTGGATGCCGTCGGCAAGAAGCTCGGACCCATAACGGCGGAGTATGATTTCAAGGACGTGATTCTCTACGCCCTGGGCGTGGGGGCCGGCTTTGACGAGCTGGAATACGTCTACGAAAACCGCCTTAAGGTGATTCCCAGCTTCGCCGTCACCACCATTTATCCCCTGTTCGGGGAAATGGCCGTGGCGGCCAGCGTCAATCTGGCCGGAATTCTTCACGGCGAACAGGAAACCATTTTTTACGGCCCCATTCCCACGGAAGGGAAAATGACCACCGAAGGGACCATCGTCGACATGTACGACAAGGGCGAAAGGAAAGGCGCCATAGTCCTGGCTCGGGCCGACACTTTTCATGAAAACGGTAAAAAACTCTTTACCCACTACATGAAGCTTTTTTCCCGCCTGGACGGCGGCTTCGGCGGCAAACCCGGTCCCGAGGAAACCGTGGTCATCCCGGACCGGGCCCCGGATTTCGAGGAAAAAGCCACGCCGTCCCTGAACCAGCCGCTGATCTACCGGCTCTCGGGCGACTATTTCGCCCTGCACGTGGACCCGGATTTCGCCAAGTCC
>Ga0209163_1001705_pt1 | contig 21935 bp, 15 predicted proteins | sample MTBAKSrepl2MetaG_FD_187457 | JGI IMG/M metagenome (GOLD analysis project Ga0209163, IMG submission 187457) | Enrichment culture microbial communities om Arthur Kill intertidal strait, New Jersey, USA, that are MTBE-degrading - MTBE-AKS2 (Arthur... | ecosystem: Environmental > Aquatic > Marine >...
ATAAGGAGTCATCCAGCGGCAGGTCGATAAACAAATCAGGGTCCTTCCTGCACCCTGATTTGTTGTGGAGACTTCATCGGCAATCGGCGCAATAAGGAAAGATATCTAATGCAAGGAGGCGGTCCTCCTTTCCAGGAGGACCCTAAGGACGTCTTCCTGGCGGGCCGATTCCAGTTCAAAGGAGAGGCCCATGTGATAAGTGCGTTTGGCCTGGACTTCTCGGCTCAGGCGGACGCACTGGGCCTTGAAACTGAGGCGGCCCTCTTCCGGGTCGGTCAGGATCACTTCAAGGGGATGGCCTACCTCGGTGGGATGGTCGGATTCACAGAGCAGTCCGCTCAGACTGATGTTTTTAGTGGTGCCCTTGCGAAATTTTTCTTCCTCGGCCTCACGCAAACGAAACCTCATTTCCACCTCCAGTGGATACCTGGGATGGCGGCGCTTGTCAGGAAACCAGGCCACGACTTGATTCCGCCCTGTTTTTTTACCTTGGTACAAGGCTTCGTCGGCCCGTTCCAAGAGGTCGAGTCCTTCTTCCGCATCACTTGGAAAGGACGACAAACCGACGGTCACGGTCAAATTGCCGAAGGGAAGTTTGTCCTGGCCTAAAAAATTGTGTTTTTCTATGGCTCGGCGGTGGCGTTCGGCCGCTTGAAGTCCTTTTTTTCTATCGGAACGGGGAAGAATGATGACAAATTCCTCGCCGCCGTAACGGATGACGTGGTCGATGGCCCGGGCCGTTTTAGTTAAAATTTTGGCGACCTCGGTCAAGGCCCGATCACCGGCCTGGTGGCCGAGCTGATCGTTATAATCCTTAAAATGATCCACATCAACCATGAGCAGGCAGAATGGCTGTTCAAAACGTCTGGCGAATTCGATTTCCTTTTTGAGGACCCGGTTGAAGAAACGGCGGTTATAAAGGCCGGTCAGATCGTCGATCATGGCCGTCCTTTCTTTTTGCATGAACAGACTGATTTCCACGAAAACCAGATTTTTAAGCTTGGGTTCAATGTTGATGAAATAATCACAGAGGGCCACCCGGAGTCCGATGTCCCGACCGAGGTCCCGGCTCAATTTTTCCCGATGTTCCAATATTTTGGACCAATGGCTCTTGGCCTCTTCCGGTTCAAATTCCATCTGGGTCAAAAGATAGAGTGTCTCCGGGTAAATTCTCTCCCCAAAACTCTTTTCCAAACGATTCCAGTCCTGGGGAGTCAACCCTGGACTAGGGTGATCTTCGCTGAGATATTCGATCAACAGTTTGAATGGTAAATCATCATGTTCTAAAAAATCCATCGCCACCCCTCAGATCGTCCCAATTTTTGCCCCCTATCAGCAAATATTCCAACAAGTCTGCGCATCACTTTTGGGTTGATCCCCGGCCACCGACAAGGACAAATTGCCCCTTTGCGATAAAACCTTCATCCAAGTTCAAACTATGTTAGAGTATTTCTTTCGCGCCGGTCAAGTCAATACGCCGCAGGTATTATTTTTCATGAAAACATCTAGGAAAAAAGTATTAGCTCAGGGGCTATAAATACAGAGATCACGGCGAACTCTTCAAGAAAACCCGCGGCTCGAAAAAATATCCGGTAATAGTTACTTTTAAAGATGTATTCTCATCGAATTTAGTGTCGGCCGGCTTTTGCCCAATACCATTCAAGCAAGCCGGCCGAAGTCAGGGTTTTCGGTGGAAAAAGAGTCTCCCTTTCGGTCCTAAAAACGATTTTGAGATTCGGGGCCCAAAAGCGGCTCATATTACATCCATGATAATTTATTTCAATTCAGATAAGGTTTTCTCCGCCTCCTCACGGCCTGGAAATTTCTGCGTGGTTTTCAAGGCCGCTTTCAGATATTCCCTGGCCTTATTTTTATCTCCGAGACGGAGCATGACCATGCCCAAGTGATAATTGAAAGCAGGATTGGTTTGGGCTTTCTCTTCGATAGTGTTCAGAAGAGCCTTGGCCTTTTCGAATTCTCCCTGGCGGTAAAGGATCCAGGCTCTGGTATCAATAACTTCCGGCAGGTCTTGAATCTTATCAACCAGAGGGGCGATAAGTTTTGCGGCTTTGGTCAGGTTCTCCGGCGTGGGTTCATGTTCGGCGTAGTAATAGGCTAGGTTATTGGCGGCGGTCCAAGCTTCGGGCTGTTTGGCCAAAATCTCCTCATATAATTTTTTGGCCTGGGCAAAATCGCCCTTCTGTTCCAACAAGGTAGCCACAAACATAACGATACCGAGATTATTGGGATTTTTGGCTTGCATCTCCCGAGCCCGGGTCAGAGCGCCGTCGAGATCGCCCTCGGTAATCTCAAGCCTGGCCAAATCGAACAGAGCCTCCTGACTGTTGGGGTCAAGGCTGAGGGCCTTTTCGAAACTCTGCCGGGCCAGGTCCAGTTTGTTTTTAGCGGCCTGGAGGCGGCCCATAAAAATTTGGTAACGTGGATTGTCCGGGCTTTTTGCGATTTGTGCGCCGCAACGCTCCAAAGCCTGATCAATCTGCTTATCCCTGATTAATATACCGATGATCTGTTCGAGGGCCGGAGCGAAATTCGGATTACTGTTCAAGGACTTTTCAAAAAGAGATATGGCTTCATTCTGATTTTGTTCAATTATTTTGATAAGGCCGTTTTTATAGTTGGCCATGGCTGAATCGGGTTCAAGTTCAAGCAGCCTGGCGTAACGATTCCGCGCGTCGGCCAGATTTTTTTGGGCCAGGGCGATATCTCCCAAGGCCAACAAGGCCTCGCGGTTGTCCGGCTGCCCTTCCAGAACCTTTTCGAGTTGTTCCTTCGCCTGGTTGATCTTGCCTTGCCGCCGGGCTATGTCGGCCAAACCGAATCGGGCCTGGACCAAGTCGGGATTTTTTTCGAGTAATCGGTGATAGGTATCCTCGGCCAGTCCGATTTCACCGTTAAACAAGTGGACCCGAGCCAATTTCAAGGCCACGGGCACATTACCCGGTTCTTCGTTTAGGACCGCCCGGTATTCGGAGACGGCTCCGATAAAATCTCCTTGGCTGGCCAAGATGTTGCCCTTAAACGCGTGGGCCTGGATGTCGCGGGGATTTTCCTTGATTATTTCTTCGACCAGTTTAAGGGCTTGGTCCGCTTTGTTTTCCTGGATAAAGACGCCCGCTTTTATAAGCTTGGCTTTTAAAAAATCCGGACCGGTTTTGACATTGGCCATGAATCGATCTAAGAGGTCCATGGCCTTGTCGTTTTGCTTTTCGGCCAGATAAACGCGGGCCAGCATCTCATGAGAGGCAAAACTTTGGGGCAGGTCTTTAGCGGCCTGTTCCAGCACTTGGACCATGGCTTCTTTTTGCTGTTTTTTGGCGTAAAACTGGGCCAGGGCGATCCGAAATCTCTCCTCATCCGGGTGGGCGGCAATGAGTTCTTTCAGAATCTGCTCGGCCTCTTCGGTCCGGTTGGTCCGTTCGTTAAAACTGGCTAAAAGTAGTTTCAGGGCCTCGTTTCCCGGGTCCTGACTGATCAAGGTCTGGTATTCCTTTTCCGCACCGAGGACATCTTCGTTTCTCTCAAGAATTTCCGCTAAAAGCAACCGGGCGGTTTTATGATCCTGGTTCTGGGTCAACAAATCCTTAAGGGCCTTAATTGCCGCTTGGCTGTTTTTCTGGTTCAGGTAAACCCTGGCCAGCATGAGATAAGAATCGGCTTTTTTCGGGTCTTTCTGGATGATCGACTCCAAAATCGGGACGGCTTCTTTTTCCTTTCCATCAGCGATTAAAACCGCGGCGCGAAGCAACAAGGCTTCCTGGTGCTCCGGGTGTTTGGCCAGAACCAGATCAGCCTTTTCCTTGGCTTTTTCTTTTTCCCGGGCTAATAAAAACAGTCGGCCCAGGGCGGCATGAGCATCCATAAGGTCGGGGTCCAGGTTCACGGCTTTCGACAGATACCCAAAAGCCTTTTTCCAATTGCGCTCCTGAAGCTCGATCATGCCGAGCAGGTTATAGGCCGGGGCAAACTTGGGGTCCACTTGGAGAGCATTTTTGAATTCGAGCCGGGCCTTGACGTAATCGCCGCTTTCATAGAGAGCCTTGCCTTTTTCAAAATATTTCATCTTTTTTTCTTCCGGCCCGCCGCAATTAAGGATCAAAGCCGAAACGAGCAGGATGCAAGCGGCCACGGCTGCTTTTCTAAACATCATTTGCTCCTCGCCTCCTTTAAATGATTTTAATAGACCATACGATTAATAAGAGGTCTTGGGTTGAAAAAATCCACATCCAGCCTCACTATATCAATAATCCTTTAATCGTGACTATCGCCAATGCGGCTATGGTCGTCATGACCACCCGATTAAGTTGGCCGCGGAGTTCCCCGATGAGGACTTCGTAGCTGAAGAAAAGCACGATAATTTTGGCGGCCAGCAACCCCATGCCGTAACTTTTGATGGTTTCGTCCGGCAGGTTGGGCACGACCAAGGCAATAAGCAGAATCAGGAAATCCATCGGGGTGCTTTTAAAACCCTCCCGCCTGGAAAGACGCAAAGTCAAAAAAACAAAAAATACCAAGAGGCCGAAGGCCAGGCTGTAACACGTTTGAAACACTTCGCTAATCCAGAGGCTTAAGTTTGCTTCGGCCTGGTAGACCACAAAAGGGATGATCAAGTATAAAGTCAGCCTGAGAACGCCGCGCAAATAGGTTTTTTTAACCAGTTCGGAGATCAGCAAGAGGCCGATCAGGACCATTGTCACTAAAGGCAGATAGGATGGAGTTACGGCCGGCACCAAAGAGGTAAAAAGTAAAAGGGCAGGAAGTCCGTATTCGAGGACCCGAAAAGAGACCCTGATGATAACCTGTCTATCCCGCAGCAGCTTCAGGCGCCCTTTGATCGCGACGTCGATAAGGTCGAAACGTTTGAGTTTCCAGCTGCTCCTCTCGGCCCAGGCGAACCCGGCCAGGACGAGGCCGGCAAAAACCAGGTACAACGCCAAGAGCATCCAATCGGAATAAAAACGGAACACAAAGGCCGAAGCGACCAGGCCGGCCTGGAGGAAATAAATGACCAGCACGGATTCGGTATGGGAAAAGCCGAGGCGGATGAGTTTATGATGGAAATGTTTTTTGTCCGGATAGAAAGGGGATCGGCCTTCGGAGATGCGCTCAAACATCACGGCGATGGTGTCCAGAATGGGAAAGCCGATCAGAAGCAAGGGGAGCAATGGACTGAGAGGGACATTGGTCTGGGTCAAATGCAACGACAAGGCAGCCGCGGAAAAGCCGAGGAATTGGCTGCCGGCGTCGCCCATGAAGACCACGGCCGGATAGGTATTGTAGCGCAGAAAACCGAAAATGGCTCCGATCACGGCCACGGCCAACATGGCCAGAATAACCTGCTCGGACCTAAAGGCCAGATAAGCAAGACAAATAAAACTGAGCAGTAAGATGCCGCCGGCCAGGCCGTCCAGACCATCGGCCAGATTAATGGCGTTGGTCACCCCGACTATTACAATCAAGGTCAAGGGGACGGCCAGCCAATCCGGCAGCAAGACCCCTTCGGGAAGAAGGGTGCCCAAAGAGGTGATTTTAACTCCGCCGTAAAGAATAACCAGAAGGGCCGCCCCTATTTGGCCGATAAATTTGATTCGATAATCGATATTTTTCCAATCGTCTATAACTCCAAAAATAACCAGAACACCGGAACCCATAACCGCGGCTCGAACAAAAACGTTAGTCGGCATCCAGAGCACTATCGGAGCCAGGGCGCCCAGGGCCATGGCCAGGCCGCCGATCCGCGGAGTAGGCGACATATGGATTTTTCTTGAGTCCGGAATATCCAAAAGACCCACTTTGGTCGCCAAGCCGCTGAGTAATGGAATCAGGACGATAGTGATGAACATGGACAGGAGCAATGTGGATAGGAAAGTCATTTTCGATGAAAAACTTTTTCCCTGGTTATTTACCTTACTCTGGAAACGACCCGGTGGCGATCAAGTGCAAAAACCGGAGCGTGGCCTCGGCCCGTTTTTCGTGCGGATCGGGGACGGGGGTCACACGGTTCCGAACTTCTCCCCAAATCCGGATCATCGCTCTTTGATCTTCGCACCGGGAATAAATTCGCCAAGGACCGGGACAAGCTGTCGGGTAAAATCTTGAAGCCGGGCCTCGGCCTTTTCCGGTTCCTCAAATTCATAGACGGGGGTAATGATCCGGACTAGAGCGCCGTCGGTGCGCTGTTTGGTGAGAGCGTCCAAAAAAACATAGAATTTCAACTGGTAGGCATTGGTCAATACTCGACCCCGCTGAGCAAACCAGTAATAGGAAAGCTGTTTAAAACCACCTTTTGCCATGAAAGCTCGGTTGACCTTCATGAAATCGCCGTGTGAATCGGGAATGGGCAGCGTGACATCCCCGGCCTGCTTGAAAAGCCAGCCGCTGCCGGGAAGACAAGTAGCCGGAGAATGGATCGATTCTCCCTTGCGCTGGCTTTCGTAATAGGCCACGTAAAAATTGACCTGGCGTCCGAGATTGTTTTTATAGTCGATGATGGTGTAGTCGCTCAAATCCAAGGAATCAATAAATTTCTGTTCCATGCCCTGACGGGCGCCGGTCCATTCGCCTATGACCAGGGGGAATTGGTCCAACGGTTTGGTAATGGGGACCTTTTCTCGAAATTCGACCCCTTGAGACAGCGCCAGGGTGGCTCCGATCAGGATTGCGGCGGCAAGAAACTGGGGCGGCCGATAAAATGACCTCAGGCTTTTGTCCTTTTCTAGTTGATGGTCTGCCAGGTTTTCCTCCGATTGATCTCCAGGCCTGTTTACATTTTCGATTTGCGAATCCGATTCCGGGCCGGAACGCACGGGGGCCGAACCGGGGCTTTCCCTGGGTGGCAGCCTCTTTAAAATCCACATTTCAGCCAGGAGAACGACGAGGGAAGACATGAAAATGAACCAGCCCGAGAAACCGTGAAAAAAGCCCTCCGCGACTTTCGGTCCCCAGATTTCGTAAAGAATCCCGGTCAGGGCAATCCTCAGGCTATTGGTCACGATGGCCAAAGGGATGGACGAACAGACCAGAAAGGCTTTTTTCCACAGCGCGGCCCGAAAAAAATAGGCCAAGAGGACACTAAGAACAATCAAAGGGATCAAAAACCGCAGACCGCTGCATGCGTCGACCACCTGGAGTTGAGTGAAACCGAGGTCAATGACGTTGCCTTCCCGGTAAGCGGACATGCCGTAAGCCTGCATCATGGCCACGCCCAACTGGGAGGAAATCAGCTTGAGCGTAAAGGAAACCTTGTCATATAGAAAATGGGGCAACGGAAACATGGGCAGGATCATGACCAGGGCGAAGGAGATGACTTTTAGTTTTTTCCAGCCCAAATGCATCCAACACAGGCCGATCAAGACCAGCCAGAGGGAAAAATATAAGGTCAAAAATTCGCCGGCCAACTCCCCTAGCCAGAAAAAAGCCAGACCGATGGCGAACAGCAGAAATCCTTTCCAGGTGGATTCGGCGGGGATTTCCATCAACCGGTCCTTTTTATCCCAGATCAAATAAAGGACGATCAAGGGGATCAAATAGCTGTAACTGTAATCTTCCCGGGACCAGTCGGTGGTGATCAGCCAGCGCAAGGTCGAAAAATAAACGCCGCCTAAAAGAACTATGTAAACGGCCGGTTTGATCCAATTGAATGGATCAGTCAACCACACCGGCAGGGTCCGGTCTCGGCCCGAGCCAAATTTCATCAACCGCCCTCCCTCTTTGGACAGATATTCATGGAATTCAACCTTTTATTTGCCGCAACCCAGCAATACTTTCCATATCCTTTCCGAGGACCTCCCGTCCCATTTCGGGGGCACGGTAAATCGTTGGCCCTTGCGGTCCAAACTAAGGCGATAGGCCTCCAAGATGGTTTCCCGCCGCGTTCCGCCCAAGATATTGGTCCCCATCTCGATGGTGATCGGCCTTTCTGTGTTTTCCCTGATAGTTATGCACGGGACGCCCAGGGCCGTAGTCTCTTCCTGAAGGCCTCCGCTGTCGGTCATGACCAGACAAGCGTCCTTCCAAAGAAAAAGCGATTCCTGGAACCCCAAGGGAGGTAAAAGGAAAATATTTTTTGAAAATTTAATCTTGTATTCGGTCATCATCTTATTCGTCCGGGGATGAACCGGAAAAAAAATGCGGCGCTCCGCGGCGATCTCGTTCAGGGCCTCGGCAATCTCCTGGAACTTCTCTTTAAAGTCCACGTTCGAAGGACGGTGGAGAGTGAGATAGATATAATCCTTGTTTTTGTTTTTCAAGGAAAAAGTGGCATAATTTCGCCCGCCGTCGCCCGTCAGCTTCTCGATCTGGTAGAGCAGATTGTCGATCATCACGTTGCCGGCGAAATGAATGTTTTCTTTGGGCCGGCCTTCTCTAAGCAGATTCTCAAGCCCGCTTTCTTCGGTGACGAAGAAATAATCGGCAATCGAATCCGTGACGATTCGGTTGATCTCCTCGGGCATGGACAGGTCGAAGCTCCTCAAACCGGCTTCCACGTGGGCCACCTTGATTAACAGCTTCTTGGCGACAATACTGCAAGCCAGGGTCGAGTTGACGTCGCCCACGACCATGACCAGGTCCGGTGCTTCCGCCAGGCAGACCTTTTCGAAAGTAGTCATGATCCGGGCCGTCTGCACGGCGTGGGAACCGGAACCGGCTTCAAGAAAGAAATGAGGCTCGGGCAGCCCCAGGTCCTCGAAAAAAGCCTGGGACATCTCGTAATCATAATGCTGGCCGGTGTGAACGATCCGGCAGGCCACCTGTTGATATTTCAGCGCTTCCCTGTAAATCGGGGAAATCTTCATAAAATTGGGCCGGGCTCCGGCCACGAGCAAAACTTTCAGGATGGCAGCCATATAATTCCTTATAAAGCAAATTGAGGCGGAAATCAATTTCCTTAAGGACCAAACCCGGCTGCGAGCCATCCAGATCGAGTTCATAGACCAAGGCGCGAGGACAAGAGGAATCAAGTCCGAGTGCAAAATCCCGGCGCAACGGCCGAGATCGAAACCGGCCGGTGGATAAGTTGTGCCTTGCTGGTAATGACCTGACAGTTGGGTTTTAAAAGATAAGTGGTCAACCCGCCCTTGGCTGAGTTAAAGATGAGGTGATTAAACAACATCTTCTCAGTCAGGAGGAAACGGGATGACCACCAGAGAGAGGATAGCACGAAGGAAGCTGAGTTTGTTGGAATTAGCGTCCGAATTTTCCAATGTGAGCAAAGCCTGCCGGATCATGGGTTATTCCAGGCAGCAGTTTTATGAGATTCGTCGTCAATATCAGACATATGGCGCTGAGGGCCTGTTGGACCGTCCGCCTGGGGTTTTAACCCCTGGTTTACAGTCTATCTAAAAAAACGGGGCCGTCAGGCCCCGCTTTAAACTTCGTTATCGTCTCAAGGTTAATTTATCGGTAAAACTTTCTCCTCAATCCGGCCAGCCCGATCAACCCCGAGGCCAGCAGCCAGACCGCGGCCGGGACAGGCACGGCCGCCTCCGTGCCGCCGAAGGGCTCGAATACGGTCACTCCGTATAGTTCCCGCCCGGAGTAAGATCCGCCCCAGGCCATGGTGTGCAGGCCGGGGTTCCAGGTGTCGTAAAGGATGATAGTCCCGTCCGGGTTATACCCATATCCCAGCATGGAATGACCCTCGACGTGGAGCATGACCACCCGGCCGCTGTTGATCTCGGCCATGTAGTCGGCGAAGGTAAATCCGTAAGTCAGGCCGACGTTGTCGGTGTACTGGTTGAAAAGATTGACGTCGGTGGCGTAAGGATCAGGATCGCCGTAGCCGCTGTACTGGAAGTATTCCCACAAGCCGTACATGCCCGAACTGTCGTAGTAGGAAGATCCGGACAGATAAATCTCTTCGGCGTACAACCGTGAGCCGTCGCTGTAATACCAGAAGGTCGTCGAGCCGTTGGAGTTGCCGGCCGAATCCTGGCTGGTGCCCATAAAGTCGGCCAGGCTGTTGAATTGGTGAAAGGGGCCGGCTAGGTCGTCATCCGAGGCCCCGTACCCGCCGCTGTAAAAGTCGGCCACGTGCCCTTGGCTGGCGATGGCGTGGTGGGCCAGGGCGTCCCAGGGGTCGAGACCGTAAGTGCTGAATTCGGCCAAGCCGCCCGCGACCAGGTTGTCATAGCGGAGGCCGTTGTAACCGTGGATGTCGTAATAACCCATCAACATCCCGGCCGACGTGGGCGAACAGCCGTACCACCAATCATAATCAGGGGTGTCGGCCAAAAGGCCGTTTTCACTGTAACCGGTGACGCTTTTGTCATCGAAATCGAAACTGCCGACGACCGCGGCCTGGACCCCGACCGGCAAGAAAAGCATTGCCGCCATCACCGCTAACGCCAACGTCTTTTTCATACATACTCCTTGAGCCGTTATAATAAAATTGAGAACGAAACCCTTAAACACGATATTTTTCAAACTGAATAATCCTACCTGGAAGCCTCTATAAAGGTCAATACGAAAAAGGTATGGTTTTTTCTCAATTTTAACTGGAAAAAACTAGGAAAAAAGTCCTAGAAGTCCAGACCGGCATCTAACCCTTTTTTCGTAGTTTTAAAATCGATCATCGAACCAGTCCGCTCCGGAGGCGATCACCCGACCTATTCGGACGCTCACGGCGCTGGGGAAGGTGGACGAATTCGGCCGTAATGACTACGGAATTTTGCCGCGACGTCACCATTTTGACATAAAAAAGGCTTAAAAATCGAGATGTTCTCGGAGAAGGGGACCGGGAAAGTCCGGTCCCCTATGTTTTTTATATTCATTTTGCCCAGATAAACCCGGAAGAAGATTCCAGTCGGTTTTTCTCGGTGATTGTTTTTCAAAATGCTTGAAATTTCCCAAGGAGGTATTTGAAATGCCAGACCTGCTGTCTGAAAATGAAAACGAGGCCGTTGTATTTGATAAGTCCACAGAAATTCTTAAGATTAACGGTAAATTCGGCGCCATGAATTCTGACTCGCTGGTTTGGTTGAAAACGGCTTGGGCGGATGAGCGACCAGTCGGTCTTTTACTTTTCGGCCTAAACAATTTTTTGACCCTGGTCCGGATTTACGGCGAAGAGATGGGCGAACATCTCATCCAGGTCTTGACATCTCTTTTAAAAGAGATGCGCCGGAGATACATAGAGACTGATGAGCAAGTCTGTATTGAAAGAATAGATACCGACAGCATCATCATCGTTTTTGCCCAAGGCAAGATAAATTTGAATAGTTTGGTGGATTTGGCCATGACGATGCGGCTGTCCCTCCGTAGCGCCCTCAATCAGGAAATGGTCAAATTGACCGGACAGAACCTCGATGTCAGATCGGGGTACGCCCGGATTCGTCCTCGCGAAGGAGTGGATGACGCTCACATTTTTTACCAGGCCCTGTGTGACGCCCAACAAATCGCCATGGGTTCTTTAAACCTCGTTAAACTCCATCTGATGGAAGAATTCAGGCGTATAACGGAAATTCCACTTCTCGGCGTGGTATATCAGCCGATCGTCGATCTGCGCTCGGCCAAAATACTTGGCTGGGAGTCTTTGGCCCGTGGACCCCAAAAAAGTCGTTTTCACCTGCCTTCGGTCTTGTTTGGTTTTGCCGAACAAATCGGCGCTTTATTCAGCCTTGAGAGAGTATGCCGGGAACAGGCCATCAGCAATGTGGGACCGTTGGAAGCCGATCAAAAATTGTTCCTGAATATCCATCCTCAGACTTTGGCCGACCCGAATTTCACCGCTGGACAAACGCGGGTGCTTTTGGACAATTGGGGACTCCAACCTGCAAACATCGTTTTCGAGATCACCGAACGGCATCCCATCCGTGATTTCACCCTGTTTTTCAGAACGTTGGAACATTATCGTTCACAAGGCTATCTTGTCGCCATAGATGATGTGGGTTCGGGATATTCGGGTCTGTGGACCTTGGGGCAGGTCAGACCAGACTTTATCAAAATCGATATGTCACTTATTCGAGGCGTGGACACCAATCCCATTAATCGGGCCCTTTTGGAAACCATGGTTTCCTTCGCCGACAGAATCGGCTGTTCCATCATCGCCGAAGGAATTGAAACGGATACGGAACTGTCCAGCCTCATGGACATGGGCGTTCATTTCGGGCAGGGTTATTTCCTGGCCCGGCCGGCCAATCCCAAACCTTATCTCGATTTGGCCCTTCCGGTTCGACCGTCTAAAAAAAAGGCCGCCCTGGCTGAAGGCCGATGTTCCATTCCGGTGGGCGAACTGGCTGAGACGGCTATCAGCGTCGGCCCCGAGGTTAAAATCAATGAAGTCCAGCGTCTTCTGGAAAGTGCGCCGCCCACCCCGATATCCGGCGTGGTGGTGGCCAAGGACGGCAAACCCCAGGGACTGGTCATGAGTCACGATCTGAATCGTCAGCTTGGAACCCTTTACGGGGTGGCCCTGTATTATGAACGGCCGATATCCCGGCTGATGGACCCCAAACCCCTGGTCTTCGAAGAAGAGACGCCGGTCGAGCTGGTGGCCGAGCGGGCCGTGAATCGGGACAAGTACAAGGTTTATGACCATATACTTGTGACCAGGGGCGGCGAACTGGTCGGCATCGTCTCCGTCCAGAAGATGCTCGACACCCTGGCCAGGGTCCAGGTGGAAATGGCCAAGGGAGCCAATCCTCTGACCGGCCTGCCGGGGAACGTGGCCATCGAGCAGGAGATCGAGCGGCGGTCCGGATCCGGCCGGCCGATGAGCCTGATGTATGTCGATTTGGATAACTTTAAGGTTTATAACGACCAGTACGGCTTCGATGCGGGAGACAAGATGCTTCTTCTCCTGAGTAAAATTTTAAATTGGTCGATCCGGCGTCATGGCGGCGACGATGCCTATCTGGGTCACGTGGGCGGGGACGATTTTGTTATCATGACTTCGCCTGAAAGAATCGAGCAAGTGGCCCGGGGCACGGTTCGTTGCTTCGAACGTCTTGTCCCGCTGTTATATACAATGGAAAATCGGGAACGGGGCTACCTGGAAGGAAAAGGCCGCAATGGAACCAAAGCTCGTTTTCCTTTAACCTCGGTCTCTTTGGCCATAGTGGACTGCCAAGGTAAGTTCGACCTTCATGAACTGGGGCGGCGCGCGGCCGAAATGAAGACTTTCGCCAAGGCCCAACCGGGCAACGTCTGGGTTCGCGACCGCCGCACGCCGCTCGGTCTTCCCAAGGATCAGGACGAAGATATTGAGCCGATTTTTTCCCCGTCCGTTCGAGAAGAAAAGGCTTCCCCCGAACAAGGACAGGGGTAAGACCGATTATTAAATTTTCAAGGCCTCCTCGAATCCTTCCCGGATGGCGTCGGTGATCTTTCTAGGGCTCTTGGCGTCGCCGATGGTGATGATATTGAGATCGCCGCCTTCGAGGGCTTGAGCCAATTCGTTTACCGGGACAGCCCCCACGGCCATGATGACCGTATCCGCCGGGATCACGTCCGTGGCCCCGCCGGTTTCGACAATGACTTCCTCAGCGGTGATCTCGAGCAGTTTTGTGTTCGGCCGCAAGTCCACACCCATCAGCCTCAAATTTTTCATCAGGACCCAGCGGGCTGTCCGCCCCACGTTTTCGGCCATGCGGGGCAGCAGGTCGATGACGGTGATGGTCCGACCGGGGTTATGAAGAAGGTTTATGGTGTATTCCGGAGCCTCGGCCGAGTGATACATCAGGAAAGCCGCGGTTTCCGGACTGGGCACTCCCAAGGAAGCGATAAAATGAGCGGTTTCGCAGCCGGTGGCGCTGCCGCCGATAATAACCACGTTCCGCCCGATGTCGGCCACCCTTTCCATAAGGACGTCCCAGGCGCTGACCACGTGGGGCTTGTCAATGCCCGGGACCTTGATTTCCAGTGGTTTGGCCCCGGAAGCCACCACTAAAACCTCCGGCTTGATTTCGTCAACCTTTTGCCGGGTGACTTCGGCCTTCAGCTTGATTTTGACGCCCCGCCGGCCCACTCGTTTCTTTAAACTCGCGGTGATCTTGGCAAACTCCTGTTTGCCAGGCGGAACCTGGGCCAGGTTGACCTGTCCGCCCAGGCGGTCCGTTTTCTCCCACAGAGTGACTTCATGGCCTCGTTCGGCCGCGGTCAGAGCGAATTCCAGGCCGGCCGGACCGCCGCCGGCGACCAAGACCCGCCGGGGAGAAGATGTTTTTTCCACCTTCAACTCGTTTTCTCGGCCAGCTCTCGGGTTCATGACGCAGTGGACCGAAATTCCCCCGAAGATCGAGTCGAAACAGCCCTGGTTGCAGGAGATGCAGGGAACGATTTCATCCAATAACCCGTCTTTAACCTTGTTGGGCAGCTCCGGATCGGCGATCAGGGGCCGGCCCCAGCAGACCAGATCGCAAGCCCCGGACCTCAAAGCCCGTTCGGCCACGTAAGGATCGCCCAGACGGTTCGAGGCGAAGACCGGTACGCTGACTTGGGCCTTGATCCCCCGGGCCAAATAAACGAAGTTGCCCGGCGGAACGTCCGAGGTGAGTTGAGGGATATTGGTCTCATGCCATCCCCCGGTGACGTTGATGGCGTCGACCCCGGCCTTTTCCGCTTCGGCCGCGAACCGGGCCGACTCGATATTGGTATGCCCGCCATCCAAATAGTCATGACCGGCGAGCCTGATGCCCACGGCCGTGTCCGGGCCGACCGCGGCCCTAACCTTGCGGATCACTTCTATACCGAAACGCATCCGGTTCTCGATGGACCCTCCGTATTCGTCGGTCCGTTTGTTGGTCACCGGCGAGAGAAACTGACTGACCAGATAGCCGGTGCAGCCGACTATCTCAACCAGATCAAACCCGGCCTGTTTGGCCCGTCCGGCCGCTTGGGCAAAGGCCTCCTGGACTTGGGCGATGTCCTCCCGGTTCATCTCTCGGGGCGTCTGCTTGGTCAGTTGGCTGGGGACGGGGGAGGGGGCTATCGGCGTCAAACCGAACAGAAACGAATAGGCATTGCGACCCATGTGAAAGAGCTGGGTGGCCGTCCTGACCCCGGTCTCCTTCTTGATCGCCTCGATAAACCCGGCCAGCGGTTCAATGTTTTTACCGCTGAACAACTCGGGCATGAAAGGAGCACTGCCGGCCTGGTCAATGGCTATGGGCCCGATGGTCATCAGGCCCACGCCGCCATAAGCCCTTTCCCGGTAAAAGGCCCGAAACCTTTCGTTGAAACTGTAATCCTGGGTGAAAGCCAGGCCCATGGCCGGCATGACGAGACGATTCTTGATCACCGCCCGGTTGATGGTGATGGGCTGGAAAAGCTTAATAAAGTCCATAAGCAGGTTCCTTTAAAGGCTGTCGGGGGCGTGGCGGGCCTTTCAGGTCGAACCTTTAAGGGGATTGGCCATGCCCTCGGGGATTTTTCTGATCTGCCAGAGGCCGTGAACCAGGGCCACGACCTGATCTTGAGCATCCTTGATTTCCAAATCCAGGTCGTAATCGGCCTTGCCCTTGGCCTCGGCTTCGGCCTGGATGCGTTCGGCTTCCTTGCCGGGCAGTTCATATTCCAAGGTCACGTCGGTCAGGACCGGCCGGACGAAGCGGATGTTGATCTCTTTGACTAAGGGAAAAAACTTGCTTATGTCAAAAGAATTTATGTGGAGCAGGCCGCCGGACAACTCGCCGATGGTGAACAGCGACCCGGCGTACATGATGCCCACGTGATTGATATTGCCCTTCAGTGGCATCAAGGTCTTGAAATAGCGGTCCCGCAGTTCCAGGACCCGGACCCCGGTTCGCTGGATGCCTTCCACGGAGGCCAGGGCTATTTCCACTAGTTGCCTATACTTTTCCTCGATCATTATCTACCTCTTTAGTCCGGCCGCCGGCCGGCTATTTTCTTTTCCAGTTCGGCGCCCTTTTTTCCATCAGGGCGGTCACTCCCTCGGTGAAGTCTTCGCTTCTTAGTAAAATGCTCTGGAGATTGGCCTCCATATCGAGCTGGGTCATCAGGTCCACGCCCTGGCCGCATTTGACCACTTTTTTTACCGCGCCCACCGCCAGCGGGGCCATCTTGGCGATGTCCCGGGCCAGATCCTCCGCCGCGGTCAGGAGTTCCGATTCGGGATAAACGTAGTCGGCCAGGCCCCATTGGAGGGCCTGGTCGGCCGAATACTGGCGGCCGGTCATCAGGATTTCCATGGCCCTCGACGGTCCCAAGAGTTTGGCCAAGCGGGCCGTGCCCCCGAGGTCCGGAATGACCCCGAACCGCAGTTCCGGCATGCCCCAAAGGCAGTCATCGCTCATCAGGCGGAAGTCGCAGGCCAGACTTAATTCGACGGCCAGGCCCAAAGCCCGGCCGTGCATGGCGCAGATGATGGGAATCTCGAATGTTTCCAGCCGGTTGAGATGATGCTGGAATTTGTTGATCTCGGCTCGAATGACTGCGCCGCCGGCGGCCGCTTCGGTCATAAATCGGGACGCCAGCATGGCCAGGGAATTAAAATCAACCCCGGCCGAGAAAACAGGCCCCTCGCCCTTGACGATCACCGCCCTGATTTCGGAATCGGTCATCAATCCCTCGATCATTTGGGATATGGCCGCCAACATTTCGAAAGTCAAGGCGTTGCGTTTATCAGCGCGGTTAAGGGTCAAATAAAAAATATGGCCCTTTTTTTCGCCCAGAACGTGTTCCTCGGACATAGTTTTTTCCTATTTGACGCAGGCGTTGGCTCCGGCCAGAGCCTCGACACATTCTTTGGCCATGGAGTCCAATAGTTCCTGACAAGCGGGTATATCATTAATCAGTCCGATGGATTGGCCGACCATGAGCGGGGCGTGATCCACGTCGCCCGTTTCCCAGGCCTGCTTGATCCGTTGGCCGGACATCAGCGGGATCAGCTCCTGGAGGCCGCCGCCTCTTTCCTCGATGGCGATGATTTCCTTGATGACCTTGCTCATCAAAGCCCGGCCTTGAAGACCGATGGACCGGCCGAAGATGGTCGTTTCGTACTCCTGTCTCTTGATCAACTCCTTTTTGATGTTGTCATGGACCTGGCATTCCTTGGTGGCGATGAATCGGCTGGCCATCATCACTCCCTGGGCTCCCAGGGTCAAGGCCGCCGCCATGGTCCGGCCGTTGGCGATTCCGCCCACGGAGACCACCGGTATCTTGATCGATTCGACGATCCTGGGGGTCAGAATCATGGTGGTGACGTCATCGTTCAAAGGGTGTCCGCCTTCCTCGATCCCGGCGGCGTAAATCCCGTCGTACCCGACCTTCTCGGCGTGAACGGCGTGGCGGACCGATCCGACCTTGTGAAACAATTTCACCCCGGCCTTCTTTAGTTTTTCAATACCGTCCAGGCCCACGGCCTTGTCGGCCGGAGCCCCGGAAAACTCGATGCCGGCCACCTGTTCCTCGGCGCAAACCTTGACGTACATCAGGTGGTGGTCCTTGGTGATGCGCAAGGAGGGAAGGGAGGTGATGTTGATCATGAATGGTTTGTCGGTCAGCTTCCGGGTTTCCTGGATGGCCTGGCGGAACTCTTCTTCGGTTTCATAGTTGCCCGCGGTTACATTACCCAAGCCGCCGGCCTTGGAAATAGCCGCGGCCAAGGGCGGCTTGGACAGCCACATCATGGCCCCGCAGATAATGGGATACTTGACGCCGAACATTTCGGTGATCGCTGTTTTGAACATGAAAACCTCCCTGACTTGATTTTTAATATGATTATGCGGTCTTGAGCAAATGACCGGCTAACTTTTTCCGGCCGCTTTTTTGTTTCGATCCCGGAGTTAGCGCCGCAAGACTTTGCCTTCGGATGTTGAATCCACCGGAGACGATCATAACCCTGTCTTAACGGCCGCCGTTTCTTCAGACAGGTTGTAATACCCCTCCACAATAGGCTTTGGACCGGATACGCTCTGCCCTGGGCCTTCTCTCCAGGCGTATTCTCCGGCGGTCCTTCTTAATTAATGGTTTCAAATAATATATAGCAAAAACCGCTTTGGAAGCCAGAGCGCAGGCCCCGAATAAAATTAATGTGAGGTTAGGGAAATTTACCAACTAACAGTTGATTTTTTGATAGAATTATTATATGAACCTGAAAAACACGTTAGTAAATGTCACTTATTTCACCTTTTGTCAAGCCATTTTTAGACGGCGTGGTAACCTATCAGTGAACGGTGGTATTTTTCGTCTCTTTCTGCCCGACCGATGGAAGTGGATTTCTGCTTTCGCAGGAACCGTCATGCCCTGGAGGGCACAACCGGGAAATGAAAGTCTGGTTACATGAGGCGTGTTTTTCCCGCCCGAGATCTCCAAGGCGTCGTTACCGCGAAAGGGAGCCCGGTCTTCGGTCTGGTCTTTTTCTGGACCCCTGCTTGCGCAGGGGTGACGGGTGGAGCTTCGGGTCAGGTGAACAAGGCACATCCAGTGTCGACTTTCAGATAAATGACGCATAGTTACTAACGTCATTCCCGCGCAAGCGGGAATCCAGGCCACAGTTGACTGAGCGATTACACGACGTGGCCGGCCGAGATTGTCGGCGAGGCGAGGCATTGATGGAATAAGGCTGATTCATCAATAAATGAAAAAGGAGGGAAATGATGAGGTATTTAGAAGATTTCCAAGTGGGAGAAAAGATCGTCACCCGAGCCAGAACGATTACCGAAGCGGATATTGTCATGTTCGCCGCCTTCAGCGGGGATTGGTATCCCCTGCACACGGATGTTGAGTACGCCAAAAAAAGCCCGTTCGGGGAACGCATCGCCCACGGCATGTTGGTTTTGTCGGCCACTTCAGGGCTGATGCCCCTATACGAAATGGCTATTGTGGCCTTTTACGGCATGGACAAGGTCAGGTTCATGGCCCCGACCAAGATCGGCGACACCCTCCGCCTGGAAATGGAGGTCGTGGAAAAGAACGATAAAGGGGAGATGGGCGGAGTGGTCACTTTTCAGAACAACGCGAAAAATCAAAGAAACGAGGACGTGGCCATTTCCATTTTGAAGGTATTTATTGCTCACAAACCGAAATAGTTGAAATCAGGGCCGGGGGTTTGGTCAGGCCCCCGGTCCGCTTGAATTTCTTAAAAGGGGGGAAAAATAACAAAAACAAACGGAACCCGCCTTTCCCGCCTGAAGAGGGTGTGGATTTTGCTCGAAAAAATGAAGAACCTGGATTCGCGCCTGCGCGGGAATGACATGTAAATGGCTGTCATTTATCTGAAAGTCGATACCTAATGCGTTTTTTACCTGACCCGAAATCCCACCCGTCACCCCTGCGCAAGCAGGGGTCCAGAAAAAGACCGGACCGAAGATATTGTTCTCTTTTGCGGGAACGACGGCTGGGAGATATTGGGCGGGAAAAACAACCAGGCCTCATGGAATTCGGACTTTCATTTCGCGGTTGTGCCTTAAAGGGCATGACGGTTCCTGCGGAAGCAGGAATCCGGCTTTTTACCACCGGCGTTTAATTTGGATTCAAAAGCCATTTATCGACAGCCTTTTAAGGCGGGGAAGGCCCCCCTGATCATTAAAAATCCTTTCGTCGACCCTGACTGAGGGGCGGCATTTCCAGTTCCAGCCTGTCTCCGAATAAAAAATTATTCAACAACCGCTGTTTCCAAAATTGAGGAGGGGAAAACATGGAAGAGAGGATTTGGCACAAATCATATGCTCCACAAGTTCCGCCGACTCTTGATTATGAAGAGATGACCATGCCCGAAGCCTTGGCCCGGACGGCTAAAAAATACCCTGACCAGGCGGCCCTGGTTATGATGGGTAAAAAGATCACCTTCAAACAGCTCGATGAGGCCGTCAATCGCCTGGCCGCGGCCCTGGCCGATCTGGGACTTCAAAAAGGGGACAAGGCGGCCATGATCCTGCCCAATCTTCCCCAGATGGTCATCGCCTCCTACGCCGTCTTCCGGCTGGGCGGGGTCGTGGTCATGAACAATCCTCTCTATACCGAACGGGAGCTGGAATACCAGCTCAACGATTCCGATTCCAAAATAGCCGTATGTTTCGATCTTTTGCTGCCAAGAATTCTCGGTCTGAAACCCAAGACCAAAATCGAGACGGTTATCGCCTGCCATATTCGGGATTACCTGCCCTTTCCGCTGAAGCAGCTTTTTCCCTGGGTCAAAAAACAGATGCACCGGCCGGTCAAGCCGAATGAAAATGTCCTGGATTTCATGGATTTGATCAACAAATATCCGCCGAAAGCCCCGGCGCGGGAAGTTTTGTGGGATGATCTGTCCACGCTTCTTTATACCGGCGGCACGACCGGTGTATCCAAAGGGGTGATGCTCAGTCATAAAAACGTCAGTACCAACGTTCAACAGGTCAAGGCTTGGTTTTTCGATACGGTCGAGGGTGGGGAGAGCCTGATCGGCATCCTGCCCTTTTTCCACTCGGCCGGTTTCACCGCCTTGATGAATCTTTGCATCTATCAGGGTTTTACCGATGTCCTGGTTCCCCGGCCGGATGCCGAAATCCTCCTGAACATGACCAAAAAATACAAGCCCACCTTTTTCGGCTGCGTGCCGACTTTATACGTGGGCATCCTCAATCACCCCAAGTTCCGCGGGGCTGATCTGTCTTTTATTAAGGGCTGCATTTCCGGGGCGGCCCCTTTGGCCGTCGAGACCATCCGTGACTGGGAAGAGAAGGTCGGGGCCGCCATCATCGAAGTTTACGGCATGACCGAACTGTGTCCGGTCAGCCACGCCAATCCCTGGCGGGCCAAGACCAAGCCGGGCAGCGTCGGTGTGCCCTTTCCGGACACGGATTGCCGGATTGTCGACGTGGAGACGGGAACCAAAGACCTGCCTCTCGGTCAGTCCGGGGAAATTCTGCTCCAAGGACCCCAGCAGATGATGGGTTATTACAAGAAGCCCGAGGAGACCGCCGAGGCTGTCCGGGACGGCTGGTTTCATACCGGCGACATCGGCTACATGGACGACGAGGGCTACCTCTATATCGTGGATCGGAAAAAGGACATGATCATCGCCGGAGGTTTCAACATCTACCCCAGGGAAATCGATGAAATCCTTTACGAGCACCCGAAAATCAAAGAGGCCTGCGCCGTGGGTCTGCCCGATCCTTACCGCGGCGAAACGGTCAAGGCCTTCATCGCGCTCAAAGATGGCGAAACCATGACCGCCGACGAGGTCATCGCCTATTGTCGGGAAAAACTTACCGGCTACAAAGTCCCCAAAACGGTCGAATTCATGGACGATCTGCCCAAAAGCGCCATCGGCAAGGTTTTGCGGAAGAAATTGCGGGAAATGGAGGCGGAGCGGTCGAAGAAACAACCATAGACTGTTTCATTCGTCAACGGGGGAAAAGAAAAAGTGGGGAGGATTCCTCTTGCGCCCTCCCGGGGAGGGCCGGGGCGGGGTCAGGCGCATGACCGGCAGAGCAGGGGAAAACGGTTTCGCCTCATAGGGGATAAAACATGACCCGCGAAACCTTGAAAGCCGCCGCCCGCGCCTGAAGATGGACCCCTGCTTGCGCAGGGGCGACGGAGAAAGGGCTGGAAGGGCCTTCCAACTACCCGTCGTTCCTGCGCAAGCAGGAACCCCGAAGAAATAGGCCTCGTAAAGACTGGACTTCCTGCTTGCACAGGGGTGACGGTTCGTTGACCGCCAAAACCGCCTGTCCGGTCCATGGGCCCCTGCTGGCGCGGGGGTGACGGGAAAGGGGGTATGGCCTTCTCACGATCCGTCGTTCCTGCGCAAGCAGGAACCCAGGGAAAAAATCGAAGCCAACCCCAGGCAGAGTTGCCAACGGCCGGCAGGGCTGTGGAGGCGCCGGGTCTTGGTCGATTTTTTCGGGTGGTCCCGACAACTCGTTGTCGGGACGCCGCAGGCGCAAGAGGCCCCGGCCCAATATGCCCTTATTATACATAGCCTGGTACCCCAACCAACTATCCCACAGCAGAGCTGTGGGGCACCAGGCTAG